>Ga0208566_1001689_pt1 | contig 12424 bp, 12 predicted proteins | sample PL_2010_150m_FD_184159 | JGI IMG/M metagenome (GOLD analysis project Ga0208566, IMG submission 184159) | Freshwater microbial communities from Powell Lake, British Columbia, Canada to study Microbial Dark Matter (Phase II) - PL_2010_150m... | ecosystem: Environmental > Aquatic > Freshwater >...
CTTGTTGGTTATTTGGCGGTGGCCAGTGTGTTTTTCCTTGCATGGTATATCAGGAATTCCTATACCCATCTCTCTTTCATGCTGAATCTCAGTGCACATCTTCTTGTCTATTACATTACATTGCGTTTATATTTTTTCACCGGAAACCCTGTGATCCCGGTAAAAGGAATCGTAGTGGCGTTACTCCTTGTAACCATTGCTATCCAATGCTATTCTGCCATCAAACGTAATTCGGAATTGATGGCAGTCGTTGCGCTGCTGCTGTCATTTGCCACAGCACTTTTCACAGATAAAACCGGAATCACTCTGCCCCTGATGATCCTGACCTCCGCATTTTCGGTTTTCTTTCTTATCCGATATGGCTGGTGGCGATTGATGGTGACATCAATGATCTTTGTTTACTTATCACAAATAATCTGGCTGCTGAACAACCCGATCATGGGTCATGCTTTCGGAACTCCTGCAGTGGATTCCTACAACCTGGTATCGTTATTTGCCTGTGGATTGATCTATTCACTCATTCCTATGATAAAGCAAAAAGGAAAGTTTCCTGATAGTGTTTATTCCACTACAATCCTGGTCAATGGTATAAGCTTTACAGTGGTTCTTTCCTTGGTGATCATTTCCTGCTACCTGAACAGCTATGTCTGGATTTTTGTTGTAATTTCATTGCTCTGCCTCTTTTATTCCATTGTTCTCAAATACAGGATCAAAAGGATATTCGATCCGGCCTTTTATGCGATTTACAGCTTTATGGCATTGAGTGTCGCGGTTTATGGCTATTCAAAACTACCGGATGCATATTGGTTGCTGGCATTGCAAAGCCTCCTCGTACTCTCATGGGCATTGTGGTTCCGTTCAAAAATCATCCTGGTTATGAATACGATCCTCTTCTCCGGTATCCTGGGAATCTACCTGGCTTTTTATCCTTTAGTCGACAAAGTGAATATTGCATTTGTCATTACGGCTTTTATCAGTGCAAGAATAATAAACTGGAAAAAGGAGCGGCTTACGCTGCAAACTGAGATGATTCGGAATACTTACCTGATCGCACTCTTTTTTATTATGTTGTTTACATTATACCATCTTGTTCCGCCACAATATGTCGCCCTTTCGTGGACAGCTGCAGCCGTTTTTTATTTTATCATGAGCCTGACCCTGAAGCTCATCAAATACCGGTGGATGGCTATCGCCACGGTATTGGTTACGGGGTTCTACCTCTTTTTTGTTGATTTATCACATCTTGAAACAGGTTACAGGGTGCTGGCATTTCTTTTCCTGGCGGTGATTTCACTTGGGGCATCCATGTATTTCACAAAAAAGGTGCGGAAAAAATTCCATCCGGGAAACGAATGATCCGATCAACCTTTCCACCTCTTTGCTGTCATTATACCAATCCATCGCATACCCGATGCGGCTGGTTATTCGAATAGCTTCAATATCAATGTAAATTCAATTAGTAAGTGCAACAGATAAAAAAAAGAGTAGTATACCATACAGGTATGCAATCTTCTAAATATCTGTTGTATGCAAGAAGCGTATAAGCACTTAGATCAAGGGCAACGACACATTATTTCGGCTCTTCATAAATCCGGACACTCCTTGAGTTATATTGCAAGATATATCGGGATCAATAAAAGTACTATCAGTAGGGAATTAAAGAGGAATGCTCAGAAACGTGGCCGTTATAATGCTGTTGTAGCACACGAGATAGCCAAAGAACGAAAACAACGCTTTTCGCTTCACAGGAAGTTTACAACAAGCATGGAAAAGTTTATTCGCGAGAAACTATCTGACCAACAATGGTCGCCAGAACAGATCAAGGGATATTGTAACAAAAATGCTATTCCCATGGTAAGCCACGAGCGGATCTATCAGTATATATACCAGGACAAGCTTCTGGGGGGTGATCTCTTTAAACATCTACGAACCGCTCGTAAAAAATACAAGAGACGATATGGAAGCGCAAAGCCATGCTATTCAATTAAGAACAGAGTATTCATTGACGAACGACCGGAAGTGGTCAATAATAAACAACGATATGGTGATTGGGAGATCGATACCATTATTGGTAAAAACACAAAAGGAGCCATCGTGACACTGGTTGAAAGAAAATCAGCATTTACATTAATGGCAAAACTGAAGGGTAAGAATGCCGATGAACTGGCCAGAACAGTCGTTAATTTAATGGCCCCGTATAAAGAAAAGGTCTTTTCGATAACCTCTGACAATGGATCAGAATTTGCCAGGCATCAGTTTATCTCCAGGAAACTTCAGGCCAGCTTTTTCTTTGCCCATCCTTATTCTTCATGGGAAAGAGGGTTGAATGAAAATACGAATAAACTCATAAGGCAATACATCCCGAAAAAAACATCGTTTCATACTATTGATACTGATTTCATCAACCAGATATCCATGAAGCTGAATAAAAGGCCAAGAAAAAAATTGAACTACAGTTCGCCGTTAAAGGTATATTTGAGTAATTTTAATCAAACCGTTGCACTTACGGGTTGAATCTACCCAATGAGCTTTGAACCCAAATATTTTGAACTTCTAAATCATTATTATTACTTTTGTGAATTATTACACATGTGTTAATAATCATTTTTAGATAGATGTATAAAATTACTTAAGCTACTGGTTTATAGCTATTTATAATTAACACTTGTCATTCTCAATTGTTTTTATTTTTTTCTCCTCATAATCAACACAATAGTATGTCAAAGAAAAATAAGAAAGATTCATCACGCCGTCAATTCCTTATAAAAGGCTTCAATATTGCTGCCGGGACTCTTCTGGGAGGAGGAATCCTGGCCTCCTGTTCGACAGACCCGAAAACCGGAGAAACTGGTGAAAAGGTAAAAGTTCTCACTCCTGATGGAAAACTACTGGAAGTTGACAGGGGACATGCCTTATGCTGTAATGTACCTACTTCAAAAGAAGTCAGGAAAGGAATCCCGGGACGCCATTTTGTAATGGTAATTGACCTTTCACGATGCAGGAATGCAAGATCATGTGTCAGTGCATGCAACAAAATGCATTTTTTAGAACCCGGTCATGAATGGATAAAGGTCTTTCTGATGCAGGATTCAGAAGACACTTCGGCTTACTGGATGCCAAAACCCTGTTTTCATTGCGATGCACCTGCATGTGTGAATGTTTGCCCGGTTGGCGCATCTTTTAAACGTGAGGATGGGGTTGTTCTTATCGATAACGAGCGCTGTATCGGATGTAAATTCTGTATGGCAGCTTGTCCATATTCATCCCGTGTTTTTAACTGGAAAGAGCCTGAGAATAAAGTGAATGCAAATTATTCTCCCGAATCAGGTGTTCCCCAGAAAAAAGGCACAGTCGGGAAATGTGATTTCTGCCCCGATTCATTTGTAACCGGGATATTACCGGATTGCGTTACGGCCTGTCCGAATGGAGTTTATTTTTTTGGTGATAAAAATGAAGATGTTGTCACCAATGGAGTGGAATCTTTCCGTTTCAGCGAGCTTGTAAAAGATAAAGCTGCATACAGGTATATGGAAGAACTCGGCACAAGGCCAAATGTCTATTATCTGCCCCCTGTCGACAGAAGATTTCCGGTCGAGGAAGGATTTGAGAATATACCGGACAGTGTTAAAAAAGGTTACCAGGTTAAAAGAGCGCATCTGAAAAAGTTTAAAATCTAAATTCTCTGATTATGAATTCACAGGAATTTGCACAGAAAAAACTTGTAGAAGTCGTATCCCGATATGACAAACCTACCATATTTAGTAAGGTTTTGTTCAGCTTTTTTTTCCTGGTGCTTCTATTTGCAATTTATGCGTTTATTACCCAGTTGATCAAAGGTCAAATTGTCACAGGCATGAGGGATTATGTTGTGTGGGGTATTTATGATGTAAATTTTATCTTTTTCATCGGGATCAGTTATGCCGGGGCCATGATTTCAGGAATTCTTCATCTGCTGCATGTGGAATGGAGAAAGCCCATTATCCGTATCGCTGAAATGATCACGGTCATTTCAGTAATTATCGGCCCGGTCTTCATTTTAGTCGAAATGGGACGGCTTGACCGCATTTTTAACATTTTCACTCATGGAAGGATACAATCTCCTATCCTTTGGGACGTCGTGGCAATTCTGACATATCTTTCCTGTAGCATCATCTTCCTTTATCTTGCTTTAATAAGAGATTATGCGCTTATCAGGGACAATACCGAATTGAAAATTCCAAAATGGCGACGCTATTTTTACAGGAAACTCGCCGCTACTTATATTGACCTGCCACAACAGAAAAAATTCCTGAACAGGGCGGTTACCATAATGTCGGCGCTTATTATTCCCCTGGCCATTCTGGTCCACTCTGTTTTAGCCTGGATTTTCGGCATGACGATACGCCCCGGGTGGCACAGCACCATTTTTGCTCCTTATTTCGTCGTAGCAGCAGTCTTTTCCGGTACGGCCGTATTAATTATCGCAATGTGGATTTTCAGGAAATTTTATCATCTTGAAGATTACATTACCGAGAAACATTTTAAATACATCGGGACAATTCTTCTTGTTCTCGCCGCTTTGTACGGTTATTTCACATTCAGCGAGTATCTGACTGTCTGGTACGGGTCGGAGACCTGGGAACTGGAAGTCGTTTACAAATTGTTTGATTATAGCGCCTATGGAGTATGGTTCTACCTTGCCGCTTTTGGTGGCGTACTGATTCCCATGATCTTTACGGGGTTACCCTTCCTGCGAAACATCAATACCATTACGATAGGTTCTGTTGTAGCCGTAATCTGCATGTGGATAAAACGTTACCTGATTATCGTCCCCACCCTGGAAACACCATTGCTTCCCTTGCAGGACATCAGGCCTGAGTATGCTCATTATTCTGCCTCCTGGGTCGAATGGGCATTAACCGCTGGAGGTATGGCGACATTTTGCCTGTTCTTCATGATCTTTATCAAGTTCATGCCGATCATCCCGATTGCTGATATTGCAGAGGTATCTGAGAAAAAAGATTTTATTTCTGAAAAACTTTAATGTTATGAGACGAAAGAAGATATATCCAGTTATAATCATTTTAGCGCTAATTACAGGGTTTATCCAGACATCCCTGGCCGGAGAATTAGTTAATCCCAGGCTTGACGGGACCTATGAAAAAATGCCCGATGGCACAAAAAGGATCTCTCTGACCCTCTCTGCCAGTGTGGATGACAAACGTGTATATATTGAAAATGCAACGGTCCAGGTCAGTGCAGTAAACGAATCTGAGAAAACCCTTCTTGGTTCTGCGGTTACCAATATGAAAGGCAAAGCATTTTTCGAAATCAATTCAGGAAAGTCTATTCCTGTTGACAATGATGGTTATTATACATTTGAGATCCGTTATAATGGGGATCAGAAGTATAGCGTAGCCTCCAAAATAGTACATGTTAAGGATTTGTTCATGGAGATCTCATTTCCCCAAAAGGATTCCGTAAATAATGTACAGGTTAGAGTATCCGCGATTAATGAAAAAGGAGTGAAAACGGCAGTTCAGGATATGCAGGTCGAATTTTATATAAAACGGTTATTCTGCTTGTTCAAGTTCGGAAGTGAAAAAACCAATCCATCCGGGTTATGCACTGCGGATTTCCCAAAAAATATACCGGGAGATACGACAGGAAAATTGATAGTTGTCGCTAAAGTTCTTGATAATGAAATCTATGGAACAGTTGGTTCATCGCTGGATTTTAAAGGGGGAAAACCCTTGATTCTTGAGCCGAAACAAAAACGGGGACTTGGCGATACCGACGCACCTCTGTGGATGGTCTATACACTGCTTATGCTCCTTTCAGGAGTGTGGATCAATGTCTTCTACGTTATCGGACTTGTCATCAGGATTAATATAAAAGGGAAGAAAGCTCTTAAAAATACAATTATAACAGAATAAATTTGCTTGCTTTGTTCATCCCGAAGGTTATTTTCCTTATCTTCAACCCGGGAGTTGCTCAATTGAGTTTGTTATTTTGATATTTCAACTTTTTCCTGTTGTTTTAAACTACTTAAAACTTAACCCATGAAAAAAACTATCTACTTTTTCTTGTCTGCAGTCATTGTACTGTTCGCATTAACCTACACCGGTTGCAAAAAGAGTTCAAGTACAGATACACCTACTGGTGGTAATCCTACTCCAATGGGAGATGTTGGTAATACCTTTATGGGTTCAATTACCGGAATGACCAACTTCACCGCACTTATTAAAAGCAACACGAACGGAATCTCGACTATCGGGTGTAACGGCACGATTACTGATCCTGCAATGAAAACTGTTGTAGGCATGCTCAATTCTAATTCATTGATGAACATTAACCTTACAACCGGAGTTTTCACCGTTGATCTGAAGGCAAAGTTCACGGATACTGGTATTGTGGATTATTTTTCGAATGATGGAAGCGGGTCTACATTGAGCAGTTTCAGCGAAGTAGTCGGTGCTAAATATACCTGTAAAAGCGCCGAGGGCCATACTTACACCAGGGAAGTTACCGCCAAGTCCACAATCGATGATTATCCGTATAATTCTATGTATATTAAAACCACGACAATCAAGGAATTGAGCACATATCGTGGGATTGATAAAATTGAGTACAGGACCAATCACAAGTTCGGGCTTGTGAATATTACCGTTTATCTACAGGATGGTTCCTTTTATAGTTTCCCCGTCTATAGCACGAAGCTGAACCAATAGGCAGGATGAAATTCCCATGCCTTCCGTATTCATTAAGATGGATCGGTTATATTTTGATTATACCCGGCTTGGCCCTTGGTTACTTGTGGTGCTTTTCCGGGTTTAAACCTGAATGGTTGAATGTTCCGGTTTTCGCTGTTTATTCTTCCTATCTTAAAACTGTGACATTCAGCATGACAAGGACAAACCTGACGGATGAGCTGGCAGGTATCCTTTTGTTAACCGGGGCTTTATGGCTGGTATGTTCTAAAGAAAAAACAGAAAGCCCGGAAATAGATTTATTCCGTTATAAAGCATTCTTCTTTTCTGTATTGCTGAATTCGGGTTTTCTTCTTTTCAGCATTCTATTCATTTTCGGGATCGGATTCATTAATATAATGATCATTAATCTGTTTTCACAACTTGCATTTTATCTTCTGATATTCCGGATCCTAATGATACGGCAGGGATAATCAACAATTTTATCATATCGGATAATCTGTCTGATAGGTTATAAACACCACCCTCATCATTATTCTGAGATTACTTTTGTCAGGGATATTTCACCTTTGTCGTTCATGCCTTTGATGAGGGAAATACCCGTGCCAAGATCCTCCTTATTAAGAAGTGTTTCCTTATTGTTGATTTGTTTCCTGGAGACTAATTTTCCGGTCATGTTAGAAATCTCCAGTTCACAGGGAAAAGAAAAGGACTTATTCAAAGTAATCGTTGTAAAAGAATTGAACGGGTTGGGAAAGACCTGCATGCTACTTTTCCCGCCATTAATGGAATTAACACCCGTGGATGGGGTGATGGAAAAATTGTCTACAAAATTCCAACCATATGCGCCCGCAACGGTTCTCACGGTGATGAACTTGCAATTGAAAGTTGGCGTAAATGTGAGGGAAACAAAATTCCATTTCATAATAAACTGGATGCCGTAAAAATAGCCCAGCAAAACAATCTTATATAGATTATTCCTTTCCTTCTTGTTTCATTTTTCTCGCAGGACAATATTTATATATTTACATTTCATTATTTGATAAACAAGTTATCGGAAGAGATCTTAAATTTAAAAAATATGCATAAGATATACACAACATTAAGCCTTATCCTGATCGGTTTCACTGCTTTTTCTCAAACTAGAAACAGTGCCTTAACCATCGATGGTCGTCTGTTAAAAGACAGTTGTGGTGAAACAATTATGCTTCGTGGCGTTAATCATGGTAATATCTGGACAACCAATTTGGGCATACTTGAATTTGCTCAAATTGCTCAAACAAATGCAAATGATGGCGGTTACCCCACCTCAAAAGTGGTGGCGGTTAAAGCGGATAATATGAATGCGGGCATTCAAAAAGAATATACCGGGTTCACTGGCATTACCTTTGGAATTGCAATTGATCAAACCGGAAACCTTTTTATATCCGATTTTAGCAAGGGGAATATCAGAAAGTATCTCAAATAAGGATAACTGCCATCAAATCTTTAAGATTGACAGATATGAGAGTAAGAATCAGAATCTGTATATACCCATTGGCTGACCTTAACATAATTTATTCTTTCACAAATTTTCCGGTCCCGACACCTTCTTTACTTAAAACCTTCAAAAAATACATACCTGAAGGAAGTGTGGAAAGGTCCAATTCGGCTTTAGACTGGTTGATAATCTGTTCAAGATATTTTCGTCCATCGGCAGAATAGACTTCAAGGTCAGCAGAAACATTACCGGAAGACGGGAGCATGACGTTGATCTTTTGCTGAGCCGGGTTTGGATAAACCAAAACCTTTAATGCATTGATTTCAGTAATTCCAAGGGGAGCAGAGGTCATGGTATTGGAAACGACCGATTCGTAAAGTCCCGATTTCAGTGTCGGATTGCATGGTGAATACCGGATAACTTCAAGGTAATAAGTCATCAAGCCCGAAGTGAAGTATGGATCCGTATATGAAATCTGATCGCTTGCAACAGAATCTATAAGCTGCCAGGCACCGGCATTAAGTTTCCGGTGTATCATGTACGTATAGAAAGTAAATCCTTCATAGTGGTTCCAGATAAGATTAAACCCTTGTACACCAGGACTCACTTCAAGGTGAACGGTTTTATGATAAGGGCATTTTAACGATTCATTCCCGCTGGAATCCGTAACTGTCATTTCATATTTCTGAGCCATGACAATCGGATTTGTTGTGGTATCCACAAAGGTGCTGAAACTGGCATAGGGGACCTGGCCAATTTTGGTAAACACATTCTCTTGATAGGTCTGTTTGTAAATATTGAAATGCGACAGGTGCTGACCTGTGGTCTTATTCCAGACGATCTTGTTTCGCTGGGTTGAAGTATCATAGGAAACCATACATATATACTGTGTCGGCACGTATCCTGAAATCGTGACAACCGCGCTGTCGTTCATATTGATCAAACATGTAGATGAACTGCTGTCGACCTTTGCTTTACAGGTATAGGTTCCCGCTGCTGTAAATAAACCGAAATTGAGCGCGTTCCCATCTCCGGTTTTATTACCCACGCTTTGTGTACCACCATTGAGATAGAGATAATAATTATAATTTAGTTGCGAACCGCTTAGCCCTATTGAAACTCCCGTGCCACCGCTGGGATAACTTCCACCACCGGTTACATTATAGACCTGGGGAACAGGGGCAATGTGGATATTCCTGGAGCTGTAACAGTACTGGCTCTGGTAGACTACATTGAGGTTCACCGTTTTATAACCAACAGTATCCCATCGGATATAATAGGGACCTGGTCCTGAACCGGACATGATGATGCCGCCATCAAAATTCCAGTTGAAGGTGGCAGACCCTGGTGCATTACCCTGGTAAGTGACATAAACATGACATCCAACGGATGCTTTGGTGTACATGAAAAAAGTGCATGTTACAGTGTCTGTCTCCGCATAAAGCCTGATATTAGTCAGGCATATGCATAAGATACCCAAAAGTGTAAAGATCTTTTTCATAAGAATAAAATTTAATACTATTCACTTTAAAGATAATGGATTAATTAATAAGTTGCCTGGCTATACTGATAAATTTTTATTCGTGGGACTCTTTTGAGACAACAATGAATAGTACTTATCACCGCTATCGGGATGCCCCAATGTTGAGCAGGAGGCTAGATGTAATACCGTCGTTGATATATCGTAACGCGTGACGCGTCACGTATTGTGATTCAGTCGAATTTCCACTTCTTCTTTATAACTCCTGCCAATCGGAATGAACGTTGACCCGATCCTGATCTGGTTGCCTTCAATATAGTTGATCTGGTTAACGGAGATGATAAAGGATTTATGAACCCGGATGAATTCACCTCGTGGGAATTTTTCGAGGAACCCATTGATTGTTCCGTGAACTACAAGGTGTTTGTCTGTGTAAAAGACTTTCAGATAATCTCCGGTTGCTTCAATATAAAGGATTTCAGATAAAAGAACTTTGTAAAGTTTTTTATCTGCCCTTAATAAAATAAAATCCTGCCGGGAATCTGGCGGTTGATCCGCTGCCTGATGTTGGGAATAGCGGGCTTTCTCAATGGCTTTATTAACAGCTTTCAGAAACCGTTCGAAAGAAAAAGGTTTCACCAGGTAGTCTACGGCATTGGCCTCAAATCCTTCCACGGCATATTCGGGATAGGCAGTCGTGAAAATGACCATGGGCGGTCGGTCGAGTGTTTTCAGGAAGTTCAGACCCGATAAACGGGGCAGGTTTATATCAAGGAATATCAAGTCAATTGGTTCCTGCCGGAGGAGATCCAGAGCCGCCAATGCATCCGGACAGATCTTTACCAGTTCGAGCTGTCCGCAGTCGAGAATATATTGGGAGATGATCTCCTGTGCAGGCGGTTCATCCTCTACGATCAGCGATCTCAGCTTCATCCTGTAAAGGTACGATGAGTTTTACAAAAAATACATTTCCCTCATCCCTGGTTTCAAGGGTAAAATCGGGATATAAGTATTCAAGCCGTTTACGGAGGTTGCCGAGGCCAATTCCATGAGTTTCATTCCTTAGCAAAGCATCAGCAGAACCATGATTATTTCTTGCGGTGAATGTAATCTCTTTCTCCCCGATAGAGAATAAAATATCTACGAAGGTCTTGCCTGTTTCCCCTTTGATCCCATGCTTAAAACTATTTTCCACCAGGGGAAGAAATAGCAGCGGGGCTATTTGTTTTCCGGCGGGATCTCCGGTCACCTGAAAAGTTATTGAAGCCTGATCACCGGAACGTAGTTTCTGTAATTCCACATAATCCTGCATATACGATATTTCTTTGGCAAGATCCACGCGTCCTGCAGATGTTTCATACAGGAGATATCTCAGGAAGCCGGATAGCTTGAGGATCATTTCCAGGGCTGTTTCCGATTTTTTAAGGACAAGCGAATAAAGAGTATTTAAACTATTGAATAAAAAGTGGGGGTTTATCTGTCCTTTCAGTGTTTCAAGCGCTGCCTGGGCATGTTCTTTTTCCAACCGGGCTAGTTTATTCCGTGCATCCATCAGTAAAAACCAACCTTTCGAAAGTTTTAAAAGGGTTGTGATCAGGGTAAAAGCAACGAAAAACTTAAGAAGATCGCTATAGTCATAATAGGAGATAAAATAATAACCGGGCAGGATATAATCGATGAACCGGGAAAAAGTCAGCATATTCAACCACGCAAAGAGAGCAACAGAAAGGGCCAGGAGGAGTCCGTACAGGAGATAGCGTTGCCGGGCAAGAAATAGAGGGATGAGAATGAAAAGATTGACGGTTACACCAAGAGCAAGGGTCACCAGGAAAACAGAGGTATAGATATAATCAATCGGTAGGAGTATGCTCGAGCTGGCAAACAAGCGAAGCAGCAGGTACCAGGCTACTCCCCAGAAAAGGAGGTGTTGTAGCCAACGCTGCCTTAGAATGCGTAACAGAAACTCTTTTTTCATCCCGGTTATTTATGCGAAAGTACAAAAGTATAACCGGATGAAATATCCGATTTATCTTTTTTGAATGCTTCCGGATCATTCCCGTATTTAATGATGAATTTCTGCAACTCTTCTGTCTGAGCCGTCAGGATGACCTGCATCGATTCAGGATTCCGCTGGTCCGGATCATATGGCACCCGCTCATGGGCAATACGAATCTTGTTGTTATTGAACAACCCGATCAGCCATTCCTCGTTGTACCAGCGAATAGTGATCTTCCCGCCCGAAAGATCAACCTGTGCCAGAGAATGCGTGGCTACAAGATGTAACCCGGCAAGATCGTTCTGGCAGGAAATATCCGTAGGAAGAAAATCCAGGTAAAGCTGATCTTCAAGCCGGAAAAGATGAGCGACATAATGGGAAGTCCCTTTGTTATCAGTCAATGAAATGTCATAGGATTTATCAGGAGCATCCGGTTTAAGCAGTCCTGTTATCCGCATATGCTGCCTGATCTCCCAGGTTGCTGAATCCTTGTCTGTCCAGGTGCCTAAAAGTTCCTTATTAAAAAGAATATCTTGTTCTGTGAAGAACGGATGAAGGGATTTTACAAGACAGCCCTGCAGAAAGAAAATCGACAGGAGCGATAACAGGATGATACGTGTTTTCATATTAATTGTTTTTGGTTTCGATACAAAGAAATCATGATTCTCAGCCCTGGACAAGTTTTTTCGTTAAGTAACATTCCATCTTCGATGAACGGCGAAGTAGATATGGGTGTGGGGTGTGTGATTTTTTAAATTTTTACACAAATTAATCGGAAC
>Ga0208566_1001690_pt1 | contig 12424 bp, 12 predicted proteins | sample PL_2010_150m_FD_184159 | JGI IMG/M metagenome (GOLD analysis project Ga0208566, IMG submission 184159) | Freshwater microbial communities from Powell Lake, British Columbia, Canada to study Microbial Dark Matter (Phase II) - PL_2010_150m... | ecosystem: Environmental > Aquatic > Freshwater >...
AAATATAACAGGAGAAGTAAAATGGCAATAAAACCAATTAACCTAACCAAAATAAAAGCGAGCATACCGAATCTTTACGAAGCCGTTATTATTGCAGCAAAACGCGCACGGAAACTCAACGATGATAATAAGCTAGAATTCAATTCGCTGTTAAGCACAATGACAACCGGACACGAAGATGAATTTGAAGACCGGGAAAATCCCGAGCAGATGAAGCTTTCGTTAGAATTTGAAAAACGCGAGAAAGCTCATATCAATGCTGTAAAAGAATTAGTTGATGCAAAGATCGAATACAGATACAAATCGGAAAAAGATAAATAAATATTTAGCTTTTCTTTTAATGAAGCGGAAATCAGCAAATGATCTCCGCTTTTCTTTTTTGTGCTAAAGTTAGTGCTAAATTTTCAGTAAAGATTTTGTTAATTTCCTACTGCCAATCGTGTTAAGTCCTTAATAGGATTTGAAAATGATAGAAAAAAAATTATTGATAGAAGCAATTAAAGACCAGCAGGAAATCTTTGGCGATTTATTGTTTGAAAAAGTGGATACTTCAATTGAGGAGTCAATGAAGAAAAAAAATACTGTTGTTAAAGAAATCTCAGAGAGCAAAATATCTGTTGCAGTGAATCTCTTTCTTGAAGATTTCCAAAAAGCAGAATCGCTGGAGGAGTTGAACTCTAAAATTTGTAATTGCCAGAATTGTGCACTCGGAAAAACCAGAACAAAATTTGTCTTTGGAGTCGGTAATCCTAATGCAGATGCAATGCTTATCGGTGAAGCTCCGGGACGTGATGAGGATTTGCAAGGTGAACCTTTTGTTGGACGGGCTGGTAAATTATTGAATGATATATTGAAGGCAGTAAACTTTAAGAGAGAAGATGTTTACATTGCCAATATATTAAAATGCCGTCCGCCGAATAACCGCGATCCGCTTCCACTGGAAATGGAAACTTGTATTCCATATCTTCATAAGCAAATAGATTTGATACAACCGAAAATTATTTTATGTCTTGGCAGAGTTGCAGCAAACGGATTGCTTGATAAAAAACTTTCATTGGGACAGTTACGTGAAAGTAATTATGAATTTAATGGAATAAAAGTAATGGCAACATATCATCCCGCGGCGCTTTTAAGAAATCCTAATTGGAAACGCGGCTGTTGGGAAGATGTACAAAAATTTAAAAAACTGTATGATGAATTAACGGCAAAATAAAATGGCAAAGCGAACGACTAACCGCAAAAGCGGTAAACGAAGTATTGATATTGAAAAATTAATAGCATCGGCTAATCAACCACCATCTGCAACCGAAGTTGAGATGGCGGTACTTGGTGCAATGTTAATTGATGAAGATGCAGTTCCTAAAGCAATCGAAATTCTAAAACCGGAATCTTTTTTCGATAAAAGAAATAGGATTGTATTTGAGTCAATGGCTTCTTTGTATGAAGCTAACGAACCGATAGACACTGTTTCTGTTTATGAAGAATTGAAAAAATCCAGTAAGACAGATGAAGCAGGCGGCGCAGCGTATATCAGCAAATTATCTCAAGATATTTCTTCTGCTGCAAATATAGATTATCACGCGCGTGTTGTTATGGAAAAATGGATTCTCCGCCAATTGATTTCTTCATCCATGGAAATTGCCAGTTCTGCTTATGCAGGTAATGAAGATGTTTTCGATCTGCTTGATGCTGCTGAAACAAAGATCTTTCAAATTTCCGAAAAGGGAATTAAAGAATCTTTCAAGTCAATGGATAAAGCAGTTAAAGAAGCGCTTGAATTGATCGAAGCAATTCACTCAAAAAATATTTCAACCTTTTCGGTCCCTTCGGGATTTTTTGAATTAGATGATCTGCTCGGCGGATTTCAAAAATCCGATTTGATTATAGTTGCATCCCGTCCTTCTATGGGTAAAACGGCATTCGCTATGTCTGCCGCACGCAATGCCGCTATAGATCATAACGTACCTGTAGGAGTATTCAGTTTAGAAATGGCTACTATTCAATTAGCTACAAGATTAATTTCTGCTGAAGCTCGCATCAATGCACATAACGTACGAACAGGAAAGTTTAAAGCAGAAGAGGGAGCAAAGATCAGCCGAACTGTGCACAAACTTAGTAAAGCACCGATTTATATTGATGATACTCCTGCTATTTCAATTCTTGAACTCCGAGCAAAAGCAAGAAGACTTAAGAATGAGAAAAAAATAGGATTGATAATTATTGATTACTTACAGCTTCTTAGTTCTACCGTTCATATGGAAAGTCGTGAACGTGAAATTTCAACAATATCTCGTTCGTTAAAATCTCTTGCTAAGGAATTGAATATTCCGGTTATCGCACTTTCTCAATTAAACCGTCAGTTGGAATCACGCTCGGATAAAAAGCCGATGCTTTCGGATTTACGCGAGTCCGGTTCGATCGAGCAGGATGCAGATGTTGTATTGTTCTTATACCGTCCTGAGGTTTATGGTATAACTCAATATTCTTACGGTGAAATGAACGGCGAATCAACCGAAGGTATTGCCGAAGTAATTGTTGGTAAACAAAGAAACGGTCCTATTGGTGAAGTTAAATTACGTTTCATAAAAGATTATGCAAAATTTGAAAATCTTGATCGGTTCAGACAGCAACAAATACCAGCCGGCGCAGAACAAGCGGCTATTGCTCAAGGTGCAGAGGACTTTCCGATATGACAAAGTTTTTGCCGTTTCTTTTTCTTCTCATCGTAGTGTGTCATTCTAACGCACAGACTATTTACACACAAGCTGATGTTGATGTTTGCAATTCAAAATTTCAATTCTCTTCTGAAAAAAACCTTTCTTCATTACCGGTCAATGAAATAATTATCGAGATCGGAAAAAGTTTTCTTGGAACGGACTACGCAGCCAACACTCTTGAAAAAGGCGATAAGGAAAATCTTGTTATTAATCTTACAAGATTAGATTGCTACACCTTTCTAGAAACTTCGCTAGTATTTGCACGATGCATCAAAAAAGGGAAGACTTCGTTTGAAGATTATCAAACAGAATTAACCAACATTCGATACCGGGATGGAAAGTTGAAGGAATATCCATCTCGATTGCATTACTTTTCCGATTGGATCTATGATATGGACGATCGTGATATAGGTAAAGACATCACAAAAGAAATCGGTGGTAAACGTTATGTAAAGAAAATAAATTTCATGAGCACTCATGTTGATTCTTATAGACAGTTGAAAGAAAATCCAAAGTTTGTAAAAGAGATTTCAAATATTGAAAGGCAGATCAGCACTCGAAAATATTTTTTCATTCCGCAAGAAGAGATTGCTTCCATTGAAAATAAAATTCAGAGCGGAGATATTATCGGAATTACAACCAACGTTGAAGGACTCGACATTGCGCATACGGGAATTGCAATCCGTATGGATGACGGACGAATCCATTTAATGCACGCACCGAATGTTGGGTATAAAGTTCAAATCACAGAAAAGCCGCTTGCAGATTATATCAAAGGAAATAAGAAACAAACGGGTGTGATTGTTTTAAGACCGAATTAAGATTTATATAATTCTCAATTCTACATTCGCAATTCTCAATTATTTTTTCACCAAGCTTAACAGCACTTTAATGTTTTCCAAATCTTCTTTCTGATCTTTCTCTTTTGGTGTTTCTAAAACTTTCGGCACCTTCTCAATTTTTTTATCGTTCATAATATTTGTAAAACCTTCCTTGCCGATAAATCCTTTCCCTATATGCTCATGGCGATCAACCCTACTCCCCAAATCTTTTTTGCTGTCATTCATATGAATGCACTGCAAACGGTCTAAACCGATAATATCATCAAACTCTTTAATCACTTTCTTGTATTCTTTTGGATCTTTTAAGTTATAACCAGCAGCAAAAATATGACATGTATCAATGCAGACAGTCATCCGATCTTTCTCATCAACCAGATCAATTATTTTTCTAAGCTGTTCAAATTTATATCCGAGAGCAGTTCCTTGTCCTGCAGTAGCTTCAAGCATACTTTTGGTTTTGTACCCATTGGTTTTTTCGTGAGCATAGTTAAGAGATTCGGCGATGATCTTGATTCCCTCATCTTCACCTTGTCCGGTATGAGCACCGGGATGAAAATTTAATTGAGGAATTCCAAGCTGTTCACATCTTTCTAATTCCTTGATAAATGATGTACGGGATTTTTGCAGACTCTCCGGATCTTTTGCACAGAGATTTATCAAGTAAGAATCGTGAGAGACTACAAATTTTACGATTGATTGACTTAATTTATTTTTGAAATCAGTTATTTCTTTTTCGTTTAGATCTCTAGCGAAATATTGATTATTATTTTTTGTGAAGATTTGAATTGCGGTAAAGCCAAGCTTTTCCGCAGTATCTATTGCAGAAGCCGGTCCGCCCGAAACAAATGTATGTGCACCGAGTAAATGTTTCATTTATTCCTCTTTTCTTAATCATGCTCATGTGCATGAAATAATTTTGTTTTTAGCAATTCATTAACAATTTGCGGATTTGCTTTTCCTTTTGTCTCCTTCATGATCTGTCCGATAAAAAATCCGATTACTTTTTCTTTACCGTCCAGGTATTCTTTTACTTGAGATTGATTTGATGATAGGATCCGATCTATTACACTTTCTATTTCTTTTATGTCGGTTATCTGAACAAGGTTTTTTTCTTTTATGATTTCTTGCGGATCTTTTTTTGTTTTCAGCATTTCCGGAAAAATATCTTTGGCTATTTTACCATTGATAACATTTTCATTTATTAATTTTATCAAATTGCCAAGTTTCCCAGGTGTAACAGGAAATTCTTTTATCGAAATCTTTTCATCATTCATAACTTTCAAAACTTCAGTCATTACCCAGTTGCTTGCTGACTTATAATCACTCGTAACTTTCAAAACCTTTTCATAATAATCGGCAAGCTCGCGTGAAGAAGTTAAAATCTCCGCATCATACTTCGGCAATGAATATTTAGAAATGAAACGGTCTCTTCTTCTTTCTGGAAGTTCAGGCATAGATGATGCAATTTCACTTTTCCACTTTGCGTCAACAACAACCGGCATAAGATCAGGATCGGGGAAGTAGCGGTAATCGTGAGCTTCTTCTTTACTACGCATCGGTTTTATTTCGTTTAAGTCGGCATCCCAAAGAAGTGTTTGCTGAATAATCTTTCCACCATCTTCAAGAATATCAATTTGTCTTTCGATCTCGTAATCAATTGCTTTTTCAACATTACGGAACGAATTCATATTCTTTACTTCAGTTTTAGTTCCTAGTATTTCTTCACCTTTCAAACGGATAGAAACATTTGCATCACAGCGTAAAGATCCTTCTTCCATATTGCCGTCGCAAATCCCTAGATAAGTAACGATCTGTTTTAGTTTTGTTAAATAGAGATAAGCTTCTTCGGCAGTGCGCATATCCGGTTCGCTTACAATTTCCATTAACGGTGTGCCGCACCTGTTTACATCAATTAGTGTGGAATCACCTTGATCGTGAATTGATTTTCCGGCATCTTCTTCCATGTGGATTCTTGTTATACCAATATTTTTCTTCGAACCGTCCTTCGACTCAATAGAAATATTCCCATGTTCGCAAATCGGTTTTTCATATTGTGAGATTTGATATCCTTTCGGCAGATCGGGATAGAAATAATTTTTACGTGCAAAAATAGATCGTTCATTTATCACGCAATTTGTGGCAAGTCCCATCAGTACGGTAAACTCGACAACTTTTTTGTTCATTACCGGAAGTACACCGGGATGACCAAGACAAACAGGACAAACATTTGTATTTGGCGGAACACCAAATTTGGTAGAACATCCGCAGAATATTTTTGTGTCTGTTAAAAGCTGAGCATGAACTTCAAGACCAATTACTGCTTCGTATTTTGGATTCATAATAGTTAAGATCGAATTTACAATGGTGAATATAATTATTTTCAAACTGTTGGTTAGTATTTTACTTTCAAAAAATTATTCTTCATATTGAAATAGAATTATTGAATCACTTCTTGAGGTAGTATGATTCTTGATGTTTTGATTTTTGCCGCTCATCCCGATGATGCCGAACTTTCTATGGGAGGTACAATTGCAAAATTAGCCTCCGCCGGTTTGAAGGTCGGTATTATAGATTTGAGTAAAGGGGAATTAGGTACGCGCGGCTCAGCCGAAATAAGAAAAAAAGAAGCTCATGATGCTGGTGAAATATTAAAAATTGCTTTGAGAGAAAATCTTGAGTTAAAAGACGGAAGTTTGAAATTCAATGATGAATATTTGAAAAAAATTATTTTGCGTATCCGTAAGTATCAGCCAAAAATTATTTTTGCACCGTATTTTAACGACAGACATCCCGATCATATCGGTACATCTCAATTAGTAAAAGAAGCAATGTTCTTTTCCGGACTTGCTAAAATAAATACTGAAGACAATGAAAGAATTCAAACACCGTTCCGCCCTCAAAAACTTTTTTATTATATGCAGACATATGAGTTCAAACCGGCGTTTATTATTGATATATCAAATTACTTCGAAACAAAAATGAAAGCAGTAAAATCATACAACACACAATTTCATAATCCGGAAAGTAAAGAAGCGGAAACTTTTATTAGTCAGCCGATCTTTCTGAAATATCTTGAAGCACGAGCAGTTAGTTATGGTTTTAAGATCGGTAAAGAATATGGCGAAGCATTCTACTGTGAAGAAGAAATTGAGTTTGATCTTGTTGGATTATTAAAACCAAACGAAAAAAAATAATTCTGTGCAATTTATTGTTCGAATTACTTTATAAATCCAAATAATAGAATATGAATTAGAACAGAGAGGAAGTGTTGGAAGAAAAAACTAACATTATCCAGCGTGCCGGACTCTTTCTCGGAATAATTTCTGCTGTATGCATTATCGCATTTGTTAATTTTGGTACCGAGTACTACAATGCAAAATTAGTTGCTGCAACCGCTTCACTGATGTCTATTTGGTGGATTACAGAAGCAGTTCCACTCGCTGTTACATCACTCATTCCTTTAGTATTATTTCCGTTAACAGGTGCAATTTCTGGAAAAGCAACTTCCGAAGCATATATGAATTCCACAATTTTTCTTTTCATGGGAGGATTTATAATTGCAATTGCAATGGAGAGATGGAATCTGCATAAACGGATTGCTCTTAATGTTATCAACATCTTTGGAAAAAATCCATCTCAAATAGTTTTGGGATTTATGCTTGCAACGGGATTTATTTCAATGTGGATTTCCAACACAGCAGCTGCATTGATGATGCTTCCAATTGGACTTGCTGTACTTGTAAAATTAGAAAATGAATTTGGAAAAGAGAGGACAAAAAAGTTCGGAATAGCTCTAATGCTATCCATTGCATATGCTGCTTCAATCGGCGGAATGGGAACTCTAGTTGGAACTCCGCCAAATTTAGTTTTTGTGAGAGTATTTAAAATTGCTTTCCCGGATAAACCTATAATTCTTTTTGCAGATTGGATGAAGTTTGCTGTTCCAATCACTGTAATCATGCTCATCTTAACGTGGATTATATTGGTTAAAATTGTTTTCCGATCAGAAAAAAAATTAGTTATTAGTCGTGATGTAATTAAATCTGAAAAAGAAAAACTTGGCAAGACAAGTTTCGAAGAAAAAATTGTTCTTCTTGTTTTTTTAGCAACATCTCTCTTATGGATTTTCAGGTCCGAACTCGATCTTGGTTTTGTAAAAATTCCCGGGTGGTCTTTAATATTTCCCAAAGCAGATTTTATTGATGACGGAACGGTAGCCATTACAATGGCAGTTCTTCTATTCTTGATTCCGACAAAGAATAAATCAAACGGTACAGACTTTATTCTTGACTTCTCAACAATTCCAAAAATTCCATGGGATATAATTCTTCTTTTCGGCGGGGGATTTGCTCTTGCAGAAGGATTTGTATCAAGCGGGCTCTCTAAATTTATCGGTCAGCAATTTGCATCATTCGGAGGAATGCCTCTAATACTTATAATTGCATTGACATGTTTTTCGGTTACCGCTCTTTCAGAATTAACATCCAACACAGCAACTGCGCAAATTGTTTTACCAATTCTTGCTTCACTTGCAGTTGAATTAAAAATTGAACCGATGCTATTAATGATTCCCGCAACACTCGCTGCATCATTTGGCTTTATGCTTCCGGTTGGAACTCCGCCAAATGCAATTGTATTCAGCAGTCAGCGTTTGAAAGTGAGAGATATGGTAAAGACGGGAATAATAATTGATTTGCTGAGTGTGATTGTTATTACTCTCTTTGCATATTTATTCTTGATCTGAATCTTTTTTTGAAGGACTTCATCTTATTAAATAAAAGCGGAAGAAAAATGTCATATCACAATTCAAAGATCGTAGCGTATTCGTTTGATAAAGCAGTTACAAAAGTAACTGACGAGCTGAAGAAAGAAGGATTTGGTATTCTAACGGAAATTGATGTAAAAGAAACCCTAAAGAAAAAATTAGATGTTGATTTCCGTAAGTACAAAATCCTTGGCGCTTGCAATCCGTCGTTTGCTTACAAAGCTCTACAAGCAGAAGAAACACTTGGAGTTTTACTTCCTTGCAATGTTGTAGTTCAGGAAAAAGAGAATGGAAAAGTTCAGGTTAGTTTTGTTAATCCAATGGAATCTATGCAAGCGGTAAAAAATCCGGCTCTTGAAGAAATTGCTGCTGAGGTTTCATCTAAATTGCAGAAAGTGTTGGAAAGTCTTTGAGTGCCTAAGAAAGAACTTAGGCACCAAAGAATATTAATTATTTTTACTTCTCTTTAGAACCAAACATTTTATTTATAGCGATTTGGCTTGGACAGATTCCGGTTACTGCCGCAAAGACCATTCCGATAACAGGTAAGTATAAAAACCAATGGGCATTAGAAAAACCTGTTAGATAAATCCCAACAAAAATAATTACTGCAAAAACCAAGAACCAAACACGCATAGCAGTTGGTGCTTTCATGTACATACTCCTTTAGTTTGTGAATGCTAATAGAACTTAACTTTTTGAAAATTAGTCCGCAATAAAAAAATTATCGAGTAATTGGAATTTTATTTACAAAAACCTTCCCTTCTTTCATAACAAATTTAACATTTCTAAGAGCGGCTGGATTATCAATCGGATTTCCATCTACCGCGATCAGATCTGCTATTTTATTTACTTCAATAACTCCTGTTTGATCAACTATCCCGAGTAATTCAGCCGCTAAAGAAGTTGCGGATATTAAAGCACGCTCAGGATTCATTCCATACTTAACCATTAATTCGATTTCTTGAGCGTTGGTTCCGGGCAGTTCAAAAGTATCTGTTCCGAAACAAATCTTAACGGGAGTCTTCAATGCACGCTTAAAAGTTTTGATATGTTCTTCACAAGTATTCTTAAGTTTAATTTTATCTTCATCAGATATTCCGCCGAAAATTTTTCCATCTCTCCACATCTCATAAACAAGAAGAGTTGGAACATAATAAATATTTTTTTTAGCCATTAGCTGAAAAGTTTCTTCGCTAAGATATAATCCATGCTCGATTGAATTTACACCGGCTTCTATTGCTATCTTTGCCGCTTTATCGGAATAAGTATGTGCGGCAACTTTTAATCCCGCGCTATGAGATTCATCAACCAGTGCTTTTAATTCATCTAAAGTATAATTCATCGCACCTGTTAACAAATCTTTTCTTAATTGTTTTTTTTCGTAAGATTCCATATAAACTTTTATTAGATCGGCACCTTCTTTAACGAGTAATCTAACTTTCTCACGTATTTTTTCCGGACCATCGGCGACATATGAAATATTTGGAAGTGTGATGTAAGGAGAATATCCCACAAGATTATAAGAACCTGTACTGCTTACCGGTTGAATACAGGTGAGAATTCTCGGACCCGGAACAATTCCATTGTTAATCGCATCTCTTAATGCTATATCTGCAAAACCGGCACCTTCATTACCAACATCTCTGATAGTTGTAATTCCGGATTCAAGAGTAATCTTAGCATTTGAAGCTCCGTAAAGAGCACGGTACTCCGGCGTTTCTTTGATTATCTGATTATCATAGTTCCCGCTGTGTAAAACAATATGAGTATGTGTATCAATTAATCCCGGCAATACAGTTGAATTACTTAAATCAATTACTTTAGCACCCGGTTCTAATTCTTGGTTTTGATTTACGGAAATAATTTTTTGTCCTCTAATTCCGATAATTACGTTGCTCAATAATTGATTAGACTTTCCGTCAAATAATTTTCCCGCTTTGATGTAAGTAATTTCATTTTCTGATTGAGCATTAATTATAAGACAAAATAGAAATGAAATTGAGAATGAAATGAAAATTTTTTTCATCTTGATCACCGATTTATGATTTGTAGAACTCGAAATTATCTTGTTAGTTTTTTATACTTTACTCTATGAGGAACATCTGCTTCCTTACCAAGGCGTTCTCTTCGGTTCTCTTGATAATCCGAAAAGTTTCCTTCGAACCAAACAACTTTACTATCACCTTCGAAAGATAAAATGTGAGTACAGATTCTATCTAAGAACCATCTATCATGACTTATCACCACAGCACATCCGGCAAAATTGAGCAAACCTTCTTCAAGAGCACGCATTGTGTTTACATCAAGATCGTTGGTAGGTTCGTCAAGAAGTAAAACATTTGCAGTTTGTTTTAATGCAATCGCAAGATGAACTCTATTTCTTTCACCGCCGGAAAGCATTCCGACTTTTTTCTGTTGATCGCCACCTGTAAAATTAAATTGTCCTACATAAGCACGTGAGTTTTGTTCTCTGCTTCCAAGCTGGATTATATCATCACCCCCGCTTATCATTTGCCAAACTGATTTTTCCGGATCGAGTATGTCTCTGCTTTGATCTACATAAGCAAGTTTAACAGTATCACCGATCTTGAACGAACCGCTATCCGGTTTTTCCTGTTCGACGATCATTCTGAACAAAGTTGTTTTACCTGCTCCGTTCGGACCGATAATACCGACAATTCCGCCGGGAGGAAGTTTGAAATTTAAATTCTCGAACAACACTCTATCGCCGTAACCTTTCGAAACATTTTCTGCTTCGATAACAACATTACCGAGGCGCGGTCCGGGCGGAATGTAAATTTCTAAATCTTTCTGCCGCTTCTCGCTTTCTTCTTTCAGCATCTCTTCGTAAGATGAAATTCTCGCTTTCGATTTTGCCTGCCGTGCACGCGGCGACATTTTAATCCATTCAAATTCCCGCGCTAAAGTTTTTTGACGTTCCGTTTCTTTCTTTTCTTCTTGAAACAAGCGCTGCTGTTTCTGCTCAAGCCATGATGAATAATTTCCTTTCCACGGAATTCCTTCGCCCTTATCAAGTTCAAGAATCCATCCGGCAACATTATCTAAAAAATATCTGTCGTGTGTAACTGCAATCACTGTTCCGGCATAACGGTTCAGTTCTGCCTCCAACCACAAAACAGTTTCAGCATCAAGATGGTTTGTCGGTTCATCGAGAAGGAGAATGTCCGGTCTTTTCAAAAGCAAACGGCATAGTGCAACTCTTCTTCGTTCACCGCCAGATAAAATTTTTACAATCGTATCGGGCGGGGGACAGTTGAGCACATCCATTGCAAGATCAAGTTTGGAATCGAGATCCCAGGCCTCAAGGTGATCGAGTTTTTCTTGAACTTTGCCTTGACGTTCGAGAAGATCGTTCATCTCGTCGTCGCTCATCGGCTCTGCAAACTTTGCATTGATCTCATCGTATTCACGAAGAACATCTACAATTTCCTGTACGCCTTCTTGAACGATTTCTTTTACGGTTTTTGTATCATCAAGTTTTGGTTCTTGTTCGAGCAGACCTATTGTGAATCCTGGTGATAGGGCAATTTCTCCGTTGAAATCTTTATCAACTCCGCCGAGGATTTTTAGAAGTGTACTTTTACCGGAACCGTTGAGTCCGAGCACACCGATCTTAGCTCCGTAGAAATATGAAAGGTAGATATTTTTTATGATCGCTTTCGTATCGTAATACTTGCTTACACCGATCATCGAGTAGATTATTTTATTTGGTTCGATTGCCACGCTAACTCCGGATTTCTAACTTGGTTAATTCGGTAGGCAAAATAGAAAATTTCTACGTAATTATTTTTTACGGAATCCGTTTGAAAATATTCCCAGTCCAACCAGTGCAACAGCAAAAATAATTCCGCTTGTGATTGATGTTATTGTTTTTGTAAGAAGGAGAATTGCAAGAAAAATACAAATAATAAGAAATGTTAGTCCGGCATTTTTGCCGGTCATTGAATGAATTATTCTAGTTGAGTCTGTTATTTTAAGCTCCTAAAAGTCTTTACTGAGAATTATTTAATTACATTTTATTTTTGAATGAAGGTTATTGAGAAATTCACAATAAAGTGGGTAACTCTCTATAGTTT
>Ga0208566_1001694_pt1 | contig 12385 bp, 12 predicted proteins | sample PL_2010_150m_FD_184159 | JGI IMG/M metagenome (GOLD analysis project Ga0208566, IMG submission 184159) | Freshwater microbial communities from Powell Lake, British Columbia, Canada to study Microbial Dark Matter (Phase II) - PL_2010_150m... | ecosystem: Environmental > Aquatic > Freshwater >...
CTTCTCGATCCAATCTCCTCCCGGCCCCTTCATCCACCTCCAGACAAACCATCCGACGACAAGGGAAAGAACGATCGAGACGACGATATCCGACGGGTGGTGCGCGCCCATTGCGATGCTTGACCAGGAGACAAGTCCTGCGCCCGCGAGAGCCGGGATGCCCAGCAGCGGGCAGGCAAATACCAGCACAGCAGCCAGCCCGAAAGCCGTTGCGGTGTGGCCGGATGGAAACGAATTGTAAGCCGCCTGGCCGATCAGCAATTTTCCGTCATGCCAGGGGCCGTAGAATCCCTGCTCGATTCCGGGGCTTTCCTTCGGGCGGGTGCGTCCGGTCGTGAGGCGGGAGGTATTCGCGATCATTCCCGCAAGAGTCGAGGCAATCATCGCTGCCGCAACAAGCCGCATCCAGCGCCGGCTTTTCATGAGACGGGCCACAAGAAGTCCCACAAGGCACGCGCCCATGAGCGGTGGCCAGTCGCCGAATTTCCGGACAGCCGCATGGAACCGGGAATCCGTGGATTTTTTCCACCCCTTTCCCTGGGATGCCACCACAGCCGCGCGCACCGGGGCGTCGAGTTGAAAAGCCCCCCAGATCGCGAGCGCGCATAATCCCGCAAGGAGAAGAACAAGAGGGCGGGACATATTGCTCAAATCCCCCGAAGCCCGGTCAGGAGAAGCTCGGCATTCGAGCGGGTGTGCTGCAGGTTTGAGGACAGGATCTCCATCGCCTCGGCTGAGGGAAGCTCGGAGAGCTGCCTGCGAAGCTGCACGACGCGCTCGTATTCCTCCGGATGAAAAAGAAGTTCCTCGCGGCGCGTGCCGGATTTCACGATGTGGATGGCCGGGAAGATCCGCAGTTCCGCAATTGACTTGTCCAGGTGGAGCTCCATGTTTCCCGTTCCCTTGAACTCCTCGAAAATCAGGTCGTCCATCCTGCTGTAAGTCTCGATCAGCGCGGTTCCCAGAATCGTGAGGCTTCCTCCCTCCTCGACATTTCTGGCGGACCCGAAGAACTTCCGCGGCTTGGCGAGCGCCTTCGCGTCCACGCCTCCGCTCATGGTGCGGCCTTTTCTCGGCTGGAGGTTGTTGTAGGCGCGCGCCATGCGGGTGATCGAGTCCAGGAGGATGATCACATCGCGTCCGAGCTCGACCAAGCGCTGGGAGCGGTCGGAAACCGCCTCACAGATCTGGACGTGCCGCGTGACCGGTTCGTCGAAAGTCGAAGCGTAGATCTCACAATCCAGCGCCCGCCGCATATCCGTCACCTCTTCGGGTCGCTCGTCCACCAGAAGCATGATCAGTGCGGCATCCGGATGGTTGGTCCGGATCGAGCGCGCCAGCGTCTGGAGCATGATGGTTTTTCCCGCACGCGGCGGGGCTGCGATCAGGCCGCGCTGCCCCATTCCCAGCGGGGACACGAGGTCAACCGCCCGCGCAGCCACTTCGGGATCCACCGGGGTCTCGAGAAGAATGCGCCGGTTCGGAAAGAGCGGGGTCAACTTTTCAAATTCCGTTGGGATTTTCCATTCGCTGAGCGGAATTCCCTCCACCGAAATCAGCTGGTCCACAACGAGGCCCCGCTCGCGATCGCGGGGAAGGCGGATGGAAAAATCCAGCATCAAACCGGCTTGCAGGCCGGTGTTTCTCATCAGCGACGGCGGAACAAAGACGTCTTCCGGGCCGGGTTTCAAATCGAATGCCGTCCAGCGGATGACCCCCGCGTCTCCATTGCGTTCCAGGAGTCCCTGTCCGGTGAGTCGGCCGCCGCGGCTCAACTGATGCCGGGCCTGGTCGAGAACCAGATGGTGGCGGGTGCTGTCGGGGCGCACTCTGACGCCCACAGCGCCCGCCCGGGCGAGGAGTTCATCGAGCGGCAGCCGCTGCAAATCATTTAAAGCGAGAGGGGAAATGTCGGATTGGTCTTCTGGAGAAGGCATGGAAAAAACGGTTCAGAGCCGGGCCGGACATGCGGAGGAAACCATCCGCAGCACGGGGTGAGAAGTCATTCAGCTACACGCTTCCTTACGCTCTGCCCGGAGCGAAGCAAGCGCAAAATCGGTGATCCTGATGAATCGCCCGCGATCGGCGCAAAGCATGGAACGGGCAGGAAACATTTGACTCCGAAACTCCACCAAGGCAATGTGGACGGTTCTTTCCATTCATGCGACACACCATCTCGATCCTTGTTGAAAACAAATTCGGCGTGCTGACACGTGTGGCCGGCATGTTCAGCGGCCGCGGGTTCAACATCGACACGCTGAACGTCGGCCCGACTCTGGACTCCTCGGCTTCCCGGATGACGATCGTTGTCCGCGGTGACGACAAGGTCCTCGAGCAGGTCACCAAGCAGTTGGAGAAACTGGTGGATGTGATCGACGTGCAGGATTTCCGCGACGAGGAATACGTGGACCGCGAGCTCGTTTTGCTCCGCGTGAAGGCGAATTCGAAGACCCGGGCCGAGGTCATGCAGATCTGTGATATTTTCCGGGCCAAGATCATCGACGTGCAGCCGGACAACCTCGCCATCGAGATCACCGGCACCGAGGGCAAGATCACAAAATTCCTCGCCCTCATGGAGACGTTCGGGGTCAGTGACCTCACGCGCACAGGCAAGGTCGCGCTTTCCCGTTCCAGCGATTGACGATTTTCAACCACAACCAACAAAAACATGCCAGCCAAGATCTATACTGACAAAGATGCCGACCTCAAAGTGCTCAAGGGCAAAACCCTCGCGGTTCTGGGATTCGGATCCCAAGGACACGCCCACGCTCTGAACCTCAAGGAAAGCGGCGCAAAAGTCATCATCGGCCTCTACCCGAAATCCAAGAGCCGCGAGGTCGCCAAAAAGCACGGCTTCGAAGTGTATGACACCGCAGAGGCTGTCCGCCGGGCCGACGTGATCATGGTTGCAATCCCGGATACCAAGCAGCCGTCCGTTTACAAAAAGGACATCGCTCCCAACCTCGCCGCCGGAAAGACCCTTCTTTTCAGCCACGGGTTCAGCATCCATTTCAAGACGATCGTTCCGCCGAAGAACGTGAACGTGATCATGGTCGCCCCGAAAGGTCCCGGCCACATCGTGCGCCGCCAGTTCACCGAAGGAAAAGGCGTTCCGGCCCTCATCGCTGTTTATCAAAATCCCGGCAAGGACGCCAAAAAGGTGGCTCTCGCCTGGGCGAAGGGCGTTGGTGGAACCCGCGGGGGAGTGATCGAGACGACCTTCAAGGAAGAGACCGAAACCGATCTCTTCGGGGAGCAGACCGTTCTTTGCGGCGGTTGCTCTGCGTTGGTCCAGGCCGGGTTTGAAACCCTTGTCGAGGCGGGATACTCGCCCGAGATGGCCTACTTCGAGTGCCTGCATGAGCTCAAGCTCATCGTTGACCTCATGAACGAATCCGGCATCGCCGGGATGCGCTTCTCGATCAGCGAAACCGCCAAGTGGGGCGATGTCACTGTCGGTCCAAAAATCATTGACGGCTCGGTGAAGAAGCGCATGAAGGCCGCTCTCAAAGACATCCAGTCGGGCAAGTTTGCCAAGGATTGGGTCAGCGAGTTCCAGACCGGCTACAAGCGCTACGACTCGCTCCTCAAAAAGGGCGAGCAGCACCCGATCGAGAAGACCGGCACACGCCTCCGCTCGCTCATGCCGTGGATCAAAAAGAAAAACCTGAAAGGTGCCCAGGCGTCCTACTGAACAACCGTCGGCCGATGGCCCTCCATCCGCTGCGCCTGCGCTGCTGGGTTCCACCAAGTCCTCCGTGGACGCCCTTCTTGGTCGTCCCGTGATGGCGAGAGGGCTTCTTGGAATGACCGCCCAGGGCGAAAAAGCCTACGCGTATCCGCAGGCGGGGGATGATATCGTCGTCGGATTTTTTGGCGACGTGGCGAGGTATCTTGCCGTGATCCGGGAACGGGGACCCAAGACGGGATTCTCCCTAGCGGAGATGTCATCCATTCTGGCGCTGAACGCACCGGCGGATCGCTGGAAGTCAGAGACAATCGCGCCCGCCGCACCGGCGAAATCTTCGAAGACTCCCAGAAAGACCGTTTCGCCGGCCTCGCCGTCAACCTATTATACGCTGTCCGACAATGGCCGCCAGATTGTCGGATGGCAGCCGGGCGACAAGCCGTTCGTGTTTTTTCTCCTCCCGTCTTATCCCGGCCAGCAGCACATCCTGCTCAACGAGTGGCAGATCGCGCGGGCGGTCGGGTGATTCTTCATGGCTGACGAACTCACCTGCATTCTCATCACTCCCTGCTCGCCGCGCAAGTCGCGGACCGGGGGGATCATTTCGCTTAAAACTTTTGGCCGAACAATCATGATCAACGCCTCCCATGCGCCGGGCTCTCCGGAGAACGTGCGCCGTGAGATGCCGGTCATCCGTGCCGCTGAAAACAATCTGAAACCCTTGCTTGAAGCCTGCGGTCTCTCCGTCTAATTACAACACCTCAAAATCTATGGAAATCGCGTCACGCCTCACTGAACTCACCCCGTCGCTCACTCTTGCCATCGACAGCAAAGCCAAGGCCCTGAAGGCCGAAGGCGTTGATGTCTGCGGATTCGGCGCGGGCGAGCCCGACATGGACACTCCCGAGCACATCAAGGCTGCGGCCATTGAGGCGCTTCAAAAAGGACTGACCAAATACACGCCCAGCTCCGGCATCCCGGAACTCCGCCAAGCCATCTCGAAGAAGCTGTCGGCCGACAACAAGCTCGAATACAAGCCGGGCCAGGTCATCGTCAGCAACGGTGCCAAGCAGTCGTGCTTCAATGCTATCGCCGCCGTCCTAAACCCCGGTGACGAGGTCATCATTCCGGCTCCCTTCTGGCTCAGCTATCCGGAAATGGTCCGCATCGCCGGCGGGGTGCCGGTGATCGTGAACACGAAAGAGGAGAACGGCTGGAAGATGACCGCCGAGGAATTTGAAAATGCGATGACCCCGTGCACGAAGATGGTCATCATCAACTCGCCCGGAAATCCGACCGGTTCGGTCTACACGCGTGACGAACTCCGCGCGATCTCCGAGGTTGCCGCCGAGGAAGACATCTACATCCTTTCCGACGAAATCTACGAGAAGCTGACCTATGATGGTGCCGAGCATGTCAGCATCGCCTCGCTCACTCCCGAAGCCTACGACCTGACGATCACGGTCAACGGCTTCAGCAAAGCCTATGCCATGACCGGATGGCGGCTAGGCTACTTGGCGGCTCCCGAGCCGATCGCGAAGGCGATTGACTCGATGCAGAGCCACATGACATCTAACCCCTGCTCGTTCGCCCAATACGGTGCGCTCGCGGCCATCACCGGCGACCAGCAGTGCGTCACCGACATGCGCGAGGAATTCGACATCCGCCGGCAATACATGTTCGAGCGGCTGAGCAGCATCTCCGGCATCACGGCGGTGAAGCCCCTCGGCGCCTTCTACGTCCTTGCGAACGTCAGCTCGTTCGGGCTCAAATCCCAGAACTTCTCCGACCGCCTGCTCAGCAAGGCGAACGTCGCGCTCGTTCCGGGCATCGCCTTCGGCGACGACCGCACCGTCCGCCTCAGCTATGCGACCAGTCTCGATATCATCAAGACCGGGCTCGACCGCATCGAAGAGTTCTGCAAGACGATCTGACCGCCATGTCCGTCCTCATTGTCGGTTCGATCGCGCTGGATGACATCAAGACTCCGGCGGCGGAGCATCCCAACCTTCTTGGCGGCTCCGCATCCTACGGCGCGGTGGCGGCCTCGTTTTTCAGCCCTGTGAATCTGGTAGGCATCGTCGGCGAGGATTTTCCGAAGGAGCACATCGAGCTCCTGCGGAGCCGTCGGATCGACCTTGAGGGGCTTCAAATCGTTGCCGGAAAAACATTCCGCTGGTCGGGCGAATACATGCTGGACATGAACACCCGGGAGACCCGCTCGGTGGAGCTCAATGTCTTTGAGCACTTCACCCCGGCACTGCCTGCGAATTACAAGTCCACCCCGATCGTGCTTCTCGCGAACATCGCGCCCGATCTCCAGCACCATGTGCTCGATCAGGTCGGCAAGCCGCGGTTCGTCATCGCCGATACGATGGACCTCTGGATCAACATTGCGAAGGACTCGCTCACCCGGCTTCTCGGCCGCGTGGATATGCTCATCCTCAACGACGGCGAGGCCCGGCAGTTTACCGGCGAGACCAACTTGGTCAAAGCGGCCAGGGCAATCCAAGCTCTCGGTCCGAAATATGTGGCCATCAAGAAGGGCGAGCATGGCTGCCTGCTCTTCGGGTCCGATGGGGAGTTTTTCAGCTGTCCGGCCTTTCCGCTCGAGGAGATCCACGATCCGACAGGAGCCGGGGACTCGTTCGCAGGCGGCCTCGCGGGAGTGCTTGCACGGGAGAGCGATTCCGGTCCGGTCGACTTCGGCGCGCTGCGGCGGGCGGTCGTTTTTGGAAGCGTCCTCGCCAGCTTCAACGTCGAGGCGTTCAGCCTGGAGCGTCTGAAAACCGTGGATGCCGCCCAGATCGAGGACCGCAGCCGCCTCCTCCGGCTCATGAGCCAGTTCGAGACGGACTGAACATCACCAGTCTCCCTTGATTGAACTGCGGTGGAGGATCTTCTGGCACACTGCATACTTAAGTCTTAATCCTTAAGACTCCATGCGCGTTGCCCGACTTTTCATCTACGGTCTTCCGGTTGTTATTCTGGCCCTGATCGCCGCCAGCTTTCTCAACTCTGCATTTCTCGCGACCGGAAAGAAAAACGAGATGTCACTCGGCGTCCTCGGCGAGCCGTCCTCGTTGAATCCGATCCAGCAAGCCGACAGCGCGGCCTCGCAGGTATTCTCGACAATTTTCAACGGGCTTCTCAAGTATGACGAGAATCTGGAAATCGTCGGCGACCTTGCAAAATCCTGGATGCTCAGCCAGACGACCACGATCGTCTTCCAGAATTCCGCATCCTCGGCGGCGGCGCTGAAGCTGGTGGAATCATGGAAGCCCGAGTGGGAGGGGTGGAAGCTGGAAGCCGCGCGGATCGAGGGAAATTTCCTCCTGCTTTCCTTTACTGAGCCCGGGATGGCCACGTCGGAGAAGATCTTTGAACGCCTGCCGCAGGACGGTCTCCAGCCACTTGTCACCCTGCGCGTGCAGGTGAAGGAAAACGCCCGTGCGATCATGGAGGCCTTCGGAAAGGATCATCCCGCTGCACGGGTCGTGCGGACCTGGGTGGAATCCGGCGGAGCCTTTGAGCTCACGGCTGCTCCTGACGTAAAAGCCCTCCTGGAGGCCTGGCTTCCGTCAAACGGCGGCGGTGAAATTCTCGAAACCGGGCCGGTGCCATTTCTGGCGGAACCGCTTGTTGTCTTCAACCTGCGCAATCGTGTTCGTTGGCATGACGGGCAGCCATTCACCTCGCGCGACGTGGTTTTCACCTACCATGCGATCATGGACGATGCCACCGCCTCGCCCCGCAAACCCGACTTCGACCTGATTCAGAGTATCGAGGCCACCGGGCTCCACACCGTCCGGGTCACCTACCGGAAGCCCTATTCGCCTGCCCTGACGAGCTGGATGATCTCGATCCTCCCGGCCCACCTCCTCGAGGGAAAACCGCAGGAATGGTGGACAAAAAACTTCAACCGTAGCCCGGTCGGCACGGGGCCGTTCAAATTCGGAGAATGGAAGACCAACGAGTTTATCCGCGTGGTAAGGAATCCGGATTATTTCGCAGCTCCCGGACCCTGGCTTGATGGGATCGTCTTCCGCTCGCTCCCCGACCAGCTTTCGTTGCGGCTGGCTTTTGAGACCCGGCAGGTGGATTTCTGGAGTGCCGAACCGTGGGCGGTGGCGGCTTTCGAGAAGGACCGGAGGTTCACGGTCTTTTCCTCGCCGTCCAGCTCCTACACTTACATCGGGTGGAATCTCAAGCGTCCGCTGTTTCAGGATCTGCGAGTCCGGCAGGCGCTTGCCCATGCGGTCGATATTCCGGCCATGGTCAAATACATCCTCTATGGCCACGGCATCCAGAGCACCGGGATTTTCACGCCGCAGATGTGGTTCTTCAATCCCAACGTCACCCCCTTCAACTACGATCCCGCAAAGGCCAAAGCCCTGCTGGACGAGGCTGGGTGGGTGCCGGGGCCGGATGGAATCCGGATGAAAGATGGGCAGCGTTTTTCATTCACGCTGATGACAAACAACGGAAACGAAATCCGGCGGGACATCGCTGCACTCGTCCAGGACGGATTCAAGGCGATCGGCATCGAGGTGAGGGTCGAGCTCTACGAATGGGCCGTCTTTTTGAAGAACCACGTCAACAAGGGCGACTTCGACGCGATCGTTCTCGGCTGGTCGCTTGGCAATGAATACGACCAGTTCCAGATCTGGCATTCCTCGCAGACCAATCCCGAGCAACTCAATGTCGTCGGTTACAAAAGCCCGGAAGTGGACCGGCTTCTGGAATCGATCCGGCAGGAATACAACCGCGACAACATCATCTCCATGGCGGGTCGGATGCAGGAGATCATTTACCACGATCAGCCGTATCTTTTCCTCTACGTGCCGCAAAGCACATCCGCCATGTGGGTGGATTCCTACCGCGTGTGCCGTCCGGATGGCAAGGGTGGCTGGATCGAATCCCCCGTCGAAATGACCAAGGCCGGCTGGAGCTATTGGTCCGACTGGTTCTACCGGCCGGAGTTCAAAAATAGACTGCCCGAAAAAGCTCGCCGGTAGGGATGGCTCGCCGAGCCGTCCGGCGCTTGGCATCAAAAAAACAGAGCGCCCGCGTAAACGTAGATGAGAAAGATAGCGGCGGCCGCCGCCACGCCCGTCACCCGCGCTGTCTTTTCATTCAGAAGAGCATTGTTCCAGCGCACGCAGGCCGTGGCGAATGCGATCCAGACGAGCGGCACGCAGAACAGCCACAGTCCCTGGTGGGCGAGCGTCAGAGCCAGCGGGGGAAATGATCCGGCCACGTTGGACGCATAGCCTCCAGCCTTCAGCAGCACGTTCAAGGCAAGCATCCCGAGGGCGAGGAAAACGAACTGGGTGCTGGCGATCGAGATAATCATGAGTTTTCCAGAAGCGCCTTACGCATGACCTCAAGCGGCGCAGGCCGGTTGAACCAGATTTCAAAGGAAAGCGCGCCCTGATGCAAGAGCATGCTGAGGCCGCTCGCGCAACGGGCTCCCGCCGCCGCGGCGTCTTCGAGAAGACGGGACCGCCCGGCCGCATACACCGTGTCATAAACCATCAGATTCGGAGTGAAAAGCGAAGGGGGGATCAGTGGCGCATCGGTTCTCTGCATCCCGACCGATGTCGCGTTGATCACCAGATCCGCGTGGGCGAGCTGTTCGCGCAGGGCGTCCTCCTCGAAGCCGATCACCTGGAGCCGCTCGATCGGGCCAACCAGGCGGTCGCTGCGGAAGGAGGGTGCCAGTTCTGCGGCCAGTGCCCTGGCCTTGTCGAGCGTGCGGTTCACAAGTACCAGCCGCTCGCAGGATTCCATGGCGCACTGCACGGCGATTGCCCGACCTGCGCCGCCGCCCGCTCCCAGCAGCACCACGCGCAGATCGCGCAGGTCCACAAAAAACTCCTCGCGGATCGCCCGCATGAGCCCCGGGCCGTCGGTGTTGAACCCGAGCAATTTTTCTCCCTGGACGGCAAGGGTGTTTACGCTTCCCGAGCGCCTCGCATATTCGTCCGCCTCATCGACCGACGCCAGCGCCTCTGCTTTGAGCGGGAGAGTGACATTCGTTCCGATGAATCCGGCGTCGGGAAGCGCGCGGAATGCCGCAGATGCTTTCTCCCGCGGAACATGGATTTTTACATATTGCGCTTTGACTCCCGCGGCTTTGAGGGCCGCATTCTGAAATAGAGGAGATTTTGAATGTTCCACCGGATCCCCGAACACCCCCAGACGTGCGGGGGGTTCGAGGCGCGAAAAAATCTCCCCGCCTCCGATCAGGTCGTCCGCTGAATATACCTCGCTCATGCGCGATCCTCAGGGAATCATGTCGGGGACCGGGCGGCAAGAATTCCCGCTGCCCCTGACGGAAACGCAGTCGCTCAACCGTGGATCCGGAAGGTGTCTTTTTCGGAAAGGCTTTTCACGAATGCGGCGGCGAGCCGGGCTGCCGACTCGATGTCGTGGTATGCGGCCATTTCGACCGGCGAGTGCATGTAGCGCAGGGGGATGGAAATCAGAGCGCAGGGGATGCCGTTGCGGGCGGTGTAGATGACGTCCGCATCGGTGTGAGTGGACCTCGAGACGGCCTCGTGCTGGAGGGGGATTTTGTGCTTCTCCGCGACGGAGATGAGGCGTTCGACGACCAGCGTGTGATTGGCCGCGCCATGGGAAATTGCAGGCCCCTTGCCGAGTTCGACGAGCCCGTGTTCCTTCACGGCAATGCCGGGGGTGTCGGTCGCGTGGGTGACATCGAAGACGAGTGCGACAGCGGGATCGATGCGGTGGGCTGCCATGCGGGCGCCCTGGCTTCCGATTTCCTCCTGCACACAGTTGACCGCGTAGGCCGTGGCCGCCGGACGTTTTTTTGAGAGTTCCTGCAGAGCGAGGGTTATGGCAAATCCGCCGATCCGGTTGTCGAGCGCGCGGCCGACGATGTGGTCGCCGTGAAATTCCGTGGCGGACGATTCAAAAATCGCGGGATTTCCGACGCGGATCCCCCGTTTGGCAACTTCCTTTGCCGACCCAGCGCCGATGTCCACGAAGAGGTCCTTCCATTCCGGCGTCTTGTCTTTCGAGGTGTCGCGAAGATGGATCGCGGTGTTCCCGATGAGGCCATGGACAATGCCATCGGATCCGAAAATCGAGATCCGGCGGGCCGGGGCCAGCGTGCGGTCCGATCCACCGATCGGGCCGATCGAGAGGAATCCTTTTTCATCAACGTGGCGGACGATGAAGCCGATTTCATCCGCATGGGCCTCGAGCATGACGCGTGGAGCGTCCTTGTTTGTTCCCTTGAGAACCGCCCAGGCATTCCCGTAGGCATCCGTCTCGACGCGATCCGAGACCCGCTCAGTCAGTTCGATCCATTGTTTCTGCCCGGCCTTTTCCCATCCGGAAGGCGAGGGGACATCAAGGATTTTCAGAAGATCTTTTTGTTTCATGGTGCCGAGACTGCCATCCGGGAGGGCGTAGGGAAATCCCGGATTTTCCGGCCGCACATTTTTTTCTTCGATCTGGAGGTGTTCCCGTCGTAGCCTCTGCGTCTCACCATGTCCTCACATATCAAGTTGTTCATTCCGGGCCCGATCGAAGTTTCAGAAAAAACCTTCCGCGCGATGTGCGCGCCGATGATCGGCCACCGCGGCGGCGAATTCAAAAAGCTTTATGCCGGAATCCAGCCCCGCCTGCAGGAGTTGTTCGGAACGAAGCGTCCGGTTTTTCTCTCCACCTCGTCCGCGTGGGGAGTCATGGAGGGCTCGATCCGCAACCTGACAAAGAAAAAGGTGCTCAACGCGATGTGCGGCGCATTTTCCGACAAGTGGTTCGACGTCAGCCAGCGCTGCGGCAAGGAAGCCGGCGCCCTTCAGGTGCCGTGGGGTTCGGCCGTCCTGCCGGATCTCGTCCGCGAAGCGCTCTCCACGGGCGAATACGATTCGTTCACGCTCATTCACAACGAGACGTCCTGCGGCGTGCGCAACCCGCTCCGCGAAATCGCCGCCGTCCTTCGGGATTTTCCTGATGTCATGTTCATCGTGGACAGCGTCTCATCGTTCTCCACAGAGGCGATTCCGATGGACGAACTCGGGATCGACGTGCTCCTTACCGGGAGCCAGAAGGCGCTGGCCATGCCCCCGGGACTCGCCCTGTTCTCGGTTTCCGAGCGCGCGATGCAGCGGGCGGCGACCGTCCCTGACCGCGGGTATTACTTCGACTTTGTCGAGTTTGCCAAGAACCAGGAGCAGGACATGACGCCCAGCACACCGGTCATTCCGCTCATCAACGCTCTTGCATCCAAACTCGACGACATTTTCACCGAGGGAGTCGAAGCCCGCCACGCACGGCATGCCGCGCTGAACGCCCAGGTTCATGACTGGGTCAAGGCCCGTGGATTCGATTTTTTCGCGCCCGAAGGCTACCGGTCGGTCTCGCTCACCTGCGTGAAAAACAACCGCGAGGTGGATGTCGCCGCGTGGATCAAAAATCTCCGCGAGAAACACCGCTTTGTCATCGACGGCGGCTACGGAAAGATCAAGGGAAAGACGTTCCGCATCTCCAATATGGGCGACGAAACCCATGAGACGATCGCCGAACTCCTCGCTGCGCTGGACGATACTCTTTGATTTATGAGCAAGACGTTTCGCGTGGCGGTTTTGGCGGGTGATGGCATCGGGCCGGAGGTGATGGCAGAGGCCTTGAAGGTGCTGGGGGCCGTTTCAAAAAAAT
>Ga0208566_1001695_pt1 | contig 12385 bp, 9 predicted proteins | sample PL_2010_150m_FD_184159 | JGI IMG/M metagenome (GOLD analysis project Ga0208566, IMG submission 184159) | Freshwater microbial communities from Powell Lake, British Columbia, Canada to study Microbial Dark Matter (Phase II) - PL_2010_150m... | ecosystem: Environmental > Aquatic > Freshwater > Lake...
AGACGCTCGGCTGGGCCGTCGTCCTCGACAACAAGGAAACGCCCCCGGCCTTTTTCCTCGCCACCAAGAACGGCAGCATGGTCGAGATCATCCCCTGCAAGAAAGCCTGTCCAGAATCAACGCCCGCGCTGAGCGATCCGGGCCTGCGCCATCTTGCCATCACCGTGGACGACTTCGACAAAGCCTACGCCGTGTTGCAGGCGAAGAAGGTCAACTTCATCGAACCGCCCAAGGCGGGTGCCGGCGGAGCCAAAGTCGTCTTCTTCCGCGACCCGGAGGGGAACATTCTCCATCTGATCTACAGACCGACGCCGTTGTATAAACCGTAGCAGGTTCGTCAACATGGCTTATTCCTCTCTGCGCGAATTCGTCGGGCGCCTCGACCGCGAAGGCGAATTGATCCGCGTGCCGTTCGAGGTGGACCCGGTGCTGGAGATCACTGAGTTCGCTAACCGCCAGATGAAATCGCCCGCCGGCGGCAAGGCGCTGCTGTTTGAGAAAACGAAAGACGCGCAGTTCCCGCTGCTGATCAACGCATGGGGTTCCGAGCGGCGGATGGCGCTGGTGCTGGGACGCACGGTGGCCGAGTGCGCGGCTGAATTGGCGTCGTTGATGAAAGCCAAGCTGCCGACGAGCTTCGGCGAGGCGATGAAGCTGCTCGGCACGGCGCTGGAGTTGCGCCACGCCAAATCCAAGAGCGTCGGCAGCGGCCCGTGCAAGGAGGTCATGCTGAAGGACGACGCGGTGGACTTGGCGCGGCTGCCGATCCAGAAATGCTGGCCGGACGATGCGGAGCGATTCTTCTCACTGCCGATGGTGTTCACCGCGGACCCCGACACCGGCGCGCGCAACGTCGGCATGTATCGGATGCAGGTGATTGACCGCCAGACAACGTTCATGCACTGGCAGATGCACAAGACCGGCGCGCGCCACTTCCGCCGTCACGCCGAACTGGAAACGCGGATGCCGGTGGCCGTCTGCCTCGGCGGCGATCCGGTTTACACGTTCAGCGCCACCGCCCCGCTGCCGGACGGCGTGGACGAGATGATGCTCGCCGGTTACCTGCGACAGAAGTCAGTCGAGATGGTGAAGTGCGAGACAATCCCGCTCGAAGTGCCTGCGGACTGCGACTTCGTCCTCGAAGGCTACGTGGACCCGAAGGAACCGCTCGGCATGGAAGGCCCGTTCGGCGATCACACCGGCTACTACACGCTGCCGGAGCCGTATCCGCGTTTCCACATCACGGCCATCACGCACCGCCGCGACGCGATCTATCCGAGCACCATCGTCGGCCGGCCGCCGATGGAGGATTTTTATCTCGGCGACGCCAGCGTGCGGCTGTTCCTGCCGATGTTCAAAATGAACTTCCCGGAACTGGTGGACATGTGCCTGCCAGCGGAAGGCGCCTTCCACAACATGGTGGTCGTGTCGGTGAAGAAAGAGTTCCCCTACCACGCCATGAAGCTGATGCACGGCCTCTGGGGCATGGGCCAGATGATGTTCACCAAGTGCATCATCGTCGTGGACGCCGACGTGAACGTTCGCGACCTGAGCGAAGTGGCGTTCCGAGTTTGCGCCAACGTGGACCCGGCCCGCGACATCGTCATGACCAAAGGCCCCGCCGACGTGCTCGATCACGCCACGCCAGTGATGGGTTTCGGCTCCAAGATGGGCATTGACGCCACGCACAAGCTCCCCGCCGAACGCGACACCCGCCCTTGGCCACCGATCATCAAGATGGACGATGCCGTGAAGCGGCGGGTGGATGAGTTGATGCGAGGCATCGCCGGGGCAAAGCACTGAGCGCGCAACTGGTCGCGTGACAGGTTTTGGCGGTTCGGTTATTGTGGCGGTGTCATGCAACGCGCAAAGACAACCAAGCGCCAGCCGCGCGAGTCGTGGAAGAAAGATTGGGAGCCGATCTTCCGCGCCGCGCGCGAGGGGCGTCTGCCCAATCGAATGCTCGGCGTCATGGAAACGCAGGCGTGCATCTGTGCATTGCGAACAGCCCGCATCGTGCCGCGCCACAAGGAAAGCCCCCGCTGATGGCGACCTATCAGCAAATCCTGCGAGCAATCGAAACAAGCGGCGCGGACTACGCGTGGATGGGAATGAACGCCGCAGCCGTTTACGGCTCAACACTGGTTTCGTATGACTTCGATTTCTTCGTGCGACCGGAACCCAGTCATTTGGATAAAGTCCGCGCGGTGTTTCGGGCGATGGGGATGCAAGACACTTTGTCGAAAGCGTCGTCCGGCAATCTTATCGCCACCGAGGCGACGACTACGTTCTCCGATCCTTTCGCCGGGCCGGCGGTGGACCTGATGACTCACATTTCCGGGCCGTCTTTTGAGGAAGTCTGGCGCGATCACCAGCACGTCGAGTTCGGCGGCTTACGCGTGCGCGTCGCCAGCTTGGAGCACATCATCGCCTCCAAGCGTGCTGCCGGTCGTGAGAAAGACCTCTACGTCATTAAGCGGCTCAAGAAAGAACTTGGCGACGAAGTCAAGGAAGCCCGCGCGCAATACCGGACGCGAAAAACGAAGTAACTGGTGAGCGCGACACGCGCCCTCGCCGCCGATCTTCAAACAGTCCGCACCGATTCAACAGCGTCCGCCTGCTACGCTTAACGAATCGCCCGGCGCAAGAGGTTGTGCATGATCTGCTGCACGCGCGGGTCGGGGCCGTGCGGGCGACTCCAGTGGGACCACGGGAGCGTATGGCCGGGCGGCATGGAGAGCGCCTGCACCCAGAAGATGCTCGCGGCGTTGAAGACGAAGTTCTTCTTTGGGCCGGGGAAAATCGTAGCGGTCCAGTGCGCGGGAGTTTCGCCGCCGGCCCAGACGGTGCCCTCGGCGACGACTTCGAGGCCGGGCAGTTTCGCGGGCGAGCCGTGATGTTCCCAACCGACAATGCCGGGGATGGCGTCGCCTTTCTTCATGCCAGTGCCGGCGAAGATCCAGTGGTTCGGCTTCGTGCAAATCCAGTCGCCGCCGCCGTTGAACGGGATGATGGTGCGCGCGCCGATGATGAGGCTCTCGTCGGGGCCGGTGCGCCGCCATTCCTTCGTCATGATCTTCTCGGCCTTCGCCATGTCTTCGTCGGTGAAGCCGCCGAAGTGGCCGGTGCGCGTGATGATGCGGTTGGGGCGGCCGTCGGCGGAGGGCGAGAACGTGGTGACGCCGAATACGGAGTTGCCGCTGAGCCAGAGCACGTTGACGCCCGCCTCGATGGCGGCCTTGGTCGCGTGATACTGCGGGATGTCCCAATACTCATCGTGGCCGACGCTGATGAAGGTCTTGCAGCGCGTGATCTGCGATGCGTCGAGGCAATCACTGTTGGAGCAATAAGTCACGTCGTAGCCGTGCTGTTCGAGGAAGTAGGCCAGCGGTTGCTCGAAGCACAGGAACTCGCCGGAGCCGACCGAGAGCGGGTCGTTGACAACGCCGGTGTATTGCCCCTCGCGTCCATAGGGGCGGTCGAAACTGGAGGCTACCTCGCGGGCGTGAGCGCCACGGGGATCGGTATAGAGTGACTCGTTGATGGGCCACTTGTTGTAGGCCTGCCAGGTGTTGTCGCTGCACTGGAAGAGGACGTCGGCCTTGCGCGTGTCGCGGACGATGAAGATGACATAGCTCTGCCAATACGGCTTGTCGCCGGCGTCGGGTAACGTTGTGAGCCGTCCCAGATAAACGCCGCTCGGCCACTCGGCCGGAATCTTCAGCGTCGCGGACGGCTTCCAGCGGCACTCGCGCAACCGTTTCTCGCTCATAGGCGGGATGGGCTGCGCCGCGCCCTGCAACGGCCCCAGCGTGGTCATCAACCTCGCGCCGCGTCCGCCGTAGTAGCCGGTGCGGAAGATCTCGATCTTGAACTTCGCCGGCGGATCGGTGCTGACCATGATGTCGAGCGGTTCGCCCGCAAGCACAGATTGCTTCGAGCAATACCCCTCGATCCACGGCGAGCGGTAGTTGTTCTTGTCGGTGCGCACGCGCGTGAGCTGCCAGTCGAGCGCGCCGGGCTTCTGGTTCTCGTCGCGGATGAGGTTGGACTGCGCGGCCCCGGACACGCCGATGCCGGTGACGAGTGAGACGCAGCAGGCAAGGCGGGTGAGAAGAAGGTTGGCTCTCATGGCAATGGTTGAGTTGACTACCGAATCTGACGCGGCTCAAGCGAAAAGGCGCAGGCTTCCGATGAAGGGAACAACCTTCTCACGTCCGCCGCCACAACGTCGGAATGATTGAATTCGCGCTCCCCGGCCACCGGCAAGGGCCTCCAGCCGTTACGAAGCCAATCCGTAGGATTTAGACGCCCTTCGTAACGTTACGAAGCGACTCCGTGAAATCCAGATGCCCTTTGTAACGTTACGAGACGACTATGCAGAATCCAAAGGCGCTTCGTAACGCTACGAAGCCACCCTGTAAAATCCAGATGCCCTTCGTAACGTTACAACGCCACTCCGTAGAATCTGGACGGCCTTCGTAACGTTACAAAGCCAATCCGCAGGAAACGGAAGCCCTTCGTAACGTTACGAAGCGACTCCGTAGAATCCGGATGCGCTCCGACGCGTCCGGACGCTCCTCCTCATGATTCGGACGGCCTTCCAAGCGCACCGCAGCCGCCCGACGTGGCTTGGACAACCGCCGCCCTGTTCACCGTTGCCGGCTCAATAATGAGATCCCGCCGCCCCCTCCTCCGCTGCCGGGCGCTTTGAGGAGCGACCAGCCAATCGTGCACTTGGGCAGATGCTTCTTAAGCTCATCCACTCCAGCCTTCGTCACCTTCGTGCCATAGAGTTCAAGATACTGCAATTGCGTCAGCGTCTTCAGGTGCTCCAGCCCCGCGTCGCTGACCTGCGTGTCTTTGAGGAAAAGCTGATATAACAGCGTCAGTGGCTTCAGATTCACAAGCCCCGCGTCGCTGACCTTCGTGCCGGTGAGGTTAAGAGATATCAGCCGCGTTAGCGGCTTCAGATGCTCCAGCCCCGCATCGCTGACCTGCGTGCCGATGAGGTCAAGCCATACCAACCATGTCAGCGGCTTCAGATGCTTCAGCCCCGCGCCGCTGACCTTCGTGTCGGCGAGGTAAAGCGAATGCAAATTCGTCATCGTCTTCAGATGCTCCAGCCCCGCGTCGCTCACGTGCGTGCCGTCGAGGGAAAGCAACTGCAACTGGGTCAGCGGCTTCAAATGCTCCAGCCCCGCATCGCTGACCTGCGTCTTGGTGAGGGCAAGCTCTCGCAACTGCAACAGCGGCTTCAGATGCGCCAGCCCCGCGTCGCTGATCTTCGTGTAGCCGAGGTCAAGCACCTGCAACTGCGTCATCGCCTTCAGATGCTCCAGCCCCGCGTCGCCGACCTTCGCGCCGCCGAGGTAGAGCCTCTGCAAATTCGTCAGCGGCTTCAGATGCGCCAGCCCCGCACCGCTGGTCTGCGTGCTGAGCAGCCAAAGCTCCTGCAACTGCTTCAGCGGCTTCAGATGCGCCAGCCCCGCGTTGCTGACCTTCGTGTGGGAGAGCCCAAGGCTCTGCAATTGCGTCAGCTCCTTGAGGGCGGCAAGGTCTTGATCTTGAACACTCGATTGTTGCAAGTCCAACTTTGTGACCTTTGCGGGGTCCTCGCCCTTGAGTCTCTCCGCGATGACCGGTGGCAACGCCGGCGCGGGCTTGGGTTCGGCGGCGGCAAGGGTCGTGGCCAAGCAAGCGACGACGAGAAGCAATGGGAGATGGGAGATGACGGAGAGAAGCTCTCGGTTCATGTGCGCGGAGTGTAGCACCCGACGGCTTGGGACTGCAACGCACGAGCTGCTCCATCGCTCCACGACGGCCCCTGAGCCGCGCAAGCATCGCGCCCGGAGGTCGCGATCCACCTCTCCGGCCATCGTCGCCGCTATCGCGCGGCGGGCTTGCAGCCGGCCTTTTGGAGGACGTTGTGGGTGATCTGCTGGACGCGCGGGTCGGGACCGTGGGGGCGGCTCCAATGGCTCCACGGCAGGGTGTGGCCCGGCGGCATGGAGAGGTCCTGGCACCAGAAGATGGTGGCGGCGTTGAAGACGAAGTTGCCCTTCGGACCGGGATAGATCGTGGCGGTGTAGTGCGACAGCGTCTCGCCGCCGACCCAGACGTTGCCTTCGGCGACGATTTCGAGGCCGGGGATCTCGGTAGCGGGGAGGTTGTGGTATTCCCAACCGACGAGGCCGGGGATGCGGTCGCCTTTCTTCATGCCGGTGCCGGCGAATATCCAGTGGCCTGGCTCGGTGACAGTCCAGTCGCCGCCGCCGTTGATGGGACGGCCGTTGCGCGCGCCCATGAGCAGGCCCTCGTCGGGGCCGTTCTCCGGGAAGGGGCCGTTCTTCTGCTGGCGGTCCACGGCGTAGTCCTGCTTCGCGCCGTAGGGGCCGCCGCGGAAGATGATGCGGTTGGGCACGCCGCTGCTGCTGGCGCGGAACGGCGTGACCCAGCAGACGGCGTTGCCTGAGAAGAACATGAGGTTCACGCCCGCGTCGCGCATCTTCTCGGCGCTGCGGAACATGCGGATGTCCCAATACTCATCGTGGCCGACGCTGAGGAAGGTCTTGCACTTGAGGCCGCGGTCTGGCGTGAGCATGTCGCTGTTGGAACAGTAGGTGACGTCGTAGCCGTGCTCTTCGAGCCAGTAGGCGAACGGCTGCTCGAAGGAGAGGAACTCGCCGGAGCCGACCGAGAGCGGGTCGTTCACGATGCCGGTGAACTGCGACTGCCGACCGTAGGGCCGGTCGAAGCTGACGTCGGCCCACGGGCCTTGGTTGCCCTTCGGGTGCGTATAGACGGAATACTTCGTCGGCCATTTGTTGTAGGACTGCCAGGTGTTGTCGGAGCACTGGAAGAGGATGTCAGCAGGCCGTTCGTCGCGCACGATGAAGATGACGTAGCTCTGCCAGTAGGGCTTCTCCTTGTCCGCGGGCATCGTCGTGAGCCGGCCGAGATAGACGCCGCTGATCCAGTCCTTCGGGATGGCGAGCTGCGTGGTCGGTGTCCACTGGCACTCGTGGATGTCCTTCGGGCCGGGCTTCGGGACGGCCTGCGCTTTGCCCTGAAACGGGCCGAGCTTCTTCATCAACCGTGCGCCTTTGCCGCCGTAGTAGCCGGTGCGGAAGATCTCGATGGCGAACTTCGCCGGCGGATCGGTGGAGACCATGATGTCAATGGCCTCGCCCGCCTTGACACTCTGCCGCGAGCAATAGCCCTCGATCCACGGCGAGCGGAACCCGTCGCTCTTGTCGAGCCGCACACGCGTGAGTTGCCAGTCCGCCGTGCCGGGTTTGCGGTTTTCGATTTGGACGGGGTTCGCGCCGTGCGCGGTGAGCGTGGCCAGCAACACGGCGCCGCAGAGCTTCACAATCAGTTCTGTTTTCATGATGTCACTCTTCAGATGAAGCCGAAGGCCCTGGACTGCTGTAGGAACTACAGCTCTTGCCGTTGGCGTTGCCAATGATAGCCGACCGCGAAAGCTGCGATGCTCGCAGCAGTCCAGAGCCTTCGGCTTCATGTTTGGAAACGACCGGGTTAATACAGCTTCGTCGTGCCCGGAATCGCGACGGGATAGATGCCGTCGGGGCCGGGCTTCACCGGAGGCTCCATGTTCATGGTGATCTCGCCCTTCGGCGGGAAGGCGAACTTGGAGTTCATCGCGTCCTTCCACGTGAGGCGCTGGCCGTTATAGACCACCATCTGGCCGAGCACCGTGCCCATCGAGGATTCGGCCAGCGTCTTCGCGCGCTGGAACGGCTTGCCCGCGCGGATGGACTCCAGGAACTCCTTGTGCTCCTGGATATAGGGAGTGTTGCCCGGAGGAAGCGGGTCGGCCTTCCAAGTGACGTTTCCCTTCGGGTCGGTGAACACCGGCGGCTGGAACGCCGCGAAGTGACAGCGGCCCTTCGTGCCATGCAACACGTCCTTGTTCGAGCCGAAGCAGCCCGCGGAAGTGCGGCAGGAACCGTAGATGCAGCGGCCGTCGGCGTATTCGTAGGTGACGTGGTGATGGTCGAACGACGTGCCCATCGAGGCTTGGAAATGCGTCGAGCGTCCGCCCATGCCGTAGGCCGCGTCCGGCATCACGTCGCCGAGCGCCCAGAGAGCGGAGTCGAGGTTGTGGATGAGCGACTGCGGCACGTCGTCGCCGGAGAGCCACGTGAAATGATACCAGTTGCGGAACTGATACTCCATCTCGCTCCATTCGGGCTTGCGCTCGATGAGGCGATAAGGCGTGCGCAGGTAATCGCACTGGATGGCGAGGATGTCGCCGATCTCGCCGCCGTGGATGCGTTTGATCGCCTCGCGCCGGCCGAGGTGATAACGGTAAGTAACGCCAGCTAGGAACCCCGTGCCGTTCTTCTTGGAAAGCTCGTCTGCCTCCAAGATCGTGTAGATGCCCGCCACGTCCACCGCCGCGGGCTTCTCGACAAAGACGTGCTTCTTCGCCTTCACCGCCGCCAAACCATACTGGGCGTGGAACCGCGAAGCGCAGGCGATCATGACCACGTCACAGTTCTCGATGACGCCGCGATAGCCGTCGAGTCCGCTGAATTGCCGCGAGGGGTCCACTTGAACCCGGTCGCCATATTTCTTGGTCAGGTCTTTGAGCGAAGATTCGATCTTGTCGGGGAACACGTCGGCCATGGCCCAGAGCTTGGTGTTGGGATCGCCCGTCAACGCATCGCTGGCGGCGCCGGAGCCGCGCCCGCCACAGCCAACGAGACCGAGTTTGATCACGTTGCTTTCGGCCGCGTGGACGTTGCGGCTCAGTTCAAGCGAACCGAGCATGGCGGTGCCGGCCACGACAGCGGAGCTTTTCAAGAAGTTGCGGCGGTTGATGGATTTCTGAGAGTCGGAAGATTGAGTAGGATTCATAAGTTTGCCGATGGTTAGAGTTTCGCCGGCATCCTACGCTTCCGGGCGTCCGCGACGCTACATGGAAGCCGACGAATACTGGTATTTTTCCGACGCCAACAACGAGCCGGAACGCGCAGGCTGGCGAGAGATGCTTTGGAGACGCTGAGTGTTCCAACGCCTTTGGCCAGACGCCGAACCTCCGCGCGTCCCTCGGCGGCGTTCATCCAATCCGCAACGGCTTGAGCATCCACGCCGGCCCTCGGCGTGAGGATGTGAATCCAGTCGTCGGCTTGAGCGACGAGGCCAGGCGGCACCACGGCCGCGCGACCGTAGCAACCGACACCGACACGGACGAAGAGAACCTCGCCGGGGCGAACGACGGCGGCTTTGCGGAACATCAGGCCGTTCCTGCTGATGAAGACGAGGTTGGCGTCGAGCCGCAAGCCGCCAGCCGGCAAGAGATTCTTGGCGCGGATGAAAGGAATGCGGTCACGAGCCGGTGAGTCGAAGAGTTCGCGCCTGTCGCCGTAGCGAGCGAAGCCAGTGCGAAGGGTGAAAAGGTCGCCGAGGCGGATGGTGCGATCTTCGTCGCGAGCGTCGCGCGCAATATGGGCTTCGGGTCGCCAGTCGGAATGATTGGAGAGAACGACGGGGAACCACGGAACACACGGAATACACGGAACGGCGGAGAGCGGAGATCGAGGATTTAGCTTCTTGGTTTCCGTGTGTTCTGTGTCTTCCGTGGTTGAGATTGCCGCGAGTTCTCGGAGGTCGTTGCAGACGCGCAAGAGCGTCGAACGGCCAGACAAGAGTGTCTGGCCTACGGGACGCGGAAGTTTTTGCGCAATGAGGATGTTCGTCTTGGCTGTGGTGCGCGGAAAGACGCCGCGCGGCAGGCTGACGATGGCCTCGACCTGAGCGCGTTCGAGCAGCCAGCGGCGGACATAAGCGAACGGCCCGTTGGCCAACGGCCCATCGGGCAGAATGATGGCGATGCGTCCGCCGGGCTTTGCCAAACGCCAAAAGAGTTCGAGGAAGAGGACTTCGAGACATTGGGAGTGTCGGAGAGGTGAACAGGAAAGACGGGAAGATGCGAAGGGCTTCGAGCCGAGGTCATACTGTTGCAGGACTTCGGGCCGGCTTTCAAGATGGGCTTGCGCGCTGAACGGCGGGTTGCCGATGACGAGATCGAAGGTTTCGTGGAAGGGGCGCAGTTCGGTGAGCGCGTCGCCAGGAATGAAGCGATGTGGCGAGAGAAGCTTCTTGAGTGCGGCGTGGAAGCGTTTGTCGAGTTCGCAACCAAACACTTCGCAACCAGCGGGCGCGGCGCGGATGAAGGCACCATCGCCGCAGCACGGGTCCATGACGCGCTGGCCGGCACGCGCCTTGGCCAGACGATACATGAAGCGAGCGACAGGCTCTGGAGTGAAGAACTGGCCGATCATGGGCGGCGGGAAGTAAACCACGGAAGACACGAAATACACGGAAAAACAAAAAGCCCCGAACGATTTCTCGTCCGGGGCTTCCGAGTCTTTGAAGACTGAATTGTGCGATACGCTTGAGAGCTTCGACCTTAGATGTCCGAGGGGGCTATTTCACCCTCTCATGGACTCCTTAGAAAGGAGGTGATCCAGCCGCAGGTTCCCCTACGGCTACCTTGTTACGACTTCATCCCAATCACCACTCATTCCTTAGGCACCCGCTTCCTTACGGTTAGCTGGTATGACTTCGGGAACAAGGGGCTTTCATGATGTGACGGGCGGTGTGTACAAGGCCCGGGAACGTATTCACGGCGCCGTAGCTGATGCGCCATTACTAGCGATTCCAGCTTCACGCAGGCGAGTTGCAGCCTGCGATCTGAACTGAGCACGGTTTTAGAGGATTTGCTCCACCTCGCGGTATTGCTTCCCATTGTACCGTGCATTGTAGTACGTGTGCAGCCCTGGGTGTAAGGGCCATACGGACTTGACGTCATCCCCACCTTCCTCCCCGTTGAAACAGGGCAGTCTGTCCAGAGTGCAGTGCCTTGCGGCCTTCGCAACAGGACATAAGGGTTGCGCTCGTTACCGGACTTAACCGAACACCTCACGGCACGAGCTGACGACAGCCATGCAGCACCTGTGCACCCCCAGCACCCTTTCGGGCCGTCACCGACTTTCATCGGCTTTCATGGTGCATGTCAAACCCAGGTAAGGTTCTTCGCGTTGCATCGAATTGAGCCACATACTCCACCGCTTGTGCGGGCCCCCGTCAATTTCTTTGAGTTTTAACCTTGCGGCCGTACTCCCCAGGCGGCTCACTTAACGCGTTAGCTACGGCACGGAAGGGGTCGAATCCTCCCACACCAAGTGAGCACGGTTTAGGGCGTGGACTACCGGGGTATCTAATCCCGTTTGCTCCCCACGCTTTCGTCCCTGAGTGTCAGGAGCGGTCCAGAGACTCGCCTTCGCCACCGGTGTTCCTCACGATATCTACGCATTTCACCGCTACACCGTGAATTCCAGTCTCCTCTGCCGTCCTCTAGCAAAGCAGTATCCGACGCAGTTCCGCGGTTAGGCCGCGGGATTTCACGTCAGACTTGCCTCGCCACCTGCGGACCCTTTACGCCCAGTAAATCCGAACAACGCTTGCCGTCTCTGAATTACCGCGGCTGCTGGCACAGAGTTAGCCACGGCTTCCTCTGCCGGTACTATCAAATCTCATGGCTATTCACCACGAGACCTTGTTCCCAGCTGACAGGGGTTTACAATCCGAAGACCTTCATCCCCCACGCGGCGTCGCTCCGTCAGGCTTTCGCCCATTGCGAAAAATTCGAAACTGCTGCCACCCGTAGGTGTCGGGACCGTGTCTCAGTTCCCGTGTGGCTGGTCGTCCTCTCAGACCAGCTACCCGTAAGCCTTGGTGAGCCGTTACCTCGCCAACTAGCTGATAGGCCGCGGGCCCATCTAAAAGCGCCAGGCCTTGCGGTCCCCAGCTTTAATCCGGAAAGCGAACTCTCCGGATCACATGCGGCATTAGCTAACCTTTCGGCTAGTTATTCCACTCTTTCAGGTAGGTTGCCCACGTGTTACGCACCCGTTCGCCGCTGAAACCCACGAATATTGCTACCCGCAGATTCCCGCTCGACTTGCATGTCTTAACCACGCCGCCAGCGTTCGTTCTGAGCCAGAATCAAACTCTCCGTAGAAAAATTCATCCTCAACCCTTGCGGGCTGAGTTTGATATCTTACGAAGAACACACCCCGTGGCTCGGCTACCAACCCTGTTCGCTAAAACAAGTGGCCGCTGATTCGGGATGTGGTTTTTGGCCGTCCCGGTCACGCTTGCATGAACCGGGACTCAAAGTGCTCCGATATAACTCGGAGCAGGGGCTCTCGCACGTATCGCACAATTCAATTTTCAAAGACCGTTTCGCCTCACAGGCGACCCTTTAGGGGAAAAGCCGTCCGCCGATTTTGTGTCGGGGACGCACTGCAAAAGAGCTACTTCTATCCCGAAGGCGCGCGCACTATATGGA
>Ga0208566_1001696_pt1 | contig 12383 bp, 7 predicted proteins | sample PL_2010_150m_FD_184159 | JGI IMG/M metagenome (GOLD analysis project Ga0208566, IMG submission 184159) | Freshwater microbial communities from Powell Lake, British Columbia, Canada to study Microbial Dark Matter (Phase II) - PL_2010_150m... | ecosystem: Environmental > Aquatic > Freshwater > Lake...
TGAAGAGTTATTGTATTCCGAACCGTATCGATGAAGTTTGCATCTTTGAGTTGAGTCAAAACTTGATCTATAAGCTCAATCGGTGCCGACAAAATCTCACTGATCTCTTGCGGTGTTTGTGAGCCGTCCAGCGCTGTGATGATTGCGCGAGCGCCTGCGTGAAAAATCTCGATTGCGTGGGTAGATGTTGCAACATGAATCGAGCTCTCCTGCTCACCCGATGCTCTGCTGATATAGATCCCGTTTTTTAACCGTGGATAAGAGTTGTGATGGTTAGATAGTCTCTGGCTAATTTCAATCTCGTCATGGGTAGTTGTCATAGTGCTAAGAGTGCAGAGTCAGTTATGAACAGAGATAAATCGGCGATGAAACTGTGGCTCTGCTCAAGATTTAACTACGCAGAGTTTTCGAGCCAGCGCCTTCAGTAGCGGAACCGGTGGTGGCGCCATGCCGCGCACGCAGTTTCACCGCGCACTGTTCATAGGTAAGAGAAAAGCCCCAACCCGCGATGGAGTCAGAACTAGTCTCTACTGCTCGACGCTCCTGGCTGTTAAAAAAAGCAGCAAGAGGAGCGAAATTTAATTACTAGGCTTTTTTAAGGAAAGTGCTGATCTTGGTGCCACAGACTGGGCAGACACCTTTAGCTGTGCGACGACCTGAGTCGCTCACACTAATGGTTCCCTCGAAATCATGCTTTTCTTTGCATTTCACGCAGTAAGCAGTTCCTTTATATGTCTCTGCCATTCTCTTCCTCCACTCCACGCTTGCGCCCATGAGGATGCTCCCCGTATGGGGCAGGCGTTGTTAAGCATGACGATACCCCTGGCTACTGAGATTTACGCCTAACTAGGCTTACTTACTCAGGAGTTTTTTCAGCTCCTCGGGCATGGCCAGCGCGGTTTCGGCCGCCTCATAGCCATCTAAATAGGCGCTGGCGATATCGGCCTTGGGGAACCTGGCGAGAATCTCTCTAAAGCCCTCGCCATGGTCGCTTATCTCTAAATGAATCGCTTCGTGGAAGAGGACGAAGTCGAGAGCGTGGGATGGGGCGCCTTTGAGTCGATCTGAGATGCGGATGGTGCGATCCACGCTGGTGCAGGAGCCCCAGCGCTCGCGCATAGCACGCCATGTGACATCGGCCGGGCGGATGCTTATCTCAGGTGCTAACTCGTGCAGCAGCTCATCAATTCGAGCAGATAGGGCGCTCTCACTCATCGTGATCGCAGCCTCTTGGGCACGGATCTTGGCGACCATCTCTGGAACCATCGCCCGTTCATCGGCCTTACTCATGCGCGCCGGGATTGAGACGACTATCCGACCACCGGCTCTATAGGCAGAGATGTTCTTTTTGCGCCGTGTGGAGCGAATGACCACGATCTCTCCCTCACTTATCCCAGGAAGTGTGGCATCTCGATCGAGATCTCCACCCATATCAGGGGCTAGATCATCTAGAAAACTATCAAAGCTCACTCTCTGACGGTATCTGCCAAGAAGTAGTTTTTGGCAAAACTCAACCATGTGTTGAGAGATTTCATCGGCGGGTGAGTTTTTCGAGGCGGAGAAATCGGTTCATTACACGATAAAAAAGCTATTTGTCAATGCGCTGCTCAGTTGATTCTGCGGCCGATTCCATTTACGTTACAACTACGAACTCCTCGGATAACCGTTCTTTATCAGCAAGGGGAAGGCTGATACAGAATGAGCGCCCGGGGAGTTCGCTTTTCTTTTTTTAGGGGCTAACCCAGTCGAGATCTTTTCAGCGCTAAAAATCTGTAAAACTCTAGAGCGATGATAAATCGTCGGGGATCTCAATACTCGTTAGATAGTTTTCGGGAGTTAAGAGATCTGATGCCGTCGGCAAGATGCCACTCCAAATCTGATCGCGCGATTGAAGATCGCGAACAGCACCGATAGATTGCCAAAAAGCTGTCGCCTCGCGTGCAAGACGTGGTGAGACTTCAAGGCCAAAGAGATTTGAAAAGAGTTGTTGTGTTGGAGCAGAGGTTGCACGGCGGCGGTGCAATGTCTCTTGCAGAGCTGCAATATTTGGTAGGCGATCACCGGCTGCAAGCTTGACAACGCATTCGCTCCACCCATCAACGAGTGCCAAAACGGTTTCAAGTTTTACTAATGCCCCACGTTGAGCTGGAGTTTCTTCAGGTGTAAAAATTCCCTCATTAAGCGCCATCGTAAAGCTCTCAGGGTTTGTTGGATCAAACTCGGCAGAGCTGGCAGCCGATGCATCGAAGAGCTCTTGAGCTTGGCGTTGAATTGCATCGATATCGATATGAATTCCACGTGCGTAATCTGAGATCGCGCTATGAATATAGGAAACTAACCATGGATTATGTGCAAATAATCGCGCACCGGCGCTCTCACGAAGTGCATGGAAGATGCGAATTTCATCGATAGGAATATCTAAATCCTGTGCCCACTCTTGGATATTTTCTGGCACTAGAGCCGGATATACGGGATCAACAAGGGGTAGGCCCACATCGTGAATACCCGTGGCAGTGCCGGCTAGGCCACCGATCGATTGACCTAGTTGGGTTGCCATAAGCGAGCCAATAAATGAGCGTAGGAGTGTGGCGATCATTCCCACTGGAATCTGCATCGCGCCTTCGGCCGCACTCTGTGCATCATCGCCGGCAGAGTCACGTAGCAGCTCTGAGATCGCACTCGTTAATCCCAGTGCGAGTGGTTCAACGCAAATCTGCCATCCAGCAAGAGTCGCATCGACCCAATCGCCTCGGGAGAGAGTTGAGTTAGATGCAACGGTTGATTGTGGGAAAAATGTTGCCTCATTGAGCCATAGTTCAGCGATTGAAAAAGCCTCGGTGGCTTTCGATACATCATGTGCACCTATAAGTGAAGAGCCCTTTGCAGTTACACATTTCTTTGCAGTTTCGCGAACAATATTTTTAGGAAGCGCCTCCGTTGTTGGTGCAAAACCAGGCCCACTCATTCCTAACTTTGAAAACTCTTCTTGAATCTGTTGCTGCATCTGTTGCATCATCGCAGCAAAATTCACCGAACCGTCGCTATTATTTTTTTCAGCGTCGTCGGAGCTATCGGGTGTAAAACCAAATGGCGTCATGTGTTAATCCTCTCAGCGATGTAACCAGATATCCATTGGATTTCTTCCCGTAGGCGATAGGCTCATCACATGTCCAGTGCAGCTACAGCCTTAATATGGTGGATCGTTCCCGCCATGGGCTTAATCGGCGGCCTTGGCTACGTTCTGTGGATCTCTAAGTTCCAGGGCAAATACCGGCAAGAGACTCAGCGCTCCGTGGGCCAGTTCCAGCGCTTCCAAGATTCGTTGCGCGATTCACAGGCCCGCGATGCCAACAATGGTGCCGCCTCTGACCCTTCACGCTCTGATCCAGAGCCCCGCACATAAACTAGTACGCACCATGCGTTTCTCACCTCTGCCTCGAATTGTGATCGCTGTGCTGGGGGTTTTTTTCACGCTAGCTTTGATTGCACCACTGCCCTTTGCAATCGTGATGCCGGGCAGTGCAGAAAATATCTTTGAAAAGATTATTACTATTAAGAATCAAAAATCATACCCAGCTACAGGGCGACTAGATTTAATGTCGGTTCGCGTCACCAATCCCAATAACTGGATCATCGGACCAGAGATTATTTACTCTTGGATTCGAAGTGATGAGGCCGTCTACCCACGTGCTGCAATTTATCCACCCGGTACAACCAATGAATCTGAAAAGAAGGCCGCAACAGCAGATATGACGAGTTCGCAGAGCAAAGCGATCGGGGCGGCACTCACTTTTCTTCGAGCTAATCCAAATTTTGGCCTCACTCGTGATCAACTCGTTGAAAAGAATGTTCGCTTTGATGTGAAGCGAACCGGTGGCCCGAGCGGCGGAATGATTTTTGCAATCGGTGTTATCGAACTTCTCACACCTCGCGATATTTTAGATGGGCGCCATATCGCCGGAACTGGCACGATTGCCATCGATGGCACAGTCGGGCCTATCGGTGGCATCAATGAAAAAATCTATGCAGCACATAAGGCTGGTGCCAAGATATTTTTAGCACCCCTTGGAAACCAGAGTGATATTGCTAACCCACCACAAGGCATCACGGTTGTCTTTGTGGCTACCCTCACCGATGCCATTAACGCTCTCTCAGTAGGGGTTTAGCCCGCGCGCTAGTGCCGCTAATGCTGCTAGTGCCACGGCAGCCGCTAGTGCCACGGCAGCCGCTAGTGCCACTGCAGCGGCTAGAGCGGGAGTAGTTCACTCTCTGCAGATTGCAAATACCTCACTCTTCACAGCGCAGTTATCTCGCATCTTTGCTCAAAAACCTCCGAATAGTAAGCCTGCTAGTGGTGCGCTAGCGTTGTGCCATGACTAATGCAGCCCCTCAGTTCAACTTTAAAGCCCGTCGCGGTCCACTTCCAATAACAATCGGAGTACTCGTTGTTATCGGTATAGCGCTGGTTTCAATAAGCGGATTTTATGCTGACTGGCTCTGGTTTAAATCCGTTAACTTCACATCGGTCTGGTCAACGCTTTTAATGACAAAGGTTGTGCTCTTTGTGGCCGCTGGTTTAATAACTGCTGCGATCATTCTTCTCAACATCATCATCGCTTATAAGCGACGTCCACTATATGTACCGATGACTGTAGAGGCCGATAATCTCGAGCGTTATCGGGCACAAATCGAACCTATAAAGCGTTGGGTCGTTCTCGGTTTAGCTGTTGTACTTTTCTACTTTGCTGGAACATCGGGTTCGCTGTTGTGGTCGACATGGCTACTATTTAAGAATTCAACTCCATTTGGAATCACAGATCCACAGTTCAATATGGACATCTCATTCTTCGCTTTCCGTCTTCCATTTTGGCAAACACTTATTGCATGGGCAATCTCAACGCTAGTTCTTTCAATCATTTCATCCGCGGTTGTTCATTATCTATATGGCGGAATCCGACTACAGGTCCGTGAAGATCGCACAACGGTTGCAGCCCGCGTTCAACTCTCTGTTTTACTCGGTGGAGTTGTACTACTCAAGGCAGTTGCATACTGGTTCGATCGTTATGCGCTAGCGCTAAAAGAGAGCAAGTTAATTACAGGGCTCACCTATACCGATGTCAACGCAGTTCTTCCAGCTAAGGCGATCTTGGCCGCGATTGCAGTTGTCTGCTCACTTCTATTTTTTGCAAATATAGTTCGTCGCTCATGGGTATTACCTGCCGCAGGTACTGCGCTACTTGTTATCTCATCGGTACTCATTGCAGGCATTTATCCTGGGGCAATTCAGCAGTTCCAAGTTAAGCCAAGCGAATCATCGAAGGAGGCGCCGTATATCCAGCGCAATATCGATGCCACGCGCACAGCTTTTGGTCTAGATGATGTTCAGGTCAGCGATTATCAGGCGACGTTAACAACATCTGCCGGTCAACTTTCAAAAGATGCTGCAACGATTGCAAATATCCGCTTAATGGATCCAAATGTGCTACCTGCTACCTTCCGCCAGCTTCAACAGATTAAGCCTTATTACACCTTCCCTGACTCACTCGATGTAGATCGCTATATGATCGAAGGAGTTAAACGCGATGTAATTGTTGCAGTGCGCGAATTGAATATCAACGGAAATCCATCACGTAACTGGATTAATGATCACCTTGTCTATACACACGGCTTCGGTTTTGTTGCCGCCTTTGGTAATACACGTGATGCCGATGGCAAGCCATCTTTTGCAGTTGGTGATCTTCCACCAACTAAAGGTCTTGGCGAGTTCCAACCACGTATTTACTTTGGCGAGAATGTTCCTGATTATTCAATCATCGGTGGCGTAAAAACCGATTCACCCGTTGAGTTTGACTACCCAGATGATGCCTCATCTAATGGGCAGAAGAACTACACATATACAGGTACTGGCGGAGTCCCAGTTGGATCCCTCGTGAACAAGATTGTCTTTGCTCTTAAGTATCAGGAGCAAAAACTTCTACTCTCATCCCTTATCAATAAGGATTCAAAGATTCTCTTTGAACGCAACCCACGCGAGCGCGTAGCCAAGGTGGCGCCTTGGTTAACCCTGGATGGAGATCCATATCCAGCACTCATCGATGGCAAAGTTCTATGGATTATCGATGGCTACACAACGAGTGCTGGCTACCCATATGCAAAGCAGATCTCACTATCTAGTGCTACATCTGATGCACTCACCGCGAACTCAACGGCCATCACAGCACAAGGAAATCAGAGTATTAACTACATACGTAACTCAGTTAAGGCAACGGTCGATGCCTATGACGGCACTGTCACGTTGTACCAGTGGGATGAAAAAGATCCAGTCTTAGCTACCTGGAGCAAGGCCTTCCCTGGCACTGTCACTCCAAAATCTAAGATCTCGAAAGATCTCATGTCTCACATTCGCTATCCAGAGGATTTGTTCCGTGTTCAGCGCGAAATTCTCTCGGCCTATCACGTGAAAACAGCGGCTGCGTTTTATGGTGGCCAGGATTTCTGGCGCGTACCACGCGATCCATCGACTTTTGGCGGTAACGCAAGCGCACAGCCTCCTTACTACTTAACTCTGCAGATGCCAGGTGAGGCAAAGCCAGAGTTTGCAATGACCACACCATTTGTTCCACGTGGAGGTCGTGAGAACTTGTCGGCCTTCGCAGTTGTTAACTCTGATGCTGGTCCTAACTACGGCAAGATCACAGTGCTGCAACTTCCACGTAGTACAAACGTGGCAGGACCATCGCAGGTTGCATCTAACTTCGAAGCCAAACCTGAAGTTGCAAACTCACTCTCGCTTTTGCGCCAAGGTGGATCAGATGTAGTACTTGGAAACTTGTTGACGCTACCAGTTGGTGGTGGCTTACTTTATGTTCAGCCGGTCTACGTTCGCGCAACATCAAATAGTGCTGCATATCCATTGCTACAAAAAGTACTCGTTTCATTCGGTGATCAAATTGGATATGACGACACATTAAAGGGTGCCCTCGATCAAGTATTTGGAGGCAACTCTGGAACAACATCAACAACGGGCGGCTCAACACCTACTACCGGAACAACTAACAACTCTCTTGCCACTGCACTCGCAAGTGCTAAGCAGGCGTTGGCCGATGGACAGGCCGCCCTTGCTAAGGGTGACTTTGCTGCATATGGCCGAGCACAGGATCGATTAAAATCAGCGATTGCATCGGCGATAGCTGCGCAAACAAAGAAGTGACGATTTGGTCTTTATCTATTGAGCCCATAAGATTACGGACACCGACGCGGGGTGGAGCAGCTCGGTAGCTCGCTGGGCTCATAACCCAGAGGTCGTAGGTTCAAATCCTGCCCCCGCTACTAGATAGAGCGCGCGAACTCTTCCTACTTTCGTAATATCTTCTCTAATTCAGCGGGATCGGTGGTTGGTAGTTCACAGACAAATCCACGGCAAACATATGCAGTTGGGTGATTACCAACCATGGGACGGCTTTCAAGAAGTCCAACTGTTGAGTTCACGTTCGGCGCAGTGCGGGCGATGACGGCGCCAGGTGAAGTGCTCTTCCACGCTCGATGCCACAGCTCATCAGTTGCCGCACCCGCTGGTCCAATAATCGCTATCTGTCTTGGTCCATCGAGTAGAGCCGTTGCCGCCACTAAACCCCAGCCGATAGCACGAGGTGCCCGCACTATCAACGGCGTGATCTTTGCCAGAGCGGCCTCTGCCCGGATTCGATAATTATTCTCCCCTGTGAGGGCGGCATAAGTCAGCAGTGCATTCGCGCCAGCCAGCCAGCCAGCGGGTTCGGCGTTATCCGAGATGCTCTTTGGTCTGCGCACCAACGATGGCGCATCATCGGCGGTATCAAAGAATCCGCCCTCACCATCATCAAAGTGGACAAGAGCGCTGTCCAGAAACTTTCCAGCTAGGAGTATCCATTTTTCAACTCCTTTGACTTGATAAAGTGCGAGAAATCCCTCTGCCACATTTGCATAGTCATCTAAAACACCCCAACTTGAACCTGCCACACCATCGCGTGAGGTTCGCAGCAAGCGTTGCCCAGTAATATCAATATGCACATTGGCAATGAGTTCGGCGGCCCTCTCTGCGGCGGCGATCCACGATGGTTGGCTAAAGAGCAGACCGGCTTCGGCAAGGGCTGCAATAGCCAGCCCATTCCATGCCGCCACTACTTTGTCGTCACGGTTTGGGCGCGCACGAAGATTACGGGCGGTGAAAAGTTGCACCTTAATCTGACTCCACCGTACTTGATCGCTTGGATCACGCAACAGTTGCAGCGTTGATAAACCATGCTCGAAGCTGCCATCGCCCGTGACATGTAAAACTTCACTGGCCCATCGCCCATCGCTCTCACCGAGAACTTCAATTAATTTTTCAATACTCCATACATAGTAGGTACCTTCGGCGCCTTCAGTATCGGCATCAAGGGCAGCTGCGAAGGCGCCCTGATCGGTACGGAGTTCGCGCAGCATAAACTCTACGGTTTCGTGGACTATTCGACGGGCAAGTTCGGATCCGGTAAGGCGCCACCAGTGTGTATATACGCGCAGTAGGAGTGCATTGTCGTATAACATTTTTTCAAAATGCGGTACTACCCATTTACTATCTACCGAGTACCGTGAAAATCCTCCGCCCAGTTGGTCGTATATACCGCCACGTGCCATTGCAGTAAGCGTTCTCTCTGCCATAGTTAACGCCTGCGAATTACCGGATCTAGCATTTTCGCGTAATAAAAACTCCAACACCATTGAGGGAGGAAATTTTGGTGAACTACCAAAACCACCATAAGCAGAATCAAAGTCGCGCGCCAGTGCTGAAACTGCACTCTGCAAATCTTCGCCAGATTGCAGCGCCCCTGATTGCAGCGTGGGAGTTTCCAGCGATTCAATAATTTTTACTGCAGTGATGTCAATCTCTCCACGCCTTTCTACCCACGCTTCTTGAACTCCTTGCAGGACCTGCATAAATGATGGCAGGCCGTGATGCGCAGTCGGAGGAAAATAAGTGCCTGCATAAAAGGGGCGACCTTCTTGATCTAATAAAACCGTCATCGGCCAACCGCCATGGCCGGTAAGAGCCACCGTTGCTTGCATGTAGACCGCATCAATATCTGGGCGCTCTTCGCGATCGACTTTAATGCTGATGAAGTGTTCGTTGAGAAAGTTCGCGATAGTTTTATCTTCAAATGATTCATGCGCCATAACATGACACCAATGGCAAGCGGAGTATCCAATGGAGAGAAATATCGGCAGATCACGTCTGCGCGCTTCGGCAAATGCTTCATCAGACCACTCCCACCAGTGAACCGGATTGGTGGCATGTTGCTGCAAATATGGACTTGTAGCAAGGTTTAGACGATTAGTCATCGTGATGAGTCATGAGTGCGTGCCATCTCTGCCAAAGCCATCTCTGCCAAAGCCATCTCTGCCGCCATAAGATATTTTCTTACTTGATGCGCAGCGAATTTGTTACGACAAATAGCGATGAGAGCGCCATTGCCGCGGCGGCATAGATCGGCCGTAACAAGCCAAGGGCGGCGATCGGCAGGCCAATAACGTTGTAGATCAAGGCCCAACCCATATTCAGATGAATGATGCGCAGCGTCTTCTTTGCTAATTTCAACGCATCGATAACACTACCAAGGCCTGAGTTCATCAGCGTTATATCGGCGCTCGATATCGCAGTATCAGTACCTGTTCCCATAGCCATCGATAAATCCGCTGCCGTTAACGCCGCGGCATCGTTAATGCCATCACCAATCATTAAAACGGTTCGGCCCTCTGACTTTAAGCGCTCAACAATTCTCAACTTATCTTCAGGTAAGGCGGCCGATACGACATGGGCTGTATCGATACCCACAGTTGCTGCAACCGATGCTGCAACCTGCGCGCTATCTCCAGTCACTAGCCAAGGAGTGATACCCATTGTGCGTAATGCACGTACAGTTTCAGCGGCATCGCTCTTTAATTGATCGCCCACAGCAAAGACGGCTAGTGCAACTCCATCCCATGCAAGAACTGAAACTGTTAACCCTGCCTCTTGCCCACGAGTGATCGCTGACTTTAACTCAGCATGAAAATCAGTACAGCTATGCGCCACAGCTGAGGGGGAGCCGATTAATACAACTGGTGAGTGTGCGCCATAATTGACGCGACCAGCGGCCCCTGATCCAGGAGTAATAGAAAACTCCGTGACATCGTAGTTTTTTGCGCCCTTACCCAAAGCGTGACGTGCGATTGCTAGAGCAACTGGATGAGAGTTTTGAGATTCGATTGCAAGGGCTGATGAGAGAATCGCTCCCTCATTTATTAACGATGCGAAAGAGCTGCCAAGAACCCCGCCGGCCGCGCTCGATACTGTCGCTTCCACAACGTTCATGACACCCTGCGTTAATGTGCCGGTCTTATCAAATACAACGGTATCAACTGTGCGCGCGACCTCGAGAACTCGTGGCTCACGCAGAACTATTCCGCGCCCAGCACCGCGCCCAGATGCCACGAGCAATGCCACAGGCGTGGCTAAGCCAAGTGCACATGGACATGCGATTACTAAGACGGTTATTGCAATCGAGATAGATCGCGTTAGTGAGTGATCGGTGTAGTACCAACCAAGAAATGTTGCAATTGAAATGAGGGTAACGATGGGGACAAAGATCGCGCTAATGCGATCGGCAAGGCGTTGAATCGGTGCCTTTGTGCCCTGTGCACTTATTACCATGGCAGTGATGCGGGCAAGTTCAGTATCGCTACCGATTCTTGTTGCACGAACAATTAATCGGCCGTTGTGATTGAGAGATGCGCCAATAACTAGTGAGCCTGCGCGAACATCAATCGGCTTTGATTCGCCTGTGAGCATCGAGTTATCAACGGCGCTTTCACCCTTAACAACGATGCCATCGGTTGCAATACGAGCACCCGGCAGAACTTCAAACTCATCACCTATCTGCAACTGTTCAATAGGTACGATAAGCGGGAATCCCCCACGCACGATTGTTACCTCTTTACTACCTAAGGCAAGGAGTGAGGTTAAGGCCGCACCTGCACGTGATTTTGCACGCGTCTCTAAGAATCGGCCGAGAATTACGAAGAAGATTACACCGGAAGCAACCTCTGTATAGACATCTCCTGCACCCGTTGCATTGGCGTAGATAGACCATGTGAATGCAGCCACTGAACCAAGTGAGATCAAATTATCCATCGTTGGATGTTTTAGATTACGTAATGCTGCACGGTGAATTGGCCAGGCAACTAGTGCAACAACAGGGGCACTTAGGGTGATAACAAGCCAGGCCGTTGGTGAATACAGTGGATGCGATAGATCAAAATAATCGAGGCTCTGATGTATCCACATATCTATCTGGTGGTGCCAGCTCATAACCATCGAGATAGTTACTGCAGGAATGGCAAAGATAGCTGCAAAGAAAAGGGCACGGGCTGATTTCTTATTGTGAAGCGTTACCGATTGACCAGCCTGCAAAAGCGCGGCCTTGTAACCCGCCTTTTCAACGATTTTGATGAGCTCTTTAACATCCATATCGGCCGGGGCGAGAATATGAGCCGTCTCTGTTGCAAAGTTAATCGTTGCACTCACGCCAGCGGCGGAGTTTAAAGCCTTCTCAACCGTGTTCACGCATGATGAACATGTCATGCCCTCGATTGAAAGTGTGGTTGGCTCTAATACTGTGCTCATGGATTTATTCCATTTATTACCGCATCATGCAAGAGGCCATTAGTTGAGACTCCGCTACCGCCAAATGGCCCGGCTTTTCCAGTTACATTCGTAAATCTTCCACCGGCTTCACGCACAATAATGTCGAGTGCTGCCATATCCCATACTGCAAGAGTTGGTTCGACTGCTACATCAACTGCGCCCTCTGCCACCAGCATGTGCGACCAGAAATCCCCTAAGCCACGTGTTCGCCATGCTTGAGAGAGCATCTTTTGAAATGCTTCAAGTCGATCACCAAAGCCAATGAAATCAGAGTATGCAATTGATGCATCAGAGAGAGATGCCACGCGCGAGACTGAGAGCTTTTTAGTATCACCATTAAAAACTACGAAGGCCCCTGCACCCTTTGATGCAAACCAACGACGGGACAAGGCAGGCGCACTTGCAATGCCAACTATTACCTCTTGTGTTGCATCAGTTGCGACCTCAACAAGTGCGATTAAGCAGGCCCATGTCGGTACTCCACGCATAAAGTTCTTAGTTCCATCGATTGGATCAATAACCCAATAGCGCTTAGCACCAGAAATATCGCTACCGAACTCTTCACCTAATAGGCCATCATCGGGGCGGTGCTTAGCAAGTGCTTGGCGAATCGCCGTTTCAACTGCGCGATCGGCATCTGTGACAGGTGTGTTATCTGGCTTAGTTGTGACTACTAAATCCA
>Ga0208566_1001697_pt1 | contig 12379 bp, 11 predicted proteins | sample PL_2010_150m_FD_184159 | JGI IMG/M metagenome (GOLD analysis project Ga0208566, IMG submission 184159) | Freshwater microbial communities from Powell Lake, British Columbia, Canada to study Microbial Dark Matter (Phase II) - PL_2010_150m... | ecosystem: Environmental > Aquatic > Freshwater >...
TGGATGCGCTGCCGTCGGTAAATGCCGACCGGCTGCCATTGTTGCTGGTGCCGGTACTGGCGCTGGTCGCGCTGCCGCTGATGGGCTCGCTTTCGACCTGGGTCACACTCACCGTCGCCGGCCTCGCGATGGGCATGATCATCTTCATCATCGCCTCGGGCCTGACGCTGGTGTTCGGTTTGATGGACGTGCTCAACTTCGGCCACGGCGTATTCATTGCGCTAGGCGCGTATCTGGCGATGTCGGTGCTCGGCACCATGACCGGCTGGACCGCGAGCGAGCATCTGCTGCTCAACCTGCTGGCGGCGCTGCCCGCGATGCTGGTGGCAATGATCGTGGCTGGCGGCGTGGGCTTGGCCTTCGAGCGCGTAATCATCCGCCCGGTCTACGGCCAGCACCTGAAACAAATCATGATCACCATGGGCGGGATGATCGTCGGCGAGGAGCTGATCAAGGTCATCTGGGGTGCGCAGACCATCCCGCTGCCGCTGCCCGCCGCGTTTCGCGGCGCGTTGCTGCTGGGAGATGCGGCGGTGGAAAAATACCGTCTGATCGCAGTGGTCATCGGACTGGCCGTGTTTGCGGCGATGTTCTGGGTGTTGAGCCGCACCAAGGTCGGGCTGCTGATCCGCGCCGGCGTGCAGGACCGCGAAATGGTGGAGAGCCTCGGTTACCGCATTCGCAGGCTGTTCGTCGGCGTTTTCGTCGCCGGTTCAGCGCTGGCGGGCCTGGGTGGGGTCATGTGGGGTCTGTACCAGCAGAACCTGACGCCGCAGATGGGCTCCCAGGTCAATGTGCTCATATTCATTGTCATCATCATCGGCGGCCTGGGGTCGGTCGGTGGCTGCTTCATCGGCGCGTTGCTGGTGGGATTGCTCGCCAACTACACCGGCTTTCTCGTCCCCAAGGTGGCGCTGTTCTCCAATATCCTGCTGATGGTGATCGTCCTGTTATGGCGGCCGCAGGGGATCTATCCGGTGGCGAAGCGATAATGCTGAATCGTCTGTTTTCCGGCGATCTTCCGCGCAGCCGCATGCTGACGCTGCTGCTGATCGCGATTGTCGCGGGCCTCGCGCTGGTGCCATTCATCTTTCCGGGCGCCAAGGCGATCAACGTCGCCGCCAAGATCTGCGTTTTCATCGTGCTGGTGGCGAGCTTCGACCTGTTGCTCGGCTATACCGGCATCGTATCCTTTGCGCACACCATGTTTTTCGGCATCGGCGCCTACGGCGTCTCTATCGCGTTGACGCGTATGGGGCCGACCTGGGCCGCGGTGGCAGCGGGCATCGCGGCGGCGCTGGCGATGTCCCTGGTGCTGTCACTGCTGATCGGCCTGTTCAGCCTGCGGGTGAAGGCAATCTTTTACGCCATGATCACGCTGGCTGTCGCCTCGGCGTTCCAGACCTTCGCTTCGCAGATGTCGGAAATCACCGGTGGTGAGGACGGACTCAGTTTCAAGGTTCCGGAACTGCTCAGACACGGCTTCGCGCTGTCGGATCAGCCGTTTCTGGGCGTTTCCCTGGACGGAAAGCTTATTTCCTACTATCTGCTGTTCGCCGTCAGCGTAGTTTTGTTCCTGCTCATGCTGCGCATCGTCAACTCGCCCTTCGGCCGCGTCCTGCAGGCGATCCGCGAGAACGATTTTCGCGCCGAGGCGCTGGGCTATCGCACGGTCGTGTATCGCACGCTGTCCAATGTGCTTTCGGCCGGGTTTGCAACGCTCGCGGGCGTCCTGCTTGCGCTGTGGCTGCGCTACAACGGTCCGGACACCTCGCTCTCCTTCGAAATCATGATCGACATCCTGTTGATGGTAGTCATCGGCGGCATGGGGACCATGTACGGCGCCGTGGTGGGCGCGACGCTGTTCGTGATCGCGCAGAACTATCTGCAGGATCTGATGAAGCTGGCGAGTGACGCCGCTAACGGCATTCCGCTACTGTCCAACCTGGTGCATCCGGATCGCTGGCTGCTATGGCTGGGAATACTTTTCGTCGTCAGCGTGTACCGCTTCCCCACCGGCATCGTAGGCAAGCTGCGCGCCAAGGTTCTCGGCAAGCCATGAACCTGGTGCGAGTGGAGCGCGCAGACGGCGTGGCCCGCGTCATTTTGTGCCGCGCGGGAATGCACAACGCGCTGGTGCCCGAACTGTTGGATGACCTGCTCGCAGAATTGGCGCAGCTGCACGGCGACGCCGCGTGCCGCGCCGTGCTGCTGGCAGCCGATGGGCCGGCTTTTTCCATCGGCGGCGACATGCGCCGTTTCCAGCGCGAACGCCGCGACCTGCAGGGGTATTCCGCCGGCCTGGTCGGCCGCCTGAATCAGGCAATCCTCGCATTGATCGATCTGCCGCAACCGGTGGTTGCCGCCGTGCACGGTGTTGTCACCGGCGGTTCCATCGGACTGGTGCTGGCGGCTGATCTCGTCTACCTGGCGCCGCAGGTGGTTTTCAAAGCGCATTACGCGACCGCTGGTTTCAGTCCGGACGGCGGCTGGACGGCGCTCGTCGGACGCGTCGCAGGCATTCATCGTGCGGCGGCGGCGCTGCTGCTGAATCGCAGCGTCCGCGCCGAGGAAGCCGTGGCCTGGGGCCTCGCCAACGAGGTGGTGGCGGCTGACCGGCTGCAGCCGACGGCTGACGCCGCAGCAAGGCGCATGGCCGATTATCCGGCAGCCACCATGCGCGCCGCAAAACGGTTGCTATGGGGCGGGCGGGCGCAACTTGCCGCCGACCTCGAGTCGGAGCGCTTACATTTCCTTGAATTGATTGCGCAGCCGGCGGCGATGGAAGGCGTCGACGCCTTCCTGTGCGATTTTCGCGATTATCCCGACGATCGACAAGCGGATTCGAATCATTAGGAGCAGAAAATGCTGATCCCGGACTGGCTGGCAAAGCAGGCGCAACAATTTCCGGACAAGAGGGCGCTGGTGGATTCGTTTTCCGCTCGCATCCTCAGTTATGCCGAGCTCGACGAACGCGCCAGCCGCTGCGCCGAATTCCTGCGCGACGGCTGGGGCATAAAGCCGGGCGAGCGCATCGCCGTGCTGGCGCACAATTCGTCCGAATACGTGGAACTGCTCTACGCCTGCGGCAAGATCGGCGCACTGATGGTGTGCCTGAACTGGCGCCTTTCGGTCGACGAACTGCGCGGCATCGTCGCAGACGCGCAACCTTGCGCGATCATATTTGGTGGTGAGTTCGAGCAGACGGGCATGACGCTGGCGAGCGGGTTCGATATGAAGCGGCGCATGGTACTCGGCGCGGCGCGCGACGCCGTGGCGGGCTACGAGGCGAGCCTTGCCGCGTCCTCAGGTGCCGGCGTGGTCATGCCCTGGCGCGGCCACGACGAGACCTGGTACCTGCTCTACACCTCGGGCACAACCGGCAAACCCAAGGGCGTGATTCAGACCTTCGGCATGGCCTTCACCAACGCCGTCAACGGCATGCTTGCCGCGGGACTGCGGCGCGAGGATACGCTGCTCTCGGTGCTGCCCTATTTTCATACCGGCGGTCTCAACCTCTATCTGAACCCGATGCTGATGTGCGCCGGCACCACTGTCATCATGCGCCAGTTCGACGTGGACAAAACCATGGAACTGCTGCAGGGCGGCGTTACGGTGATGTTCGGCGTGCCGGCGATCTATCTGTTCCTGTCGCAGCACCCGGGTTTCGACGCGGCTGATTTTTCCAGGGTGCGCAGCTGGGCCTGCGGCGGTGCCCCTATCCCGAAGAACCTGTTGGAAAAATATCTCGCCAAGAACGTCACCATCTGCTTCGGTTTCGGCATGACCGAAACTGGTCCGACGGTGTTCCTGACCGACGAAGCCACCGCGCGCAAGAAACTCGGCACCGTCGGCAAGCCGGTGATGTATGTCGACGCGCGCATAGTAGACAGCCGCACGCGCCAGACGCTGGGCGCCAACCAGCGCGGCGAACTGATGCTGCGCGGTCCCGGCATTACTCCCGGCTACTGGAATAACGCGGCGGCCACAGCCGCGGCGTTCGAGGACGGCTGGCTGTGTTCCGGCGACATCGCGTATTGTGACGAGGACGGCGACTACTACATCGTCGATCGGTCCAAGGACATGTACATCTCCGGCGGCGAGAACGTCTATCCGGCCGAAGTCGAGAACGTGCTGTTCCAGATCGAGGGCGTCGCGGAGGCAGCGGTGATCGGCGTGCCGGATGCCAAATGGGGGGAGGTCGGCAAGGCTATCATTGTGTTGAAACCGGGCGCTGCGCAGAGCGCCGAAGGCGTGCTTGCCCAGTGCAAGGCGCGGCTCGCCGGCTTCAAAGTGCCCAGACACGTGGTGTTCCTGCCGGCGCTGCCGCGCAATGCGGCGGGCAAGGTGGAGAAGTCGCGGCTGCGCAGCCAGTTCGGGGGAATGGCTTGAATGCCGATGTGACCCCGGGTAGCAAGGCTGAATACCGGCGCGTGTTGCTGCAGGCGGATTTCGATCGCTTCGCCAGGCTTACCGGCGATGACAATCCGCTTCATTGCAATCAGGCGTTCGCCGCGAAAAGCCATTTCGGCGCTACAGTCGCACACGGCATGCTGCTCTACAGCTGCATCTGCAGGGCTTTCGAGGGTTTGATCCCGGGGCAGGGTGTGGTGCAACTCGAGCAGAGCCTGATGTTTCCGAACCCGACCTTCGCCAACGAGCCGATCAGCGTATACCTGACCGTGACGGACGAATCCGGCGGCGCGCTCGAAATCGCCACCGATGTGTCCAAGCCCGGCGCCGACGGGGGAGCGATCGTTTGTGCCACGGGACGGGCGCGCGTCGTGGCCGCGGGCGCGCCGCCGCAGCCGATGGGTGTGGTCGCGTCCCACGACCGTTCCGGCGTCAGTCCCGGCGATGCAGCGCTCTACGGCTTGCGCGCCGGAATGCGCGCAAGCAGTGAACGCGCGTTTTCCTCATTGGACATAGACGAATACCGCGATCTGATCGGCGATCGAAATCCGCTGTTTTACGACGATGCGGTGGCGCGCGCGTGCGGCTTCAAAGGCCGCATCGTGCCGTGGCCGCTGCTCGCCGGGATGTTTTCAGACCTGCTCGGCACGCGTCTGCCGGGGCGCGGCACCGGCTGGATGAAGCAGACGCTGCGCTATCCTGCGCCGGCATATCCCGGCGACCGGCTCACGGCGACCGTCGCCATTACGCGCTTGCGCGCGCAGAAGGAGTTGGTCAACCTTTCCACCTGTGTAAGCGCTGCGGACGGCCGCCTCGTGTGCGACGGCGAGGCCCTGGTGCTGGTGCGCAACCTGGAGAACAAAAACAGATGAGCGAAGCCCAGAAGGCCGGCGCGCATGCGAACAGCGTCGGCATCCTCGGCTACGGCCTCTATCTTCCGCAGCACTATATGAGCGCCGCCGACATCGCTGCTGCGACCGGAGGGCACTGGAACGAGGCCGCAGTGCGCGACAAACTAGGCATCCTGCGCAAGACCGTACCCGGGCCGGGCGACGGCACGCAGGCGATGGGTGCGCGTGCGGCGCAGGACGCGATTACCCGCAGCGGCATCGATCCGCTGGAGATCGATCTGGTGCTGTGCGTGGGCGAGGAGTGGAAAGAGTACCCGCTGACGACTTCGGCCACCTATATCCAGGCACAGATCGGCGCGCACCGCGCCTGGGGAATAGACATCCAGCAGCGCTGCAACACCACGGTCGCCGCGATCAAGATCGCAAAGGACATGATGCTCTCCGATCCGGACATCGCCACCACGCTGATCGTGGGCGGTTACCGCAACGGCGAACTGATCGACTACACCGACCCCGACGTTTCCTTCATGTACGACCTGGCAACCGGCGCGGGCGCGCTTCTGCTGCGCCGCGGACTCGGCCGCAACCTGGTGCTGGGCTCGCACATCATTACCGACGGATCGTTCGCGCGCGACACCGGCATGTACTACGGTGGCACCGAGCACCCGATCGAAGCGCTGCCGGAGGCGGAACTGTCGCAGCTGCGCGCGCGCGGAAACCGCAGCCTGCGCGTATTCGACGCCGAGCACATGAAGACCGGGCTCAATCAAGTTTCGCTGCGCAACTGGCTCGAGTGCATCGACAAGGCGCTGGCGAAGAGCGGTGCGACGCGCGCCGATATCGGCTACCTCAACGTGCTGCACTTCAAGCGCTCGATGCACGCCGACATGCTCGAAACCCTGGGGCTGGCGCAGGAACAAACAGTCTATCTGGAGAACTACGGCCACCTGGGCCAGGTCGATTTCATGATCTCCCTGCACGAAGGCCTGCAGCAGGGCAGGTTGAAGGACGGCGACCTCATGGTGGCGATCGCCGCCGGCATCGGCTACGTATGGGGCGCGGTGGCGATCCGCTGGGGCAGTTCGAACCGCTGATCCAAGTCCGGTCGGCTTGCGCCCTTCACGATTACTCGGGTTTGCGTGTCGCGCCGGGCCGCTTGCCCACTTTGACCTGCAATTCCAGATTGTTCTGGCCGCGCTTCAGCGTTAGAACGGCCTGCTTGCCCGGCGCCAGGGCGACAATAAGGTTGCGCATCGAATCCGGATCGCGCACCGCCTTGGCATCCACGGCGAGCACAATGTCCCCGGGCTTGATGCCGGCGCTGTCTGCCGGGCTGCCGCGTTGTACGCCTGCGACCAGTACGCCGGCGGTGGTGCCGAGCTTGAACGAGTCGGCGAGCTCCGGCGTGATTTCCTGCAATTCCACACCGACCCAGCCGCGTGTCACCGCGCCTTTCTCGATCAACTGCTCCATCACCAGTTTCGCGGTGGAGACCGGAATGGCGAAGCCGATTCCGATCGAGCCGCCGGATTGCGACAGGATGGCCGTATTGATGCCGACCAGACTCCCGTAGGCGTCGACCAGCGCGCCGCCGGAATTGCCCTGGTTGATCGCGGCGTCGGTCTGAATGAAATTCTCGAACGTATTGATGCGCAGCCCGGTCCGGTGCAGTGCCGAAACGATGCCCATGGTCACCGTCTGGCCGACACCGAGCGGATTGCCGATCGCGAGCACCACGTCGCCGACGTGCAGTTCTTCCGCCTGAGCCAGCGTAATCGCCGGCAGGTTTTGTGCCTCGATATGCAGTACCGCGAGGTCGGTTTCCGGATCGCTGCCCACAACCTTCGCGACCAGCTTCTTGCCGTCGGAAAGCGCCACCTCGATCTCGTCGGCAGCTTCGACCACGTGCTGGTTGGTCAGAATGTAACCGCTGGGACTGATGATCACGCCCGAGCCCAGGCTGAAGGCGCGCTGCGCCTCGTCCTCAGGGCGCTCGCCAAAGAAGTGTCGAAACAGAGGATCGTTCAGGAACGGATTGCGCGACCGTTTCACCTCCTTGCTGGTGAAAATGCTCACCACCGCCGGGGCCGCCTTGCGCACCGCATCGCTGTAGGTGGCTGCTTTGCCGCGCGCGCCGCTGTCTGCGTGCGGTTCTGCCTGATTCACCTCGACCAGCCCGCCCGTCTTGCCCGGCAGCCATTCGGGCTTGAGCGTGGCGACGACGAACAGAACCGCGAGGCAGATAGTGGCCGTCTGCGCGAAGGTCAGCCAGAGTCGGTACATCTTGTGCGTTTCCTCGCGTTCGTTTCGAGATGGGAGAATACGTTTCTGCATGCGCCCCCGGTTCCCGGGGCTGGCGCTGCGCTGGCATGGATGCGGCTACAACTCCATCTGGCATTTGCAAGGGGTGTCGCAAAATTGGTGCTGCAACACAGCGCGAGGAATTGAACCGGTACCCGACCAGCCTGTTGGAAGTCTCCCGTTCGCCTGATTATTGCTCAATTGCGCCGCAGGTGGAAGGGCGGCGGTGAATTCCGCCGCGCATGAGTTGAAGATATTCGAGCGTTACCCGCGGCCGAAGAAACAGCCGGAATTCGCTACTTCTGCCTGCAACTGTATTGATGCATCGACAACGCTATTCGACTGTCGGTCGTCGTTTCGCGCCAATTTGGCCGCGCCTAAATTTATCTATCTATTTCAATCGGTTATCGTAAAAAACTTTAATTCAGCCACTGCTTTCAGGTATAATCGCGGGCTTTCGCGGATTGCAGAATTTTGGATATCGAGGAACTTTCGATGAGTGACGATAATCAGGTGAACAAGGGTCGGCGCAATCTGGTGATTGCCAGCTGTGCCGCGGGCGGGGTCGCTGGCGTCGCCGCGGCTGTACCCTTTGCCGCAAGTTGGCTGCCCTCGGAACGTGCCAAAGCGGGAGGCGCGCCGGTGATCGCAGACTTCAGTGCGCTCGAGCCGGGCCAGATCATGACGGTGGAGTGGCGCTCGAAACCGGTGTGGATCGTACGCCGCACCAAGGAAATGCTCGACGGCGTTGAGCGCGTCGACGCCAAGGTGTCCGACCCCAAATCCGATGTGCCGATGCAGCCGGAGTATGCGAAAAACGAATTCCGTTCGATCAAACCCGAGGTACTGGTGCTGGTGGGTATCTGCACCCACCTCGGCTGCTCGCCGCAATCCAAACCGGCCGAGGACAAGGCGGAGATGGGCGCCGACTGGACTGGCGGTTTTTTCTGTCCCTGCCACGGTTCCAAGTTCGATCTCGCCGGACGCGTATACAAAGGCGCACCGGCGCCGGTCAATCTCGAGGTGCCACAACATATCTACCTGTCCGATACGCGCATTCTCATCGGCGACGACAAAAAAGGGGCATGACGCATGGCTGCCGCAGAAAAACCCCCTGTCACCGGTACCGGCTCGGTCGCGCTTGACGGCCTGCTCACCTGGGTCGACCAGCGCTTTCCGCTGATATCGACGTGGAAGGCGCACCTCGCGGAATACTACGCGCCGAAGAATTTCAACTTCTGGTACTACTTCGGCTCGCTCGCGATGCTGGTGCTGGTGATCCAGATCGTGACCGGCATTTTCCTCACCATGAACTACAAGCCGGACGCGAACCTCGCATTCGCATCGGTGGAATACATCATGCGCGAAGTGCCGGGCGGCTGGATCATCCGCTACATGCACTCCACCGGCGCGTCGGCATTTTTCATCTGCGTCTACCTGCACATGTTCCGCGCGCTCCTGTACGGCTCCTACCGAAAGCCGCGCGAGCTGATGTGGATTTTCGGCGTGTTGATTTACCTGAGCCTGATGGGCGAGGCGTTCTTCGGCTATCTGCTGCCTTGGGGGCAGATGTCCTACTGGGGAGCGCAGGTGATCATCAATCTGTTTACCGCGATCCCGTTCATCGGACCGGATCTTTCGCTGTGGATCCGCGGCGACTATGTCATTTCGGATGCGACGCTCAACCGCTTTTTTGCCTTGCACGTAATCGCGCTGCCGCTGGTGCTGCTCGGGCTGGTGATGGCGCACCTGTTGGCGCTGCACGAAGTCGGATCGAACAATCCGGACGGCATTGAGATCAACAAGAATAAGGACGCGAACGGCGTGCCGCTCGACGGCATTCCGTTTCATCCCTACTACACGGTAAAGGACATTCTCGGCGTAGTCGTGTTCATGATCGTATTCGTGATCATCGTGTTCTTTGCGCCCGAGATGGGCGGCTACTTTCTCGAATACAACAATTTCGTACCCGCCAATCCGCTGCAGACGCCCGCGCATATCGCGCCGGTGTGGTACTTCACGCCGTATTACTCGATCCTGCGCGCAGTGCCGCCGATGTTCAATTCGCAATTTCCCGGAGTGGTGGCGATGGGGGTGTCGGTAATGGTGCTGTTCGTCCTGCCCTGGCTCGACCGCGGCGCGGTGAAGTCGATCCGCTACCGCGGCACGCATTTCAAGGCGGCGCTTGGCGCTTTCGTGGTGGTGTTCTTGGTGCTCGGCTATCTTGGTACCGAACCGATCACGGTTTGGGGCCAGTTCGGTGCCTGGCTCGGCAACGCCGACCGCGCCACCGTAGCCGCGCGTATCTGCACGGTGATTTACTTCCTGTTTTTCTTCCTCATGCCCTGGTACACCAGGGTGGACAAGACCAAACCCGAACCGCAAAGGGTGACGTACTCATGAAAACACTCATGGCTACCCTATTGGCCGTGATGGCGGCACTGTTCGTATCGCCACAGGCAATGGCTTCGGTCGAAGGTGTGCGGCTGGATGCGGCCCCGATCGACCCGACGGACGTGATCAGCCTGCAAAGCGGCGCGCGTACCTTCGTCAACTACTGCCTCAACTGTCACAGCGCGTCGCTGATGCGCTGGAACCGGTTGAAGGAACTGGGCCTGAACGAGTCGCAGATCAAGGACAACCTCATTTTCGGTGGCGAAAAAGTGGGCGATCTGATGGATGTCGCGATGACTAAAAAGGATGGCCGGAAATGGTTCGGCGCATCCCCGCCCGACCTGTCGGTGATCGCGCGCGCGCGCGGCGCCGACTGGCTCTATAGCTATCTGCGCGGGTTCTACCGCGACCCGGCCCGGCCCACCGGTTGGAATAATATCGTGTACGAAAACGTCGGCATGCCCAATCCGATGTGGCAGCTGCAGGGCGAACGCGTGCGCGTAGAGCAGGCCGCGAAGGGCGGCGACGGCAGGGACAGCCATGGCCCGGCCATGGTGGTGAAGTATGAAATGGTGAAACCGGGCAGTCTTACGGCAGTGCAATACGACGAGACGGTGCGCGATCTGGTCAACTTCCTCGTCTATTTGGGCGAGCCTGCGGCCAGCAGCCGCAAGCAGATCGGAATCTTCGTGCTGCTGATCCTGCTCGCGCTGTGGCCGCTGGTCTATCTGCTGAAACGGGAATATTGGAAAGACGTGCACTGATCTGGAAACTAGAAACCAGACTCCGGGACGGGTATGGCCCGTCTCAATCTACTAAGGCCTAAGCGATCATGATGAACCTCTATTCCGGCACTACCTGTCCTTTTTCCCAGCGCTGCCGCATTGTGCTGTACGAAAAGGGCATGGATTTTCAGATTATCGATGTCGACCTGTTCAACAAGCCGGAAGACATCGCCGTGATGAATCCATACAACCGCCTGCCGGTGCTGGTCGAACGCGACCTGGTGCTGTACGAGTCGAACATCATCAATGAATACATCGACGAGCGCTTTCCGCACCCACAGCTGATGCCGCCAGACCCGGTGATGCGCGCGCGTGCGCGGCTGCTGCTCTACAATTTCGAGGTCGAGCTGTTCAGCCGCATCGATATCCTCGAGGACGGCACCGTCAAGCAGCAGGAAAAAGCGCGTTCGCACGTGGCCGACCGGTTGACCGAACTGGCGCCGATCTTCGTCAAGCAAAAGTACATGCTGGGCGATGAATTCTCAATGCTCGATGTGGCGATCGCGCCGCTGCTGTGGCGTCTGAATCACTACGGCATCTCCCTCGGCAAACCGGCAGCGCCGCTGATGAAATACGCCGAGCGACTGTTTTCCAGACCGGCGTTCATCGAGGCGCTGACGCCGTCGGAAAAAGTGATGCGCAAGTGAGCGCGTAGCGCGGGCGACGCAGGATCTGCTTCTCACCCAACGGCAGGATCGTCGCTGAATCCGTAACCGCTACAGGCGCCAGCGAAAACCAATCTAGCCATGTCCGACCCCTCGACCAAGCCTTATCTGTTGCGCGCCATTTACGACTGGTGCGTCGACAGCGGTTACACGCCGTATCTGACGGTGACGGTGGATGCGGTCACGCGGGTGCCGATGGAGTACATCAAGGACGGCCAGATCGTGCTCAACATCGGCCCCATCGCAGTGGAGCGTTTCAAGATGGGTAACGATCTGATCGAATTCTCCGCCCGCTTCAATGGCAGGGGGCAGGAACTCTCGATTCCGGTCGGCGCAGTGTCCGCGATCTATGCGCGCGAGAACGGCCAGGGCCTGTCGTTCGAAGTCACGACGGCGACGGCCAGCGACACCGAAGCGGTAAAGAATGACGCGGACGGCGAGACGCCGCCCGAACCGCCGCGGCCTTCGCGCAAACCTTCGTTGCGGCGGGTGAAGTAGCGGCGGCGAACGATACGTGGAGGCAGGAAACGGCCGGGCATTGACGGTCTTCTGCTGACGCCCGCGTATAATATGCGCGGCACGTGCCGGGTTAGCTCAGTTGGTAGAGCAGCGCATTTGTAATCACAGAGCCGCATACTTAGTCTAGGTGGAAACACTAGACAAATCAAGTTGATGCGGGCAAGCTAACCAACTGCGGGTAGCACACAGTCACCACCACTTGAGGTGACAGTCACCAAGAGACGCCGCTTTAGCTCAGTGGTAGAGCAATCGCCTTGTAAGCGATAGGTCGTCTGTTCAATCCAGACAAGCGGCACCATTTTCCGGGACAGCCATCGTGACAGTCCTTTCGGACAGCCCAGCAGCTTCGTCAATACGTCCACTGTCAGCAGCGAGTTAGTACCTATCAGCGAGGCGGCTGCGAGGGGACGCGCTGCCACCCACCCGGACATTCCCTCACGTAGTGTTGGCG
>Ga0208566_1001698_pt1 | contig 12378 bp, 10 predicted proteins | sample PL_2010_150m_FD_184159 | JGI IMG/M metagenome (GOLD analysis project Ga0208566, IMG submission 184159) | Freshwater microbial communities from Powell Lake, British Columbia, Canada to study Microbial Dark Matter (Phase II) - PL_2010_150m... | ecosystem: Environmental > Aquatic > Freshwater >...
GTATTTAACAGCATCATATTTAAGAAAAACCCGGTTCCCCTTTGTTTTATCAACTAAAAATGAAGTCGCTTTATCATTAGTCGCTAAGTTTTGTTTGATTCCAATAAGCTTTATTATCAAGTTGTTGTTTAATCGAAGTTTTTCAGGGTTGATTACTTCTTTTACTATAAAAAGTTCTTCTCTATTTGTTGAGCTGTCTTTGTCAATTTTAGAACCGAATTGTAATTTCTTGACATCAATTTTTTTGTCGAAAGTATGAGGATCTTTGAAAATGTAGGGGAGTTTTTGAATTTCTTTTCCAAAATCATTTTCTTTATTCTCTTGTTTTATAAACTCGTATGTTGTATCGTTAATATCTCTTTGATAAGCATTCAATTTCTCTTTTATTATTGTAATGAATTCAGGATTAATTTCAAAACCTATTGAACTACGATCAAGATTTTTGGCGGCAACTGAAGTTGTTCCACTACCTGTGAATGGATCAAGGATTGTCTCTCCAATGAATGAAAACATTTTTATTAATCGCCTTGGCAGTTCTTCTGGGAAAACAGCTATATGTCCGTTCTGTTTTGCCCCGCCAAAATTCCAATGTCCAGCAAAGAAAGTGTTCCATTCTTCGGCTGTCATTATTGATTGTTGTTTTTGTTCTATGGTGGGTTTAGGTCCATCACCCAATTTTTTGAATATTAGAATAAATTCATAATCTAATTTTAAAATTCCATTTCTCGGATAAGGATAAGATCCCATCTGGATACCCCCACCAGTTGTATTTGATGTTGTGACCTTTTGCCAAATTATCGCGCCCATATAATCAAAGCCTACGTTCTCGCAAAATTTTATAATTTCTTCTCTTATAGGAATTACTTTGTAACGACCGTAATAAACTGCTCTTGCAAATTGGTCACCAATATTTATACAAAGACGACAACCATTATAAAGTGTACGATAACATTCTTTCCATACCAAATTCAAGTTATTGATATAATTTTCGTAGCTATCGTGGAATCCAATTTGATTATCTGATCCGTAGTCCTTGAGTTGCCAGTAAGGTGGCGAGGTTATAACCAAATGCACTGAATTATCATGCACTTCAGACATTTGTCTGCTATCTCCATTTATTATTTTATGATGGGTTCTCATTTTTTTACATTCAATACAAAGATCACTTAAAAAATCCGATGTTAGTGTTTTTTGTTGATAAGTTGACATATTTTTACCATTACCGCCCATTAAGGTGACGGACGGTTGGATTAAAAAATAAAATTATTGCAGTTTTCCCTCGCTAATCATTTATCTTGATATCAGCTAAGCAATCCTCTCGATCAAATCGGCGAGACGGTTGGAATAGCCTGCTTCGTTATCGTACCAGGCAATGATCTTAATAAGGTTACCGTCGATGACCTTTGTCATCAATGAGTCGTAAACAGCGGAATGCGTATTGCCAATGATGTCGCAACTTACCAGCGGTTCATCAAGATATTCGAGGATACCTTTCATCGGTCCGTCGGCAGCTTCTTTCATCGCGGCATGGATCTCCTCTTTGGTTACGCTGCGTGAAAGTTCACAGGTCAGGTCGACGAGGGATCCGTCGGGAGTCGGCACGCGGACGGCAAAACCATCCATTTTTCCGTCCAGTTCAGGGATCACCAGCCCGATCGCCTTTGCGGCTCCGGTCTTGGTCGGGATCATGGAGATGGCGGCAGCTCTTGCCCTGCGGAGGTCCTTATGCGGAGCGTCAAGGATGATCTGGTCGTTGGTATAGGAGTGGATGGTGTTCATCAACCCCTTGTTAATGCCGAATTTATCATTCAGCACCTTTGCAACCGGAGCCAGGCAATTCGTGGTACATGAAGCATTGGAGATCAACTGCATTTCTTTTGTCAGCATGTTGTCGTTTACGCCAAGTACGACGGTCAGATCCACATCTTCCTTCTTATCGGAAGGAACCGACAATACAACTTTCTTAGCGCCTGCTGTGAGGTGTTTCGACATCTTTTCCCGGGTACGGAAAATGCCGGTACATTCAGCCACGATCTCAACGCCAAGCTCTTTCCATGGCAGGTTGGCGGGATCTTTTTCTGCATACACCCGGATCCTTTTCCCGTTGATGATGAGCGAATCACCGTCAACTGCCACATCGCCGTTGAATTTACCATGAACCGAATCATATTTGAAGAGGTGTGCAAGTGTCTTGGCATCGGTAAGGTCGTTGAATGCAACCACTTCAATGTTTTTCTTATTCAGCAATGCCCTGAAGGTCAGGCGGCCGATACGGCCAAATCCATTGATTCCAACTTTTATCGTTCCCATAGTTTATTTTTATTGAGATTTAAATGTCATCTTTTCAAAAACCGCTGCAAAATTACGGATTATCCTCAAATACTTTCATATCCTAAATTAAAGCCTTAATTTTGCCTTTTCTATGAAGTATAATCAACTATTCTGATGTCCAAGACAAAATACATTTTCGTAACCGGCGGAGTTACATCCTCCCTTGGTAAAGGAATCATTTCTGCCTCCATTGCAAAATTGCTGAAAGCAAGAGGATACTCTGTCACTACCCAGAAACTCGATCCCTATATCAACATTGATCCCGGAACCCTGAACCCATATGAACACGGTGAATGTTTTGTAACAGAAGACGGCGCTGAGACCGATCTCGACCTTGGCCATTACGAACGGTTTTCGAATGTGCCCACTTCACAGGCCAACAACATCACTACCGGGATCATTTACCAGTCGGTCATCACCAAAGAAAGGCAAGGTGAATACCTCGGTGAAACCGTCCAGGTGATCCCGCACATCACCGATGAGATCAAATACAGGATCATGCTGCTGGCAAACAAGGGCAATTACGATTTCGTGATCACGGAGATCGGTGGGACAGTGGGCGACATTGAATCGCTGCCGTACATTGAAGCCGTTCGCCAGATGCGCTGGGAGTTAGGAAAAAACTGTGTGGTAGTTCATCTTACCCTGGTTCCTTACCTGGCTGCAGCCGGTGAGCTGAAAACCAAGCCGACACAACATTCGGTAAAAACCTTGCTCGAATCGGGAGTTCAGCCGGATATCATCGTATGCCGGACAGAGAAACACCTTTCCGAAAACCTGAAAAAGAAAATCGCGCTATTCTGCAACGTGGCGTCCACCTCGGTCATAGAATGCATTGATGCCGAATCGATCTATGATGTTCCCTTGCTGATGCACGCGGAAAACCTCGATGTTGAGATCCTGAAAAAAGTGAAAGTGAAATGCACCCAGGAACCGGATCTTGCCGACTGGGAGAAATTCCTTTTCAAATTAAAGAATCCGAATAAGGAAGTGACGATCGGGCTTGTGGGTAAATATGTGGAGTTAAAAGATGCCTACAAATCCATCAATGAATCCTTCATCCATGCTGGCGCTGCCAACCAGTGCAGGATCAATGTACGGTTGATCCACTCGGAAACGATTACCGAATCAAATGTCACTGAGAAACTGGAAGGATTAAACGGAGTCCTGGTTGCCCCGGGATTCGGACATCGCGGGATCGAAGGAAAGATCACTGCCATCCGTTATGCAAGGGAAAATGAGATTCCATTCCTGGGCATCTGCCTTGGCATGCAATGCGCCGTGGTTGAATTCGGAAGGCATGTACTAGGGTTGGAAGGCGCCAATTCCACTGAATTTGACAGAACCACCAAATATCCTGTCATCGACATGATGGAGATGCAGAAAAAGATCTCCGGGCTGGGAGGTACTATGCGACTGGGAGCCTATCCCTGCAAGCTTAAAAAAGGATCGAAAGTTCTGGATATCTATAAAACAGAGAATATCTCTGAACGGCATCGCCACCGGTATGAATTCAACAATGCCTTCCTTGAGCAGTACCAGAAAGCCGGGTTGATACCCGTAGGGATAAATGAAAAGGACAACCTTGTTGAGATCGTTGAGTTGAAAGGGCATCCCTGGTTCATCGGGGTTCAGTTTCATCCTGAATTCAAAAGCACCGTAGCCAACCCGCACCCGGTGTTCAAGGCATTTGTTAAAGCAGCCATCGGTTATGGTGTACGACAGAAAAAAAGCAAAAGAAAACAGTCCTGATGCTTTGGATTCCTCAGAAGTCTTTTCGTATTAACTTTTCCAGTATCTTTGCGCTCCCAAGAGGCTTTCTCAAAAGGTAAAAGAAAAAAGACAGACGTTTGAGCCGCCTCTTTCACAATTGACAAAATCATTCACTATTCATGAATAACAAGAACACGATCATCGGTCTCCTTCTGATTTTCGGGATCTTCATCGCATACAGTTACCTGATGACCCCCTCCAAAAAAGAGACGGAGACCCAAAAACTTAAGTACGACTCCATAGCTTATATACAGAAACAGCAGCGGAATGCGGCGATTGCCGCACAGGCACGCCAGCAAGCCATTGAACAGGCGGAAAAGAAACTGAAGGTTCTCTCAGGAAATCCCTCAGATAGCGTAAAAGCTGTCCGCGATGAGCTGAAGGAACAGATGGGGGTGTTTGCAGGCTCGGCTTCAGGGAAAAAGGAAACCTATACCCTCGAGAATGATGTGCTGAAACTCAGGATCTCTTCAAGAGGAGGGAAAATCGAATACATAGAATTGAAAAAATTCAAGACCTGGGATGGTCACCCCCTGATCCTCATGGATGATGACTCCCTGCATTTCGGATTTCATTTCTTTGTAAACAACCGGGATATCTATACCGACAAATTATATTTTAAACCTGTATCCAAAGGGAAAAATGAAGCATCTGCTTTCTCAGTAACAGGGAAAGATTCGCTGCAGTTTGCGATGCGACTTTTTGTTGACGCATCCGATACTGTTCTGAACCCCACAAAATATATCGAATTCGTATATACACTCAAAGGGGATCAGTACATGATGGGTTTTCGTCTGAATTTTGAAGGCATGACGGATGTATTTGATCCGGGGACCAAGTTCCTTGTGCTGAACTGGGAGGATAACCTGAAACGCCAGGAAAAAAGCCTCAACATGGAACGGATGAATTCCACGGTATATTACAAGTTCTACGAGGATAAGGTGGATTATATATCCGAGACCAAAGACGAAGCGAAAGACCTGAAAAACGAAAGGGTCAAATGGATCTCCTTCAAGCAACAGTTCTTTTCTTCCACCATTATTGCCGATAATTTCTTCACCGATCCAAGGGTAAAAACCTCAACATTGGCCCGGAGTGGCCGTTATATGAAGTCGATGTCGGCGGAAGCTGGAATCCCTTTTTCTCCTGCCGAAACCAAATCCATTCCTATTTCGATGTATTTTGGTCCGCTCAAGTTCTATGACTTGAAATCATATGGTCTCGGGCTGGAGCGGCAGATCCCGCTGGGGTGGAGCTTCGCCCCTATGGCATGGATCAATATCTGGGCCGTGATCCCGGTATTTACATTCTTTGGAAATTTCGGATGGAACTACGGAATCATCATCCTCATCCTTACCATCCTGTTAAAGATTCTTCTTTTCCCGATAGCATTCAAAACCTATAAATCCTCGGCCAAGATGCGGGCACTGAAACCCGACATCGATGAGCTCGCCAAGAAGTTTCCGAAGAAGGAAGATGCCATGAAGAAACAGCAAGCCACGATGGAACTATACAAACGCGCAGGGGTGAACCCTATGGCCGGTTGTATCCCGTTGCTGCTGCAGATGCCCATCCTGATCGCCATGTTCCGGTTCTTCCCAAGCTCTATCGAGCTACGCCAGCAGGCATTCCTGTGGGCCAAAGACCTTTCTTCCTACGATTCCATCTATACCTTCCCTGGTGGTTTTACGATACCATGGTATGGGGACCATATCAGCCTCTTTGCCTTGCTGATGACCATCTCCAGTGTGATCTATACCCGTATCAACGACCAGATGATGGGCTCCTCACAGACCCAGATGCCGGGTATGAAGACCATGATGTACCTCATGCCGGTGATGTTCCTCTTCTGGTTCAATGATTATTCTTCCGGGTTAAGCTACTACTACCTGCTTGCCAACCTTCTGACGTTTGCCCAAATTTACATCATCCGTGCAACCATCGATGAAAAGAAACTGCATGCACAGATCGAAGCCAACAAGAAGAAACCTGTCAAGAAATCGGGATTCCAGAAACGCCTGGAAGATATGGCTAAGAAGAGGGGATACCCAGTTAAGAAGTAATTCGTAATTCGTAATTTATTTTAGATAGTTAAGAAACAACCGTAGGCCCTCCCTCTTAGACTCATCAAAGGAATAAGAGATATTATTTTCCAGGTAGGATTGGCAATCTTCTCCTTCAGGCAACTTGTCTTTGAAGAACTCCAGGGTTTCTTTGATGTGCCCTACACCATACTCCAGCGCCCGGTTCAAATCAGTTTGCAAAGGTTCTGAAAGTTTTTTGGTTGTCACCCATGCTGCGAAAACAAAAGGCAGGGAGGTAAGCCTGATCCATTCCTCAGCAAGATCGTAGCAATAAGGATATTTTTTAACCAGGTCGAACGTTTTGTCGCCGATGGCAACAATGGCTTCCACCCCGTGATCCTGCGATGCCTGTCCTGGCATGAGGTTTTTCCACAAGGGATCGATATTCCAGTGATGTTTCGCAAGCACTTTGACCAGCTGGACAGAAGTCCTTGAATCGTAGTCCAACCCGATTTCCCTGATCTCCGACAAGGGCTTATGGCTGAGCAGCAATACTGTTTTCACGGTATTCACTGCACCGATGCAGAAATCGGTTATAAATTCGTAAGAGACAAGGTCAATGAGCGCACCCACGGGGATTAAGGCGACGTCAACCACCCCGTTTTTCAGCTTTTCGGCGCAGAGGGAGGGGATATCAAGGTCGAGCCGGTAATCTCTTAATAATCCCGATCGCTGGATCCCATAAACAAAAGGAAATGTATTGAGATAAGAGACAGCAGAAATTTTAAGTAGTTCCATGTTCATCAATTTCAGTGGTAAAATCAATCATTTTGCTGTGCGCCAATCTCTGATAACTGGCGGTGGATGGAAAGGACCTGCGGAATAATCATTTCGGATCCATCGTTATTAATCACGAAATCAGAAAGACCGGCTTTCTCACCATCCTCCATCTGAAAGTGCATCCGCTGTAATACTGAATTGCCATCGATCCCATCTCTTTTCATGACGCGTTCGATGGCAATTTCTTTTGGACAGGACACATGAATGATCCGGTCGAATATATTTGCAACCCTGCTTTCAAAAATGATGGCAGTCTCCAGGATGATATATGGATACTCACTGAACGCTTCAAACCAATGCGTAAAATCATCGATGACCATCGGGTGAAGAATGGAATCAAGGGTGGCAAGCGCTTTTTTATCTGAAAAGACGATGGTTGCCAATGCCCCCCGGTCAATTTCCCCCGATGCGGATAAAACTTCTTCTCCGAATAAGCTGAGAATTTTCTCTTTGACGATAGGATCACTGAGGAACTTTTTGGATTCCTCATCGGCATGGTAAACCGGTACTCCATAAATTGAAAATATCTCCGAGACGAGACTCTTTCCGCTACCGATGTTTCCTGTCAGGCCGACCTTCAGCATCACTTATCGCCTTTCTTCTTGATGGGTACGTTTTGTTTGATTTCCGACTTGAATACATTCCCGTGAATGCTGTCAGGATGTTTCAAAACCGAATCGGTTCCCGGATGGATTACGGTCAGGGTTGTTGCCTTTGAAGCAGGCATCCGCTTTAAGGCTTTCTTATCAAAAGTAAAAAAAATGGTATCCGGAGCCGTGGAAAAGATCTCGAGGGGGTAGGATGTTTGTTCTGCAATGGTCTTTGCAATGCCACGTGTAAGCAAATAACCGTTGACCTGGTCCTCGCTGATCTTCATTTTCATTCCCCTCACGCTGACATCGCATTCCCGTTTTCTTCTCCGGAAAAACTGCTCTGAAAAAAATTCATATCCCTGTAAACGGATAGTCAGGATGAGCATGCTATCCGAGCAACTCACCATTTTCATGTTCCAGGGGACATGTGTGTAATTTAACCGGTATTCGGTAGTATAGAAGTATTCTTTTGAAAGATGAACCAGTATCCAGAGAAAAATGGAAATAACCAGGCATATCAGGAAAACAGAGAGCTGATTTCGAAACTTCTCAACTTTTCTTTTTCTGGCATTCCGTATAAATTCAATGAATTCGGGTTCCAAGTTGTTTTGGTTAGGAAACCTTGAGTTTATTTGTTCTCAATGGTTTGTGTGTTATCGATGGCAATGGCAGATTTTTCCACGCGCAACCGAACCTGGCCTTCAACCTCAATGGTCACCGTTGTGTCCTGGATTTCTACAATCCTGCCGTGGATCCCGCCGATGGTGATGATCTTTTGGCCTTTGTCAAGCGATTCCCTGAATTTTTTCTGATCTTTCGACCGTTTCATCTGCGGGCGGATAAAGAAAAGATAGAAAACGACTACAATAAGGATCAACGGAAGAAAAGAATACCAGGTGCTTGAGCTGCTACCTGTTGCTCCACCTGCGGGCTGTCCCATTAAAATAATGCTTAATAAGTTCATCTTGAAAGGGTTTAATAACGGTTAAAAATTTACTGATATATTATTGTTAAAATATTTTTCATTTGCCAATCACCTTATTTGAGGTCTGAGGTCAGAGGTCAGAGGTCTGAATTCCGATTTCTGTTTTCTGATTTCCGATTTCTGTTCTCTGCACTCTGCACTCTGCACTCTGCACTCTGAATTTCACTTGTCCGCCTGTCCGCTTGTCCGCCTGTTATTTCTGGCTTCCTGTCATTGTTACTTCCGCTTTAATCCTAAGAATTAATGTGTTGGGTTGCGTATTTGCAACGATGACAATATTTTTATTCTGAAAACCATGCTTTCCGGCACTGTTAAACGAAACCTTGATGGTACCGTCCTGCCCGGGATGAATGGGGGTTTTGGGAAAGGAGGGAACCGTGCAGCCACAGGAGGTACTTACGTCGGAGATGATCATGTCGGATTTTCCGACATTTCTGAATTTGAAAGGGTATGACACAGTTTCCCCTTGCATAATCTTCCCGAAATCATGCGATTCATTTTCAAATTTGAAAGAAGGAAGTTGCGACAGGTCTCCTTTTCCGTTTGCTGTGTTTGGGTTTTCGATAATATCGGAAGAGATCCTGTTGTTGTTGCAGGAAGTTAAAGAAAATGCAATGATTCCGGCACAAAGGATCATAATGGCTGCAAAACTCTTATTCATAACTGGATTTCCCTGATTTAGGGTGCAAAAATAAGAAAAATCAGCCAATAAAACCGGGAATACTCTCTAATTCTGTATATTCGTCAGGAAATTGGGAAGAAAAAATCAAAGACAGGAGTTCCGACTTATTTTAATCTTAAACTAAACTGAATGAAGATCTACCTGGTCGGGTATATGGCATCGGGAAAGTCAAAGCTGGGAAAGGAATTATCCGGTATGACAGGCCTTTCATTTATTGACCTGGATGAGGTTTTCGAGGTGAGGTACCGGATCGGGATTGTCGACTTCTTCGACAAATACGGGGATACGGTTTTCCGGCAGATTGAACATCAGTTGTTGCTGGAAACGGAATTCCTCGACGATACGATTATCGCTACCGGTGGAGGTACGCCGTGTTCGGAAGAAAATATCCGGTTTATTAAAAAGCATGGGGTCAGTATCTATATCCGGATGGATGTAGCGGATCTTGCTAACCGGTTGAAAAGTGTCAAAAGGAAACGTCCCTTACTGAAGAATGTTTCGGTGGAAGAGCTCGAACAGTTTATCGGGAACCAGATGGAGGAAAGGGAACCCTATTATCTCCAGGCGGATCATATTTTCACCGGACCGGTGGATGATCCGGAGCCGCTGGCGGATCTGATCAAAGGACTTATCAGGTAAGAGGGATCTTCTTACCGAGCAACGCAATGTTTTCCACATGCTGCGTATGCGGAAACATATCAACCGGCTGGCATTCGATCAGTTCATACTGTTCTTTCATCAGGGCGATATCCCTGGCCTGGGTAGCCGGATTACAACTCACATAAACAATTTTGCGCGGAGCGGCATTCAGGATGGCCTTTACCACTTTCTCATGCATTCCTGCCCGTGGAGGATCCGTAATAATGATGTCAGGATTTCCTTGCTGTTCAATAAATTCAGGAGTGAGCAGTTTTTCGGCTTCCCCGGAAAAAAAAGAAGTATTGGTGATCCCGTTCCGCTGTGCATTCTCCCTGGCATCATCCACGGCAGAGGGCACCGACTCGATCCCGATCACTTTTTTTACCGATCCTGCGATAAAACTTGAAATGGTGCCGATCCCGCAGTAAAGATCATATACGGTTTCATTACCGGTGAAACCGGCGCATTCTCCTGCTTTCCGGTATAAGGTCAATGCTTGCTTTGTATTGGTCTGGAAGAAAGATGCAGGCCGGATATGAAATTCTACCTCCTTTTCTTTGTTAAAAGTGACCATCTTTTCTTTGATGTAAGGATTTCCATGGTAATGAATGAAAGGAAGGTCGGTGATCACATCATTCTTCTTCCCATTGATAACATAATACATGGAGGTGATTTCCGGGAATTTTGCCAACATGTGATCCAGAAGCTGTTCGATCTCTTCCTTATCATCGGTCCGGAAGACAAATATGACCATTACGTTGCCGGTGATGGATGTCCGGATCAGGAGATTGCGCAGGAATCCCTTCCAGATCCTCACATCATAAAAAGAGAGGTTGCGTTCCAATGCATATTTCCTGGCTTCCAGGCGAATTGCATTTGACGGATCGGGCTGGAGGTAACAATGGTTGATGTCGAGTACTTTGTCAAACAGCAACGGAATATGAAACCCGAGTGCATTCATCCCCTTATCATCAACTCTTCCGCCTTCTGTTTTATCCCCGGTTGTCAGCCACCTATGATTAGAAAATGAATATTCCAGTTTATTCCGGTAATACCTGCTTTCAGGAGAGGGGAGGATCGGATGGACCATTGCATTTTCAATCTTTCCGATTCGCTGGATGGCGTCTTTTACCTGTTTTTCCTTATAGAAAAGCTGTTCTTCGTATTTCATGTTCTGCCAGCGACATCCCCCGCAGGTCCCGAAATGTTCGCAGAAAGCATCCTGCCGTTTTTCAGAATAATGATGAAACCGGATGGCTTTCCCTTCCAGGTAGGATTTTTTCTTCCTGACCAGCTGTATATCTACCACATCTCCCGGAACAACGAACGGAACAAAGATCACAAGTTCGTCGATTTTTGCGATGGCCTTCCCTTCAGAACCGGCATCGAGGATTGCTACGTTTTCAAAGACTTTATCAGTCATTTATATAAGGTGGTGAACTGGTGAAGTGGTGAGTATTTAAATAGCGAAATGGCGAAATGGCGAAATGGCGAAATTTATTTTAGTTGTTTGTGACTCTTTGACTTTATGAACTTTATGAAGTTTCTTTCCTTCGTTTAAAGTGCCGCGAATCTCCCCACTCACCATACCCGATCTCATCTCCTGCAAGGGCAATCCTGGCTTCCAGGCAGCTCTTGCAATCTTCTGCTTCTTCATCCAGGCAGGGTTTGTTTTCGTAGAGAAGGTAATTCTGCCGGTATTTTACCGGCGTCAGGTTGGGCATGATCACATTTGCGCCGACCAGCAAGGCTTTTTCACGCCCCTGCGGATCAATCGTCTGCATGGCAGTGGTGGCGGCAATGTTTATGTCTTTCATGATGATCCTTAGAAGGGCGACCATTTTAAGGGAAAGAAGAAACCGTTCACGCAAGGGGAGCAATTCGTTCCGGAACTGGTAGAGGGGAGTATCTTCATGTTCGATGTAAGGTCCCATTCCTGCCATATCGATATCGAAGTCACGGAAGAAGATCAGGTCGTCGGCAAGGTCGGAAATTGTTTGAAAGGGCAGGCCGATCATCACACCTGTGCCAACCTGGTACCCGGTTTTCCGGAGGCGACGGAGCGCTTCAAGGCGTTCATTGTAATTATGATGTTTGTCGTTGGGATGTAGTTTACTATAAAGTTCAGGGTTTGAAACCTCGATGCGCAGGAGATACCGGTGGGCCCCGGCCGCAAACCACCGTTGGTAGGTTTCTTCCGTCTGCTCGCCAAGGGAAAGTGTGACATGAAGCATACCTTCCGACATCCGTTGGATTTCCTTCAACAGCCTTTCAATCGAATTGATGAATTTCCGGTCGTTCCATTCCCCCGATTGGATAACGATGGAAGCAAATTTATGGTCAAAGGCATATTTAGCGGCTTCAAGCACTTCTTCATCGGGCATCTGGTACCGGATGTACCGGCTGTTTCCGGCACGGATTCCACAATAAAGGCAGTTCTTCGAACAGTAATTGGAATACTCGATCAGCCCCCGGAAATAGACCTTCTTTCCGACCAGTTCTTCCTTGACT
>Ga0208566_1001700_pt1 | contig 12370 bp, 11 predicted proteins | sample PL_2010_150m_FD_184159 | JGI IMG/M metagenome (GOLD analysis project Ga0208566, IMG submission 184159) | Freshwater microbial communities from Powell Lake, British Columbia, Canada to study Microbial Dark Matter (Phase II) - PL_2010_150m... | ecosystem: Environmental > Aquatic > Freshwater >...
TTCCCGCTTCGCGCGGCCCTCCCGTTCTCCTCTGACATCGCATAGGGCAACTGCCGGTCGCGGTTGCCGTGTTCCTTGGTGTTGAGAGGAGGACTCAAGTGTTCAAACAAAATTTGATTGTTGCAGCGGTTGCACTCGTGCTAAGCGAGCCTGCCTTGGCGCAGGACGCCGAGCTCGCGAAAATCCGCGACGAAATCAGGCAAATGAAGGATGCGTACGAGAAGCGCATCCAGACTCTCGAAAAACGGCTCACCGAAGCGGAGGCCAGGGCCGGCAAAGCCGAATCCACGGCGAGCAAGGCGGAAACCACCGCGACCAAGGCCGAACAAAGCGCGGCGAAAGCGGAAACCGCCGCGTCGACCGCGGCCAATCGTAGCGGCGAAAACGCGTTCAACCCGGCAGTGTCACTGATCCTGCAAGGCACTTACGCCAGAACATCGCAAGACCCGAACCGGTTCCAGATCACGGGTTTCGCGCCGTCGGGCGGCGAAGTGGGGCCGCCCAAACGCAGCTTCGGGCTCGGCGAGACCGAACTCAATCTCTCCGCCAATATCGACCCGTACTTCCGCGGCGTCGCGATCGCATCGCTCGCGCCTGAAGGCGGAATCGGTATCGAGGAGGCTTACTTCCAGACGCTGGCGTTACCGCAGGGCCTGATGGTCAAAGGCGGGCGTTTTTTCTCGGGGCTCGGTTATCTGAACGAGCAGCACCAGCACGCGTGGGATTTTCAGGACGCGCCGCTGGTGTACAAGGCATTTCTCGGCAACCAGCTCAAGCAGGATGGCGTGCAGCTCAAATGGGTCGCGCCGACGGATCTGTTCGTCGAAGTGGGTGCCGAGTTGGCGAGCGGCGACAAATTTCCCGGCAGCGACCAAAACAAGAACGGCATCGGCGGCAGCGCGATTTTCGGCCACCTCGGCGGTGATATAGGTACTAGCACGGCGTGGCGCGTCGGCACGTCGTACCTGCAGACTTCGCCCAGCGGCCGCAACTACTCCGACACCGACTCGCTCGGCAACACGGTGACGAACCGCTACACCGGCACCGCCAAACTGTGGGGCGTTGATGGCGTGCTCAAATGGGCGCCGAACGGCAATTCGACGTATTCCAACTTCAAGCTGCAGGGCGAGTATTTCCGCCTCAAGCAGGACGGGTCGCTTACCTACGACACCGCTGGCAATACCGGTTTTGGCGGGGCCAATAGTTATTTTCAGACCGACCAGTCAGGCTGGTATTTACAGGGTGCGTGGCAGTTCTACCCGCGCTGGCGTGTCGGATACCGCTACGACACGCTGCGCTATGGCACGATCAGCAACGGTATCGTCAACAACGGGCTCGGGCCGACCGCAGCCGATTTCCCGGTACTTGCCAATCACCGCCCGACGCGCAACACGCTGATGTTCGACTGGAGCCCGACCGAGTTCAGCCGCATCCGGCTGCAGTTGGCGGCGGACAAATCGCGGCTGGGCGCGACCGACAACCAGGTGTTCGTGCAGTACCTCTACAGCATGGGCGCGCACGGTGCTCACAAATTCTGATGCCAAAAATTCTCGCCAAGGATGATGCGATCATGAACTGGCTTCGAGTGTTGATTTGCGCAGCGCTGTGGTTTGCCGCGCAGCCGGCATGCGCCGCGCTCAACGTTTTCGCGTGCACGCCGGAGTGGGGTGCGCTTGCGAAGGAGCTTGGCGGTGACAAGGCGAATATTTACGTTGCGACCAACGCACTGCAGGACCCGCATCACGTCGAGGCGCGGCCGAGCCTGATCGCGCGCGCGCGCAGCGCCGACCTGGTCGTGTGCACCGGTGCTCAGCTCGAGATCGGCTGGCTGCCGCTGGTGCTGACGCAGTCCGGCAATCCAAAAATACGGGTCGGACAGCCGGGCTATTTCGAAGCGGCGCGGCACGTCGTGATGCTCGAGGTGCCGACGCTGGTCGACCGCTCGCAGGGCGACGTGCATCCCGGCGGCAACCCGCATATTCATCTCGATCCGCGTAACATCGCGAAGGTCGCCGCCGCGCTGAGCGAACGCATGGCGCAGCTCGATCCGCCGGAAGCCGACAATTACCGCGCGCGGACCAAAGCGTTCCTCGAGCGCTGGCAGCAGGCGACCATGCGCTGGGAGCAAGAAGCGTTGCCGCTCAAGGGCCTGGTGGTGGTCGGTTACCATAAGAACATGTCGTACCTCAATCGGTGGCTCGGCATCCGCGAAGTCGGCAGCCTCGAGCCCAAGCCGGGGCTCCCGCCGACCACGGCGCACATGAGCGACCTCCTGGCGAGCCTGCGCAAGGATCCGGCGAAGGCGGTGGTGCGTTCCGCCTACAACGATCCGCGCGCTGCCGAGTGGTTATCGGAGAATGCCAAGATCCCGGTGGTCACGCTGCCGTTCACCGTCGGCGGTACCGACAAGGCGAAAGACCTGTTCGGGCTGTATGACGACACCTTGTTGCGGTTGCTCGCGGTGGCAAAATGAATCCGGCCGCCATTGATTTCACCATCCTGTGGCCGGCGTTCATCGCGGGGCTGCTGGTCACCGCGACGCATGTACCCTTAGGTGCCCAGGTATTGAGCCGCGGCATCGTGTTCATCGATCTCGCGATCGCGCAGATCGCGGGTCTCGGCGTGATCTGCGCCGACTGGCTTGGTTTCGAGCCCCAGGGCTGGGCGGTGCAGGTAGCGGCGCTGGCGGCGGCGTTGGCCGGCGCGCTGCTGCTGACATGGACCGAAAAATACTGGCCCGAAGTTCAGGAAGCGTTAATAGGCGTCACTTTCATTCTTGCCGCGAGCGGTGCCTTGATCCTGCTCGCGAGCAATCCGCACGGCGCCGAGCACCTGAAGGAACTGCTGGTCGGGCAGATATTGTGGGTAAACCCGGCGCGGCTGCCGCTCGTCGCAGCGGCGTATGCCGCAATTCTGCTGATCTGGTTCGCGCTCGGCGAGCGCGTCGGCCGCGTCGGTTTCTACGTGCTGTTCGCGTGCGCGGTGACGGTGTCGGTGCAGTTGATCGGATTGTACCTCGTGTTCACAACGCTGATCGTTCCGGCGCTTGCAACGCGGCGCTTGATGCGCCACCGTCTCACTGTCGGTTACGCGCTCGGCGCGGCGGGCTACGCGCTCGGCCTCGTGGTATCGGCATTGTCCGACTGGCCTTCGGGCCCGGCGATCGTGTGGGTGATGACGGCGCTTGCCGCTGTCGTATTCGCTTGCGGGTCGCGCCGTCGAAGGGCGGAACAGGGGCCCCTTTAGGGGATGTGACCCCGGAGACGGATGCTAAGCCTGCGCTCAACGGTGCTGCGCCAGACTCGCGGACGGTCGCATCCCGCAAGCGGGATCCCTGCTCCCTGCTCGCAGGCGCGCCGCGCCCGCTGATTCCCGCATGCACCCGCATTCCCACGATCACGACCATCACCCGCGCGGGCATGCGCCGGGCGCGGGCCGCGCCTTCGCGATCGGCATTGCGCTGAACGCGACTTTTGTTCTGGTGGAGTGGGTTTGCGGCGTCATGGCCAATTCGCTTTCGCTGATCGCCGACGCAACTCATAATTTCAGCGACGTACTGGGCCTGGTGCTCGCGTGGGGGGCAATGGCGCTCGCGCGCAGGCCGCCGTCGACGCGTTTCACCTATGGGCTGCGCGGCACGACTATCCTTGCCGCATTGGGCAATGCGATGCTGCTGCTGGTCGTCACCGGCGGGATCGCGTGGGAAGCCGTTCTGCGCTTCAAAAACATTACCGCGGTCAACGAGACCCTCATGATCTGGGTGGCCGTGCTCGGGGTATTGATCAACGCCGGAACGGCCTTGTTGTTCATGGGCGGGAGCAAGACCGATCTCAACCTCCGCGGCGCTTATTTGCACATGGCGGCGGATGCGGGTGTATCGCTGGGCGTTGCTGTTGCCGGCGTCGGCATGCTGTTCACGGGCTGGACGTGGCTCGATCCCGCGACCAGTCTGCTGATCGTCACGGTGATTTTCGCCGGCACGTGGGGATTGCTGCGCGACTCGGTGAAACTGGCGCTGCAGGCGGCGCCCGAGAGCGTGAACCCCGTGGACGTCCGGCGTTATCTGGCCGGGTTGCCCGGGGTGTCGGAAGTGCACGACCTGCATATCTGGGCGATGAGCACCACGGAAACCGCTTTGACCGTGCATCTGGTCATGCCGGCAGGCCATCCCGGAGACGAGTTTTTCAGCAATGTCGTCCACAATGTCGAGCACCGGTTCCATATCGGGCACGCGACGATACAGATCGAAACCGGCACTTCTGCCAACCCGTGCGTATTGGCGCCCGATCACGTGGTGTGATGCGGCGGGGCGATGACGATCCGGGGTTGAATGGCGTCGTGATGGCCCCATGTAACTACCGGTATAATTACTGGTTAAAGCGGACACGATGTGCCGCTTTGACTCGCCGCGTTGGAGCGGACACATCGTGCCGCTCAACGCGACTTGACTCAACGTGCTGTTCACTCAACCATCGGGCCCAAGCATGGAGCAATTTCACGGCACCACCATTATTTCGGCGCGGCGCGGCAAGCGCGTCGCGCTCGGCGGCGACGGCCAGGTCACGCTCGGCAACGTCGTGCTCAAAGCCAGCGCGCGCAAGGTGCGGCGCTTGCATGAAGACAAGATACTCGCCGGCTTCGCCGGCGGCACCGCTGATGCGTTCACGCTGTTCGAGCGCTTCGAGGCCAAGCTCGACAAGCACCAGGGCAACCTGTTGCGCTCGGCGGTCGAGCTCGCCAAGGACTGGCGAACCGACCGCATGCTGCGGCGGCTCGAAGCGATGCTGGTGGTGTGCGACAGCGAGAGCTCGCTGATCATCTCCGGCAACGGCGACGTGCTCGAACCGGAACAGGGGCTGGTTGCGATCGGCAGCGGCGGGCCGTATGCACAGGCCGCAGCGCGCGCGCTGCTCGAGCACACGCCGATGCCGCCGGAGGAGATCGTCAAGCATGCGCTGACCATCGCCGGTGATATTTGCATCTATACCAATCAGCAGCACGTGATTGAAATACTCGAGTGAGCCAAATGACTCCGCAGGAAATCGTCCACGAACTGGACAAGCACATCATCGGGCAGGATGCCGCGAAACGCGCGGTCGCGATCGCGCTGCGTAACCGCTGGCGCCGGCAGCAGGTGGCGGAGCCGTTGCGCCAGGAAATCACGCCGAAAAATATCCTGATGATCGGGCCGACCGGTGTCGGCAAGACCGAAATCGCACGGCGGCTCGCGCGGCTCGCCGACGCACCGTTCATCAAGGTCGAGGCGACCAAGTTCACCGAAGTCGGCTACGTGGGGCGCGATGTCGACACCATCATCCGCGATCTGGTCGAAACGGCGATCAAGCAGACGCGTGAGCAGGCCACGCGCAAGGTGCGGCACCAGGCCGAGGATCAGGCCGAGGAACGTGTTCTCGACGTGTTGCTGCCGCCGGCGCGCGATGGTCTTGCCCCGGCGGCCGAAAGCGACAACACGACGCGGCAGAAATTCCGCAAGAAGCTGCGCGAAGGCGAGCTCGACGACAAGGAAATCGAAATCGAGGTCGCCACGCCGCAGGCGCACATGGAGATCTTCGCCCCGCCCGGCATGGAGGACCTGACTTCCCAGATCCAGGGCATGTTCCAGAACCTCGGCGGCGCGCGCCGCAAGACGCGCAAGCTCAAGATCAAGGAAGCGATGAAGCTGCTGACCGAGGAGGAGGCGGCGAAGCTCGTCAACGACGATGACCTCAAGTCGCGCGCGGTTACCAGCGTCGAGCAGAATGGCATCGTTTTTCTCGACGAGATCGACAAGATCACCAGCCGCAGCGAGGGTTCGGGTCCCGACGTATCGCGCCAAGGGGTGCAGCGCGACCTGCTGCCGCTGGTCGAAGGCACGACGGTTTCGACCAAGTACGGCATGATCAAGACCGACCACATCCTGTTCATCGCGAGCGGTGCGTTCCATCTCGCCAAGCCGTCCGACCTGATTCCGGAATTGCAGGGCCGCTTTCCGATCCGCGTTGAACTGTCGAGCCTCAACGTCGCCGATTTCGAGCAGATACTCACCAACACGGACGCCTGCCTGACGCGCCAGTATGCCGCGTTGCTCGAGACCGAGGGCGTGAAGATCGATTTTCAGCCGACGGCGATCAAGCGCCTCGCCGAAATCGCGTGGCAGGTCAACGAAAAGACCGAAAACATCGGCGCGCGGCGCCTCTACACCGTGATGGAGAAACTGCTCGAAGAAGTATCGTTCAACGCAGCCCGGCACTCGGGAACGACAATAGCCATCGATGCCGCGTACGTCGACGCCAAACTCAAGGAACTCGCGCAGAGCGAGAACCTGGCGCGCTACGTTCTCTAGCAATGGCGTCACCGCGGCAAGGCTTTCTGTTGGCCCTGGCCGGGTCCCTGGCCGTTCATGCGGCGGTCCTGACCTGGGCCGGACTGGAATTTTCGCCGCAGCCTGAGCCGGCGCCGGCAACCGTGATCAAGATCATGCTGGCCGCCGCGCAAGACGAACCGGTCGTCGCAGAAAAACCGGTAACCCGGAAGCCAAAATTACGGCCGGTGCCGCGACCCGAGCGCGTGGTTGCGCAGGCAACGCCACGCGAGGAACCGGTTCCCGAACCGATTGCGAACCAACTCTTCATCGCGCCAAGCGCAGTCGAGAATCAAGCGCTGCGCGTTCCCGCTCCAGCACCGGAGGCGCCGATTCAATTGGCCACTGTGTCCAAAGCGCGCGCGAGCGAACCGGATTATATTGCACGCTATTTGCACAATCCGCCGCCATCCTATCCGTCGCAGGCACGGCGCATGGGGATTGAGGGTCGCGTGGTGCTGCATGTGGAAATTCTGCAAAACGGCAACGCCGGACGCATCGAAATCCGGCAATCGAGCGGGCACGAGTTGCTCGATCAAGCCGCGCTCAAGGCGGTCGGCGGCTGGCGCTTCGATCCGGCGCGCGTCGCGGGAGCGCCGATTACCGCGTGGGCCGACGTGCCGATCAGTTTCAGATTGACCGACCGCTGACCCTACCTCACGAGCACCATCGCATTGATGCCAAGCGCCTGGCTGATGCGGTCCGCCGCGGTGCGCGCTTCGGCCTGATTTGCGTACGGTCCGGCGTGCACGCGAAACAAGCCATCCTTCGGATAGACGTGCAGCGCCGGCGCCAGCCAGTCGATCTGCGCGCGCAGCCGCGTCAGATAGTTGTCGGCGTTGTCCTGCGAGCCGAAAGCGCCGAGCTGCAGGAACATGCCTTTGTGTTCGGCGGTGACGGCAACTACCGGCGTGGCTGCAACCGGTTCCTGTGCCGCGGCCACTGCGTCCACGGCCGGTGCGGCAGCAGGTGCCGGCGACGCAGCAACTGTCGGCGCGATCGGCGTGCCGGCATCGGGCAGGATCGTTTCCACCTCAACCCGCGCCCTGCCGCCGGCCAGCACACCGAGTTTGTAAGCCGCGGTATACGACAAGTCAATCAGCCGGTCGGAGTGAAACGGTCCGCGGTCGTTGATGCGAACCACGACCGATTTATGGGTGGCGAGATTGGTGACGCGCGCGAAGCTGGGAATCGGCAATGTCGTGTGTGCCGCTGTCATCTGGTACATGTCGTAAATTTCACCCGACGAGGTCTTCTGTCCATGATAGCGGCGGCCATACCAGGAGGCGATGCCGCGTGCCTTGTAAGGCGCAAGCCGAGTCATCGGGGTGTAGTTTTGTCCCATCACGTTATAGGGCCGCATCGCGCCGCGATGCAATGGCTCGCGCTTCGGCACCGCATCGGGTACTTGCTCGAGATCGGGCGGTGGATTGTCGCCCGGCCCGTCGTTGAGATAGTAGCCGCCGCCGCGCGGCGCGGCGGGCCTGGATGGGGCAGTGGCCTCGTCCGGAGCCCGCGCGACCGGCGCGGGGGCAGGGGGTTCGCGCTTTGCGATGCTGCCGCAGCCGGCGAGCGCGACAAGAAGGATGAAGGTTGAAGGTTGAAGGTTGAAGCGAAGACCCGGGGCCAGGGGGTAATTGGTTTGCTTCAAGATTGCACCAGCTTCTTGTGGGTATGAATGCTCATCAGAATACCCAGCCCGAGACAAATGGTAACGAGAGAAGTTCCGCCATAGCTGATCAGCGGCAGCGGCACGCCCACCACCGGCAGGATACCGCTCACCATGCCCATGTTGACAAACGCATAGGTAAAGAAAGTGAGCGTGATCGCACCACCGAACAGCCGCGTGAACAGCGTCGGCGCACTGGCGGTGATCACCGCGCCGCGCGCAATCACCAGCAGGAACAGGAACAGCAGCAGCACGTTACCCAGCAGGCCGAATTCCTCGGAGTAGACCGCGAAAATGAAATCGGTGGTGCGCTCGGGTATGAAGTCGAGACGCGTCTGGGTGCCTTGCAGCCAGCCTTTGCCGAGGATGCCGCCGGAGCCCACCGCGATCGTCGACTGGATGATGTGGTAGCCGGAGCCAAGCGGATCCTGCGTCGGATCGAACAGTGTCAGGATGCGCTGGCGCTGGTAATCGTGCAACATCGGCCATGCAAATGGAATTACGGCAAGACCTGCAACGATAAACCCGATGATGATGCGCCAGGACAGACCGGCAAGAAACAGCACGTAGCCGCCTGCGGCAAAAACCAGCAGCGCGGTGCCAAGATCGGGCTGGCGCACGATCAGTGCGACCGGAACGATCAGCAGCGCCGCGGCGATGAGGTAATTCTTCGCGCGCAGCGTCTTTTCGTAGCGGTCGAAGTACCACGCCAGCATCAGCGGCACTGCGATTTTCATGAGCTCGGACGGCTGGATGCGGGTCACGCCGACGTGCAGCCAGCGCCGCGCGCCATGGACGACGTCGCCGAACAGCGCGACGCTCACCAACAGCAGTACGCCGAGCACGTAAAGCGGCAACGCAACCCGCATCAGGTAATGCGGCGGGATATTGGCGAACGCATACATCACGCCGAGCGCGACCAGCATGCTGATCGTCTGCGTGGTGACGCGAGTCAGGCTCTGATTCGAGCCGCTGAAGATTACGACCAGCCCGAGCGCCATCAGCAGCAGGATCGCGCCGAGCAGTGGAGCGTCGACGTGGCTCGTCAGGAGACGCGCGGCGCGCCTAACCAGCAGGGTCATCGTTCTTGCCGGGCTTGGGCGCAGGGGGCTGTTTGCCGAGCAGATAGTAATCGAGCACCTGCCGCGCGATCGGCGCCGCGGCACGCGCGCCGAAACCGGCATTCTCGACGACCACCGCGAGCGCGATTTTCGGATCATCAGCCGGGGCGTAGGCGATAAACAGCGCATGGTCGCGGTGGCGCTCGGCGACACGGCTCTCGACGTATTTTTCGCCCGGCTTGAGCGCAATCACCTGCGCGGTACCGGTTTTACCGGCGCTGACATATTGCGCGCCGGCAAACGCGCGCGCGCCGGTGCCTTCCTTGTTGACGCCGATCAGCGCCTGCTTGACCACCTGCAGGTGCTCGGGCTTGATCTCCAGCGTGTGCAGCGGCAGCGCTTCGACCGTGGTGCGGTTGCGCGTGGTAATGTTTTCGATGTAATCGACGATGTGCGTCCGGTACACCACGCCGTCGTTGGCGAGAGTGGCCATCGCGTGCGCGAGCTGCAGCGGCGTATAGGCGTTGTAACCCTGGCCGATGCCGACGCTGATGGTCTCGCCCGCGTACCATTTCTGTTTGAATCGCCGCATCTTCCATTCCTGCGAAGGCAGGATTCCGGCGGACTCGCCGTTGATGTCGATGCCGGTGCGGCTGCCGAAACCGAATCCGCGGAGGAACCTGGAGATATTGTCGATGCCGAGATCGTTGGCAAGCAGGTAGTAATAGGTATCGCACGACACCACGATCGATTTGTACATGTCGACCAGGCCGTGGCCGCCGACTTTGTCGTCGTGGAACGTGTGCCCGCCGAAATTGAAAAATCCCGGATCGCTGATCGTCTGTTCAGGCCGGCGCTTGCCGTAGGTGAGCGCGGTGAGCGCCATGTAGGGCTTGATGGTCGAACCCGGCGGGTAAGTGCCGGCGAGCGCGCGATTGACCATGGGCCGGTCGATCGATTCATTGAGTTCCTTCCAGTTCAGCGGGTCGATGCCGTCGACGAACAGGTTGGGGTCGAAACCGGGCTTGGAGACGAATGCCAGCACGCCGCCGGTTGCGGGGTCGATGGCGACCAGCGCACCGCGCTGATCGCCGAACGCGCGATAGACGACTTCCTGCAGCCTGGCGTCGAGCTTGAGCACCAGGTTGTTGCCCGATACCGGCGCCGAGCGCGACAGCGTGCGCACTGCGCGGCCGCCGGAATCGACTTCGACCTCCTCGACGCCGGTCGTGCCATGCAGATGGGTCTCGTAGCTTTGCTCGAGCCCGGTCTTGCCGATGTAATCGGTGCCGCGATAGTTGGCATCGAGCCCGTCGGCTTCGAGCTGCTCGACCTCGCGCTGGTTGATGCGCCCGATGTGGCCTACCACGTGCGAGAACAGCTCGGTCTGCGGATACTGGCGGAACAGGCGTGCATTGATCTCGACGCCGGAGAAGCGGTAGCGGTTGGCGGCAAAGCGCGCGATCTCCTCGTCGGAGAGCCGGGTGCGGATCGGCAGGCTATCGAAGCTCTTGCTTTCCTCGGTGAGCTTCTTGAACCGGCGCCGGTCTTTGGGCGTGATCTCGATCACGGTCGCGAGTTCATCGATCAGCGCGTCGACATTCTCGACCTTGCTGGGCGTAATTTCGAGCGTATAGGCCGAATAGTTGTGCGCGAGCAGGACGCCATTGCGGTCGACGATGATGCCGCGGTTGGGCACGATCGGCACGATCGAAATGCGGTTGGCTTCAGCGAGCGTGTTGTAGTGCTCGTGCCGCACCACCTGCAGGTAGAAGAAGCGCACGAGCAGCAGGAAGAACATGAACAGCACGAAGCCCGCCGCGAGCGCGAGCCGCAGCCGGAAGTGATGGAGCTCGAGCTGCGAGTTCCTGATCTCGACGCCGGGGTTGATGATCAGTTCAGACATTGTCGGGGTCGGGCGTCGGGCGTTGCGGCAGCTTGAGCAGGAAACACATCACCGGCCACAGCGCGCCGGCGATGAGGCTGCCGACGAAATAACTGAAGCCCGGAAAATCGGCGCGCGCGAGCTTGCGGATCACGAGCACGATCAAGTCGTTGAGCAATAAAATCGGGATCACATGCAGGATCTGGTTTTTGATCGTGAACATCAGCACGCGGCGATGCAGCACGATGCCGGCAAAGGCAAGCACCGAGTAGGCCAGCGCATGCTGGCCGAGCAGGCTGCCGTCGGCGACGTCCATTATCAGTCCCATCAGCCACGCCGCGGCAAAGCCGAGTTTGCGCGGCTGCTGGATGCACCAGTAGAGCACGACCAGCGCGACGAAATCGGGTTTCACCGCGAGCAACAGACCCGACCACGGCAGCATATTGACGATCAGCGCCGCGATCAGCGTGAACACGATGAACGCCGGCCTGACCGGCAGCAGGATTTCATGCGGCGCAATGTCGCGAGGTTGCATCAGCCGCTCCTTCGCGATTTTTTGGGGAGCGCCGGCTTTTCTTCCTCGACCGGCCGCTCCGGCACTTTGATGTCCGAGTTCAGAATCAGCACCTGGCCATGACTCGCGACGCCGGCCACGGGCCTGCCGGTGATGCGCGCGAAGAGGTAGGCGGCGTTGCGCTCGACGTTGGAGACGACGGCGACCGGCAGACCGGGCGGGTAAATGCCGTCGATGCCGGAAGTGACCAGTTCGTCGCCATTCTGGAAATCGGCATTGAGCGGAATGAACTTGAGCTCGACCTGCCCGTCGTTGCCGGTTCCGCCGAGCACCGCGCGCAGCCCGTTGCGCAGATTCTGCACCGGCACCGCCTGCGCCTTGTCGGTGATCAGCGTGACCTCCGCGAGCCACGGATAAACCCGGGTTACCTGGCCGACAACCCCGATCGGGTCGATCACCGGCCGGCCGGCCTTGATGTCCTGCTGCGCACCCTTGTCGACGACGATTTTGCGCGTGAACGGATCACGTCCGGTGTAAAGCACTTCGGCGACCACGGTGCTCTCGGAGAAACGCTGGCGCATCGCAAGCACCTCACGCAAGTGCGCGTTTTCGGCGGTGAGCGCCCGGTATTTCTGCAGGAGAGCCCCGTTTTGCAGATGCTGTTCTGAAAGTCGCGCATTCTCGTTGCGCAGCGCCGATTGCGTGACGAAGAATTCGCCGACGCGGCGGAGCATCGCGGCGGGCGCGGCGGCGGCCCGCTGCAGCGGATAGGCGACGATCGCCACGGCCTGACGGATTCCGTCGAGATATTTGTAGTGTGAGTCCGAGATCAGCAGCGCCGCCGACAGCAGGGAACATAACAGCAGGCGAACGAGAGGGG
>Ga0208566_1001701_pt1 | contig 12369 bp, 11 predicted proteins | sample PL_2010_150m_FD_184159 | JGI IMG/M metagenome (GOLD analysis project Ga0208566, IMG submission 184159) | Freshwater microbial communities from Powell Lake, British Columbia, Canada to study Microbial Dark Matter (Phase II) - PL_2010_150m... | ecosystem: Environmental > Aquatic > Freshwater >...
TTACCAGTTGCTGGGCCTGCAAACCTACTTCACCGCCGGCCCCAAGGAAGTGCGGGCGTGGACCATCCACGTCGGCGATACGGCACCCCAGGCCGCCGGGGTGATCCACACCGATTTCGAGCACGGCTTCATTCGCGCCGAAGTGATTTCCTACGCCGATTTCATTGCCTGCAAGGGCGAGCAGGGCGCCAAGGAAGCCGGCAAGATGCGCCTGGAAGGCAAGGAGTATGTGGTGCATGACGGCGACGTCATGCACTTCCGATTCAATGTTTGACTTGCCGCGTCATCATATGGCGCTGTGCTCAAGCGCTTTACCTCCCCGCGCTCGCCTATCCCGTTCGTTACGTTTGACGTAATGCCATAGCGCTTGCTATGCTGCCCCGACGATTGTGAGCCTCAGGGACAAGCGCACACGCGAGTTTGACGAATGCAGGCATCGTACAAACCTTAACAGATGAGGAACATCATGGCGCGCCGCGCAATTCATCCCGGCGAACATCTCGCCGAGCAGCTCAAGAAACTCGCCATGAGCGCTGCCGAGCTCGGCCGGCAGCTCAAGGTGCCGACTAACCGGATCACTGGAATCCTGAACGGCCAGCGCGCGATTACCGGCGATAGTGCGCTGCGCCTGGCGCATTTCTTCGGGACCAGCGCGGAATTTTGGCTGAACCTGCAAAAGCTGTACGAGCTCCGAATCGCCGAACAGAAAGCGGGAGCGACGATACGGGGTCTCCCGAAACTTGCCGAGCGTTTGAAAGGCCAGAGCCGTGGGCCGCACGCGCGCGCAGCGTGACGGCAGAAAGCTGTCAGGCCGAATTGCGTTTGACGAGACATGCGCGACCAACCATGCCTGCCGCAATCAAACAAGAACGCCATTGGCGGATGCCGGTGACCTGGGAGACTTTGCTGCATGGGCGCTGACACCTTCAGGGACATTGAAAAGCTCGAAACCGATCTCTGGGCGGCAGCGGACAACCTTCGCGCCAACTCGAAACTCACGTCGAGCGATTACTTCATGCCGGTGCTGGGGGTGATTTTCCTCCGGCACGCGGCCAACCGGTTCGAGGCGGCGCATCGGCAGATCGAGGCCGACCAGGCCAGCGGCAAAATGCCAAAGCGCAGGGTCCAGCCGGCCGACTACATCGCGCGTCGCTCCCTTTATTTGCCGGATAAGGCCCGCTACGACTGGATGATGCAGCAGGCCGCTACCAGCGGCGCCGACCTGCCCAAGCTCGTTACCGAGGCGATGACTGCCATTGAGTCGGAGTTCGAGCCGCTCTTGGGCGTCTTGCCCAAGGACTACGGCATCTTCGAGACCAAGGTGCTCGAAGATCTGCTGCGTCTCTTCAACAGTGAGCAGATCAAGCAGGCCACCGGCGACGTGTTCGGGCGCATCTACGAGTACTTCCTCGCCAAGTTCTCGATTCAGAAAGCGCACGACAACGGCGAATTCTTCACGCCGTCCTCGATCGTGCAGACCATCGTCAACGTGATCGAGCCCGACCACGGCACGGTGTTCGACCCGGCCTGCGGCTCGGGCGGGATGTTCGTGCAGTCCAGCCACTTCATCGAGCACGAGGGCGGCGACACGGCGAAGAAGGTCGTGTTCTACGGACAGGAGAAAAACCGCGACACCATCCGCATCGCCAAGATGAACCTGGCGGTCCACGGCCTGGAAGGCAAGATCGCAGAGGCCATCACCTATTACCAGGACGATCACAACCTGGGACCGAATAAGGCGCTGGAACCGGGTCGTTGCGATTTCCTGATGGCCAATCCGCCATTCAACGTGGATCTGGTGGACGCCGAGCGCATCAAGGGCGACCCGCGCCTGCCCTTCGGCCTGCCGGGCGTGAACAAGCAAAAGAAGGTCGGTAACGGCAACTACCTTTGGATCTCCTACTTCTGGAGCTACCTCTCCGCGAAGGGCCGCGCGGGCTTCGTCATGTCCTCGCAGGCTTCAAGTGCCGGGCATGGCGAGAAGGAGGTGCGCCAGAAGATCGTCGAGACGGGCGACGTGGACGTGATGATCTCCATCCGTTCCAACTTCTTCTACACCCGCACCGTCCCCTGCGAGCTGTGGCACTTCGACCGGGCAAAGCTGCCGGAGCGCAAGGACAAGGTGCTGATGTTGGACGCGCGCAACGTGTACCGCAAGGTTACGCGCAAGATCTACGACTTCTCGCCCGAGCAGATGCACAACCTGGCGGCGATCGTCTGGCTGTATCGCGGGCAGCAAAAGCGCTTCCTCGGACTAGTGAAGGACTACCTCTGCCGCGTCTGTACCGAGAGCACCGCCGTGCCGGGGGCTCTCGCCTCCTTCGAGACCACGCTCGCCGATCTGCGCGGACGCTTCGATGCGCTCGCCAAGACCGCGGTGGAGCACACCGACATCGAGGCTGGCAAGAAGCAGGCGCTCGCCGATGCCGTGGCCGAACTGCGCGAAGTCGCCACGCTCTACGAGGCCGACGCGAAAAAGCTCCTCGCGAGCCTCAACGTCTTCGGCCAGAAATACGCCAAGGCTCTGCCCGAAAAGAATGACGCCCAGCACGCGGCGCGCAGGGCGTTCGACCCTCACGCCGAGGCGATCCGCGGTCTCGTCAAGCAGGTGGACCTGCTCTACAAGCTCGCTGCGCGCGTGGCGGATCTCGGCGCCGAGCTGGCCGCCGACGATGCGATTTCCGTCGCCTACGACCGCCGCGCGACGGGTCGGCTGGTCAAGCAGCTCGAAGAGGAGCGCAAGGCCTCCGTCGAGCAGTTGAAGCACGCAGCTTACTTCCACCGGCAGGTGGCGTGGTTGCAGGACCGTTTCCCGAACGCAGAACTCGAGGCCGTGCCGGGGCTGGTGAAACTGGTTGATTGCAAGGACATCGAGGCCGCCGACTGGAGCCTCACCCCCGGCCGCTACGTCGGCGTCGCCCCGCCAGAAGAGGACGAGGACTTCGACTTCGAACAGACCCTGCGCGACATTCACACCGAGCTGGCCGACCTCAACAAGGAAGCGGCGGAGCTGGCGGCGAAGATTCAGGAGAACTTTGAGGAGTTAGGGGCATGAGCTGGCATGTCTCCACACTTGGCGATGTGATGAACCTAAAGCGTGGTCACGACTTGCCTGACTCTCAGCGCCAGGACGGTGAGATCCCGGTCGTGTCTTCTTCGGGCATCACCGGCCACCACAGTGAGCCAAAGGCGATGGCGCCAGGCGTTGTAACCGGACGGTACGGGACAATCGGCGAGGTGTTCTACGTCGAGGAAGACTACTGGCCATTGAACACCGCGCTTTACGTCACGGACTTCAAGGGGAATTACCCGCGATTTGTCGCCTACTTTCTCCGGAATATCCTGAAAGACTATCAAAGTGACAAAGCGGCCGTCCCTGGGGTCAACCGTAACGTCCTACATGAGCTGAAGGTCCGGTGCCCCGACACCAATTCGCAGCAACGCATCGCCGACATCCTCTCCGCCTACGACAACCTGATCGAGAACAACCGGCGGCGGATGACGCTGTTGGAGGACGCGGCGCGACAGCTTTACCGTGAGTGGTTCGTCCGCCTGCGCTTCCCCGGCCACGAGCACACCCGCATCACCAACGGCGTGCCGGAGGGGTGGGAGCGGAAAACGCTGGGCGATCTCTGCGACGACGTGCGCGAGACCGCGTCGCCCGATCAGCTGGAACCCGATACTCCTTACATCGGTCTCGAACACATGCCCCGTCGTTCTATCTCGCTTTCCGAGTGGGGGCGAGCCGAGGAAGTGACCAGCACGAAGCACCGCTTCCGTGCCGGCGAAATCCTCTTCGGTAAGATTCGACCCTACTTCCACAAGGTGGGCATCGCGTTTGTTGACGGGGTTGCATCCTCCGACGCTATCGTTATGCGACCTTTGACAGAGGAACTCGGCTGCCTGGTCCTCATGGTGATGTCGAGCGACCCATTCGTTGCGAGTACGGCGCAGAGCATGCGCGAAGGCTCTAAGATGCCACGCGCAGACTTGAAGCAAATGAAGCAGTACGTCGTGCCTGTTCCACCACAAGGACTTGTAAGTACATTCACCGGTTCCATCCAGTCCATCGTCGGGCAACTCAGGACCCTGACTTTCCAGAACCAGAAGCTCCGCGCTGCCCGCGACCTGTTACTACCGCGCCTCATGAACGGGGAGATCGCCGTATGAGCACGAGCGGTAAGAAGATCGTCATCATCGCCGGCCCCAATGGGGCGGGGAAGACGACTTTCGCTCTCGAGTTTCTGCCGGCGGAAGCCGAGTGCCCGGTGTTCGTCAACGCCGACCTGATCGCCGCTGGGTTGTCGCCATTCCAGCCGGAAACGGCGGCGTTTCGCGCCGGACGTCTGATGCTGGAAGAAATCGCGCGGCACGCTGCTGACGGCCGCAGCTTTGCCTTCGAGACGACCTTGTCAGGCTTGACCTATGCGCGCATGATCGTCAACTGGCGGGCGGCGGGCTTTGCGGTGAAGCTGATTTTCCTGTCGCTGGCCACACCCGAAGAGGCGATCGCACGCGTGGCGATGCGGGTGCGGCAGGGCGGGCACGATGTGCCGCCGGAGACAATCCGCCGCCGCTTTGCTGCCGGCCGCCGCAATTTTCACGATGTCTACCGGCACCGCGTAGATTACTGGCAGTGGTTTGACAACAGCGGCGACACCCCGATACTGAACGACGAAGGAGGTAACCCATGAACGAGACTTTGGTTTCGAAGCTGCCGGACGCAGACATGCAGGCTGCACCCGCGGCGCTGTTAAGGGCTGGCCTCCGCGCGCGCGCGATCGCCAGGCAGACCGATACCGCCGTGGTGGTGATGCGTGACGGCAGGATCGTTGAAGAGAAGGCTACCGAGGCGCATCAAGACGATAGCGATTGAGGCATGAATCACGAGGGGTGTCCATTTGGTTCAACTTGAACGGAATCGGGCACCTCCGACCTTGAGAACGAGCCAAATGCGCCGTGTTGAGCCATGCAAGCGATTGTTTTTGGGCTACTGGTCTCTTCGGCAAATGAGCCAAACCTGAGCCAAAGATCCGAGTCAAAGCCGTGGCGATAACTGACATCAACAGCGAGGACCGGCTGGTCCAGCAGACCTTCGCCGACCATCTGGAGAAAGTCCTTGGATGGGAAAGCGTCTACGCCTACGACGCCGAAACCTTCGGGCCTCACGGAATGCTGGGCCGAGCCTCGGAGCGCGAGGTCGTGCTGGTTCGGGACCTGCGGGCGGCGCTGGAACGCCTGAACCCGGATCTTCCGCAATCCGCTCGCGAGCAAGCGGTCGAAAAGATCACCCGCGTCGACTTCGCAAGATCGCTGATCCAGCACAACCGGGAGTGCTACGGTTTCATCCGCGGCGGTGTGCCAGTTGAGTGGCGGGACGCCGCCGGCGAGATCCGCCACGCCCACGCGCATGTCATCGACTTCCGCAACAGCGCCCGAAACCGCTTTCTGGCCGTACGCGAGCTGAAGGTGCAGGGCGTGCGGGTGCCGCACTATAACCGCCGAGCCGATCTGGTGTGTTTCGTGAACGGCCTGCCGATGGTATTCATCGAGCTCAAAGCGGTGTATCGCAACATCCGCGCCGGCTTTGACGACAACCTGACCGACTACCTTACCGAGCACAGCATCGCCCATGCGTTCCACCACAATGTTTTCATGGTTGTGAGCAATGGCGACCAGGCCCGCTACGGCTCGATCACCAGCAAGTGGGAGCACTTCGTCGAGTGGAAGCGCGACACCGAGAAAAGCAAGGCGCGCCTGGATGCCGAGGCGCTGCTCGATGGAATGCTCGCCAAGGAGCGTCTGCTTGATCTCGTCGAAAACTTCATCCTGTTCGACGACAGCCGTGCTGGCGGCTCGCGGAAGATCGTGGCGCGCAACCATCAGGTCCTCGGCGTCAACAGCGCCGTCGCGTCGGTCATACGGCAGGAAGAGCTGAAACGAAGAATTCCGCCAGGACAGCGGTTGATCGAGTACCACGTTCCCATGCCGGAGCTGCGGCGAGCGGCCGACCCGACCGCTGCGCATTTGGCACGGCCGCTGATCACGGCCGATCATTCGGCGAATGATGAAGAACTGCCGCTGCTAAAACGCGCCGATCCGGACCTCGGGCGGCTCGGTGTGTTCTGGCATACCCAGGGCAGCGGCAAGTCCTACTCGATGGCGTTCTTCGCAGAGAAAGTCCGCCGCGTCGTCCCCGGCAACTTCACTTTCTTGGTGATGACCGACCGCGAGGATCTGGACGACCAGATTTGGCGCACTTTCATCGGCTGCCGCGTGACGGACGAGCAGACGCCGCGCGCCGGATCGGGCAAGGAGCTGCAGGAAATACTCCGCGGCAATCACCGCTTCGTCTTCAGCCTCATCCACAAGTTCAACCAGCCAGTCACCGAGCCCTACAGCGTGCGCGACGACATCATTGTCGTATCCGACGAGGCACATCGCACGCAGGCTGGCAGGTTTGCCCGCAACATGCGCCTCGCCCTGCCCAACGCCTCGTTCATCGGATTCACGGGCACGCCTCTGTTCAACCACGACGAGCTGACGAAGCGAATATTTGGTGGTTATGTCTCGCGCTACGACTTCAACCAATCGGTGGAGGACCAGTCCACAGTCAAGCTGGTCTACGAAAACCGGGGCGAGAAACTGGGAATCGCCCGCCTCGACCTGAACGACCGAATCGCCGAGGCGGTCGAGAAGGCCGATCTCGACCCGGATCAGGTCGCCCTGCTGGAGAAATTGCTCGGCAAGGACTACGAGGTGATCACGGCTGACGACCGGCTGGACAAGTTGGCTGAAGACTTCGTCGAGCACTGCTCCACCCGCTGGCAGACGGGCAAGTCAATGCTGGTGTGCATCGACAAGATCACCTGCGCGCGCATGTTCCAGCGTGTCGAGCCGCGCTGGAAGGCCAAACTCACCCGGCTCAAAGGACTCATTTCCGGCAAGGAGGCGGAACTCGCTGCCGCCACCGACCCCGATTTGCGGGAGCGCCTGATGGGGCAACTCGAGCACTTGCGCAACCAGGCGGAGTGGATGGGGAGCACCATCATCGAGATAGTCATCAGTGAAGCACAGAACGAGATCCGTGATTTCGCGAAGTGGGGCTTCGACATAATCCCGCACCGCGTGGCAATGAAAACCGGATTCCAGACCCCGGACGGCAAGCGGGTGCCGGTGGAGGACGCCTTCAAAGACCCACAGCATCCCTTCCGTGTCGCGATCATCTGCGCGATGTGGCTGACCGGCTTCGACGTGGAGTGCCTGGCAACGCTCTATATCGACAAACCGATGAGGGCCCACAACTTGATGCAGGCCATCGCCCGCGCCAACCGCGTGTTCCCGGGCAAGGACTGCGGCGTCATCGTGGACTACAACGGCATGCTCAAGAGCTTGCGCGAGGCGTTGGCGCAATATGCCCTCGGGGATGACGATGACGGCGGCGTTCCGGGAGACGTCGTGGCGCCGATCGAGGATCTGGTCGCGAGCTTGCTCCAAGCCATCGAAGCTGCAGAGAAACATTTGCTCGGGCTTGGTTTCGACGCGAACCGACTCCACGGTGCAACCGGGTTTGACCGTATCGAAGCCCTGCGCGACGCAGTGGACGCTCTCTACACCTCCGATGAAGCCAAGCGTCGCTTCGAGATCATGGCCCGGCAGGTATTCATCCGCTTCAAGGCGTTGCTGATGGAACCGAGCGCCCTGGCCTATGCAGAGCGGCACGACAACGTCGAGGCCATCTATAAGAAATTGCAGGACAGGCGCGACACGGCCGACGTGACCGAATTGCTCAAGGCGCTACACCGAATCGTCAACGAAGCCATCAGAGCGGCAGCGCCGGGTGGTGACCATGCCGAGGGGCTCAAGGTGGACCTGAGCCACATTGATTTCGAAAAGTTGCGGGATGAGTTTGCGAGCAAGGTACGAAGGAAGCATGCGGCATTGCAGGACATCCGGGATGTGGTCGAGAAGAAACTGGCCCAGATGCTCGCCCGAAACCCGATGCGGATGGACTTCTACAAGAAGTACCAGGAGATCATCGCGGACTACAACCGCGAAAAGGACCGGGCAACCGTTGAAGCCACCTTCGCGCAGCTTGTTGCCCTCGCAGCCAGTCTCGACGCAGAGCAAAGGCGTGCGGCGGAAGAAGGGCTGACCGATGACGAGCTGGCGCTATTCGATCTGCTCTCGAATGCAAACACCAGCAAGGCCGACCGCGAACGTCTAAAACAAGCGAGCCGGGCGTTGCTTGGTTCGCTTCAGGCGCTGCTCAAGCCAATGCCGACCTGGACGCAAAACACGACCACCCAGGCCGAGGTCAGGGTGTTCATCCTCGACAACCTCTGGCAGTCGTTGCCGCGGCCACCATTTACGGATCAGGATGCCGAGGCCTTGTCGGATCGAATCTACGATTACGTTTGGCAGCAGAGTGCGAGTGGCGGCTTTGCTTCGAGCAGTTTCGCGAGGTAATTGTCACGGTAACCGGGAATCTCGCAGCACTGACGATCGCGGGCGTTTTCACATTCGTTCCGGCTGTCAAGGGTTTTCGAGGCCTCATCGAAGCTCCGATTCGGACCCACAAAGGCCGCGCGGCGTGGAAGGATGTTGCCGTCTTCCACTACCAGCCGCGCGGTGACGAACATGGCAGAGTATCCAGCGGGAGCCTGCGTTTCTCCGACGCAAACAGGTCGGGACGCGCACTGGGCTTTCGCGCAACATGATCTACCAATTAATCAAGGACGGCGTTTTCCCAAAGCCGGTGCCGCTCGGGCCGCGCGCGGTCGGCTGGCTCGAATTGGACGTGAGCAAGTGGATCGTCGCTCGGGTGAGGGTCGTCCGGGACTGCAGCCGGCAGTCGGCGTGACGACGCGCATGCATGGCTGCCGACGCAATCGCAATGCAATCTGCTGTTGCATATTCAGGTATCGTCAGGCAACTCCGATGCGATTAGAATCATTACGCTATACGAGCCGGACCCGAGCGAGTGGGCAGAGTTTCGAAAACGGAGGTAGCCATGTCAACGTTCAAATGCCATGTCTGCGGCGGCGAAATCGCCAGGGACGAATTCGTAAGCGAGGTGCTGGATGTGGGTGGCCGACGCGTGTTGGTTGAGCACATTCCGGCGCAGGTCTGCACGCGTTGCGCTGAGGCTGCATTCTCGCGGGAAACCACCGAGCGTATCCGCATGCTGGTCCATGGCGCGGGCCGTCCAAGCAAGACCGTTCCGTTGGAAGTGTTCGAGCTTGCGTAGGATTGCTTTCCCGGTCTTGGCAAGACACAACGGGTTCACCCCAGGCGGAACTGGACTGCAACATCAACTACGACATTAAGTAGTGCATGTTTGCCCGCTGGTTCCGACTTCAAGCTTGCACAGCACACCACGCACATTCCGAGTAACAATCACCACGCTCCTGTCGCCGCCCCGTCTGCTGGGGGATTTTGACCCGGCCACAGGTGGAGGAATTTCAAGTGGCCACCGGGGTCTATATTCGGCGTAAAACAACTTTAGCAACTAAATCTTGCATTTACAAGTTTGCAATGCTAAGCTTTCCTCCGCTCGACGCCGGACTGGCGTCATAAGGAGGTAGATCATGGCCCGCAAGACAGTTGATGATAGTTTCCCGGGGAAAACATGAACGAACTAATTAGCCGTCGCCTCAAGGTAGCGCGCTACAGAGCTGGACTTACGCAGGCCCAGCTTTCTGAAAAGCTCGGCTTCAAGGACCGCCAGACGCTCGCTGCAATTGAAGGCGGGCAGCGCAAGCTCTCGGCTGAGGAACTGGTACGAGCTATGCAAGTGTTCGGTGTGGACCTCGAATACTTTACCGATGGCTTTCGACTGGTGGGAGAGGGAAGTTTCTCGTGGCGCGCCAAGAATGCTGCGCCAAAGTTACTGGACAAGTTTGAGGCACGTGCGGGACGGTGGATCGCGACGTATCGAAATCTTGGGGAAGGAAAAGATAAGCCCTCCAGCACACTCCAGGCACGCCTGCCGCTGACGGAGAGAAACACCTTCGAGGAGGCACGCGCCGCTGCGGAAGCGCTTGGCGCTGAATGGGATCTCGGCGAGATCCCCGGGCAGTTGCTCGAAAAGCGGGTTCGGGAGCAGCTCCGTGCGCTTGTTCTGTACGTGGATGCGCCTGCGGGCATTTCCGGAGCGGCCTGTCAGCTTCCTGGTCTGAATACGATACTCGTCAACCGGAAAGAGCCGGAAGGCCGGCGTCACTACGACCTTGCGCACGAGACATTTCATCTGCTCACTTGGGAGCAGATGCCGCCCGAGCACACGGAGTCCGATATTCCGAGAGGCGGAAAAGGCAAACGAGTCGAGCAATTGGCCGACAACTTCGCCTCCGCGCTTTTGATGCCGGAGCGGACCCTGGCGCCGCTCTGGCAAGCGCGCGGAGATCGGGAAATCCATGGCTGGCTGAACGAGACGGCGAGCAAACTGCTAGTGACCGCGGTGGCGCTGAAATGGCGGCTGGTGCAGCTTGAATGGCTCGGCAAAGCGGATCTGCCCGGCATCCGCGACGACAGGCTGACGGCGAACGGCCGTCCGAAGAAAGAACAACGGGAACCGCGGCTCTTCAGCCAGGAGTTCGCAGAGCGGCTGCACCAAGCACTCTCCGTTGGTGATCTGTCGGTGCGTCGCGCGGCGTCGCTGCTTGAGACGACCGTCGAGGATCTGGCCGACCTTTTTAGAGCGTACGAGTTGACTGTTCCGTTCGACCTGTGACGCCGGGACAGGTGCCATGCAGCGCGGACAGGCAGTTCTCGTGGACACCAACATCATCATCGAAGCGGTGCGCACCGGATGCTGGAACGCCCTCACCACACACTTCAGCGTCCAGACCGTCGGGAAGTGCTGCGAGGAGGCGCGCACCGGCGAGGGGCGCCGCCCGGGCTACGTCGAAGTGAGCGAGAAAATGTTGCGCGAGAAACTGACAGAGCATCGTGTCTCGGAAGCAGAACTGGCGGCCCTGAGCCTGCGCGACACAGAGGCCTTCCGCCTCGATGCCGGCGAACGGCATTTGTGGGCGCATGCGACAGGCAGAGCCGACGCCTGGATCGCCTGTTGCTGCGACCAGGCGGCTATTAACGTTGCCATCAGGCTTGACTGGGGCGAACGGATTGTTTCTCTGGAAGAATTGGCTGGCGACGCGGGCGCGAGGCAAGCGGTGAGACAACTCAAGGCGCAGTTCACCGCCGAGCGCCTGTCCGTGTGGCGCACGGCCGCACTGCTCAGGCGAGGCGTCAAATGATCCTTCCACACGCGCTGCAGTCGATGGTGGCTGAACCGGATAAACCGTCGTCCGTCGCGCAGCGCCTTGGCCGGGGACACCCCCCCTATCCGGACATGCTGCCGGCGCGTCTGGGAGCAGATGCGCCGGGCGCGCTGACGGCGATCGGCCCGGTGGCGCTCCTGCTCCATCGCAGAACGGCACTTTTCTGTTCCGCCCATACACCGGGCGACGCCATCCTGCGCGCCCACGATGCCGCCCGGCGCATGCGCGACGAGGGCGTCACCGTCATCAGCGGCTTTCACTCGCCCATCGAGCAGGAGTGTCTGCGCATTCTGCTGCGCGGCAAGCAGCCGATCATCGTCTGCCCGGCTCGCGCCATCGAGACGATGCGCATACCCAGTGAATGTCGCGCTGCGTTCGACGCCGGACGGCTGCTGTTCCTCTCGCCCTTCGCCACGGAGCCCAGGCGCGTCACCAAGGAATCCGCGGCACGCCGAAACGAGCTTGTCGCCGCACTGGCGGATGCGGCTTACATCCCGCATGTGTCCCCATCCGGGCAGACCGCTCGGATTGCGGAAATGCTTGCGGCGTGGAACGTTCCCCTGGCCCCCAAATGAACGGACAACTATTCATTTGAGGCGCAATTGTGGCCTGACGTCTGAATTGCCGCACCCTCGTCCCAGCGCCCTTCGGTGTTTCTGAGGTGCTGCTCCCTAAGGCGCCGCACCCAGGCGCTTGACCGAGCCTGAGCCCCATATCGAATTCTGCAACTGGGCGTCGCCGTAATATTGGACGTCCCCGGATCCCGCTATGCTGACTTTCAGGGTATTGCGCGCCCAGACCGTGGCGTCGCCGGAACCGGCGATGTTGATTTCCACCGCTTTGGCGTCCAGCTTGCCGGCCTTGATGTCGCCGGAACCGGCAATGTTTGCACGCATGCTGGCGGCGCGTCCACCGGCCTCAAAATCACCGCTGCCGGCAATCGAAATGCTGAGGGCATCCGCTTCAAGGGACTTGATCCGCAGGTCACCGGCGCCGGAAATGCCGGCTTTCAAGTCGGCAACCTTGAGAGCATCGGAGTGAATGTCGCCGGCTCCCGCGATGTCGATCCTTGTGAGGGTTTTCG
>Ga0208566_1001707_pt1 | contig 12346 bp, 8 predicted proteins | sample PL_2010_150m_FD_184159 | JGI IMG/M metagenome (GOLD analysis project Ga0208566, IMG submission 184159) | Freshwater microbial communities from Powell Lake, British Columbia, Canada to study Microbial Dark Matter (Phase II) - PL_2010_150m... | ecosystem: Environmental > Aquatic > Freshwater > Lake...
GAGTTAATCCAATGTCGATGTGCCATCCGGAAGCCCTTTTGGATGGCATTTTTTTTCTATTTCTTCCAGTCTTCCAGTCTTATAGTCTTATAGTCTTATAGTCTTATAGTCTTATAGTCTTATAGTCTGTAAAACTCTATGTAACTTTATCCTCGATAAACCTGAATTAAACAAACTCAATTATGGCAATCAAACACAAAACCTCGTCACTGCTGGCATCCCTGGTTGCGATTCTCCTTATCGCTTTCTGCACCGGAAATATAAAAAACATTACTGCCTGGACCCCACCTGTGGAACCGGCGATCATCCTGACACCCAAACCGGGCCCGAAACCCCGGATCAACGGAACGAAAATTTTCGGTGTAAGACCGGGTTGCCCGTTCCTGTTTAAAATCCCTGCCACCGGGAATAAACCTATGAAATATGAGGTTTTAAACCTGCCAGCCGGCATTAAGGTGGATCCGGCTACCGGTGTCATCTCCGGTTCTATCGGTCAACCAGGTGAATTTTTAACCACTTTCAGGGTCTCCAATGATCTGGGGACCACGGAAAAGACCTTTAAAATTGTTTGCGGAAATTCGCTGGGGCTGACACCTCAGATGGGATGGAACAGTTGGTACGTATGGGAAAACCACGTTACCGACAAAATCATGCGCGCCGCAGCCGATGCCATGGTAACCACAGGGATGATCGATCATGGTTATATGTACGTTAACATCGACGATTGCTGGTCGGTGAAACCCGGTTCCAAAGATCCCGAACTCAATGGCCAACCCAGGAATTCAGCGGGGAATATCAATATCAATAAAAGATTTCCGGATATGAAAGCCATGACCGATTATATCCATTCCAAAGGCCTGAAAGCCGGTACATACACTTCCCCCGGACCTTTCACCTGTGCCGGTCATGTGAGTGCCTTAGGGTATGAAGAACAAGATGTTAAACAATATGTTAGCTGGGGATTCGATTTTCTGAAATACGATTGGTGCTCTTATGGACAGATCGCCAAAGATCAGAGCCTGGCCGAACTACAGAAGCCTTACATCCTGATCAGCAGCATTCTCCGGAAACAACCACGCGATATTATCCTGAATCTTTGCCAGTATGGTATGGGGAAAGTGTGGAAATGGGGCAAACAGGTTGGCGGCAACAGTTGGCGCACTGCCGGTGATCTGGGAGGTTCTTTTGAGGGAATCGGTACGGCCTTGTTCCGCGACGGGTTCGATGTGTACAGTACTGACAGCCTTCATTTATATGGCGGGCCCGGCGGTTGGAACGATCCTGATTACCTGCTGTTTGGATATCTCAGCAATTGGCAGGGCCAAACTGTTCCCACTCCCCTGACACCCAATGAACAATATACCCAGATGTCGCTCTGGGCGATAGTTGCCGCTCCCTTGATTTTCAGCGGTGACATGACCCGGCTGGATGAATTCACACTGAATGTTTTAACGAATGATGAAATTATCGAAATTGACCAGGATCCTTTGGGTAAACCGGGATATCGTGTAGCTAAAAAAGGCGACCTGGAAGTTTGGAAGCGTGAACTTGAAGATGGTTCATTGGCAGTGGGGTTATTTAACCGCGGTGAAGAGCCGGCCTTGGTTACCGCATCATGGTCCGACCTGGGCTTGTCGGGAAAGCTGAGAGTGCGCGACCTTTGGAGGCAGAAAGACCTGGGAAAATATACCATTCAGTATACAGAACATGTTGGACGGCATGGTGTGGTTATGGTGAAAATATCGAAATAACGTACCGGTTGTCGGTTGTCGGTTGTCGGAGTAATCCTCAACATCAGATGTGGCTTGGTTTAAAATTACTGCTATTTTTCTGTTCCCCGGCTCTTGGGATGACGGCCGTATCCCAGGATACTCTCGATCTGTATCCTGGTCAAAAAGGTTCCCTGATTTGCCGGACGGAAACCCGAACTGCACCGCGGCCGCTAAAAATCTATTACATCAGGGTAGATCTGACCTGCCATAACCTGGAAATATTCACCTTGCCTGGTGAAGATCCCGATGGTGACGGTCCCGCTGAAAGCACTGACGGACAATTAGTTTACTGGATCGCATCACACACTACCTGACTGAATTCAATCTCAGCCGTTATGGTAACCAGGGTATCAGTGGGATTAACCGAGAGGCTCCTTAACCTGTAATCCTCATTCTGACCTGCAAGGAGGAAATCTTCCACTTTAGTCACATCTGTTGGAAGGGAATAATAATAATATTCCCCATCAATACTGACCCTGAAATCATAATCAGCATTAGGTTCCAACTGCAATTCACAGACCCCTTCAAAAAACTGAAAGGATGTCCATGGATTCAATGTTCCCACTTTCCTGAATTCTCCCATAATGGAAAGTCCCATGCCAACGGGTGAATCCGGGCAACTATACTGGGTGATGAACTTATAGGCTTTCAGGTTGCTTTTTGGGGCTGCAAAAAAGTTAGCATTTGCTCCACAGGGTGATGATAAAGGTACTGCCGGAGACATGTCGTATTGGGCATCACCGAATAACTCGACACTCACGGCAGCATTGGAAGCCGGGTAATAAATCTGTTCAATCAGGTTGTCGGATGGAAAGGTGCAAGAGACTCTCCCTGACTTGGTTGTGCCATCGGAGAATGTTATACGGTAATCAAATACTCCGCTCCCGGCTTTCCCGTCGGCCCTTTCTACGTGGATCGTGAGCCCCTGATCACATTTAAGAAGTCCGGATCTTAAAACAGTGGAATAGACAAAATCTCCGCTTTGCAATCCTACATTTTTTGTTGGGAGAGCCGGGGGCACCAGGCTGAGTCCGCTTACCAGGCCAAAGAAGTAGGCCCCATAATCAGTGTATATTATATTATCATTCAAATTATTGCAAAGAAGGGTCCCATTTGAGGCTGTGGAATACAGGTTTAAATAATCCCAGGCCGTACCGGTTGGAGAACTGCCGATATCACTGATAAAACGGAGCTGGTCGGAGTTTTTGATCCCATTGTAATTTAAATCGAAAGGTTCACTAAAAGGTCCCGAGCTAATTGATTTGCCGATGATTTTATGGGCCATTTTGATTATCACATTTTTTATTCCCTCCGTTGTATAACTGACAAATTGGGGTGCGGAAATGTAATTGAGGCTCATGGCAATGATGGTCAATTCCACCGGATTCTGGTTGTCGATCACTATGTTGGGGTCATATCCTACCTCAACAAATCCGGTGCTTGTATTAAAACTGGACTTTTTATTACCGGTAAAGGTGATGAGATTGGCGGCATCATCGCCCATAAACCGGATTTCAACCTGTTCCTGGTCAATATCATTCAGTGTTGCGATATCCTGCAACCGTATGGACAGTTTTGTTTTAATGAAATTCCGGTCCAGCAGCAATAATGTGACTTGATCCCCGGTCTTCTTATCTAACATAGGATCTTTGAACATGTCTTTGCACCCGGTCAGGCAAGGGATCAGGAGAACAGTTGCTGTCAGGGAAATAATCCTGAAATGTATTTTGGGTTTCATGTTGTTAAGTTCTGGATGGTTAAAATAAACTTATCAAAAAGTGACAATTTTATAGGAAAGTGAAAGTTTTACGACGGGATAGATGCTGTATTGATTAATCTGTCCCTCCAATTTTTCAGCTTGTTGCTGATCCGGATTGGAAGTAGGGGAAAGCAGCCCGGAAGATACGATGGTGATGTCAGGTGATCCCTGGTAAAATCCACCCAATTCAAATGCGAATCCTACCTTCTTTTTCAATCCAAGGGTTCGTCCAAAACCAATTCCGAGATAGGGTGATATTTTTAATGAAGGATCTACGAGAAAATTAAAGGTCCCGATTTTTTCCTTCGGAATCTGGATATCACCAAATTGCAGGTAACTGTCGGCTTGTCCGTCGAATTCAACATGAAACAGGTTATAGCCGGCACCAGCGGACAAAAAAATATGATTAGCAAGATAGTAATCAAATAACAGGGATATACTGCCCGTTTTAAAACTAACATTTGCGGCATAGGTGACGGCATTTTCCTTAAAAATGAAATCCTTTTTTGCGCCTAATGTTTCGAATCCCAGGCGAATACTCATCCTTTTATGGAAATTATAAACCGCATCACCTCCAAGTCCGTTGGTCGAGGCTATAAGGGCCAGTCCAATTCCAGGGGAAAAGGCTGCCTTAGCTGAATCAGCTGTCTGTGCCGTAAGATCCGGTAATCCAAAAATAGATACCAGAAAACTCAGGAGTACTATTTTAATTGTCTTCATATATCTTTGATGGTTAGGTATTTATTTTCAAATATACAAACAAATTTGATTTTCAACTTTTTAAATGAACAATTCAAACCGGTAAAAGTTGTGAGGACGTCTTCATTCACACCCACCCAAGCAGGTGTGCCCATTTCCAATATTTTTGTATATTTGTAATAGTAAAACTATAAACCATTGTCTATGAAATCCCTACGGTTATTCACAGCAATTCTTCTTGTCATCTTAATGGTGGCGGATTCGTGCAAAAAGTTTGATCTGAATACCGATGATCTGGATTTAACCCTTAATCTGGATATCATCAAGACAAACTATGAAATTCGTTTTACTGATGCTGCTACTGGTCGGACGATAGGTGAAAACGATGAAATCATTATCCGGGCGACTATTCATGGCCAGGATAGTCTTTTTGTACTGGATCCGTCGGGAGACAGGTACGCTGAATATACAACATTGGCTGGGAGGCTGCCACTTTCCCTTGATCCCTATCTTGCTAAACCCACCGAAGAGGACCCGGTCAGTTTCGTGGTTTATGCGGAGGCCGATGGTTATTTTCCAACGAGCAAGCTGATAGAGACTACTACTGAAGGAGCTCATTATGAGGTAATTCAATTGGCAAGTCTGGCCGCACCACCGGCAGGCGCTGTGATAAAAACGGTGAGCAATGCCGGTAGATCCGACAATGGTATCCTTCGCGATTCCATGACTGTAGCAACCGATGGACTTGAAGCGAGCATTGCATTATCTCCGGGAACCATTTTGAAAGATAAGCATGGAGCACCATTGAACGGATCTTTGAAAGTAACATTATCTGTGTTTTCCGTCCTTGAAAATGCATCCCGTGAAGCCTTTCCCGGCGGTTTCATGGGCAAATCCGATTCCGCAGGTATTACTTCCGACAGTTTTTTCGAATCTGCCGGTTTCTTCAACCTCGAAATCAGCGATGAATCCGGACGAAGCCTGGATAAGGTAACCAATGGAAGGATTACGGCTGAAATCATGGTAGATCCGTCAATTGTTAATCCGAGAACAGGGTTGCCCGTCCAGGAAGGCGACGAGTTGCCCGTGTGGAGTTATAACGAAATAGCCGGCAGGTGGCAGTATGAATCGGTTACGCGGATAAAACTATCCGGTACCGGCCTCACCGCAATCGCTGAGCTCCCTCACTTATCCTGGTGGACTTTGGGCTGGCCCGGATATACCTGCAATTCAAATTATTACTTATTTACCACACCCGCTTCATCACTATTGGAGATTCCGGTCAAATATGAGGTCAGGTTTTTTTATTCCAGGAATCCACTTTGGATGTATTGGGGCTCATTATACTTTTCTGGTTTTCCGGCCCCTGAGCAAATGGCCTATGTCAGCAGCAATTACCTGAATAATAATCAATGGTTCCGTCTAAGCCACTGGCCAGTCGCCAGATTCATACGAATGGTATTTGTTAATACTGACGATGCCTGCGGCAGTGCTGAATTTTCATTTTGGAACACCCCTGAGACCCTCAATAACCAATTATGTGCAAGGGCTAACCCTGACGCCTACGCCATTTCTAAAATCCTAATTACTCCTCAATTTTTGGAAACACGGAGCCGCGCTCTTATCAATGTGGAAATTCTTTGCCAGGAAACTCAACGGAAGACGGTTCCCACGCAGCAAATCTATGTACGCTACCGGCAGCAGGGCAGTTCCTGCTGGCGTTATGAATGGATTACGAGCGGGGTCAGCATCATCTGGGGTATTGAGGCTGGTGATACGTATGAAGGCCAGGCTGCATACCAGGGCAGATGGCAGCCCGAAACACCCTACCCGTACACTATCGGCCGTGGATATCGAGAGGGCACACTCACCAGTCTTACCTTTACGGTGCCGATGAATTGCGGGAAGTAGTCCGTCATTTCATCTGCGGATACTGTAGGTTAGCTGTAGGGAAATCAGGGGGTACCATTTGTATTGAGCAACGGCCGCCATGATCAGCTGCTCATTGTTATCACTGCCCATCAGATTGAGTTTTTTTGTGCCTGTTAAACTCAATTGAGGTGCACCCTGATAAAAGGTACCAAGCTCAAAATTGAAAGATACTCTGTGCTCCCGGGAAAGGGTATTCCCAAATCCGAGAGCAAAATACGGCGCAAACTTTATCTCTGGGGTGATTATAGCTTCAACTATACCCAGATCGGCAGCTGGAACCATAATGTCCCCGTAGGGATAATCCGACGTGGGAGTTAAAGTAACCGTATGGCGCATGGCATTTTGCAAAACACCGGCTGTCAGATGAATAACATTTTTTACCGGATAAAAATCAAAAAACAAGTTAGCTCCTCCGAATTTAAGGTTGGCTTCAACTTTGGCACTGTAGCCTTCCATGGGAACATCTCTTGATATCGGTATATTCAGGAAGGAATAACCTAACCTGACGTTCAGACGAGTGCCGAATCCTTTTACGGCCTCAAAGCCAACTCCATTAGTGGTGGCCTTGATGCCAATGCCCCATAAATCAAGGATTCCGTATTGTTTATTTACCGAGGCTGAATCTGCATTCTGGCTTTGGATGCTGCTGAACGGCAGGAGCAGAAGGCAGACGACGATTGAGAAAGACTGGATTTTAATCATTATTTCTCGGACTAAATGAACATTTCAAGTTTGAAAAGGTTTTTCCGGGTGCAATATTCCCTGGCCTGATACATAAAGGCTTGCAAACGACTCTCCATCGAAGAGTCTTCCTGTCCATCATACGCAAAATTCTCCCAGGGAAAATGATCATGATCCCGTTTGAATAGATCCGAAACAGAAGTATTCAATGTTCCGGGCATGCAGGTAAAAGGCAGAATATTGACCACCCCTGAAATATATCCTTCTGAAAGTATTGAAGTGGTACCTAAGGACAACGGCGGGTCGCCGTCATAATCATGGTGGATATACTTATCACAGTGATCCAGCATTTCTTTGATCCTGACGACGGGTCCTACAGGGGTCAGTTCCCGCACAGCATTCAGAAGGTTCTCCTCGAAGTGGTGCTGAAGGATTCCCTGAATTTTTGACCGGATAAATCCCTTTGTATCTTTTTTCCATTTGCTGTCGCGGCTGTAGCGGTAAGTTGAATAAGAAAGCCATTCTGCAAACGGGGCCATCAGGGTTTCAGCTCCAAGTTCCTCCAGTCTTCTGACCACCTGCCCGCTGCAAAATGCATTATCCCGCATGAAAATTTCACCCACAACCGCGATGATCGGTTTGCGCTGTCCGTTAGAATAGGGGACAGCCATGAATTCACGGGTGTTCCTTTCCAGTACTGATTTTAAGGTTTTGCCTCCCCCTTCGAGTGATTTGACTATGGCCTTCAGAGCTTCCTTATATACCTTATCGGTCTGGCCCTTGATCATTTCATATGGCCGTCTTTGTTGCTGGAGTTTTCGGATGAGATCGATGGCAACAATCCCTCTCCAGGCAGACAATCGCCATTTAACCGGATTGCCCGGTGCAATGCTTGTGTAGTTATCCTCATTGCTGGGATGAACAATCATGGCATCTCCATAACCAAGGCGCTCAAAAATAATTTGCTGCAGTTTGTTGTAGCCGCCAAAACGGCATGGGCCGTTATGATCGGGCATAAAAAAGGCTACCTCTCCGGGAATGATCCCTGGCTCCATCAATTTACGAATGAAACTGCCGGTAGTGCAAATCAGTGGAAAACACTCCTGTCCATTTGTATATTTGCGTGCAATGGCCAGATCGGTTTCGTCCTGCATCGGCAGGACATCTGCTTTCATTCCGAGGCTCCGGCAGGCACCGGCAAATGCCCAGACTACATCATTGGCATATGGAAAATACAAGGTCCGTTCGGTGATAGGGAGTATCTTCGCCGGTTTCGGTAATTCGTTATTGATCCGGGCCCGCGTTGATTTATGATAACCATCCAGGCTATCGATAAAAGCCTCGATCCGTGTGATCATACCCGCGTTGGCACTGTGTTCATCAACCTCAAGATGCAGGAATGGTTTTCCTTTCATTTCCCTGACGAGGTAGTGTCTCAGGAAAGAATCGGGACCGCATCGGAAGTTAACGAGGTAAATTGCGTTCAGCCTGTCGTCCTTTGCCACGATCCTCGATCCGGCAATAATTTTCTGACCGCTTGGCCAGTACATCATCGGATAAAAATCGAATACATTTTCCTCCTTTAAGGGCAGAAAATCGAGCGGAATAGCCAGAATATTCAGATTTCTCAGCTTTTCCACCAGGTTCAGGTTAAGTGCGGGATCAGTGGTATTGTATGAACGCCCGATCACAATAAAAACCTTCTTGTCTTTCGGGAGATTGGCCATCACCTCCTTACCCCGTTCCTCCAGCCTCTTTTCAAAACGGATCTGAGCTTCATCCGCCTTTTGAACGGCTTTAAGAATTTTTGATTTTGGGATTTTAAATGTTCCGTGACCAAACTCAATAATCTCATCCCGGAAAGCCGTATCGAAATATCTCAGGTGGAAGGTAGGAGTCAGCAGTTTATCCTTAAGCGGAGAGTCGGCATAGGCAGCCCTGACCATGAATGGGTGCGACTGAATCCAGGGGCAATTGCAGTTGTTGGTCGGATTATCTTCCGCACCTTTAACGTTAACTACAAATGGAAGAAAAACATAATCAACCCCTTTTTTCAGCAGGTCATCCACATGCCCATGCACCATTTCGATGGGCAGGCAGGTTTCGCAGGTCATCATTTCGATCGACCGGTTAAGTGTTTTTTTGTTGGATTCTTTTGAAAGCACCACATTAAATCCAAGTTCTTCCAGCAGCGTTCTCCAGAACGGAAAATTCTGGTAAAAAATAGTCAGTTCCCTTGGAATCCCGATAGAAAGCTTAGCCGGATCAGGAACCGGATCATAATCATCAATCAGCATCCTGGTTCTTTCCTCGAAAAGATTGGGGATATTCTGCCCCATACCCTTACGTTCCTCTGCATCATACCTATCGCAGATTCCCCCGAAGAAAAGGGGTCTCTCGCCTTCAATCCGCACCTCATGGATCTCGCAATGGTTTGCGCAATGCTTGCAGACAAAAGTATCAGTGGCATAGGCCACGTCGCTGACATGAAAACCCTTGAACCTCGTTGGCTGGCCGGGCGCCATACTATCCCGGGCAAGCATGGCTGCGCCGATGGCCCCGGTGATGTCAAAATGGGGTGGGATATGGATCTCCTTGCCCGTAACCTGTTCAAATGCAGAAACAACGGCTTTGTTATTGGTAACCCCTCCCTGATAATAGATCCTGTTTCCAACCGATTTATCGCCTACAACCCGGTTGAGGTAGTTCAGTACCGTGGAGTAAGCAAGACCGGCAATCAGGTTCTCTTTTTCTTCCCCTTTTTGCTGGTAGGAATTCAGATCGCTCTCCATAAAAACGGTACATCTTTCACCCAGTTTCGACGGAGCTGCAGATTCAAATGCCAGCTTCTCAAATTCTTTAATAATATTGATATCAAGTCGTTCAGCCTGTTCTTCCAGAAAGGATCCTGTTCCTGCAGCGCAGACTTTATTCATTTCGAAATCAACGATAACTCCGTTCTCTATCCGGATATATTTTGAGTCCTGGCCACCGATCTCAAAAATAGTATCCACTTCCGGGTCATAAAAAATGGTGGCTGTAGCCTGGGCGGTTATCTCATTCTGAATGGAATCGGCACCAATAAAATCACCGGTCAGATAACGGCCTGAACCGGTGGTTCCGGCAGCCTTGATGGTGACCCTGTCGCCCACCTCCTCATAAATCTCCCGGAGTCCCTTCCGAATTGCCTCTATGGGCTGACTGGCAGTTGGAAGATACCTTCGTGCAACAACCTCGTTGTTGGTATTTATCAGTACCAGGTTGGTGCTCAGGGAGCCCACATCAAGCCCAAGATAAACTTCCGTCTTTTCATTTCCGGAAGGCAAAGGAACAATATCCTTAATAGGTTTCGATGCCGGGGGTATGAGCGGAGAGAGGCTTTGACCGGCCGATTTTTCATATTCACTCAGGTAGGATCGTAAGGCATTCAGGCCGAGGTAGTCCTTAAGACCGGCCGTATGGGTGCGGGTATGGAAAACAGCGCCGATAGCACCCATAGAAGCGTAGTATTCCGGAATGATCAGCTGTTGTTCATCCAGATCCAACACTTCGCGGAAAGCTCTTACCATGCCCGCATTTGCAGCCACTCCGCCCTGGAACATTACCGGTGGAACCAAATGTTTTCCGCGGCCGAGTGTGCTCTTTAGGTTTCTTGCCACAGCGAAACACAACCCGGCAATGATATCCTCAACCGGAGTAGCAACCTGCTGAAGATGTATCATATCACTTTTGGCAAAAACGCTGCACCGTCCTGCGATCCGAGGCGGATTTTTGGATTTAAGGGCCATTTCACCAAATTCCTTCTCAATCTTTACCCCGATCCGTTTGGCCTGCTGATCGAGGAACGAACCCGTACCGGCAGCGCACAAACTGTTCATGGAAAAATCCGAAAGCCGGGAAATATTTTCAACCGTTCCCTGATCCATAAAGATCAATTTTGAGTCTTCGCCTCCCATTTCAATGATGGTGCGTATCTTCGGGTAAAGCTGGGAGACCGCCGTGGATTGGGCAATAATCTCATTAATATGGATACCGCCCAATATTTCTGCTGCCTTTTTTCCTCCTATCCCTGTAAAAACCATGAATTTCATGTGTTCTTCGGGGTAGCTTGCAAATAAACTCTCCAAACGGGCCAGCAACTGGTGAAATGGTTTTCCGTGACAGTAATCGTAAAATTCCTCTCTGATTTTACCGGTTTGATCTATTAAAACGGTGTTGACTGAGATTGATCCGATGTCGATACCAACTTCAAATTTCATAGCTAGCAAGGGTTTTTGCAGGTATGATCTAATCCTTCTAAGATTATACCCGTACTAAGATAGGGCATAAAATGAGTTTTTCAAAAAAAACGGGGTGATAATCAAATAACGTTAACGGCGTTAAGGGGGTGGCCTCCTTCTGGGGGCTGGGACAAAATGCCAACAGCTTGATCATTCCAGAGAGACAAAATGGATTCTCTTATTAATTGCCACTACCTTTAGGTAGTGGATAACATTGATTAACAACTAATTATGGCCTTTAGGCCAATATTTTTGAGTACATCCTCCCAAATCGACAAAAATTGGCCTAAAGGCCATAAAGCTCTGTGGATCAATCCAATCCACTACCTAAAGGTAGTGGCAATTAATAATTTGGCACACTGTTCATATAAATGCTTGTAGCATTTTATCCCGCCCCCTTCCGTGGCACAGCCATTGCTTATTAGTCATCATTGGCTTCAGCAACCCGATAACCGACAACCGACAACTATCATAACCATCACAACAACCACAACAGTAAACCCATTGGCTAGTTTCTATTTATCGTAAATCCAAGCTGCTTAACCTGTTCCAGGGAAGTAAAGTATCCTATTTCCCTTCTTTTCTGAATAAACTCCCAGGCTTTGCTTTTGTCCATAAAGGCTTCGATTTCGGGGAGACTGGCGGTATTAAGGTTAACAGCCAAGGGTGTTTTAGGTTCGGGCATCCAGAGGGCACGGCGGATTTTTACGGATTTTGAACGGACCCATAATTCCGGACCGATGTTGGCTCCAAGGCTCTCAATATCTGATTTGCAACTTTCAACAAGCTTTTTAACCTGGTCCTTGTATTGCGGTTGAAGACCTTTAAAATTCTGATATTCACCTATTTGACCCAAATAATTAATTTTTTCGGTCAATCGTGCCAATTCCGGCGAAACCGTAACCCCTTTGGTCAGCTGGATGAATTGTTTAAGAATTTCATCGCGGTCGTCCGGGAATTGCCGGCACCATTCTTCAATCCATGGTATCAGAGGACTTCCGGTGATAGTAAGGTTTTTCATCTGGTTCCATACCTGGAAATTCTTGATCATCATGTTTTCTATAGGAGAGAAAATCTGTTCCGGACTGATTCCCGCTGGAATAGGCTTCACCAGGAAGGGTGTATAAAAATCTGTATTAAGGTAATTCAGAGCAAGTTTCTGGTCGATATTAATCTGATAAAACAAGGTCGCCAGCACCCCTTCGCAGGAGAGCATCTGCTGC
>Ga0208566_1001708_pt1 | contig 12345 bp, 6 predicted proteins | sample PL_2010_150m_FD_184159 | JGI IMG/M metagenome (GOLD analysis project Ga0208566, IMG submission 184159) | Freshwater microbial communities from Powell Lake, British Columbia, Canada to study Microbial Dark Matter (Phase II) - PL_2010_150m... | ecosystem: Environmental > Aquatic > Freshwater > Lake...
TCGTCTATGGCTTTCAGCGATAGCGCATAGTTGGACAGCTTGCGTGTGTCCGAGAAACTCACCGTCCATTTCTTGCTGGCACTGCCGGTATTGGCGACCAGCACCGCAACCTGGCCATCGGCGCGTTGGGCCGCGAGCGCCTTGAGACCCGAGACGGTGGCGCTTGCGACCGGGTCGATGCGATCCGAATACGCGGCAAATTCAGACCACAAGCTGAATGCGAGACCAGTCTTGGTCGGGATGCCGTCGGCCATAAACAACCCATATTTTTCAGGGTCGGTAGTGCTGGGATTATTTGCCCGGTAGATATACGACTGCGTCACCCCTTGCTGTTGCAGGTTGATCCACGCCGTGGTGTTCAGAGCCGCGCCTTGTGCCTTGATGCGCAACGACTCGTTGCTGGCTATGGTTGCTGCGTCGGTTGCCCCTGATTGGGTATGGGTATTCCATTCCGTGATATGCAACTCGGTCGCCGTATAGCCACGCTTGTCGAGTTCGCTTCGGTAGTAGCTGGTGGCGGTGACGTAGTCGTCGGGCGCGTTGGTATAGACATGCCAGGAGAAGAAATCGAGGGGCGCCCCGGCGGCCTTCACATAGTCGAGGAAGGCTGTGGTCCATTGTTTGCCTAAGGTGTTGGCAAAACCGCTCTGGGTGATTCCCGGCCCACCGATCTTGATCGTCGGTAAGGCCGCCCGGATCGCCTTGGCGGTATCCGAGTACAGTTTGAAAAAATCCTCCTTGGTGTAGGGACTCGGCCAGAAATTGCTGCTGTCCGGCTCGTTGCCGATTTCCACGGTGGCGATCAGACCGGTGTAGCCGCTCCACTTGCCTTCCTGGTAATGGCGCACCACCTCCACCGCGGCTTGCGTCCAGTTGGCGCGTTCGCCTGAACTCGGCGCAACGACCCCGGCCGCCGAATCCCATATCCGCAGATAGACGGTCAGGCCGTTGTCCTTGAGGGAAGCGATCGCCGCATCGCTGCTGAAGTCCGCATAAGTCCCGCCCGTTGTGAAATTGTAAGAACTCTGCAGGGTGGGATCCTTGGTCCGGTCGGGATACATCAACGCCATGTCGACCGCGGACGGAAAATCATGGGTCCGAACCGACTTCACGCCGAGTTGCTTGAAGCCGCCCTTTACGTCCTGGGTGGTGGTCTTGCTGTTCCAATGGAGTGGGCCGGCATTCACACCCAACAGCGATTGAACCGTGCCGGCCTTGCTTCCCAGCGTGTAGGTGACATCAACTCCATCGGCCAGTGCCACCGTGCTTGCCAGAATGGCCGCCGCAAGCGCAGCTAATTTCTCAAGCATATGTGTTTTCCTCAAAATCCCTTTCGACAACCATGCCCAGGGACCAACATTCATTTTGGTGGAAACATTATTCATCCATCCGCCCGGCAGGGTCAAGCCAAAGTGATCGGGTCGCGGGCTCAGCATATAATCGGCGCTTCCGCAGCCGCTGTCGCCTTTCATGTCCCTCGCCGTCCTCAAGTCACGTGCCCTTGCCGGCATGGACGCCCCGGAAGTCACCGTCGAGGTGCACCTGGCGCCCGGTCTGCCCGGCTTTACCCTGGTCGGCCTGCCCGATACCGAGGTCAAGGAAGCCCGCGACCGGGTGCGCGCGGCAATCCAGAACTGCCGCTTCGAATTTCCGCAGCGGCGCATCACCGTGAATCTGGCGCCCGCCGATCTCCCCAAGGAATCCGGGCGTTTCGATTTGCCGATCGCCCTGGGCATCCTGATCGCCTCGGGCCAGGTCAAGGGCAACAATCTGGAAGACTACGAATTCGCCGGAGAGCTGGCGCTCGGCGGCGAGCTGCGGGCGATTCGCGGGGCGCTGGCGATGTGCGCAACCATGTCCCGCGCCAATGCCGCAAAGCGCAGTTTCATGCTGCCGGCCGACAGCGCTGCCGAAGCGTCATTGGTGCGTTCCGCAAGCATACTGCCGGCGCGCACCCTGCTCGAGGTCTGCGCCCATCTCAACGGACAGCAAGCCCTCCAGCCCTATGCGGGCGCAGCCTTGATGGCGGAGCCCCGCTACCCCGATCTCGCCGAAGTCAAAGGACAGACCCAGGCCAAACGCGCGCTGGAAGTGGCCGCGGCCGGCAGCCACAGCCTGCTGTTGTCCGGTCCGCCGGGAACCGGCAAGTCGATGCTGGCGAGCCGCTTTCCCGGCATTCTGCCGGCGATGACCGAAGCCGAGGCCCTGGAAAGTGCCGCGGTGCAGTCCCTGGCCGGGGCTTTTCGGATCGAGGACTGGGGGCGTCGCCCTTTCCGCGCCCCTCACCACTCGGCGTCAGGCGCCGCGCTGGTCGGCGGCGGCAGCGTGCCGCGCCCGGGGGAGATCTCACTGGCGCACCACGGCGTGTTGTTCCTCGACGAACTCGTCGAGTTCGAGCGGCGCGTGCTGGAAGCCTTGCGCGAACCCCTTGAGAGCGGCCACATCTGCGTTTCCCGGGCAGCCCAACGCACCGATTTCCCGGCCCGCTTCCAACTGCTGGCGGCGATGAATCCCTGCCCCTGCGGCTGGCTGGCACATCCCAACGGCAAGTGCCGCTGCACTCCCGACCAGGTGGCGAAATACCGCGGCAAACTTTCCGGACCCTTGCTCGACCGCATCGACTTGATGCTGGACGTGCCCTCGCTTTCCGACGTCGAATTACAGGCACAGGCCGACGGCGAGTCTTCCGCCAGCGTCCGCGAGCGCGTCACCGGAGCCCGCCGGCGCCAGTTGGCGCGACAGGGCAAAGCCAATGCACTGCTGAGCAGCGCGGAAATCGACCGGCACTGCCTGCCTGACGACGCGGGCGCACAACTCCTGAAACAAGCCATCGCCCGGCTGTCGCTGTCGGCCCGCGCCTACCATCGCGTGCTCAAGGTGGCGCGCACGATTGCCGACCTGGCCGGTATCGAGACGGTACGCAGTCCGCACATCGCCGAAGCGATACACTACCGCCGCGGCCTGGCGGAAGCTTGAGGGCTAGCTCCACAACTCTCTCGATCGAATCTGCAACATCGCCCGCCACCAATGAAGACAGCCTCCCCACCTGTGCTGCCCCGCAGCCTCTCGGCATTGCTGGCGGCGCTGGCGATGATCGGGCCGTTCTCGATCGATACCTATCTGCCGGCATTCCCGGCGATGAGCGCCTCGCTCGGCGCCAGCACGGTCGAAGTGCAGCAGACGCTGACCGCCTTCATGGTGCCGTTCGCCTTCATGATGCTGTGGCATGGCGCATTGTCGGACGCACTCGGCCGGCGCAGCGTGATTCTCTTCGGGCTGGCCGTTTATGTGCTCGCCTCGCTGTTCTGCGCTTTCTCGACGCGCATCGAATACCTGTGGATCGGGCGCGCCTTGCAAGGTCTTTCCTGCGGCGTCGGCATGGTGGTGAGCCGCGCCATCGTCCGCGACCTTCTCGACGGACCGGATGCGCAACGGATGATGGCGCGCATCAGCATCATGTTCGCCATCGCTCCGGCGATCGCCCCGGTCATCGGCGGCTGGATCCACGCCTTCTTCGACTGGCACGCCATCTTCGTCTTCATGGCAGTTTTCGGCAGTGTGGTGTGGCTGGCGACACTGCTCTGGCTGCCCGAGACCCTGCCTCTGAACAAGCGCCAGAGCCTGCATCCGGTGCATCTCTGGCATTCCTATGTGAGCGTTTTCTCCCACGGCGAATTCATGCGCCTGTCGGCAGCGATCACCCTGAATTTCAATGCCATGTTTCTTTACGTGATGTCGGCGCCGGCATTCCTGATCCAGCACCTCGGCCTCTCGCCGCAGGGTTTTGCCTGGCTGTTCGGTCCGGGCGTAGGTGGCATGATGATCGGCGCATTCATCTCCGGACAACTGGCGGGGCGGCTCAGCCCGCGCCGGACCATCGCCCTCGGCTATGTCATCATGACCCTCGCCGCCGCCGCCAACCTTGCCATGAATCTGCTGATGCCCGCACGATTGCCCTGGGCCATCCTGCCGTTCCCGTTTTTCAACATGGGCATGGCCATGGCGATGCCCAGCATGCAACTACTGGCGCTCGACCTGTTCCCGGAAAAGCGCGGCCTGGCCTCGAGCTGTCAGGGCGTGGTGCAGACCGCCACCAACGCCCTCACTGCGGCCGTGCTGGCGCCGCTGCTGTGGGCTAGCCCGCTGACGCTGGCGTCCGGCATGGCGGGCTTCTTGGCGCTGGGACTGATCGTCTTCGCGATTGCGCTGTACTACTACCGCAAGCCGGCCTGAGAATATTCAGGCAGTCTGCTTGCAGTTGGTTTCGCGCAGGAAGGAAATCAGGATCGTCGACACCACGATGGCGCCGACGATCAGGCTGAAACCGGCTTGATAGGCGGCGGCGTCATAGGTGCGCGCGCCGTTGGCCAGGGTGCCCGGCCAATGCCGGTCCAGCATCCAGCCGACCGCCGGCTGCAACAGCATGCCGCCCACCAGCGGCCCCATGTTGCAGACACCGGATGCGGTTCCGGTCAGGCGCAGCGGCAATGATTCCTTGGCACAAGCGAAGCCGATGGTGATGTTGCCGGAGACAAATCCCACCGGCACCAGCAGCGTAATCAGCAACCACAAAGGCAGCGGCAGATAGATGATCGTCGCCCAGCCGGCCAGCGCAATGATGGTGGACAGCACATACAGCGGCTTGCGCTTGCCGATGCGTTCCGACCAGGCGCCGAGCAGCGGCCCGCCCAGCGCCCAGGCCACCAGCAGCATCGAGGTGACCGTCGCGGCGCTGCGTGGATCGAGCCCGTGGACCTGGCGCAAGTAGGGCACACCCCACAAGCCGCCGAAGGCCAGGACGGCGCCGACCACGCCGACCGGGGTCAGCAGCAGGATCCAGATATTGCGGTAAGACAGCACTTCCAGCAGGCCACGCAGGATCGGCGTGGGCGCATGGCTTTGATGGGCGCCCTGAAAAAAGCTGGCATAGCCGGATTCGGCCGGATCGTCGCGCACCAGCCACCAGGTGACGATGCACAACAGCGCGGTCAGTCCGGCCGAGGCGCCCATCACCGCGCGCCAGCCGAAGGCATCGACCAGCAGGCTCAAGGGTACCCCGGCGGCCACCGCGCCGATCACCCCGGTGAACAACGCCATGCCGGCAGCCAGCGCATATTGGCGGGGCGCGAACCAGTGGCTGGCGAGCTTCAGCATCGAGACGAAAGCCACCGCCACCGAAGCGCCGATCAGCAGGCGTCCGGCATTGGCCCACCACAGGCTGGTGGCGCCGGCGAACAGCGCAGTGCCGAGTGCCGCCACGCCGGCCCCCAGCGTGAGCAGGCGGCGCGGGCCCCAGCGGTCGGCGATGATGCCGGTGGGAACCTGCATCGCCACATAGGAATAGAAATAGAAACCGGAGAGGTTGCCGAGCGCCGCGGCGCCGATGGCGAACTCCGCCATCAACTGATCGGTGATCACGGCCGGCGCCACGCGCTGGTAGAAACCGATCAGGTACAACATCGCACCCAATCCCCATACCAGCCAGGCCAACGCGGCCGGCGGAAAGCCGCGGGCCGGCTCACTCATGTGCTGGAGTGCATTTCGCGATTAGGGACTGCATGGGTGAGTAGAGCGGAGTAAATCGAAGCTTCATTATAGACGACCGACCATCACCCCGAATCGCCAGCAAGGGCGCGGGGCGCGGCATGGCGCATGATAAAATGCGCCGATCCCTCCACGTTGCGACGACCATGCAAGCCGACCGCAGTCAACAACTCCGCGAACTCCTGAGTCGCCGTATCCTGCTTCTCGACGGCGCCATGGGCACCATGATCCAGCGGCTGGGCTTGGTCGAGGGCGACTATCGCGGCAGGCGTTTCGCCGACCATCCCAAGGATCTCAAAGGCAACAACGACCTGTTGTCGCTCACCCAGCCGGCGATGATTCACGACATCCATGTCGAGTACCTGGCGGCAGGCGCCGACATCGTCGGCACCAACACCTTCACTGCCACCGCCATCTCCCAGGCGGACTATGGGCTGGAGTCCATCGTCTACGAACTCAATGTCGCCGGTGCGCGCATCGCCCGTGCCGCCTGCGAGGAATCTACGGCGAAGAATCCCGACAAGCCGCGCTGGGTCGCCGGCGTACTCGGTCCCACCTCGCGCACCGCCTCGCTGTCGCCGGACGTGAATGACCCAGGCCACCGCAATGTGGATTTCGACGAACTGGTGGCCACCTATCTGGAGGCCGCCCGCGGTCTGGTCGACGGCGGCGCGGACGTGCTGTTGGTGGAAACGATATTTGACACACTCAATGGCAAGGCCGCCTTGTTCGCCATCGAGAAGTTGTTCGATGAGAAAGGCCAGCGTCTGCCGCTGATGATTTCAGGCACCATCACTGATGCCTCCGGCCGCACGCTGTCCGGCCAGACCGCGGAGGCCTTCTGGAACTCGCTGCGGCACGCCCAGCCGCTGTCCTTCGGACTGAACTGCGCCCTCGGCGCGGCAGAGTTGCGCCAGTATGTGGCCGAACTGTCGCAGGTCTGCGACTGTTTCGTCTCGGCCCACCCCAACGCCGGGCTGCCCAACGCTTTCGGCGGCTACGACGAGACCCCGCAGATGCTCGCCGCGGAGATCGGCGAGTGGGGCGAAGCGGGCATCATCAACATCACCGGCGGCTGCTGCGGCACCACGCCCGAGCACATCCGCGCCATCGCCCAGGCGCTCGACGGTTTGAAGCCACGTCAGCCGGCAACCCCTGGACGGAAGCTGCGCCTGTCCGGATTGGAACCGTGCAACATCGACGCCGAATCGCTGTTCGTCAATGTCGGCGAGCGTACCAACGTCACCGGCTCGAAAGCCTTCGCCCGCCTGATCCTCAACGGCCAGTTCGAGGAGGCCGTGGCGCTGGCGCGCAACCAGGTCGAGGCCGGCGCACAGATCGTCGACATCAACATGGACGAGGCCATGCTCGACTCGCAGGCGGCGATGGTGAAATTCCTCAAACTCATCGCCAGCGAACCGGACATCGCCAGGGTGCCGATCATGCTCGACTCCTCCAAGTGGGAGGTGCTCGAAGCCGGCCTGAAATGCCTGCAGGGCAAAGGCATCGTCAACTCGATCTCGCTCAAGGAAGGCGAAGAAAAGTTCCTCCAGCAGGCGCGCCTGATCCGCCGCTACGGCGCCGCCGCCATCATCATGGCTTTCGACGAGCAGGGACAGGCCGACACCTTGCAGCGCAAGACCGGGATCTGCCAACGCGCCTACCACCTGCTGGTCGGCGACGGCTTCCCGGCCGAGGACATCATCTTCGATCCGAACATTTTCGCCATCGCCACCGGCATCGAGGAGCACAACAACTACGCCGTCGATTTCATCAATGCGACGCGCTGGATCCGGCAGAAGCTGCCGCACGCCCAGGTCTCCGGCGGCGTCTCCAACGTCAGCTTCAGTTTCCGCGGCAACGATGCGGTGCGCGAGGCGATCCACACGGTGTTTCTGTATCACGCCATCCGGGCCGGCATGAGCATGGGCATCGTCAACGCCGCCCAGCTCGGCGTGTATGACGATCTCGATCCGGCCTTGCGCGACAAGGTCGAAGCGGTGGTGCTGAACCGGTCCGCCGATGCCGGCGAGCACCTGGTCGAATTTGCCCAGACGGTGAAAGGTTCGGCCAAGGAGCAGGTGCAGGATCTGGCCTGGCGCGACAAGCCGGTAAACGAGCGCCTGGCTCACGCCATGGTGAAAGGCATCACCGACTGGATCGTGGTTGACACCGAGGAGGCGCGGTTGGCCAGCGTCGCCGCGGCGCTGCCGCCGCTGGCGGTGATCGAGGGGCCGTTGATGGGCGGCATGAACGTGGTCGGCGACCTGTTCGGCGCCGGCAAGATGTTCCTGCCCCAGGTGGTCAAATCGGCGCGCGTCATGAAGCAGGCGGTGGCGCATCTGCTGCCCTATATCGAAGCCGAGAAGCTGCGCACCGGCGCGGCCGCCAAGGGCCGCATCATGATGGCCACGGTAAAGGGCGACGTCCACGACATCGGCAAGAACATCGTCGGCGTGGTGCTGGGTTGCAACGGCTACGAAGTATTCGACCTCGGCGTGATGGTGGCGTCCGACAAAATCCTCGCCGCGGCACGCCAGCACGATGCCGACATCATCGGCCTGTCTGGCCTGATCACCCCGTCGCTGGAGGAGATGAGCCATGTCGCCGCCGAGATGCGGCGGCAGGGCTTCACGGTGCCGCTGCTGATCGGCGGCGCCACCACCAGCCGCGCCCACACCGCGATCAAGATCGCGCCGAACTACGACGGGCCGGTGGTGTATGTGCCCGACGCCTCGCGTGCCGTCGGCGTGGTTTCCAAGCTGCTGTCCGACGACCAGGCGGCCGGCTACCGCGCGGAGGTCGTCGCCGACTATGCGAAGCTGCGCGGCCAACATGCGGCCAAGAAGGGTGTGCCGCTGCTGGCGCTGGCGGCGGCGCGCGCCAACCGCACCCTGCTCGCCTACGCGCCGGTGACGCCAAAACTCCCCGGGGTGACGGTGCTGCGCGACATCGATCTCGCCACGCTGACAGCCTACATCGACTGGGGACCGTTCTTCCAGACTTGGGACCTGGCCGGCAGTTATCCGAAAATTCTCGAAGACGAAAAGGTCGGCGAGGCCGCGCGAAATGTCTTCGACGACGGCAAAAAGATGCTTGAGAGCATCGTCAAGGCGCAATTGACCAACCCGTGGCTAACCGCGAACGCCGTGTTCGGCCTGTTTCCGGCCAACGCCAGCGGCGACGATATCGAAATCCATGCCGATGAGACGCGCACCGCCACGCGCGCCACCCTGCATTGCCTGCGCCAGCAGCAGCAACGACCTCCAGGCAAGCCGAATCAATGCCTGGCGGATTTCGTCGCGCCGCGGGGCACGCCCGACTGGCTCGGCGCCTTCGCGGTGACGGCCGGCCTGGGCATTGAGCGCAAGCTCGCCGAGTTCGAGGCAACCCACGACGACTACCACGCCATCATGCTCAAGGCGCTCGCCGACCGGCTCGCCGAAGCCTGCGCGGAGTGGCTGCACCAGCGCGTCCGCAGGGAATACTGGGCTTATGCGGCGGATGAAGGACTCGGCGCCGCCGACCTGATTGCCGAAAAATACCGCGGCATTCGCCCGGCGCCCGGCTATCCCGCCTGCCCCGACCATACCGAGAAGGCCGCGCTGTTCGACCTGCTCGACGCGAGCGGGAATGCCGGCATCAAGCTCACCGAGAGTTACGCGATGCTGCCGGCCGCCGCGGTGAGCGGATTCTACTTTGCCCACCCCGAGGCGCAGTATTTCGCCATCGGCAAGATCGGCCGCGACCAGCTCGAAGACTGGGCACAGCGCAAAGGCATGCGCATCGCCGAGGCGGAAAGATGGTTGGCGCCGGTGCTTTGACAAACCGCTGCATCCCTTGACTGGAGACATCGCATGACCGAAATTTCATCGACAACCGACGACGGCCGCCTGAGCTTCGAGGAAGCCGTGGCTTATGTCCAGCGCAGCCGGGAAGCCGCCTATACCGTTACGCCGATATTCGGCGATCGCCTGGATGAAGCGGTCAGGGCCGAGGGCGCACGGGTCTATGTCCTGTTGCCGGATGAAGCGGAGGTTGGCAGCGGCTACCGTCTGCAGTTCATCGCCGGTCCTTTCTTCTCATCCGCCTACGCCGCCCATGAAAACATTGCCGCCGCCGACATCCCCGAGAGCGTACGCGGACTGCGCTTCATGACGACCCACTGCGAACTCGAATGGTTGACCGAGCAGGTGCAGGTACTCATCAACAAACTGGTGAATGCCGCCGGCTCGGCAAAGCCGGAGATGCCCAACTATCTCGACGTCCAAACCAAGGGCGCGGCACCGGAAGTGGTGTTCCCGGTCGCCTTCATCGGGCGCGATCCCAAACCGCCACATTGACCAACATGGCTGTCCGGATTCGGTAATTGACAGGCCGCCGGATATGGCATTTGCATGACACGAGGATACCCACCATGATCAGCCAAGACGCCGTGCGAACCTTGTTGGTTGCCGCCGCTACGGTCCTGTTCTGCAGCCAGGCGCCTGGCGCCACCAACGCGCCTCAGACTGACCTCAAACCGACCGAAGCCGACATCATCAAGAACGCCCAAGCTGCTGATTGGCGCTTGCTGAATCCGGAAAACACCCTGGTGATGGAGGTATCGGGCCAGCAGGTGGTAATAGAACTCGCGCCACGCTTTGCCCCCCAGCATGTCGACAACATCCGCCATCTGGCGCGCAACGGCTACTACAGCCGCTCGGCCATCGTGCGGGTCCAGGACAACTATGTCACCCAATGGGCCGACCCCAACGACGAGGACCCTGCGCGCGCCCTGCCGCTGGGCGACGCACGGGCAAAATTGCCCGCCGAGTTCACCATCCCGCTACGCGGTCTTGCGATCAACCGGCTCAAGGACGTTGACGGCTGGGTGCCGGTGACAGGGTGGCTGGACGGCATGCCGGTGGCGGCAGATCCAGCCATTGACCAGGCCTGGATCACGCATTGTTACGGGGTGGTCGGCTCCGGACGGGACAACGCCCCCGACAGCAGCAACGCCACCAGCCTCTACGTCATCATCGGGCAGTCGCCCCGCCGTCTGGATCGCAATATCACCGTGGTCGGGCGGGTGGTGCAGGGAATCGAGGCGCTGTCCGCACTGCCGCGCGGGCCCGCGCCCATGGGCTTTTATCAACAAGCCGCGCAAAAGATAGCCCTGGGCAAGGTTCAGTTGATGGCCGACATGCCGCCGGCTGAACGTCCTGCACTGGAAGTGCTGCGCACCGACACCGCCACTTGGACGGCGCTGGTGGAAGCCACCCGCAATCCGCAGGCAGCGTGGTTTGCTTTCCGACCGGGGCACACCAACGTCTGCAACCGGAGCATCCCGGTGCGTCCTGCGGGACGGGTCCAACCTTGACGGTGAGCCGAGGGGCGCTCAACGAGCCCAAACCCAACTGCGGGCACTGGCACCCCAAAGGAAGATAAGTGGACGCAGAAGCACCGATCACGGGAGCGCTGGCTCCGGTGGCACCAAATCAGCGGATTCAGGACCTGGACGTGGTCCGCGGCTTTGCCCTGCTCGGCATCATGCTGATGAATATCGAATTCTTCAACCGCACCACCCACGGCATTATGGAGGGCATGCCGGCCGGATTGAGGGGACTGGACTGGGCAGCAAGCTGGTTTATCGCCTATTTCGTCCAGGGCAAGTTCTGGACCATCTTCTCCATGCTCTTCGGCATGGGCTTTGCGGTGATGCTGACCCGGGCTGAACAGGCGGGGCGCGACTTTCTCTGGCCGTATCTGCGCCGCATCGGCGCGCTGGCGGTGTTCGGCGCGGCACACTATATCTTTCTGTGGGACGGCGACATTCTCTTCAGCTACGCCCTCGCCGCCGGTGCGCTGCTGATACTGCTCTACGGCAAATGGCAGCACATTCTGATCGCGCTGGCGCTGCTTGCGGCGGTGGGCTTCATCCCCGGTCTTGATCCGGTGTGGGGAATGGCAGGGGCGCTGCTGTCCATCGCTTTGAATTCGCTCTACCTGCGCAGTGAACGCCGGGTCAGCCTTCGCGGCGCCAGCCTGCCCTTGTTCGCATTCATACAACTGGCATTGGGTGGTCTTGCAGTGATCGCAGCGGTGGTCCTTTGGTCGTTGCCGGATGGCCCGAAGGAACCAAGGGTTCCGCTCACCATAGCGGGCATAGCAATGCTGGTGATCGGGATACTGGCGGCGAAGTTCCACGATCCTGTCGGGTTGCGCGGACTGCGCCTGGGTGTGGCCAGCTACGTATTCGTGTGCCTGATGATGACCCTAGTCGGTGCGGTTCAGTACTTGACGCCGACTGTGCCGCCCAGCCCCACGGCGGCGGCGGACCACAAGGCGCAAGATGCGGCGGCCGAGCGGGCCAAGCGCTTGGCGAAACGTCAGGAGGATAAACGCGGCGAAGCATTGACTCTCTCGCAGGGGGGTTACCTGGAGGCGGTCGAGTGGCGCGCCCGGAAGTTTCCGCTCAAGGTCGCGCGTGACGCGGGATTTGCCATTGTCCTGGTCGCGATGTTTCTGCTCGGTGTCTGGTTCGTTCGTTCAGGGGTGATGGAAAATGCGCAGGCGCACTTGCCCTTGTTCGAAAGACTCGTTCTGTACGGAATTCCGGTCGGGATCGGCCTTGGCCTGCTGGGCAGTTTCGTTGCCGTATCGAGCACACCGGGTGACGATCACGACGGTTTCACGGCGGCGAGGGGTCTGGCGATGCTGGGCAACTTGCCGGCCTGCCTTGGCTATGTGGGGATGGTCGTGTTGATGCTGCACAGCAACTCGCCATTTGCCAAAATTCGTGTGCTGGCACCCTTTGGG
>Ga0208566_1001709_pt1 | contig 12340 bp, 9 predicted proteins | sample PL_2010_150m_FD_184159 | JGI IMG/M metagenome (GOLD analysis project Ga0208566, IMG submission 184159) | Freshwater microbial communities from Powell Lake, British Columbia, Canada to study Microbial Dark Matter (Phase II) - PL_2010_150m... | ecosystem: Environmental > Aquatic > Freshwater > Lake...
TTGTGACACTTTTGATGGGGACACACATTGCCAATTTGGAGTATCGGTGGACCCTGGACTAAACTGTGAAAATGCTCCAAATTAGTAATCTTTTATCATTATTTTTTGTTGAAAATATAGCAATTCCCTCGAATTAATACACCAACAAATAGTTGTCCACCTTGGGTTTATCCCACATATGTTTGGAGTTTGTTATGCTGATTCAGATGCAGGGGAACCCGATTGGAGAATGAATGCGTGTATTTGACGAGGACGAACATCCAAAGTTGAAAGTTGAGCCATTTACTTCGAAAAAAGCTCTTGGAATCCAAGAGCTTTTTCCCATTAATGTCTCGAATCTATCACCTGTGTTTCAAATTTTAAGGAATACACTGGTTTTAATTTTCAGGTGGTGGTATTAAATTGTTCATAATTGAATCTTCCTTGTCCTCCCCGTATCATGGTCATCAACTCATCCATTTTCATTTCTGCCAATTGCATATAGGATTTCCAGTTTTTAATCATCTCGAAAAATTCTTCCTCCTTGATTTTTCCCTTATCAACCTGGCAGGATAATAATACCAGCCAACCCGGACACATGCTAAACACCTGGCAGTAATTAATGATCGTACCCAGGGTTGGAAAGGACTCTCCATTCTCGATGTGATTTGGATCCATTCGGTGAACATCCCGAATGATTTCGTACTTTTCACCGGATGTCTCCCGCATGATCCTAAGGGCATCCTTAATTCGCCTTTTCTGGTGTTCCGTAAATTTTTCCATACCGTGCAAAAGGTTATGTTGTTGGGACAGATAAATATAATCAGTGTTTCTGTTCTTTGCAACGACGCCGGCGTAAGTATTTTCAATTAATTATGAAACCGAATGATTGCTCGTTTTGCTCAATCGCAATTAACCCGGGCGTTCCCTATCTTTACACCCTAAAAGAGCATAGAATGAAACGAATTTTCAGCCCCAGCACAATATTTTTGGCCGTAACAATATTGTTTTCCCACCCGGTAAATTCCCAGGAATTAACCAGTCCGGTCGATCTCGTAAACCCTCGCATCGGCGGGATCAGTCATGTGCTGAAGCCCACGTTTCCTACGGTCCACAGGCCCTACGGGATGGTACGGTTCTACCCGGTGACGAGTCCCGGTATTTCCGATTCGTACCTGGGCGGGAGGATTTACGGATTTCCATTGAACCGGCCCGAACATCGCGGACGTGCTGTCATTACGGTGATGCCGGTATCCGGAATTGAATCGATAAAAAACCCCGATTTGAGTTCTGCCTTTAACCATGATTTTGAGAAGGTTACTCCCTACCAGTATTCCGTTTTGCTGGAGGATGATAATATCACCGTAGATTATACACCCACCGGGAGATGCGGCTTTTATCAGTTTTCACCGGAATCGACCACCGATCTGGTCCTGGTTTTCCAGACCACCGACGATGGCAGCTTTGATCTGAAAAATGAGCAGAACCTGTTTGGCAGTGAGGCGTTTAACGGGATCCGGGAATATGTGAATATCTGGTTCAACCGCCCGGTAAAACAATCGGGGTATGTTGATGCCAACGGCAAGGTTGTAAACAAGTCAAAGGGTAAAGGAAAAGGAATGAAGTTTTTCGTTGTTTTCAACGGTGCCGAGCAGGTGAAGATGAACTACGGGGTATCCTGGATCGATGAGGCCCAGGCCGGACGGAACCTTTTGCAGGAGATCCCCGGCTGGGATTTCAATAAAGTGGTGAACGACGGCCGGGATGTTTGGAACCGGGAACTGGGAAAGATCAAAGTTAAAGGAGGTACTGATAATCAGCGTATCACCTTCTATACCGCTCTATATCGATCCATGGAACGGATGGTGAATATCAATGAATACGGCCGCTATTTCAGCGCCTATAATAAGAAAACGGTTAAAACCACCCATAATTTTTATGTTGATGACTGGAGCTGGGATACCTTCCGCACGCTGCATCCGCTCCGGTTCCTGATCAGTCCCGACCGCGAGGCGGATATGATCAAATCCTATATCCTGATGGGCGAGCAAAGCGGCTGGATGCCCACTTTTCCGCAGGTATCGGGCGATGCCAAATGCATGATCGGCCATCACCAGGCGGCCATCATTGCCGATGCCTGGATGAAAGGGATCCGGGGGTTTGATCTGCCTCGGGCCTATAAGCTATTGAAAAAGAACGCGATGGAAGGAACCATGATTCCCTGGCAGGAAGGGCCTGCAACTGAACCTGATAAATTCTACCGTGACAAAGGTTGGTTCCCGGCCCTTGCACCAGGCGAAGCTGAAACGGTAAAACAGGTAAGCTCTTTCGAAAAACGCCAGGCGGTTGCGGTTACCCTGGAAGAGTCGTACGACGACTGGTGCCTGGCGCAGATTGCGGGCGAGCTGAAACAAACTAATGATGCAAAGCTTTTCCTGGCCCGATCGGGCAACTATAAGAACGTATTCAATCCTGCCACCGGGTTCATGTCGCCAAAAAAGGCCGATGGCACCTGGGTGGAGCCATTCGATCCGAAAACTTCCGGAGGTATCGGCTGCCGTGACTATTTCGCAGAGATCAACTCCTGGAACTACACCTGGTTTGTTCCACATGATATTGATAACCTGATCATTCTGATGGGAGGTAAAAAGAAATTCACGGCCCGGCTGGATCAGCTTTTTGAAGAATCGCTCAACGGCTATGCCAAGTGGACCACTATCGCCAACCAGCCTGACGCCTCGGGTATCGTGGGCCAGTTTGTGATGGGCAATGAGCCCGGTTTCCATGTTCCGTACCTGTATGTGTATGCCGGTGAAGCCTGGAAAACCCAGAAAAGGGTGCGTCAGCTCATGGATGCCTGGTTCCGCAATGATCAGATGGGAATCTGCGGCGATGAGGATGGCGGTGCACTCTCCTCCTGGTATGTTTTTTCCGCTATGGGCTTCTACCCGATGACACCGGGAAAACCGGAGTACGTGATCGGAAGTCCGATATTCGAAGAAGTAACGATAGACCTGGGTGATGGGAAAGAATTAAACATAAAGGCTCAAGGCTCAGGGCTCAAGGCTCAAGATAAATACGTTGTTGGGGTAATGGTCAACGGACAGCCGGTGACTAATTACCGGTTCAGCCATAAAGACATTGCTGAAGGAGGAAAGATTGTGCTGGAGATGGCCTCGAGGCCGCTAATCGCGGGACGCTGACAGATCCAGGGCGCGTAGAGACAGATGATCATCCGTCTTGGTCCTTAAAACACATTTTTGTATCTTAACCCGATCAATTAAGAATCCTGATGATAGCTTTTCAAAAAAGTCTATTCCTTCAAGTTTTCCTGCTATTTTCCTTCTCGGGTTTCAGCCAGAAATACCAGCTCGAAGGTACCATCCGTGATAGTGAAACCTATGCACCAATCAACGCAGTCAGTATCATCCTGAAAAACAGCGGTCGGGGAACAGCTTCCAATGATCAGGGGAGCTTCAGATTTGAATTTTATAGTTTTCCGGCTGTTCTGTTTATTCAATGCATGGGGTATGTTCGGGATACCGTAATTATTGAGAGTGAAAGCCAGTTTATAACCAAATATAAAAATCAGAATCGCGTATTTCTTTTGAAACAAAGTCCCATTCAAATCAATGAAGTTCAGGTAAAAGCCAGGTCTACCCTTTTTGAAAAGGACCCGTATGCCATTATTGATTTCAAAATTGTGGGTAAACGAATCGTTGCTTTTGGATATAAAAACGGTAATGAGTTCCGTAAAGAAGTGTTGCTGGCTGATTTATCCGGCAAAATGATCAGCAACCACATTTACAAGAATCTCGACTCTTTATTTCAGGATTGTCAGGGAAACGTTTTCGCGTTTTGTGCAGATTCAGTACTTGAGCTCAAATTGTCGCGTAAGCAGATAATGTTACAGAATGGATATAGAAGAGACTTTATTACTGACTTCATTGTTCCGGTATGTGGTATGTCTGATTCGATGATCTTTCTGAAGAAAAGTTCAGCAAATCATCAATATGACAACTATTATGTGATTAGCGACAGCCAAAAAGCAACACTTATTTATTCAACAGGGGAGTTGTGGAAAGAAAGGCAGGTTGGGTCCTTACGTTATACCTGGAAAATACAAGCCCGGCAACCAGATTCCATTCAACCTTTTACAGGAAGAGGGATGGGACCTGACTGGATTGCTTATATGAATACCTTTGATGGACTTTATCACAGTTACTTCAATAGCCAATTCAAGTTGCAGGTGGATTATCCTACCGTCTTTACCAAGATGATTCCCAATGGAAAAAACCATTTGATCTTTGACCGGGAAGCTGCAACCATTTTCTGGCTCGATGAAAGAGGCGGAATTACCCGGGAAGTGGGCATGAATAACAAACTTAACGGATTTTATTATCAGGATGTTCACCTGGATACCGGAACCAACCGAATCTATATTGAATATCCCCAAGGCCCCTTCACCCATTTCATCGAGATTAACCCTGAAACCGGTCAGGAAGTCCGCCGGTTCATGGTTTGGGATTTCCGGCATATTGAAAAATGCTTGTTCCTAAATGACCGCCTTTATTTCCTGTATCAGCCGGATATGGGTAAACGAATCAAGAAGGTTTTTACGATTTCAATTTAGCAGGCTTCAGAGTAGCGTCACGAGATCCCGGCCTCCGCCGGGATGACACAGCATCCGCATGAAAAAAAAGAAAAAAAAGGGAATCGGTGATGGCGCGAAATTGAATAGTATAATATCATAAGTTATACAATTCCGGAATCAGATTCCCTAATTGTATAAAAACATAAACAAAAATTTCTTACGTCGGCGGATGCAGCCTCTTCTGGAACCAAACGCGCACCGAGCGCATTTTTTCCAACTGTCCGGCAGGCACATGCCGGCGGCAAGTGGAGCGTTCCTCACTGTTTTCGGGTGCTCCCCAGCGGATCTCGATACCGTTGTTCGGGTTATAGGCCATCTCAAACGCGTCTTTTCTTTTCAGGATTTCTTCGATCGTCAGGGTTTGTGCGGTACCGTTGGTGCGGATATAGGTAATCGACAGCTCGGCTACTTTTCTGGATAACAGGGTCTCCAGCTTCTTTTTAACCTGTTCGGGGGAGTTGAGTTTTGATAGTTTGTAGTCCTCCGGGGAGCGAACGATCTTATCGGGGAAATCGAGTATGGCATCCATGGCAATCAGGAGTCTGAGATCCCGGTTAGGGGTTGAAAAATCTTCCCATTGGCCACCAGCCTGAAACACAGCGGCCGGCCGGCCCGGCATCGGGATCAACTCGCCTGGATGGGATTTCATGTAAGCCTCTCCATTAGCAACCGAAGTAACCCTCACCAGCAGCTGTTCATACAGGGCCTGGATCAGGTCGAGCAGGGCCGCCTCCGGATCCAGCGGTTTAGGATTGATTATCCGCTCCATAATATGGTAGAAAACATCACTCGTCATGCCCTTTTGCTGCAGGGAAAAGGGGATCAGGCCTGCATCTGCAGAAATCTCTGCGTTTTTTAACAGTCGGGGTTGATCGCCTTTCATGACGATCGGACGAAAAGCTTTGAATCCCGGTTCCCCGATCACTTCGGAAGTGGTAAACAGGAAATTCCCCTTCCAGAACCGCTTGATACCCACAGTACCATCAGGCTGGGCATCTACTGAAAGAAGCACGCCCGGGTGGTTACCGGATTGCAACATCCAGCGGACAAGAATCAGGGTATGACCATACGGATCGGCAAAAACAACACCGGGACGCAACGCCTCCCGGGTGAGTGGAACCGGGTAATAATCGGAGCTTTCATCCTTCAGCGCCGTGCGGGCAGTGCCGGAATGGATGCCATCCATTAACCTCCTCAGGAAAGCATTGAATGCCAGTACCGGATGAGTTTTCGAGGTAGGTGAGTCATTCGTGATCCATCGTCCGGTTTGCGGTGCCCTCCCCAGGTAACCACGATCGCACTCGTGGTAGCCGAAAGGAAGCCCGAGCTTCCAGGCAAAGTAAGCCCTCATATAGAACGGATTATCGGCACAGTCCGGCTCCATCATTACCCTGATTTTCACGGCCGGGTCATCCTCTCCCAATCCAAGATGGTTATACAGGATATTCCTTTCCGCTTTTTGCATTACTTCATGCAGTGCAGGCCAGGAAGAGCGTTCATCGGCATCATAATACAGCGCGTTTATCCAGGCCGAATAGAGTGCTTCCGTTTCGCTCCCCCACCCCTGTTCGGTTTTCCAGATCACGCCTGAGGATTGCATAGACGGCTTACCGGCTGAAACGGTGAATTCCTGATGACTGACGGTCTTTTTATCAGCCGTTAAGGTAACCTGATATTTACCCTCCGCTCCTGCTTCAAACTCATCGATCCTCCAGAACGGCAATCCGTCGCCATTTCTGCTTTTCCGGGATTTAATTGAACCCGTTGGTCCGTTGACCTCCATGCGTGCTTTCCGGATATTTTTCCCACCCACTGCCAGCACCCGGAAAGACTCTCCGGGCTTAGGATTTTGTGGTGAGACTAGCAATGCGTAAACGATTTTCGATGCATCACCGGGATTTGATTCATCAATGGAATCAGCAATAAGTGCTAAGCCCGGTTCAACCACTTTTTTAACAGGCCGGTCGCCACAGGACTGAAAAACGGTGAAGCAAACAGCTATTCCGGTCGCTACCAGCAGCAATCTTCGAGGGATTCCGGCTATGATATTTCTTTTATCCATACTCCGTGCAAAGATGACAAAAATACGAACCACGGAGACACAGAGGGCACGGAGTTACACAGAGATTTGAACGATAACCGGATCGTTCAATCATCTCCGTGTTTCTCCGTGTTCTCCGTGCCTCCGTGGTTAATTCTTTTGTTACGGGTATTCCGAAATTCCAGATTCAATTACAACCCATATTCCCCCAGAATGATTTTCTCCGTATCAATCACGGGGAGCATCTCTTCAATGAATTTTCCTTCGTCCGATGGGATCGTTTCCAGATCCTGGCGGATCTTATCGATCCAGATGTATTCCTTTTTGTCATTTTTCAGGCGGCCCTCTGCCATTGCAGTTTCAATCATCGAGATTGCCTTTTTACAGCCTTTAACGGTGCTTTCCAGATAATTCCGGCCAGAGACGATTTCCTTGGCAATGTCAATCACATTCTCGGGCGCCAGCACAAATGCCTGAGGATCATGGAAGATATCTGAATCGACATAAAGGCTTTTCAAAATCCTGGCCGAGGCTTTTCCTTGTTTGGTTGCTGCATTCATCAGTCTTGTTTCATATTCGAGCTGTTCATAGGAGACTGTCGGGGCCATTCCGGCCAGCAATTTGATGTTCTGCACCGATTCGTTGCTCCACAGGTCGGCGCAGGCCGCTGTGATATTTCCAACCGGGCTGAAATGCGCGCATGCAGCATTTTTACCTTCCATCGAGATAGGAATGCCGGCAATTGCTTTCAGATAAGGCCCTTCATAACCACAATCCTTATTCGGTCCCTTTGCACCCTGTTCATAGGCAACCAAGGAGCGGGTCACCGTGGCCACCCTGGCTATAGCAGCAAAAACTTTCGGAATGAATTTCTTTTCGGCCAGAACCATGGCTGTATTGCCGAACGCACAGGCAGTATCACCGCCCGGAATCTTATCGAGTTTATTGGCCAGCGCCACAATCTTCGACCATAACATCTGCATATCCCTGACGCCCAGAACAGCCTGAGTGAAAATAAACTGCCTGATATCACACATCATCAGCGCATCGTCCGACAACTCTTTCCCGCCCGTGGATTCGATTGAAAGCAGATCTCCTCCGGCCAGTGCTCCCCGCTCAAAAAGCTCCATCATCGGATCCAGATATTTTGAGGTCCGCTGCCTCGGCGGCCGGTCGAAATCCCTCAAATCATTGGGAGTCAGGCGGATTTCACTTTTCAGGCCAAATCGTGCATGAAAATCTTCACAAATATCATTCATTACCCTCACAAGCTCCACTCCAATATCCGGGTTCAATGTCATTTCCACAACCGTTTCGAATTCCAGGATCAGACCTTCGCTGTTCAGATCAACAGCCCTGATTAACGCTCCGGTAACGATCTCGGAATAATGGCTTCTGACTTCAGCCAGATTGTTTTTTGACACCTCAACGGGCGGGAGGGTAAAATTGAGTTCAGGATATACCAGGCCGCCGCCGATCAGCAGTCCTCTTTTTGTTAAAACCGGTTTCGGGGCAACACCGAAGATCAGGTCATTGGGGTTCGAAATAGTCAGTTCAGTAAATTTCATTGATGGATTGTAATGGTTTAGCTAATCAGTTCAAAAAGGGTTGTCTGGCTTAATACTTCATTGGTTTTATCCCGGATGGTCAGAAAAACCTTTCGGATTTTTAATCAGATAAAGCCTACGTCTTTCCCGGTTTAATTGATGAATAGTTGACTATGCATTAATGCCTACCTGCCTTTTCCGCACAAATCTCAGATCTGAATGAGCTTTTCTACTGACTAATCCAATCCAAAACTATAATATTTTCGACAATTGTTCATTCAGTCGATTGACAATATGATTTTAATATCTAAAGCGCTGATCTTATGAGAATAACATTTTACCATTCAACCCGGTTCATCATCGGGATGATTCTGTGCGTTTCAATTGCCGCTTGCAGTTCCGGCGGAAAGAAATCAGGTTCAGCCGACAGTGGCACCATCTCTATATCCGGGGCATTTGCCTTGTATCCAATGACCTCAAAATGGGTTGAGGAGTTTCAAAAGCAATACCCTAAAATCCGGGTGGATGTGTCGGCCGGCGGTGCCGGTAAAGGAATGACCGATGCCCTGGCGCGGATGGTGGATCTGGGCATGTTCTCCCGCGAAGTGTCAGAAGCCGAAGCCGCCCGGGGAGCCTGGAAGATTGCGGTAACCAAGGACGCGGTATTATGCACCATCCATTCGGATAATCCGGCTTTGGCCCAGTTGAAATCCCGGGGGATGAAAAAGGCTGACTTTCAACGGATTTTTCTCAGCGATACCGCCCATAAGTGGAGCGAAATCTATCCTGAAGTGGTGGCCGACATGCATGTTTTTACACGGTCGGATGCCTGCGGGGCTGCTGAGATCTGGGGCAAATATCTCGGTAAAAATCAGGAAAGCCTTAAGGGCATTGGGGTATTTGGTGATCCGGGTATGGCAGATGCAGTAAAAAAGGACCGGCTTGGGATCGGATATAACAACGTTGGTTATACCTATGATGCCGCAACACGTAAAAAGCTGACAGGTATGGAGATTGTACCGATCGATATCAATGAAGACGGGCAGATCTCTGCGGATGAGAATATTTATGAAACCCTCGATCAGGTAATGGCCGGGATTGCTGATGGAAAATATCCATCGCCTCCGGCCAGGCCTCTCTATTTTGTGGCCAACGACAAACCCGAGAAAAAAGAGGTGATCCTCTTTCTGAAATGGATCCTCACTGAGGGTCAGAAATATGTCGGGGAAGCCGGATATGTTCAGCTCTCACCTGAAATGATCCGGGAACAGTTAGATAAGTTGAAAGATTAGTGAGAGCCAGTCGCAGAATAAGATCCGGATTCCATTTTACCTGGATGATGATCGCCCTGATCCTCATCCTGATCCTTCCTTTTGCCCTGGCAGTGGGACTGAGTTATAAATCGGGACTGCTGTTCCAGGAGGGAGGCGGATTAGGAATGCTCTTCAGTTCCGACTGGAGGCCCCAAGCCGGTCATTTCGGCTTTATGCCCTTTATTGTGAGTAGCTTATGGGTTACTTTAATTGCCATTTTGCTGGCGGGCCCGGTTTGCATTTTATCGGCCATCAACCTCACTTATTATGCCCACCGGCATGTTAGCAAGGTGATGCAGATCGTGATCGACATCCTGGCCGGAATTCCTTCGGTAGTTTATGGTGTTTGGGGTATCCTGGTTCTGGTCCCCCTGGTTTCCCATACACTCGGGCCACTATTCGGACATGAAGGATCGGGATATAGCCTGCTGACCGGTGGTTTGGTGCTGGCGGTTATGATCGTACCGTTTATTCTGAACATACTGCTGGAACTATTCCGGACCGTTCCACCCGATCTGATTGATGCCAGCTTATCGGTTGGAGCCACTAAATGGCAAACCATCAAGCGAGTGGTACTCAAAAAGACAATGCCCGGAATCCTGTCATCCATCAGTCTGGGAATTTCCCGGGCCTTTGGTGAAACCATTGCCGTTCTGATGGTGGTTGGGAATGTGATTAAGATTCCGAAAAGCATTTTCGATCCCGCTTACCCGTTGCCGGCCCTGATTGCCAATAATTACGGGGAAATGCTTTCTATACCGCGATATGATTCGGCTCTCATGTTTGCAGCGATGATCCTGTTTGTAATTATACTGATATTCAATATTCTGGCCAGGAGAATTATCCGGGGTTCGGAGAAATACATCTGAAATGAGAAGGTTCTGGTTAAAATTTGATGAGATATTCATGCGGACAGTAATGTTTCTGTGCACTATACTGATCCTAATCATACTGTTTATCATCCTGTACAGCATTTTTAAGAAGGGAATGCCGGCCTTGAGCTGGGAAATGATTTCCCAGGTTCCGAAAGGCGGTTACTATTTAGGAAAAGAGGGCGGGATTCTTAATGCCATTATCGGCTCGCTCTACCTGGCATTGGGTTCAACTGTACTGGCACTGGTTGTCAGTCTGCCGGTTGCATTGTACCTGAATACCCGGCTGGTGCGGTACGGCCGGTTAACTGAATTTGTCAGGTTCCTGATGGACCTGATGTGGGGTGTTCCCTCGATCGTGTATGGTGCTTTTGCCTTTACTATCATGATTGCACTGGGTATAAGAGCTTCCTTGCTGGCCGGTATCATTACTGTTGCCCTGTTTATCATCCCGATCATGCTGCGGAGCATGGACGAGATTCTTAAAACCACGCCGAGAGGATTACTGGAAGCATCAATCTCACTGGGATCCACTTATTCAGAGGTTTCTTACCGGGTGTATCTGAAACAGTGCCTCCCAGGGATTGTTACCGCCGTTCTCCTCTCATTCGGCCGGGCCATCGGCGATGCAGCAGCGATTCTGTTTACCACCGGATATACCGATCATATCCCAACCTCTCTCAGCCAGCCATCGGCCACCCTGCCTTTGTCAATCTTTTTCCAGCTTTCATCGCCGATACCAGAAGTTCAGAACCGGGCCTATGCCTCAGCGGTTGTATTGATGGTTATCATACTGATTATCAGTATAGTATCACGAATTCTGGCTAACCGTTTCATTAAACATCAGATAAAGCATTAAAAATGGAGCCAATCATAAGCATAAAAGATTTGTATCTCAATATCGGGAACAGCAGCATCCTCAGGAATATCAATGTGGATATTCCGAAGAACAAAATAACGGTTATCCTGGGACCGTCAGGATGCGGTAAAACCACTTTATTGAGATGTTTGAACCGGTTAAACGACCTGAATCCCCAGGTTAAAATCACAGGATCGATAATCATGCATGGCGAGGATATCCTGCATACCTCGACGGATGTCACCGAGATCCGGCGCAAAGCGGGTTTGCTTTCGCAGCGGCCCTATCCACTTCCGATGAATATTTTCAACAATGTGGCTTACGGCCTGCGGATCAACCGCGATCTCTCCCGCAAGGAGATGCACCAGAGAGTAGAAGAAATGCTCCGGCAGGTGAGCCTTTGGGAGGAAGTCAAGGACCGGCTGAAGGAACCGGCCGGGCGCCTATCGATCGGCCAGCAGCAGCGACTGTGCCTGGCGCGCGGACTTGCCGTGCATCCTGAGATTATCCTGGCTGATGAACCCACTTCTGCATTGGATCCCATCAGCAGTGAGGCTATCGAAAAAAAGTTCCGTGAATTGAAAGATGAATACAGCATCGTTATGGTGACGCATGTACTCCGGCAGGCGCGGAGGATTGCCGACTATGTTGTTTTCATGTATCTCGGGGAAGTTATCGAGCAGGGAACAGCAGAGGAGCTATTCGAAAATCCGAAAAAAGAAATGACACAAGCGTATCTGAAAGGTTTGTATCTGAATTAAAAAATCAATTAAATGAAAAGAAAATTAATCCTCGTGATTGCGTTGGTTATGCCCCTGATAGTCGATGCACAGTTCCGGCTGGATGCCGAACTTCGCCCGCGTGCAGAAATGCGCGATGGTTATAAAACCTTATCGGAACCCGGTAAAGTTCCGGCCTGGTTTATCAGTCAGCGCACCCGTCTGGCTTTTGGCTGGTCGGGCGAAAAAACCGAGCTGCGAATCACCCCGCAGGATGTGAGGGTGTGGGGCGATGAAACATCCTTTACCTCTACAGGGGTTACCGGAGATCCCGCCAGCCTTGATCTCTATGAAGC
>Ga0208566_1001710_pt1 | contig 12331 bp, 10 predicted proteins | sample PL_2010_150m_FD_184159 | JGI IMG/M metagenome (GOLD analysis project Ga0208566, IMG submission 184159) | Freshwater microbial communities from Powell Lake, British Columbia, Canada to study Microbial Dark Matter (Phase II) - PL_2010_150m... | ecosystem: Environmental > Aquatic > Freshwater >...
GAAAGCAGGCCCACCGAATCTGTCAACCACCAGGCCACGCTTTTCAACAGAATCGTGGCCAGGGCCGCGGCGATGGACAGCCAAGCGTAGCGCTTCAGAGAAGTGGGGAGCATAGGTTCAAAGCATAGCGCAAAGCGCGGAAACGTCCGACAGGCCGGCGCGGCACTCAGCCGGACTGTCTCACTTAGAGCCTATTTCAGTAGGGAGAGTGGTATGCGTTGCAACCAAATGCGGATGATCGCGCGAAGCGGGCCGCCGGCAAGGGTGATCCCTTGCCAAGGGCCGCGACAAAGCGAGCGCCCAATTCGTCATGGCGCATGCCGCTCTCCCTACTGAAATAGGCTCTTAATGCAAGCTGCCTTTAACGGTTCCTGCTTTCCCTTTGCGGAAATCGCCCGCCAGGACTCGGGCGAAATACTCGCGGCCTCACAGGCCGTCGCAGATACCAGGAGTTCGCCCGCTGTCGCCGCATCGCACAGTCGCTGCGCGGTGTTCACAGTGTCGCCGATGAAATCGTAGGCTTTCGACCCCTCCGCCCCGAGGACGCCTTCGACGACCGTGCCCAGATGAACGCCGGCCCCGACCACCAACCCGGATTCTTCGAGCAAGGCCCGCGTCGCGGCCAACATCCGGCGCCCGGCATCGACCGCCGACAGGGCATCGGGAAACACCGCCATGACTTCGTCGGCCGTATATTTGAGCTTGATCGGCAACAGTTCGCCCAGTGATACTTCTGCCGCGCGGTAGTAGGCGTTCAGCATACCGACCACCGCTTCCGGGGTCTGCTTCTCGCTCCAGGCGGTAAAACCGCGGATGTCCATGAAGAGCACTGCGCGGTCCACTCGCTGTAGCGCCAGGGTCCGTTCGTCGGCAATCGCCCGGTCAAGAATGCCGCGCCCCAGCGACCATTCCGAGTACTGGCGGAGCCGCGCGGTCAGGGAGCGGATCGTCGCTTGCGAGCGGCGCAGATTGAGGTCGCCGAAGCCCAGCAAGGCACCGAGCAGGAGCAGGACGATGGCAAGAAAGGTATGGGCGCTGTCGTCGAAAAAGTTTCCGAAGATCTTGCGTCCATCGCTCGCCAGGATCTCGAAGATCGCATACATCACCAAGGGGATCGCCGCGCGCAGGATGTTCTCCGCCAAGACCAGGGCAGGAACAGGACTTGCCCGCCGAAACTGGAGCCAATGGAGCAATCCAAATCCCAGCGCCAACGTCCAGTAGGCCTGATGGTGCCACTGTTGGAAGAATGTCAGGCCTTCCAGGCCTGCTTCAATCACCGAATAGAACAGCGGGCCAACCAGATTCGACAGGAACGGGCTGGGGCGGTCACGGATCGCCAGCCATTCCGCGACCCAGGCCTGAATCAGACCCGCGCTCAACAGCAGATAGGGATCGGGTTCGGTGAAATACCCGGGTCGCGCCAGCAGCAGCTCCAGGATCAGCAACGTGAGCGGCACGTGCCCGCTGTGCGTGAAAAAGTTGCGGGCAACCCGGCTGGTCAGGGTTTCATCGAATGCGCGGACTGGCGTTTGCATCAGGGAAGTTTAGCAGCCGAGCCGGCTGCCGGGAATTTCCAGGTGCTAAATCTGCATAGACAAAATTGACAAATTTAGCGCCGTTTCGCATCCACCGTCGACGCTTGGTGGTATTCTTACTGCACCGCAACAAACCTGCCACCCGCATCGCAACCGCGAAGCCAGGTGCCGCTCATGAGCTACGAAGACCACTATCTGACACCGCTGTTCGAGCCCAAGTCGGTCGCCATCATCGGCGCCTCGGAGACCCCGGGATCAATAGGCCTGACACTGGTTCGCAACATGCTTGACTCGGAATACAAGGGCCAGTTGTTTCTGGTCAATCCCGGGCACAAGTCGATCTTCGGACAACGCAGCTATTCCTCCGTCGAAAGCATCCCGCAGCGCCTCGATCTGGTGGTGATCTGCACCAGGGCGCCGACCGTCCCGGACATCGTCGAAGCCTGCGGACGCGCCGGCACCCGCGCCGCGATCGTGATTTCCGCAGGGTTTGGCGAGACCGGCGAGCACGGCGCGGACCTTGAGCGTGCCGTTCTGCAAAACGCGCGTCGCCATCGCATGCGCCTGCTCGGGCCGAACTGCCTGGGCATCATGCGCCCGAGCCGCGGCATCAATCTGAGCTTTGCCAACGGCAACGCCAACCCCGGCAGCATCGGCCTGATTTCGCAATCCGGCGCCTTATGCACGGCCGTCCTCGACTGGGCCCTGCCCAACAATGTCGGCTTCTCCAGCGTGATTTCGCTGGGTACGTCGAGCGATGTGGACTTCGGCGAGATACTCGACTATCTGGTTGCCGATCCAAAGACCGAAAACATCCTGCTCTACATCGAAGGCATCAAGCATGCGCGCCGCTTCATGAGCGCGCTGCGCGCTGCGGCGCGCTGCAAGCCGGTGCTGCTGATGAAGGTGGGCCGCCATCCGGCCGGCGAACAGGCTGCCCTGTCGCACACCGGCGCGCTGGCCGGTGACGACGATGTGTTCGATGCCGCGTTACGCCGCTGCGGCGTGGTGCGCTTGGCGAATATGGGCCAGATGTATGCGGCGGCGCAGGCCTTGTTCTCGAATTTCCACCCGCGCGGCAATCGCCTGGCGATCATCACCAACGGCGGCGGTCCCGGCGTGATGGCCGCCGACCACGCCGCGGACCTGGGCATCCCGTTGGCCGTGCTAAGCCAGAAGACCAGCGACACGTTGAACGGGAATCTGCCACCGATCTGGTCCCGGGCCAATCCGTTGGACATCGTCGGCGATGCCGATCCGGCGCGCTACGCCGCGACCATGGCGGCCTGCCTGGGTGACCAAAATGTCGACGGCATCCTCGCCATCCTGACGCCGCAGGCGATGACCGACCCGACGCAGACGGCGCGGGCCGTAATCGAACTGGCCAACAAATCGGACAAACCCGTGGTCACCTGCTGGATGGGCGAAGATCAAGTGCGCGAAGCGCGCCTGCTGTTCCGGGGCGCCGGCATTCCGACCTTCCGCACCACGGATCCGGCCGTCGAATTGTTCGCCAACATCAGCAGCTACTATCGAAACCAGAAATTGCTGATGCAAACCCCGGCATCGATGTCCGACCATGCCGCGCCGGCACTGGCCAGTGCCCGCCTAGTGATCGAGACGGCGCTGCAGGATGGCCGGCGGGCCTTGAGCGAGATGGAATCCAAGGCGGTGCTGGCGGCCTTCCATATTCCCATCGCCCAGACCATGGTGGCGCGCTCGGCCGAGGAAGCCGTGCTGCTGGCCCGGGAGATCGGCTTGCCGGTGGTGATGAAAGTCGATTCGCTGCAGATCAACCACAAGAGCGACTACGGCGGAGTTCGCCTCAACCTGACGACGCTGAACGCGGTGCGCGAGGCCTACGAAGAGATAGTCGACAAGGTGCGCACCAATCGCCCCGACGCTGTCATCAACGGCATCGCCATCGAGCCGATGATCATCAAGCCGAACGGGCGCGAACTGATGGTCGGCATGGTACGGGATGAAGTCTTCGGCCCAGCCATTACCCTGGGACCCGGCGGCGTCGGCCATGAGTTCGGCGAGGCCGGCCGCGAGCGTGCCGTCGCCCTGCCGCCGCTGAACAACATCCTGGTCGCCGACATGCTGCAATCGACGCGTGCCGTGGCCCGCCTGGGCGCCTTCCGCAACAAGCCGCCGGTCGATATGGAAGCGATCCAGGCGGTGCTGCTGCGGGTTTCCGAGATGGTCTGCGAATTGCCGTGGATCGCCGAAATGCACATCAACCCCCTGATCGTCGACGAGAACGGCGCCATCGCCGTCGACGCCGACATCGTCATCGCCAGCCAGCCGCAGAATGCCGGCCGCTACGACCACATGGCGATCCATCCCTACCCTTCCCACAAGGTCATCCGCTACAAGACCAGGGAAGGGCAGAGCGTCACCATCCGCCCGATCAAGCCCGAAGATGCGCAAATGGAGCAGGAATTCGTGCATGGGCTGTCCGCCGAGTCGAAGTATTACCGCTTCATGAACACCATCCGCGAGCTATCCCAGTCCCAGTTGAACCGCCTGACCCAGATCGACTACGACCGCGAGATGGCCTTCGTCGCCACCGTCAAGCAGGGAGAGGAGGATCTTGAAGTCGGCGTGGTCCGCTATGCCACCAATCCCGACGGCGAATCCTGCGAGTTCGCCATCGTCGTCGCCGACAATTGGCAAGGCAAGGGATTGGCCAGGCGCCTTATGGAGTTGCTGATAGAAACCGCCAGGGACGAGGCCGGCCTCAAGTACATGTACGGCGAGTTCCTTGCCGAAAACCAGCGCATGATCAAATTCGTCACCAGCCTCGGCTTCGTCCTGTCGATCCACCCCGAAGACGGCGGCCTGAAGCGCGGCGTACTGGTGCTGAATTGACCAAGCTCACCAAGCGTTGCCTGTGGTGCGGCGAAGACCCGCTGTATGTCGCCTACCACGACCGCGAATGGGGCGTCCCGTTGCATGATGACCGCGCCCTGTTCGAATTCCTCACCCTCGAGGGCGCCCAGGCCGGGCTGTCCTGGATCACCATTCTCAGGAAGCGCGAACACTACCGCGCCGCCTTCGATGGCTTCGACCCGGCCCGGGTAGCGCGCTATGACCAACGCCAGGTCGCCCGCCTGCTTAACGACGCCGGGATCGTCCGCAACCGGCTGAAGGTCGAATCGACGGTCATCAACGCCAAGAGACTCCTGGCGCTGCAGGAGGAATTCGCCCCGGACGGCAAGGACGGCTGCTTCAGCAGCTATCTCTGGCGCTTCGTCGACGGCAAGCCGCTGCACAACGCCTGGAAGAGCCAGCACGAGGTACCGGCGCAGACGCCGCTTTCCGTAACCATGTCCAAAGACCTGGCGGCGCGGGGCTTCAAGTTCGTCGGTCCGACCATCTGCTATTCGCTGATGCAGGCCGTGGGAATGGTCAACGATCATCTGGTCGATTGCTTCCGCCATCGCGAACTGAAATCACGATAGCAATGCTCGCAATGTCGCAGATGCGCAGATTTGCTGCGACCCTTCGGGCCGAGGCCGACTTGAGCGCATCCCTTTGTCCCACAACCCTTAACAAGACCGGTCAGTCTTATTCGTTCTCTCATTGAATCATTTCCGAGTCGCACGCGGATACCACCCTGCTCTATGGCGCTGTTGACAGCGAGAAATCATATCGGCGCTACAATCCGGGCATAGCGGATGTCATGAGGTTGGCATGGATCGCCTTGCGCACGTCAAGCAGCGGGATGATGGCACCTGGGATCGTCACCCGCTGGAAGCGCATCTCCTCAGCGTCTCAAGTATTGCCGGCGGGTTCGCAGCGGTCTTCACGTCCGCTGAATGGGGGCGGCTGGCGGGCCTCTGGCACGACCTCGGCAAGTATCAGCCGGAATTCCAGGAGTACATTCGTTCCGCCAGTGGCTTCGATGCCCACATAGAAACTGCGCCGGGCAGGGTCAAGCATGCGATTGCCGGCGCGATACACGCTGCCGAAACTCTCGGTCCCTACGGCCGCTTGCTTGCCTACCTTATTGCCGGTCACCATGCCGGCTTGCCCGACTGGCATCCAGGCGAAGCCAGGGGCGCTGCCCTATCGCAGGAACTGAAGGACGAAGTTACCACCCTCGCCAAGTCGAAGTCCGGCGGTGCGTTGCCCGAGATTCTTGATCCGGGCATTGCACTGCCCAAGCCACCGATCCATGAAACGCTAGAAATCCACTTTTGGTTGCGTATGCTCTTCTCCAGCCTCGTCGATGCCGATTTTCTCGACACCGAAGAATTCATGGGCGACGGCAAAACCGGCTTGCGCGGCAACTACGCCACCATTTCCGACTTGCGAACCGTCTATGACCGACACATGGCCGAGAAATTTGCTATTGCCGATACACACGTCAAACATCTGCGAGCTGATATCCGTGATACCTGCCTCACTCACGCAGCCGATGCACCCGGCCTGTTCAGCCTCACGGTGCCCACCGGCGGCGGCAAAACCTTGGCCTCGCTCGGCTTCGCCTTGCATCATGCCGAACGGCATGGCCTCAAGCGCATCATCTACGTCATTCCCTACACCAGCATCATCGAGCAGACGGCGGATGTGTTCCGTGGCGTATTCAAGGGCATCGAACCCGCGCCGGTGATCGAGCATCACAGCAATCTTGAGGTTGAGAACGAAACTCCAAAGAGCCGGCTGGCCTGCGAAAATTGGGACGCCCCCGTGGTTGTCACCACCAACGTGCAGTTCTTCGAATCGCTCTACGCCGCTAAGCCCTCCCGCTGCCGCAAGCTGCACAACATCGCCGAAAGCATTGTGATTCTGGACGAAGCGCAATTACTGCCGCCGGAACACCTTAAGCCCATCCTCGACGCTTTGCGCCAACTGGTGGACCGTTACCGCGTGACCGTGGTGCTTTCTACCGCTACCCAGCCGGCACTTGGCAAGACCCGTCGCGATCCTTTTGGCCGCACGGTACTGGAGGGCTTGGGTGCGGCGCGGGAGCTCGCGCCCGACCCGGCACGGCTCTATCGCGAACTGGAGCGGGTGACGGTGAATCTGCCCAAATCTCCCGATGATCGCCGCACCTGGGACGACGTGGCTGCCGAGTTGGCGCAATGCGAGCAGGTGCTGTGCATCGTCAATCGCCGCGACGATGCGGAAGAACTCTGGCGGAAACTCCCCAAAGGTGCCATTCACCTTTCGGCACGCATGTGTGGTGCTCACCGGGCCGAAGTCATCGCGGACATCCGCCACCGGCTGGCGGCGGGCGAACCGATCCGCGTGGCCAGTACCCAGTTGGTAGAAGCCGGCGTCGATCTGGATTTCCCCGTGGTCTATCGTGCCATGGCCGGGCTGGATTCCATCGCCCAGGCGGCGGGCCGCTGCAATCGGGAAGGAAACTTGCCGGAGAAAGGCCGGGTAGTGGTGTTCAACCCACCGAAACCCTCACCTAGCGGGCTTTTGCTGAAAGCCGAGCAGGCCGCACAAAGAGTTTTGGCAGGCTCGTCTGGTGAGCCACTGACCCCCTTAAACTACGCCCGCTACTTCGATCATTTCTACGGCGACGTGAATAGCCACGACAAGGAGGGTGTGATGGATCTGCTGACCCGCGATGCAGCGCAAGGAGAAATCCAGTTCCGCACGGCGGCGGAGAAGTTCCGCTTGATTCCGGACCAAGGTCAGCGCCCCGTGTTCGTGCGCTGGGGCGCGGGCGCCGAACTGATCGAGAAGCTGAAGATGAAAGGCCCGAACCGTGAACTGATGCGCCGTCTGCAACGGCACACCGTCACGCTGTACGACTATCAATGGAAAAAGCTGGTGGCGAGCGGCGATCTGGAAATGCATGAGGACTTCATTATTCAGAAGAGCGAAACCCTCTATCACTCGGCACTCGGCCTGCTGCCGCAAGTGCCGGATTACGAACCTGCCAGCCTCATGGCATGAAGGGAGGTCGCTTGAAGAGCTATTGTCTTGAAGTCTCCGGCGAATTCGCCTGCTTCACCCGCCCGGAAATGAAGGTGGAGCGAGTGAGCTATGACGTTATCACGCCATCGGCGGCGCGAGCCGTGTTCGAGGCCATCCTGTGGAAGCCAGCGATCCGCTGGCGAATCAGGAGGATCGAAGTGCTCAAGCCCATCCGCTGGATTTCATTGCGCCGTAACGAGGTCGGTGCGGTAGTGCCGGTAGTGCCTGTGGGCAGCGTCAAGAGCGCCATGAACAAAGGCGTGGGCGATTTGGCGCTCTATGTCGAGGACGAGCGCCAGCAGCGCGCGGGGCTTTTCCTTCGGGACGTGACCTACCGGCTCCACGCAGACCTGGAATTGGTGGATGACGGCCGACATCGCTTCAATCATTCCTTGCTGCGCGAGACGATCCGGAACGAATTCGAGCGGGAAATGGACAAGGCGCCCAATACGCTGCCCAAGTTCATGAATATGTTCGAGCGCCGTGCCGCCAAAGGCCAATGCATCAATCAGCCCTACCTGGGTTGCCGCGAATTCGCCTGCGATTTCCGCTGGATCAAGGATGCCGCGCAAGAACCCCTGCCCATTCCCGAAACCCGCGATCTGGGCTGGATGCTCCACGATATGGATTTCGCCGATGTTTCCGATCCCAAGCCCCGATTTTTTCGTGCTGAACTCAAGGACGGTGCGCTGGCGGTGCCGGACATAGAAAGCCAGGAGGTACGGGGATGATCCTCCAAGCCCTGAGCGACTACTACGCCCGCAAGGCAACCGACCCGCAGGCCGGGCTGGCGCCGGAAGGTTTTGAGCCCAAGGCCATTCCCTTCATGCTGGTGCTGGACGAGGCCGGCAGGTTGGTGCAGCTTGCCGACCGGCGAGAAGGCGCCGGGAAGAAGAAGGAAGCCAAGGCAGTGCTGGTGCCGCAAGGCATCAAGAAAACATCGGGCGTCGCCGCCAACCTGCTTTGGGACAATGCCGAATATGTTCTCGGCGTGGTCACTCGGGGCAAGCCGGAGCGGGTGGCCGAGCAACAAACGGCCTTCGTTGCCCGGTTGCGGGAAGCCTTCGGCGAAGCGCCCGACGATGCAGGCCTGCGGGCGGTATTCGCCTTTCTTGATCGTCATCGGGCCGAAGCGCTGGTGACGCTGGCCGTTCATCCCGCGTGGCCGGAAATTCTGGAGACCAATCCGCTGATGACTTTTCAGTTGAATGCGGATACCGAACTGGTTTGCCAACGGCCCGCCGTAATCGCCGTCCTGGCGGCAAAAGGTGGCAACACACCGGACGGCCGCTGCCTCGTTTCCGGCGAACCGGATGTCATCGAACGTCTGCATCCGGCCATCAAGGGCGTGTGGGGTGCCCAGACATTCGGCGCCAACATCGTTTCCTTCAACCTTGGCGCTTTCAATTCTTACGGCAAGAACCAGAGCTTCAATGCTCCAGTGGGCCGGCGGGCTGTCTTCGCTTACTCCACAGCCCTTAACCACATGCTGGCCAAGGGTTCCCGCCAGCGGGTGCAGGTGGGCGACGCATCCACAGTGTTCTGGGCGGAGAAAGCCAGTGGAGCGCCATTCGAATCGGCTTTCCTCGACTTCCTCGGTCCGCCGCGAGACGACCCCGATCGAGGCACGCAGGCGGTGGCGAGTCTCTATCGCAGCGTCAAGGAAGGCAAACCGTTTACCGCCGACGATAGCCAACGTTTTCATGTGTTGGGCTTGGCCCCCAATGCGGCACGTATCTCCGTGCGCTTCTGGCACGTGTCCACCGTGACCGAATTGGGCCTTGCCTTCCAGCGCTACTTCGACGAAGTGGACATCGTGCGCCCTGCGTATGAGACAGGCGCGCCCCTGTCGCTCTTTCGCCTGTTGGCGGCCACGGCCCTGCTGGGCAAGGCCGAGAACATCCCGCCCAATCTGGGGGGCGATGTCACGCGAGCCATCCTCAAAGGGCATCGCTATCCCGAAACCCTGATGCAAGGAACGCTACGGCGCATCCGCGCCGAGCGTGAAGTGACTTATCCCCGTGCCGCGCTACTCAAGGCCTGGCTCATTCGCAACCTCAACGACAAGGAGATCACCGTGTCGCTTAATGAAACCAACAACGATCCCGGCTATCGTCTCGGGCGCCTGTTCGCGGCGCTGGAGCGGGTGCAGGAGCGCGCCCAGGGAAACCTCAACGCCAGCATCCGCGAACGCTACTACGGCGCGTTTTCGTCAACGCCTGTCACGGTGTTGCCCTTGCTGATGAAGCTCAAGAATCATCATCTCGCCAAGCTGCCCAATCGCGGCGAGGCGGTGAATCTCGAAAAGCTGCTCTCCGCAATCATCGACGGTTTGGGCGACGTGCCCGGCCGCCTGAGCCTGGCCGAACAAGCGCGCTTCGCCATCGGCTACTACCACCAGCGCCAAGCGTTCTTCAACAAGCCTGATGCCGATACCTCCGATCAATCTGCCACTACAAAGGAATGACCATGAGCCTCAACCACCGCTACGACTTCGTTCTGCTGTTCGATGTGAAAGACGGCAACCCCAATGGCGACCCGGATGCCGGCAACCTGCCCCGGCTCGATGCCGAGACCGGACATGGCTTGGTGACGGACGTCTGCCTCAAGCGCAAGGTGCGCAATTACGTCGAGATTCGCCGACCTGAACCTGATCAACCCGAAACCTTTAGCAAATTGGATGACTCAGCCCCTTTACGTAATCATATCTACGTGAAGGAAAAAGCCATCCTCAATCGCACGCATGCCAAAGCTTATGAAGGCATCGGCAGGGCCGATCTGCTCAAAGGCGAAGACAAGAAGCGCAAGGGCGGCGATGCGGTCAACGAGGCCCGGCAATGGATGTGCAAGAACTTCTTCGACGTGCGCACCTTCGGCGCGGTCATGTCCCTCGGGGTAAATTGCGGCCAAGTGCGCGGCCCGGTGCAACTCACCTTCGCCCGCTCCGTGTCTCCCGTAGTGGCGCTTGAACACTCCATCACTCGCATGGCAGTGGCGACCGAAGCAGAAGCGGAGAAACAGGGCGGCGACAACCGCACCATGGGCCGGAAGTTCACTGTCCCCTACGGTCTCTATCGTGCCCACGGTTTTGTTTCCGCCCATCTGGCGAAGCAGACAGGCTTCGGCGAGGACGATCTGAAGTTACTATGGGAATCGCTGACCAACATGTTCGACCATGACCGTTCTGCGGCACGCGGCGAAATGTCCACGCGCGGCCTTTACGTCTTCAAGCACGAGGGCGAGCTAGGCGATGCGTCGGCCCACAGCCTGTTCGATCTGGTTCAAGTGAAGCAAAATGATACCGGTGCGCCAGCCCGTGGTTTTGCCGATTTCACGGTCGCCGCACCGCCAGCCGGGCTGCTGGAGGGCTTCCCACGCGTGACGCTAGAGCGTATCGTTAGCTGATTTGATGTCTAGGAGAACTTGAACATGGAATGGCGCGACCGTATCGTCACCGATCCGAATATCCTGGTTGGCAAGCCCGTCATCAAGGGCACGCGGATATCCGTCGAGTTGATCCTGGGCTGGCTTGCAAACGGCTGGACGTTTGAGCAGTTGCTGGAGTCTTACCCTAACATTACGCACGAGGATATCCTGGCTGCCCTGGCTTTTGCCGCCGACCAGCTCCACGAAGAGAATTACATTCCCCTGCCCAAAGTCGCGGCATGAAGTTTGGCTTGCTCGCCAACGAGAACTTTCCGGTACCGGCGATACGGAAGCTTCGAGCTGCCGGTGTCGACGTCATGGCTGTCGGGGAGATCATGCCTTCCGCCGGCGATCATGAGGTATTGGCCTTAGCGTGCCAGGAAGGGCGATGGATCGTTACCTTCGACCGGGACTACGGCGAACTGGTCTTCAAGAAGGGCTTGCCCCCGCCGCCGGCGATCCTCTATTTCCGGCAGGAACCCTATCCACCGGACCGTCCGGCGGATTTGGCGCTGGCGATGTTGTCCGAACCCCAGCTTGCGCAGGGGTTCATGGTGGTACTCAGCGAGCGCGGCGTCCGCCGCAGGCGCTTTCCGGGTACGTTCGTTGAGTGACGACCCCATCCCTCTCTCCGCCCTCGAACACTGGAGCTACTGTCCGCGCCAGTGCTGCCTGATCCACGCCGAGCAGGCCTTCGAAGAGAACATCCACACCCTGCGCGGCCAGGCTGTCCATGCACGCACCGACGAACCGGGCGTGGAAACCCGGCCGGGTCTTCGCGTGGCGCGGGCCGTGCCCCTATGGTGCGATCGGCTGAGCCTGGTGGGCAAGTCGGACGTCGTGGAGTTCCTGGCCGACGGCACGCCTTATCCCGTGGAATACAAGCACGGCAGGAAGCGTGAGAAGCGCCACGATGACATCCAGCTTGCCGCCCAGGCCCTGTGCCTCGAAGAGATGACCGGCAAGCCCGTGCCCGTCGGCGCCATCTACCACGCCACTTCCCGTCGTCGGCGCGAGGTGGCGATTACGTCGGAACTGCGGCAGGCGGTTGAGACGTGCGTCGCGGAAGTGCGTGCCGCCCTTTCGGCACCGACTTTGCCGCCACCGGTCAACGACCAGCGTTGCCGCGGGTGTTCGCTGATCGATCTTTGCCAACCTGCACCAATTGCCGAGCAGAGCAAGCAGCGCGCGTTGGCGGCGCATTTGTTCGAAGCGGACGACTGACCATGCAAACTCTCCTCAACACGCTCTATGTCACCACGCCACTGTCGTATCTGCATTTGGATAACGATACGGTACGGATCGAGGTGGAGCGGGAGACCAAGCTGCGGGTGCCGCTGCATCACCTGGGCGGCATCGTCGTATTCGGCAACGTGCTGGTCTCACCGGCCCTGATGCACCGCTTGGCGGACAACGGCCAGAGCCTG
>Ga0208566_1001711_pt1 | contig 12327 bp, 12 predicted proteins | sample PL_2010_150m_FD_184159 | JGI IMG/M metagenome (GOLD analysis project Ga0208566, IMG submission 184159) | Freshwater microbial communities from Powell Lake, British Columbia, Canada to study Microbial Dark Matter (Phase II) - PL_2010_150m... | ecosystem: Environmental > Aquatic > Freshwater >...
CCGCCCGCTCTACCGGGCAGCCCTGACAGATACCCATTCCACAGGCCATGTCGCCCTCCAGCGAGAGCTCGCAATCGACAGAGCTGGCAGAGGCAAGTTCGGAGAGTGCTTTCAACATCTGTGTCGGTCCGCATCCGAAGATCTTATTTCTCTTCGATGGCTTGCCAGACAGATACTGCTTTAACAGATCGACAACCGTGCCTCGGAGTCCTCTGGTACCGTCATCGGTTGCCACATGCACATTCGTCATGTGTCTCTCTGATATCTGACGACCGGTCCGCGCTCCAACAAACGTGACGATTTCCTTCTTCTGCTTGAGCAGGAAGTCCGTGAGAAATGGAAACGGAGCTATTCCCAGGCCACCTCCGACAAGCAGCGCAGTTTCATAATCTCCAGCTATGCCAAAAGGCACTCCGAGTGGTCCGAGCACGTCCAGCGTATCTTCAGTACGTTTCGATGATAGCATCCGCGTTCCGTGACCAATGACGTTGAACATCAGCTCGATCAATTCGCCATCGACCCGTGAGATGCTAAAAGGCCTTCGTAGAAGCGGCACGCAGCCCTCTCCGCATCTAATATTGATAAACTGACCAGGAGCTGACCGATATGCAATCTCCGGAGCCTGCAGAATCAAATTGAAGATTCCATCGACGATTTCGCGTCGATCGACGACCTTGACAATAGTCTGGATTATTGGTGCGTGTTGATTGCTCAAGGCTTCTCGACCTCTTTGTTCTTACGGTTCTTGAGAGAATCAATCCCAGCAGCTGCCTTCCTTTCGATCGGATCCAAATCAATATTCCCCTTCGCCGAATCCGGCTTGGGCGGGCGAATCGCAGGCCTTCCGCCGGTCGTGTCGACCGGAGCTTTCAGCACCGGGGCAACACCAGCCTTCAGACTCGAATCCGGGATGGCCTTCTTCGTCGTGTCAGCCAGAACCTTTTTGCGGGCATCGAGAAGAGACTTCTTGACCGAATCAGCCGCCGGCTGAACCAACGAATCCGCCGGAGGTATGCGACGCTGAGCTGCCAGCCCGTATTTCGTGGTCACATACTTCTGCGACAGAGTCTTATATTGAGAGAGAGCGCTGTCCGGATTTGCGAGATGATTTTCATAGATCCATGCCATGGTGTATCGGCTTTTCGGGGCAAGTGGGGAATCAGCAAAATCCCGAACGATGCGTCCAAGAGAATCGAGGGCTTTTTGATACCGGCCGGCATACATCAACGACTCAGCGACGGCGTAGATGGGCGCAGCAGGATCTTCCTTGGTAAGCGTCGGACGAAATCCAAGCGCAATGCGTGCTTCTTCGGCATACACCGATTTCGGATACCTGTCAGCAATGATCCAGTACAAGTCTTCCTCCTCACCATATCTCTTGTCCGAACTCGACCGCGCGACCTCCGAAAGCACGTACAGTGCGCGCGGAGTTTTGACGCTATCCAATCCAAGCTTGAGCGATTGGTTGAGCCAAAAGAACGTCGAATCGGGAACGTCGAGCTCCGAATAAAAAATCTCTCCAAGAAAATATGCGAGCCTCCCAAGTGTCGCCACGACCGTGTCTTTCCTGGGCCTTTGGATCAGCAAGGAAGAAGCTGACGCACGTGTCAAAGTCGTGTCCCGTATTTTCGAACTCCGAACAGTGTCGCGGAGGCTTTTCAGCGTATCGAGCCGGGTGCGAAGGAGCGTCGTGTCCTTCATAACAAGGATCGAGTCCTCTTTTACGAGTGACACAGACGAATCTGTTTTCACAGCCAAGCCAGGCGAGTTTCTTTCCGCGAGCGAGGCAGACGAGTCCTTTTTCACGAGTGGCGCAAGCGGGTCTTTCTTCGCTAGTGAGGAAGACGAGTCCTTTTTCACGAGAGAAGCGGTCGAGTCTTTCTTGATCCACATACTGTCGATGTCAAGGATGAAGTAGATGCTGTCCAGCTTAACAAATTGCTGCTGGAGACGAAAGTAGCTATCGAGCGCTGAAACTTTTTTCGTTGCATCGAGGGTGAGTTCCTGTGCTCCCCCAACCGTTGCATGAGAATATGCCCCCCTCGCACCGACATAGTTACCTATTTCGTACTGGTAGAGTATCCCAAGCTCGAATGCTGCTTTTGCTCCCGCCTCTGTTTTAGAGTTAGTCGTGTCGACGAGACGGTACATGTTGATCGCTTCTTCGAGGTTCCCACTTTGCGAGAATGTGTTCCCTATCTCAAACCGGATTGTGCCTCGGTAGTCAAGGAAACGATAGTCCGATTCGAGTTTTCGTAAGATTGCCAGCGACTGGTCATATCCTTTGCTATGACGATATGCAATCGCCGCCTGAATCTGAGTGCGGTAGAGGGTGTAATCATCCGGAGAATATTTCTGCACACCAAAGTACGCAGGAGCTGCCTTCTCATAGTCCGGAATGGAGAAATAGAGATCTCCGATCTTCATTTGTACAGCGGCCTGCATCGCTCCATCGTCGTAGGTCGCGACTGCCTTCGCGTACTGCTCGACGGCACCGTCGGTGTTCTTCTGCGAAACAGCGATATCTCCAAGTATCATCAGAGCTTCGCCCGCGATCTCCTCTCTCCCGGCATCCACGGCAGTGGCAGAAAGGTCCTGTCCGACGCGCAAAGCATCGTCGAATCGGTTTAGCCTCTGCAGAGTCTTCAACAACCAGAGCTGGCTTTCCAACGCCAAGGGACCGTTTGGGCTCTTCGCCAGGAGCTCAGTGAACTTTCGCTCTGCCTTCAGGAACTCATCCTGGTAGAAATAGGACTTGCCGATGAGAAAAAGAGCATCTTCGACGATGTTGCTTTTCGGATAGAACGAGAGAACATTTGAGCACTTGTCAATCACCACAGTGAATTTTTGCTTCGCCGTAGATCCCGACGCAGACTGGAGATTGGCTCCTGCCGGATTCGCTCTCAAGGAAGACCTCGCAGCCAGGACTTCAGCTTCGGCTTCGTCGAAAAGCCTCTTCGCATTGTAGTAGGCGTTGAAATACGCGATTGTATCGTCATAGCCTTGCGAGAACCACCCACCAATTGAGCTGAAAACCGAACAGCCAGATTGGCTCAGGCTAAGGAGGAGTAGCGAGGCAAGAATTGCAGAGCGGACCGATCGCACGTTTACCATTTCCATCTCCAATATATCAAACCTGGGCGTTGATTGCAAGAGACATCGTCCGTCAGACGGACACCCGCATTAAACCATTCAGCGCCGACGCCGTCTAACGATGTGAACTCAGATCACTGTACTTCATCCCGTTCGGAGACCCCGCTTATGAAAAAGATCATGACACTCGGAGGTTTGGCCCTCCTCGCTCTCAGCCTGACGCTTGCTCAGGACAGAATCAATCCGCCGAATCGAGCTCGCGGCAACGATATCCGCACGCTTCGTCAGCTCAAGCTAACGGACGACCAGCGAAAGAGCATCGGCACCATCCGTTTCGAACTGAGAAAAAAGACCGTGGACCAGCAGGCCCGAATCAAGACTGCCCGACTGGAGTGTGCGGAACTTTTCAAGGCTGCAGAGCCGAACCAATCCGCGATTCAGAAGAAGGTCGCAGAGATCTCACAACTGCAGTCGCAACAACGCCTCTTGTTCATCGACCACTGGTTCGCTGTCAATAAACGGCTGACTCCAGATCAGCAAATCGTATGGAAAAAAGTATCAGGACGACTCTGGGCGGAACAAAAAGCCCGCGCCGTCCGCGGTCAAGCTCAAGAGCTGACGCGCAACCAGCGGAACCCGCGTAGTTTTCTACGGACGCCTGGGGCCATCAGACGCTAGGGCAGGCTCCGATACTACTCACTGGGTCGTGATATCAACACTACCCAGAAACGAGTCCTCCTCGAGAAATGAGCGGGACTCGTTTCATTTCATGCAGACATGCTCGAACACAGGAACACTGGTGGCAGCGGCGCTAACAATTCGACAACACTTCACTCGTAGCAATTTATTTGGGGTTGGTCGGCCGGATGTCGATCTCGCTGACCATCGCACGGTCCGGCAGCATGAGAGCCGCGAGGATCGTGTCAGCAACATCTTGTGGATGAAGTATTTTCTCCGACCTGGAGGGTTCCTTTGGGGTTGTTGAAAAGGATGTATCGACTGAACCGGGACAAATCGTAATGACACGGATATTCTGTTCCCGGACCTCAAGCATAAGCGACCGGGAAAAGCCAATTAGAGCCCATTTCGTAGCGGCATAGCCCGCTCCTCCGACAAACGCATTTCTGCCGGCAAGCGAAGCGACGTTCACAATTGCCCCACTTCTCTGAAGTTCCATGAACTTCATGGCGTGTTGGGTTGACACTACCACCGCCCGCATGTTTACATTCCACATCTGGTCAAGCTCTGCAACGGTCAGATCCCGCACAGGCGCAAATATTCCAATGCCCGCGTTGTTCACGAGAATATCCAACCGCGCATGCCGCGTTCGCACCTCCTCGAACAACTTCCCAACCTGCGCATCTTGGGTGAGATCCGCCTGAACGATTGAGGCTCGACCACCAAGCGACTCGATTTCTTTCTTCGCCTCTTGCAACTCGGAGAGCGTGCGCGAGGTCAGGACAACATTGGCCCCTTCTTTCGCCAGGGTCAACGCGATCGCCCTTCCGATGCCTCTTCCGGCTCCTGTCACAAGTGCCACAGAGTCCTTCAGCTTCATACTCGCAGATCTCCTACCTGGGGTCTTATGACAACGTCCTCCATCATCATCGATGGCGGCTGACAGCTGATCTCATAGAGTGCTTTCGCGATCTCAGCGGGCTTCATCATCTGATGACCATATTGTTCCAGATGCTTTGCATGCCAAATGGGGGTGAAGACTGCACCGGGATAAACGTTAACGATTTTGATGCCTTTGTCTCTCGTCTCTGCCCGCAGGACATTCATCATCGCTTCCGCACCTGCTTTTGATGCAGCATAGACAGATGACCCGGTGTATGTCACCTTCGCGGCGTAGGAAAGGACGTTGATGATTGAGCCTCTCCCCTTCGCCAGCATCTCCGGCAACACTGCTTTCGTCGACAGGAACAAGCCACGAAGGTTTGTATCCATCACTTCATCAAATTGCTCTATGGTCGTGTTGAGGAAATCCTTGAAATATGTGACACCGGCATTATTGATCAGGATGTCGATGCCCCCGAATTTCGACAGGATTGCTCCTGCGGTGGCTTGCACCTGCTCCTCATCCGTAGCATCACATCGAAATACCGTGCATGAACCGGAAGAAGAACCGAGCTGAGATTGCAGCGTCGTCAAGTTCGACATCGTGCGCGCAGTGGCAGCAACAATGTCACCGTGCGAAGCGAACTCTTCCGACAGGGCTCTACCGATTCCAGAGCTGGCACCTGTGATCCAAACGACCCGTGGCGTTGGCATCTGCTAGGTCTCAAGCTTCCGCTGAATCAGGGTGAGGAATTCAGTTCGCGTCTTTACATCATCCCTGAATGTGCCAAGCATTGCACTGGTTGTCGCGACCGAGTCGTGCTGTTCAACGCCGCGCATCATCATGCAAAGGTGGCGGGCTTCCATCACGACGCCGACACCTTGAGGCTTGAGACGGCTGAAGATTGTATCCGCAATTTGCTGTGTCAACCGCTCCTGCACCTGCAATCGTCTCGCGAAGACCTCAACAACTCTCGGCAGCTTGCTCAATCCAATGATCTTGCCGTTCGGGATGTACGCGATGTGGCATTTGCCGTAAAACGGCACAAGATGATGCTCACACAAACTGAAAAAGTCGATGTCGCGCACAATCACCATCTCACTATAGCGTTCGGTGAAGACCGCCTTGCTGAGCACGGCATTCGCATCTTCGCGATACCCCTTCGTCAGGAACTCGTACATCTTCGCAACACGATCAGGGGTCTTCAGTAATCCTTCGCGCGACGGATCCTCTCCCATCTGAGAAAGTAGTTCCGTTATGACTCTTTGTACGGCTTTATTTTCCCTTGCCTTGGGCATCGTCACTCTCCGCGATATTCGACGACGTTATTCTCAGTTTCGTGAAGACGAATAGAATACAACGTTCCCTCCGTAATCTTTGGCAAGAGCACCTTCCAGAAAGCCCTCGCGATGTTTTCGGCTGTCGGGATGATGCCTTGCATGAAATCGACATCGACGTTCAAGTGCTTGTGATCCACCTTATCAATGATCTCTCGACCGACGATCTCCTTGAGCTTCTTCAAATCGATCACGTACCCGGTTTCTACCCGAGGTTCACCTGCAACTGTCACTTCAACAATGTAGTTGTGCCCGTGCCCATGCTCATTCGCGCACTTGTCGTATATAGCCTCGTTCTCGGCATCCGAAAGCCTGGGGTTGTAAAGACGATGGGCTGCGCTAAACGTAGCCCTGCGAGTCACATAGACCATCGGTCAGCTTCCTTCCTTCATAGTGCCGCCAGCACTTCCTCGGCGTGCCCATCCACCTTCACCTTTGAAAATATCTGAGCAATCTTCCCGTCCTTGTCGATGATATAGGTCGTCCGCTCAATTCCCATGTACTTTCGCCCGTACATCGACTTCTCTTTCCACACGCCGTACGCTTTCAGCACTTCTTTCTTTTCATCACTTAAGAGCGAAAAGGTCAGGTCATACTTCGCCGCAAACTTTGCATGTGAGGAAGCACTATCTGCACTCACGCCTAGAACAATGGCATTCCTTTTCTTAACCGTCGAGGTGTTTTCCTGAAACGAGCATGCTTCCTTTGTGCAACCGGAAGTATTGTCCTTCGGGTAGAAATACAAGACGACTTTTTTCCCTTTGAGATCTTTGAGGGCGAGCGTCTTGCCGTCACCCGTTGGAAGTGTGAACTGTGGCGCCTTATCCCCGATTTTCAACATCGTTGGTTCCCTTCTTGCTTTTCCAATTGTCTTGATAGCAGCCAGCCTTCCCACCGATATCCGACTCAGCCAGCAGAAGGGACTGGTCCCCGTGTCGATCTAAATGCCATTTCGACTACGTGAAAGCTCACGGAATTGTCGATATTGACCGCATCCTGGTGTGGCTCAAGAATTCGACGGTACTTTTGGATCAGCACTCTTTGTAGGACTTGTTACTGAATTGAAGAGAGCGCTTTTGAGATTTCATCATAGTTCGGCTCGACACCCGGGATATCGCTCACCCAAGCATATCGAACCACTCCTCCTTTGTCAAGGACGAATACTGATCTTTTCGCAGCCGAGTACCCCGCGAGTCCAGCAAAGTCCTCAAGGACAATGCCATATGCTTTCACGGCCGACCGGCTATAATCTGAAAGGATCGGGAATTGCAGCTTGTTCTGTGTGGCAAAGGCCTTGTTCGAAAATGGTGCATCGACGCTGATTCCGACGACCTGGGCGTTCAACTCATTGAAGCGGCTCATCGAATCCCGAAGGGTACACATTTCCGTCGTGCAAACACCGGTAAAGGCTCCGGGGAAAAACGCCAGAACGGACTTCTTGCCAAAAAATTCGCTCAGCGAACGGGGTTTTTTGTCTCCGTCCACCAATGTAAAATCAGGAGCTTTGTCTCCCACTCGTACGGCCATAGTTCCTCCAACGTGTTTCTTGGTTATATGATCTGATTGTTTGTTTTGTCACATCCTTTGGTTTCGGCCCGCTCGAGGGCCAAGTCACGTCCGCCTGGAATGCACTCTCCAGCCGCGCGATCGTACCCATTGTTCACGCATTTCATTTCACCATCTGACGGGAGTGATGCCCGATTCATCCACAATCCGGGTGTCCGCAGCAGAGTGAAACGAAGATATCAGGTCTTGCTGAGGCAATAGTTGCAGACCCCATAGAAATCCAGGCGATGCGCCGTAATAGTACCAGGCACCATATCACGCATTCGCTCGTGGAGGTCATTTTGAGGAGGAACTGCGAGGTCCCTCACAACGCCACACTGATTACAAACAAAATGGTAGTGTTGTTCTACGGTCGCGTCGTACCGGTGAAGTCCTTCACCGAAATCGAGTTCGCGAATTTTCGCCTGCGCTGTAAGGATGTGGAGGTTACGATAGACTGTGCCGAGGGATACGTGCGGTATCTGCTGACGAACCTGCTCGTATACCCATTCCGCGGTTGGATGAGAAGTCGTCCGCTTCAGAACCTGGAGGATCCTCTCCCGTTGTCTGCTTCGTTTTGTCCCGAGGGTTTGCATTACGACAGATCACCCTGCATTTGATGCTTAGAATATATCAAAACACCTAGGTATTGTCAAGGTAACCGCATTTCCCTCTCCCCTGCCTGCCCCCCGTCATCGAGACGAGGAGCAACGCCCCTTCAATACAGTTACCAACACCTAGCGGATAGCTTTTGTTCCTCGCAGCCCCCGGCGATTTCTATGTTAGATAATACCCGCATCGCCAGCCACGAACCGTAGAACCCTCGTGGCGACCGGTGAGGAGAGAACCTACGAAGCCCCGCCGGTTCACTGGCGGGGCTTCTGTATGGATCGCGGAAGGGGAGGGATTCGAACCCTCGATACCGCGATGCGGTATTCCGGTTTTCGAGACCGGCCGATTCAACCACTCTCGCACCCTTCCGTGTGGTCGACGAGACAATATACGATTTCGTTTGAAGAAGTTCAATCACGAATGGTTATGGCAGCACGAGGTTCTCACTCCAGGGCAGCACGAGCAGACTTCACTTCTTAGAAGTCGAAAACCCCTTCCTTTGCATGCTCCCCCATGCGTTCTTGCCGCGGAAATAATCCCAAATCCCCTTGACCCGCCACCACGCAGTCAATTGGCGATAGCCGAAATTTTCCAGAACACCAAAAGAGAGCAGCAGTGCCAGATCACGCGGATTTGGATACCGCTGGAAGGACAACTCTTCGAGCAGCACAGCCCCCACGGAGTACATCACCCCATAGAACAGTGCCACGATAAAGAAGAGAATCCCCAATTGGAGATTGAGCGATCCCATTATCAACAACACTACCATGGCAAGATAGCCGAAAAACTCTATGACGGGACCCAACAATTCCACGAACACGAAGTACGGCATGGCGGCCATGCCTATGACGCCGTATTGTGGATTCAGAAACATCTTCCGATGGATCAGCATGGTATCGAGGAGACCGCGATGCCATCGATTTCTCTGGCGAGAGAGAACTTTGACCGTATCCGGTGCTTCTGTCCAGCACACTGGATCGGGAACAAAGACGATGCGATACGGTTGACGCTTCTCTCTCTTGAACCTGTGCAGCCGAACAATGAGTTCCATGTCCTCCCCCACCGTATCGTGCTTGTAGCCGCCGACCTCGAGTACAGCCGCCCGCTTGAAGAGGCCGAACGCACCGGAAATAATGAGGAGTCCGTTGACAGCTTGCCAAGACATGCGTCCCGACAGAAACGCCCGGAAATATTCGATGACTTGAAAGACGGGAATCAACTGATTGGAAAGACCGACCTTAACGACTCTGCCATTGACGACTTCGCACCCGTTCGCTATGCGCACGATTCCGCCGACAGCGATTACGTGCTCGTCCTCAAGGAATGACTTCATGACTTTCTGCAGAGCGTCGTCTTCCAAAATTGAATCCGCGTCGATGCAGCAGACATACTCGTAACGTGCAACGTTTATTCCAACATTGAGCGCGTCCGCCTTCCCGCCATTTTCCTTGTCCACAACAACAAGGTTCTTGTACTCGGGAAGTCTTGACTTGTAAATACCGCGAACCGGCTTTGCCTCGATTCGTGGATTGTACACTTGCCTCGATCGATACATTTCGAACTCGGCAGTGAGTTGCGCCAAGGTCTGGTCCTTGGAGCCATCATTGATTACCACCACTTCGTATTTCCCGTAGCCAAGCTTCAGAAGGCTTTTTACGCTTTGAATGACCGTCGCCTCTTCGTTGTAGGCGGGGGCCAGAATAGACACCGGCGGTGTGAGCTCAGACTGAACGATCAGCCGATAGTTGCTGAAGCGATCATGCCTCATGTGGTTGATGATCTCCCGGACGGAGATCGCCAGTAAAACCGTGTATGTTAGGTTCACTCCGATGAAATAGAGTACCACGAACACAAGATACGAGTTCAGTATGAGGTCAACGAGAGCTTCCATTGAACCGACTATGCTTCCTCTCTTTGGGCGCCAAATTCTTCCAGTACCTGGTCTGCGATCGCTGCTGTAAGCTCATCATTCTCCGCTCGGGCGGCACGCAAAACAGCAATTCCCTCTACACCCGTTGTCGCCAGTGCCCTCGCGGCCACAAGCTTCTCTTCTTGCAGCCGACTTGCGAGCCAGGGCTTCAGCATCTCCACAGCTTCGCTGCCGCTGATCTTTCCCAGCGCCTCCATTGCACTCAAGCGCACGGGCTGCACCTTGCTCTTCAGTAAATCCGCTACCAGATTTCTCGCCCTCTCATCTCCGAGGCGCCCAAGCGTTTTCAAGGACTGCGCCTGAATCGTCGTGTCAATGGTCGTCCGTATCAGATGCATGAGTGGTTCCACTGCAGTGACGAGTCCGATCTCGGCAAGCATCTCCGCTGCAAAGAGAACGACGGATTGATCGCGGGACCTGAGCGCCTCGATGAGATACGGTACGGCTGTCCCTTTGAAGCTTGAGACGACAACTGACAATTCAATTGCTGACCAACGCGAGAGATTCCTACTGATGCGCAAGATTGTTCTGAGAGCATCCGGCCCCACCAGCTTGACAAGGGACTGCATAGCCTGGTGGCGGACATCCGGGTGAGGATCCTCCAGCAATGCAGTCAAAGCCGCAATCGCTTTCTTTGCGCCGAGGAGTCCCAGCGTGCGTGCGGCATTGGCCCGGATCCACCAGCGGCGGCTTTTTGTGAGGCGGAGTTCCTCATCAACGAAACCAAGAGTGTAGAAAAAATACACGAGTCTCCGCGAAGAATCGCCGGAGATGTCCTGAGCAAAATCGACCAACACCTGCTGCAGTGCCTCCCGATGAACCCGACGCCGCGTAGCAACCATGCCGGCAAGCGATCGCTTTGTGGGTTCGATGAGGGATTCGTACTGAAGGAAGAGACTGGACGGCTTGCTATCGACGGGGAGCGGCGGGAGATCGGTCAGGAGCAGCTCGGAGCATCTTGCCGCGTAGATTTGGTACAATCGCGCTTGTGTCTTTGCGCGATTTCTGTCAATCGTCTTGCGAATCACGACAACGATTGCCGTGAGCACGGAAAGAATCGCTGCAGCGACGGCGAGGACAATCAGGATGAGGAATTGTAGAGGCACGTGCGAGGTTTTATCAGCCGGGGAATGAGGACATCAAGCCTGTGTGGTCAGGGATTGGTCGAGGCCTGACACTGGAGCAGCATAGGGGCGCAATCGTCACAGAATCACTTTTTTCCCCGCCGTAACAAGACGGTTTTGACGCGTGCGGCCAGCTCATTCGGACTGAACGGCTTGGTAATGTAGTCGTCTGCTCCGAGCTCGAGGCCTTTGAGGACTTCGTCCTCTTTGCTTTGCGCAGTAAGCATGAGAATCGGGATATCTTTCGTCTTTTGGTTCTTCTTCAGTGCGCCCAAGACCTCGAACCCGGTCATCAAGGGCATCATCACATCCAAAAGAACAAGATCGGGAATGATCTCCTCCGCTTTCTGCAGGGCGGCGTTGCCATCCTCAACAGCCACGACAACGAATCCGCTGTTGCGCAATTTGTATTCAATGAGACTACGAACATGCTGTTGGTCTTCAGCTACAAGAATCGTGTAAGGCATTTGGTTCTTCAGCTTTTCGGTGAGTTCGGTTGAATCCTTCGGTGTGGAAGGGCAATGCATTTTATGAAAAGATCGTACAAAATCAAAGCTCATTGCATTTTGGGCCTTCTTTTGCTATTATCAAGCCGAAATCGGATCATGGAGAGATGCAGGAGTGGCTGAACTGGCACGCCTGGAAAGCGTGTGTGCCTGAAAGGGTACCGTGGGTTCTGCGCCCGAGGCGCATCCGCCTCCGGCGGAGAATCCCTTCATAAGTTGCATATGCTTCAGGCTTACGTTCTCTGGAGCGAAAGATTGCATAAGCGGTACGCCGGAAGCGCCGTGGAAGCAGTCAAGCGGTTAGGCGAACACAACTTGGGAAGATGTCGTTTTACCAAGGGTGGTGTGCCTTGGATTATGATACACGTTGAAGAGTGTCCGGATCTGCCTTCGGCTCGAAGACGGGAAGCTTTCCTCAAGAGCGGAATTGGAAGAGCGTGGTTGGATCATCAGTATCCCCAATACACTCGAAGGAAGAATTGAGAAACAATCGGAGAGATGCAGGAGTGGCTGAACTGGCACGCCTGGAAAGCGTGTGTGCCTGAAAGGGTACCGTGGGTTCTGCGCCCGAGGCGCATCCGCCTCCGGCGGAGAATCCCTTCATAAGTTGCATATGCTT
>Ga0208566_1001712_pt1 | contig 12325 bp, 12 predicted proteins | sample PL_2010_150m_FD_184159 | JGI IMG/M metagenome (GOLD analysis project Ga0208566, IMG submission 184159) | Freshwater microbial communities from Powell Lake, British Columbia, Canada to study Microbial Dark Matter (Phase II) - PL_2010_150m... | ecosystem: Environmental > Aquatic > Freshwater >...
CGAAGAAGAGGGAGCCCCCCCCTCCTGATCCGGCGGATCGTTCCCTATTGAGGGACGACGCCCAGGCCGGAGAGCTCGCGGAGCAGATCCGCGGGACCGGTGTACCGGATCCCGTGGATTCCGACCGCGGCGGCGCCTTCCGCGTACTCCGCGATGTCGTCGATGAATACGCACGCTTCCGGCGGGAGAGAGAGCTTGCGCAGGGCGTCGCGGTAGATCAAGGGGTCCGGCTTCAGCGCGCCGACCTCGAAGGATAGCGTCACGGAGTCGAACAGGGGGAACACCGGGTCGCGCCGGATGTGGCGCCGGAAATGGCATTCGTTGGTGTTGGAGAGCAGGCCGAGCCGGTACTTCCCCTCGAGGTCGCGGATCAGCGCGCGGGTGTCCTCCAGCGGAGTGAAAATGTCCGTGAACCCCTCCTCGAACGTCTCGACCGGCACGAGGGCGCCCGTCATACGTGCGATCCGTTCGCGGAACTCGATCGACGAGATCCCGCCGCGCTCGTACAGGAGGTGAAGGTTCGAACCGTACACCCGCTCCCGCAACGTTACCACCGGGACCCCCGACCATTCGTTCAGTTTCGCCAGGAACTTCCCCACGTCGAAGGAGTTGATGACGTTGCCGTAATCGAAAATTACCCCGCGGATCACTCGGCGAACCTCCCCATCGTGCGTCCTCCGCGGCAAAGGATGCCGATCGGGGAAATTACATGGATCCAACGGGTTCGTCAATGGGAGGATGGAACTTCCATCCCGGATTCCGTATCTGATGAGCGGAGGACGACGGTGCGGTGGACACGGGGAAGGAGAAATTGATGCGGTTCCGGAGATGGATTTGCGCCGCCGGGGTTTCCGGGCTCCTGCTCCTCGCGGGGTGCGCCGCGAACCGCGTCGCTTCGACCGGGACCGCGGAGATGCCGTACCCCCCTTCCGCCCCGCCGAAGGTCGAGGAGATCCTCCACCTCCCCACGGGCTTGCCGCTTTCCGTCGACGGGATGATGGAGATGCTCTCCGGCGCCCGCCTGGTGTGCGTGGGGGAGACGCACGACAACCTGAACGACCAGCGGGTCGAGCTGACCGTCGTTCGCGAGCTCCATCGCCGTTTCCCCGGGAAGGTCGCCGTCGGGATGGAGATGTTCCGGGAGCCGCAGCAGGAGGTCCTCGACCGGTGGGTGCGGGGGGAGCTGACGGAGCTCGAGTTCCTGAAGTCCTCGAAGTGGCACGAGACGTGGGGTTTCGATTTCGGCGCCTACCGGGACCTGCTCCTGTTCGCGAGGGAGAACCGGATCGACGTGATCGCCCTGAATCCGCCGAAGGAGCTGCAGGATTCGGTTCGCCGGACGGGGCTGGACAACGTGCCGGAGGACCTTCGCCGGCAGCTCCCGGAGATCGGCGAGACCGACCCGTGGCAGCGCGCCGTCCTGCGCGGAGTATTCGGTGGACACGCGGGACACGGCGGCGGGGACGAATCGTTCGACTCCTTCCTCCGCGTCCAGCTGCTCTGGGAGGAGACGATGGCGCGGAAGGTGGTCGATTACCTGAAATCCCCCCGGGGGGAGGGGAAGCGGATGGTGACGATCACCGGCGGCTGGCACGTGCGATACGGATTCGGCCTGCCGAAAAAGGTGGTCCGTCGCATGCCGATGTCGTACGCGATCCTCCTGCCCGAGGAGATCAGCACGCCCGAGCAGAAGGAAGGGCGGATGATGAACGTGGATCTTCCCGACGTGCCGCTCCTGCCGGCCCATTTCCTCTGGTACGTCCCGTTCAACGGCATCCATGAGAAGCGGGTCCGCATGGGGATCCGGATGGAGGAGAAGGACGGTCGCCTCCTCGTCGGATCCGTCGTGCCGGGATCCCCCGCGGAGAAGGCGGGGATCGCGAAGGGGGACGAGCTCCTCGCGCTCGACGGGCAGCCGGTGAAGGAACCCGTCGACGTCCTCTTCCGGGTCGGGGAGAAGCGGGACGGGGACACGACCCGGGTCACCGTCCGTCGCGGCGGGGAGGAGCAAACACTCGATCTCACGTTCATCCGCGGGCAGGGTATACTTCAATGACCCGCGGAAGAAAGGGGGGTCCTGCATGCCGTTCTTCATCCGGATGGTCGCAAACGCCGTCGCGCTCCTGCTGATCGGGTATCTGCTGCCGCAGGTCGTCGCCGTTGACGGGGTGATGGCGGCGCTGGCCGCCGCCTTCGTGCTGGGGTTGGTCAACGCGGTCGTACGGCCTCTCTTCGTGCTGCTGACCCTTCCCGTCACCGTGGTGACGCTGGGAGCCTTCCTCCTCGTGATCAACGGGCTGCTCCTGTGGCTCGTCTCGACCCTCGTCGACGGGTTCCACGTCAACGGTTTCCTCGCGGCGGTGGTCGGGTCCATTCTCCTGTCCGTCGTCTCCTGGATCCTGACGAGGGTGGTCCAATGAGCGTAACCCTGACGTTCCTCGGCGCTGCGCGGGAAGTCACCGGCTCCTGCATCCTCGTGCAGACGGCGCGCAACCGGTTCCTCGTCGATTGCGGGATGTTCCAGGGGGGAGGCGAGAGCGACCGGAAGAACGCCCGCCGGATGCCGGTCCCCCCCGCGTCGATCGACTTCGTCCTCTCGACCCACGCCCACATCGACCACTCCGGCCTGCTCCCGAAACTCGTGCGGGACGGTTTTCGCGGTCCCATCCACTGCACCTCCGCCACCGCCGACCTCCTCGGGGTGATGCTTCCCGACTCGGGGCACATCCAGGAGAGGGAGGCGGAGTGGGAAACCCGGAAGCGGAAGCGGGGAGGAAAGCGGGGAGTCCCCCCGCTCTACACGGAAGCCGACGCGTTGGCCGTCCTGCCCTCGCTGCATCCGGTTCCCTACGGGAAATCGATCGCTCCCGGGCCGGGGGTCACCGCCGCCTTCCTCGACGCGGGGCACATCCTCGGCTCTGCGATCGTCACCGTGACCGTCGCCGACGAGGGGAAAGAGAAGAAGCTGGTCTTCTCCGGCGACCTCGGCCACCGGGGATTGCCGATCGTTCGCGACCCCGCCTCCGTCGAGCGGGCCGACGCGCTCGTCATCGAATCGACGTACGGCAACCGGATCCACAAGGGGATGGGGGACACGGTGGAGGAGTTCGTCCACGCGGTCGAGGACACGCTCCATCGGAAGAAGGGGAATGTCGTCATTCCGTCGTTCGCGGTGGGAAGGACGCAGGACATCCTGTACCTACTCACCGACCTGACGCGGAAAGGGCGCCTGTCGGGGATCACGCTGTACATCGACTCCCCGCTGGCCGCGGAGGCGACGCGGATCACCATGCGCCACCCGGAGTGCTACGACGACGAGACGAAGGAGCTCTTCGCCTGGCGCGACGCGCACCCCGACGCGCTGGAGGTCGTCCTGGTCAGGAACATGGAGGAATCCCTCGCGTTGAACTCCCTGCGCGGGGGGGGGATCCTGCTGGCGGGGAGCGGGATGTGCACCGCGGGAAGGATCAAGCACCACCTGAAGCACAACCTGTGGCGGAAGGAGTGCAGCGTCATCATCGTCGGGTTCCAGGCCCAGGGGACCCTCGGCCGGAAGATCGTCGACGGCGCGAAACGGGTGCGGGTCTTCGGGGAGGAGATCGCCGTGGCCGCGGACGTGTACACGATCGGCGGTCTCTCGGCGCACGCCGACCGGGACGACCTCCTCGCGTGGGCCGGGAAATTCCAGGCTCCCCCCGGCAACGTCTTCGTCGCCCACGGCGAGGAGTCCGTCTCCCTCGAATTCGCCGGGACGCTGAAAGAGAAGCTCGGGTGGCCCGCGCAGGTACCCTCGGCCGGTGTGCCGCTTCTCGTCTGAGCCGACGGATGAAACATCTCGGAAGAGGGGGACATTCCCGGTTCAACCCCGGGAGGAAGGGAAGGAGTGTCCTCCGCCAGGCTTTGGTATGCGTTCTTGTAATGCTTCTCCCCGTCGCGGCCCTCGCCGCTGACCCGCAGGACGCCGTCCTGCAGGAGGTCGGAGTCGACGAGGTGCCCGGCGTCCAGATTCCCTTCGACCTGCCGTTCACCGACGCGTCCGGGAAACCGGTCCGCCTGGCGGATTTTCTCGGCGACGGCCCGGTCCTCCTCACCCTCAACTACTACACCTGTCCGATGCTCTGCCCCCTGACGTTCCGGAACCTCGCCGCCACGATGGAGCGGATGAAGGGGTTCTCCCTCGCGCGGGACTACCGGGTGGTCACGGTGAGCATCGACCCGGGCGAGATTCCCGAGATCGCCCGGGCGAAGGCGAACGAGACGCACAGGCTGATGCCGGGCGTGCGGGACGGTGACGCACGGTGGCCGTTCCTCTACGGGAGCGCCGGATCGATCCGGCGGCTCACGGAAAGCGTCGGGTACCGCTACACGAAAGTCGGCCGGGAGTTCGCCCACCCGGCCGTGACGATCGTCCTTTCCCCCGGCGGCACGGTCTCCCGGTATCTGTACGGTGTCGAGATCGACCCCCGGGACCTGAAACTCGCCCTGATCGAGGCGTCGGAAGGAAAGATCGGCGCATCTTCCACGGCAAACGCGCTTCTAATGTACTGCTTCAGGTACGACCCGGTCGGGAAGAAGTACATGCTGTACGCCCGCAACATCATGAAGGCGGCGGGCGCGGTGACCCTGGTCCTGCTCGCGGGGGTTCTTTTCGTCCTGTGGAGGAGGTACGGGAGAACGGGGGCCCCCCCGGGGAAAGGGGAGTGATGGACAACATCCTCGCGTTCGGAGCGGCCTCGAGCCAGGCGGGCCGGGTCGACGCGCTCTTCGTGATGATCGCCGTCATCGGCGGGTTCTTCTTCTTCCTCACCCAGGGGTTGCTGATCTATTTCGCCGTGAAGTACCGCCGCCGCCAACCGGACCGGGACAACGAAACGCCCGCCATCACCGGCAGCCCCCTCCTCGAGTTTCTCTGGATCCTGATCCCTTCCATCGTCGTCGTCGTCATCTTCTACTACGGCTGGCGCGTCTATACCGACCAGCGGATCCCCGTCGCCGGGGCGACGGAGGTGCATGTCAACGCGCGGCAGTGGCTCTACGAGGTCAAGTACCCGGACGGGCGGACGGCGATCAACGAGATCCGGGTGCCGGCGGGGAAGTCGGTGAAGTTCATCCTCTCCGCGTCCGACGTCCTCCACGGGTTCTACCTGCCGGATTTCCGGGTGAAGATGGACATGATCCCCGGGAGGGTGACCACCCTCTGGGTGCAACCGGACCGGCCGGGAAGCTATCAAATCTTCTGCACGGTCTACTGCGGGACCGGCCACTCGAACATGCTGGCGCGGCTGATCGTGATGCCCCAGGGTGAATACGGGGAGTGGGTGGAACACGCCGGAAGGGAGGGAGGCGAGGGCGCGGAGCGCGAACCCCTTGCCGCCCGCGGCGAGCGGATCCTCAAGAGCGCCGGCTGCCTCAACTGCCACGCGGTCGACGGTAAGGAGAAGATCGGTCCGAATCTCCGCGGTTTGTACGGCTCGAAGGTCCCTCTCGAGGGGGGAACGATCATGACGGGGGACGAGGAGTACCTCCGGGAGTCGATCGTCGACCCGGGCGCGAAGGTCGTGAAGGGGTATCCCAACGTGATGCCGACCTTCAAGGCCTCGATCCCCCCGGAGGACGTCAAGGCGGTCGTCGAGTATCTGAAGACGTTGAAGTGAGGTGATCGGGAAGATGACGGGCATCGGACAGCCGGAGACGGAAGGGAACGGCAGGGGATACCTGGCGGAGCGCGGGTGGCGGTCCTGGGCGTTCACCCTCGACCACAAGCGGGTCGGGGCGATGTATCTCTGGACGACGATCTTCTTCTTCCTGGTCGGCGGCGTCTTCGCCCTCCTGCTGCGGCTGGAGCTGCTCTCCCCCCAGGCGAAATATTTCGGCAACCACGCCTACAACGTCTTCTTCACCCTCCACGGGTCGATGATGATCTTCCTCTTCATCATCCCGGCGATTCCCTCCGGCCTGGGGAACTTCTTCATCCCGCTCCAGCTCGGCGCGCGCGACGTCGCCTTCCCGCGGCTGAACATCGCGAGTTACTGGGTCTTCGCCGCCGGTTTCCTCGTGGTCATCGGCTCGCTGGTGGCGCCGATGGACACCGGCTGGACCTTCTACACCCCGTATTCGGCGAAGTCCGCCGCCGCGGTGACGACCCTCTCCCTCGGGATCTTCCTCCTCGGGATGTCGTCGATCCTCACGGGGCTGAATTTCATCGTCACCATCCACAAGTTGCGCGCCCCGGGGATGACGTGGCACCGGATGCCCCTCTTCCTCTGGAGCATGTACGCCACGAGCATCATCCAGGTGATCGCCACGCCGGTGGTCGGGGTGACGTTCCTGCTGCTGGCCGCCGAGCGGGTCTTCGGGGTGGGGTTCTTCGACCCGTCCAAGGGGGGGGACCCGGTCCTGTTCCAGCACTTCTTCTGGTTCTACTCCCACCCCGTGGTCTACGTGATGATCCTCCCGGCGATGGGGATCGTCTCCGAGGTGATCCCGGTCTTCTCCCGCAAGCCGATCTTCGGGTACAAGGCGATCGCCTACTCGTCGATGGCGATCGCGCTGGGCGGGTTCCTCGTGTGGGGGCACCACATGTTCACCTCGGGCATGTCCCCGCTGGCGAACGCGATCTTCTCGCTCATGACCTTCTTCGTCGCCGTCCCCACGGCGGTGAAGGTCTTCAACTGGACCGCCACGCTCTACCGGGGGTCGATCACCTTCGAGGCGCCGATGCTCTACGCCCTGACCTTCATCTTCCTGTTCATCGTCGGCGGGCTCACCGGGCCGTTTCTCGGGGCCCTGGCCACCAACGTGCAACTCCACGACACCTACTTCGTCGTGGCCCATTTCCACTACACGATGATGGGCGGCACGGTGATGGGGTTCTTCGCGGGGCTCCACTACTGGTTCCCGAAGATGACGGGGAGGATGCTGAACGAGAAGGTCGCCCGCGCCGCGTGGGCCCTGATCTTCGTCGGGTTCAACGTCACCTTCTTCACGATGTTCATCGTCGGGGTCCGCGGGATGCCGCGCCGCTACGCGGAGTACCTGCCGAAGTTCCAGCTGGAGAACGTGATCTCCACGGCCGGTTCCGCGGTGCTCGCCCTCGGGATCCTGGTGATGTGCTGGAACCTGCTCCAGGGGCTCCGGAAAGGGGCTCCTGCATCCGCGAACCCCTGGCGCGCGCTGAGCCTGGAGTGGAGGGCCGCGTCCCCTCCCGCCACGGAGAATTTCGACGAGGTTCCGGTGGTGACGGAATGGCCGTACGGCTACGGGACCCCGAAGGCTTGAGGCAACGATGAGCGGGCATACGGACGAACACGCGGATCCGGCCGTCGCCTTCGAGGCGGCGAAGCTCGGCGTCTGGACCTTTCTCGCCACCGAGGTCCTCCTGTTCGGCGCGCTCTTCACGGCGTACACCGTCTTCCGGATGAAGTACCCGGAGATGTTCCGCGTCGAGCACGCGAAGCTCGACCGGGTCCTCGGCGCGGCGAACACGGTCGTCCTCATCACCAGTTCGCTGATGGTCGTGCTTGGAGTGGACGCGATCAAGCGCGGGAAGGCCCGGTTGCTCGAGGCGTACTTCGGCGCTACGATCTTCCTGGCGTCCGTCTTCCTCTGCGTCAAATACATCGAGTGGACGAAAGAGTTCCACCACGGGAACTTCCCGGGCACCAACCTCTTCTTCTCGCTCTATTTCATGTTGACCGGGCTCCACGGGATCCACGTGCTCTTCGGGATGGGGGTCCTTTCGTACGTCATCGTCCTGTCGCGGCGCGGCCGGCTCTCCGAAGCCTGGTACACGCCGGCGGAGATGTCGGGGCTGTACTGGCACTTCGTCGACCTGGTGTGGATCTACCTGTTCCCGCTGCTCTACCTGGTCGGGTGAGGGGAAGCATGGCCCACGGAACCGGAAATCCCCGCCGTACCGGCATCGCGGTCTTCGTCGCCCTGCTGCTGCTCACGGCCGTCACCGTCCTCGTCTCCTACGTCGATCTCGGGCTCTGGAACGTGGTCGTCGCGTTGCTGATCGCCTCCGCGAAGGCGTCCCTCGTGGCCCTCTTCTTCATGCATCTCAAGGGCGAGAGCCGGCTGGTCTGGGGGTTCGCCCTGTTCCCGATCGTCTTCCTCTCCCTCATCCTCATCGGCACGCTCGCCGACACGATGTTGCGCTGATCCGCCGCGACGGGGATAATCCCCGTATCCGCATTCCGGAGGAGGAACACCGATGCTGGGCAGAGTGACCGTGGGGCTGCTGTTCCTTCTCCTGGTCTGGGGAAACCTCGTCGCCGGGCTCAAGGCGGGGCTGGCGTGCCCCGACTGGCCGCTGTGCCACGGGAAGATCCTCCCCCCGTTCCGCTGGGACATCTACATGGAGTTCGGGCATCGCGTCATCGCGGCCGTGGCGTCGGTTTTCCTGATCGCCCTTGCGGCGCAGCGCTACAAGAGGTACGACGGCGCGGCACGGACGGTTCCGGTCCTCGCGATCGCGCTCCTCCTCGCGGAGATCGGGATGGGCGGGGCCGTGGTCCTCCTCGAAACCCCGGTGCAGTTGACCACGGTCCACTTCATGACGGGGGTGCTGGTGTTTCTCCTCGCCTTCTACATGATGACGTTCGACGGGGAGCGGGAACGACCCGTCTTCGCCTCCCGCGGTCCGGCGGCCCTCTTTCTCTCCGTTCTCGTGCTGGTCTATTCGCAATCCGCCCTCGGGGCGTACGTCCGCCACCTCGACGCGGGGCTCGCCTGCCCGGACTTCCCGACCTGCCTCGGAAAGTGGGTGCCGCCGCTCTTCGACGAATCCGTGCTGGCCCACTTCTCGCACCGCACGCTCGGGTTCCTCGTGCTGCTGACCGCGTTGATGCTCTATCTCTTCGTACGGCGTGAACCGCGGCAGCGCGGGAATCGACCCCTCGCCCTCGCGTTCCTTCTCCTCGCCGCGGTCCAGATCGGCGTGGGGGCGCTGGTGGTGCTGTCCGGGCTCCACTACCTCGCGACGGCCCTGCACCTCGCGGTGGCGCTCGGGTTGCTGTCGATTCTCGGGCATCTGTGGGTGAACGCGGCCCGCGCGGAAGGGGCGGCGCTATACCTGCCGCGGAGCTGATCCCGCCCGGGAAGCCGTCCGCGATCCTGCTGGTCAAGCCGGGAATCGTCGCCGCGGTGACCCTGGCCGGGCTCTCCGGGATGGTCCTCGCCCGGGGGGGCGTACCGCAGCCCGGGAAGGCGTTGCTCACATTGGCCTGCATCCTCGCGGCGGCGGGCGGGTCCGCCGCCCTGAACACGGTCCTTGACGCGGGAATCGACGAGAAGATGCCGCGCCTGGACCGCCGCGTCGCCGCCCTGCGGTCCCTCGGGCGCGGAAACGTCGCCGCCGCCGCCACCGCCGCGATCGCCGCCTCGCTGCTCCTTTCGGCCCGTTTCCTCAACGTCACGACGTGCCTTCTCCTCGCCGCGGCGGCGGCAGGGTACGCGGTCCTGTACACGTTGGTGTGGAAGCGCCGCTCGCCGTACGGCACGATCCCCGGCGCCATCCCCGGCGCGCTGCCGGTCCTCATCGGGTACGCCGCCGTGAATCCTCGCCTGGGCATGGACGGCGTCCTCCTGTTCCTGGTCCTCGTCCTCTGGCAGCCGCCCCACTTCTGGGCCCTCGCCCTGCGCCACCAGGCGGAGTACCGGGCCGCGGGCGTTCCGGTCCTCCCGGTGGCGTTCGGGGAGCCGTACACCAAGGTGCTGATCTTCCTGTACGCGGCGGCGCTGCTCCCCCTGTCCCTGTCGATGTGGGCGCTGGGGTATCTTTCCGCGCGCTTCGGGTGGGCGGCCTTCCTCCTCTGGGCGGGATTCATCGCCGTCTTCTACCGGGACACCGTGGCGACCCGGCGCTTCGGACGCGCGTTCGCCGCCTCGATCGTCTACCTGACGCTGCTGCTCCTGGCGCTCCTCGCGGACGTCCTGTTCCGGTGACCCCTTCCTGCGCTATCATGGAGGGGCTGTTTTATCTTCAGGGGATCCCGGGGAGCGGGGCATGAGCCTTCTGGTCGTAGGATCGATGGCGTTCGACAGCATCAAGTCGCCGTTCGGCGAGGTGGAGCGGGTGATCGGCGGGTCGGCGACCTACTTCTCCCTCGCGGCGAGCTACCTGACGCCCGTGCGCCTCGTCTCGGTCGTGGGAAAGGACTTCCCGAAGGGAACGCTCGACATGCTCTCCGCCCGGGGGATCGACCTCCAGGGGTTGAAGATCGCGGAAGGGGTGACCTTTCACTGGAAGGGGTATTACGAGTACGACCTGAACGTCGCCCACACGGTGAAAACGGAACTGAACGTGTTCGAGAATTTCGCCCCCGTCCTTCCGGCGTCGTACCGGGAATCCAGCCACGTCTTCCTCGGGAACATCGATCCGAGGCTGCAGCTGGACATCCTGGCACAGGTGCGCGAACCGAAGATCGTGGCCCTCGACACGATGAATTTCTGGATCGGGAAGAGCCCGCAGCTGCTGCGGGAAGTGATCCGGAGCGTCGACATCGTCGTCATCAACGAGGCGGAGATCCGGGAGCTGACGGGCGAGTTCAACCTGGTAAAGGCGGCCCGGAAGCTGATGCGCATGGGGCCGGGGCGCGTCGTGATCAAGCGGGGGGAATACGGCGTCCTCCACCTGTCCGACGGGGAGATCTTCGCGGCCCCGGCGTACCCGCTGGAGACGATCTTCGACCCCACAGGGGCGGGGGACAGCTTCGCGGGCGGATTCATGGGGTACCTCGCTTCCCGGGACGGGGCCGTGCTCACGGAGATGGATTACCGGCTGGCCACGATCTACGGCAGCGCGATCGCCTCCTTCACCGTGGAGGCGTTCAGCACGGAGCGGCTGCAGGGGCTTTCCCGGGAAGAGATCGACACCCGCCTCGCGGCGTTCCAGGCCCTCACCGAGTTCCGCGTCTGAGCGGGGGAGGAACGGAGGTGCTTCGACCATGGCGACGTTGACCAAAGCCGCCAGGATGGCGTGGGAGATCGGCGCGGCCGAGGCTGCCCGGCTCCGGCACCCGCTCATCGAGCGGGAGCACCTCCTGATCGGACTGTGCAGTCTCCGGAAGATCCTCCAATACCTCGACTATACCCACGTGGATTCGCTTCCGGTCGACGTCCTTCGGGAGGAGGCGGACGGGATCAAGCGGGTGCTCGAACCCCTCGGGATCACCGCCCCGTCGATCCGCCGCGGGGTGCGGTCCCGGCTGCGGCCGGGGAACACGGTCCACACGGAGCGGGCGGTCCATCGCAGCATGGAGTGCAAGCGGTACTTCCGCCGGGCGGGGGAGATCGTAAAGGACGGGGGAGAGGTCGCCGTGCGGCACCTTTTCGCCGCCGTTCTCGAGGACCCGGGCCCGGTCGTCTCCGCGGTGCTCGCGGGCGCGGGGATTTCCCCGGGGGTGCTCCGCGAGAACCTGCTCCTGGAAAGGGAGTTGGAGCAGGAACCGATCCCGGTACGGGAGGAGGACGGGAATCTGCCCGTCGCGCCGGAGCCGGCTTCCTCCGAGACGCCGCTTCTCGACCGGTTCGGCCGCGACATCACACGGGCCGCGCGGGAAGGGCGCCTCCTTCCGTTCGTCGACTCCGACCGGACCCGGAAAACCCTTCGCCAGCTCATCAAGGTCCTGATGATGCCGACCAAGAACAACCCCGTGCTCGTGGGGGAGGCGGGAGTCGGAAAGACCGCCGTCGTCGAGGCGCTGGCGGAGCGGATCGCCCTCGGGCGGGACCGCCGGTTCCTCCCGGGCCGCAGGCTGGTCGAGCTGTCGATGGCGGACATGGTCGCGGGGACGAAGTACCGGGGAGAGTTCGAGGAGCGCCTGACCCGGGTGATCGAGGAAGTGCGGTCGCATCCGGAAGTGATCCTGTTCATCGACGAGTTCCACACCGTGGCCGGGGCGGGGCGCGCCGAGGGGGCCCCGATGGATGCGGGGAACATCATGAAGCCGGCGCTGGCCCGCGGGGAGATGCGGTGCATCGGCGCCACAACGGTCACGGAGTACCGGCAAAGCGTCGAGAAGGACCCGGCGCTGGAGCGACGGTTCCAGCCGGTCCAGGTCGCCGAGCCCGGGCGGGACGAGACGCTGGAGATCCTGCAGGGGGTCCGGGCGCACCGGGAGAGCCACTTCGGCGTGACGATCGCGGACGAGACGCTGTCCGCCTCCGTCGAGCTCGCCGTGCGATTCGACCCCACGCACTTCCTCCCGGACAAGGCGATCGATCTTCTCGACCGGGCCTGCGCGGAGTGCCGGGTGCCGCTCCTGACCATGGCGGCGAACTCCGAACGGTACGACGCCGTCGGCGTCGCCGTGGTCACGCC
>Ga0208566_1001714_pt1 | contig 12323 bp, 12 predicted proteins | sample PL_2010_150m_FD_184159 | JGI IMG/M metagenome (GOLD analysis project Ga0208566, IMG submission 184159) | Freshwater microbial communities from Powell Lake, British Columbia, Canada to study Microbial Dark Matter (Phase II) - PL_2010_150m... | ecosystem: Environmental > Aquatic > Freshwater >...
CACCACTTGGTTTTTTGAAGCATTGTTTTTTGTTTTCTCGGCATCTAGCGCCAATTAGGGTTTATGCCTTCGGCTGGTTACGTCGTTTAGGTGTGCTTTCCCTCGCAAGTTGCTTAACTGCCGAGGGCTTTTCTTTCAAAGAAAACCAAAGAACCCGCTTTTTCTTGGGTTCGGGCGCTTCGGAATTAACCTTATATCCCGGCCAAGGCGCCTTTTTAGTTTGCCGAGCGCGAGCTTGGCATAATTAGAGCGCGCCGATTGCCTGAAGTATCTTGCGGTGGCCTTCAACGAGCTTGTTGAACCGTGCTATTTCCTGCGAACGTATTTTGAGTTTTTGTTCAGCGCTTGGCTTTATTGATTTTGCCATTCCTTATCCACTCCGCTATTTCTTCGTCAGCGTGTTTTCCTTCGCGGATTTCGCGCATTATGCTGGCGTAATCCGGGTTGTCGGGGATTGCAAACTTGCCATCGTTTCTTTGCACGAATTCTTTGGCTGCCAAGAACGCTGTCCTGCGATTTCCGCTGGCAAACGCATGGGCCGCAGTCAAGGCGCGCATAAGGGCCGCTGCCTTGTCGTAGACCCCGCCTTGAGCTTCGCGGCATTTCTCGATTGCTTGAAGCAACTTTCCGCGTGAAAGCACTTCGTGCTTGTCCGCCTTCTTTGCTGGCACTAAGCCTAAGACGAGCAGGTTCAGCTCGACAATCTCTTCAGCTTCAAGATAAGCTATTTCTGGAGCCATAATACTTGTTTATTCTTGGAATTTAATAGGCTCTCCTTTGTAAGCTGAGCAGTTCTGAACTAACTTTAATCAGGTCAAGGCGCCTTTCTTCTTTTCTTTGTATTCGTTTTTCTTTCCGGCAGGCTCGAAACCTATTTATCTCGGCTGGCCGTTGTCTTGTTGAAGAAAAGTTTTGTTTTCCAGTTTTGTGGTCTTGCGCGGTGTTTGCGCTGCGTGTTGTTTTCTGGTTTTTATTTGGTGTTTTGAGTGCTTGCTCGCGAAAACTTGGTTGGCGTGAATGCTTGGACTATGGGCCACGAGAGTGCGCTCAAGGCTTTAGAGTCTACTTTTCAAGGCCTTTCCGAGAATGAGGCCGAGCGCAGGCAGACGGTTTTTGGGCTTAACGAGCTCGAGCCGAAAAAGAAGCGCAACGCATTTTTGCTTTTCGCGGGTTATTTCATCAACCCGCTCGTACTTTTGTTGCTTACTGTTGCCGGTGTTTCCTACTTTTTGGACAACAAGGTTTCGGCGGTCATAGTTGCGGTTATGGCCGTAATGAGCGTGAGCATAACTTTCTATCAAGAGTATACTGCGCGCGACGCGGCCGAGAGGCTTAGAAAGCTCATTCGCAATACTGCGTCAGTAGTGCGCGATGGCAGTGTTCGTGAGACGCCCTTAAAGTTTCTAGTTCCCGGGGATGTTGTTCGGCTTTCTGCGGGGGACATGGTTCCAGCAGACTGCAGGATAATAGTTTCGAAAGACTTTTTCGTAAACCAGGCTTCGCTTACTGGTGAGTCGCTGCCGGTTGAGAAGAACAATTTGCCGTGCAAGGAAAGCGCGATTTTGCAGGAGTTGTCTAACGCCGCGTTTTTCGGTAGCAGCGTTGTTTCTGGTTCTGGCGACGCGCTGGTTGTGAGTACTGGGCCGCAGACTCAGTTCGGGGAAGTCACGCGCAGGCTTTCCCGGTCGGGGCCTGAAACGGCGTTTGACCGGGGCATCCGCGAGTACAGCAATTTGATGGTCAAGCTTACGGTTCTGCTTGTTGTAGGCATTTTTTTCATCAACTTTCTGACCAAGAATGACGTTGTGGCTTCAGTTCTTTTTTCGCTTGCAGTTGCAGTGGGGCTTGCGCCGGAAATGCTGCCCGTCATAGTCACGGCAAACCTTTCGCAAGGCGCGAGAAACATGGTGAAAAAAGAAGTAATCGTCAAACGGCTGTCTTCAATCCAGAACTTGGGAGCAATGGACGTGCTTTGCACTGACAAGACGGGCACGCTCACCGAGGGAACAATCAAGTTGGTTCGCCATGTTAACATTGACTCGTCCGAAGACGAGCGCGTGCTGCGAATGGCGTACCTTAACGCATTTTACCAGACTGGCTTGAAGAACCCGATGGACACGGCAATAATGGTGTACGACGAACAGCTTGGCAAGAAGGAACTCGAAGGGACTAGCAAGATTGACGAAGTTCCTTTTGACTTCGTTCGCCGCAGGATGAGCGTGGTTATCCATAAGACCAACGAGCACTTGATGCTCACTAAAGGCTCGCCGGAATCAGTGCTTTGCCAGTGCACGCGCTACCATAAGAATGGCAATACTGAGAAGCTAACGGGTGCCGAGGCGCAAAAGGCCAACGACTTGTACGAGTCGCTTTCAAGCGACGGTTTTCGCGTGCTTGCGCTGGCCAGCAGGCGCACTCCGGCTGCAATCCGCAGGTATCACGTGGCCGACGAGGACAACTTGACTTTTGAAGGCTTTCTTGCCTTTCTCGACCCTCCAAAGCCGACTGCCCACAAGTCGTTGCAAGAGCTGGTCAAGCGGGGAATTGAAGTCAAGATTTTGTCCGGAGACAACGAGCTAGTCAACAGGAAAATCGCGAAGGAAGTTGGCTTGGATGTGAAGGGGGTAATAACCGGCTCGGAAATCGACAAGGCTACGGACGAATCGCTTTCAGTTTTAGTTGAGACTAACACTATTTTTGCGCGCATGTCGCCAGTTGAGAAAGACAGGATTATTCGCGCGCTCCAGCGCAACAAGCACGTGGTCGGCTATTTGGGCGACGGAATTAACGACGCGCTTTCCCTCAAGACTTCCGACGTCGGCATTTCCGTCGACTCGGCGGTGGACGTGGCCAAGGAGTCCGCGGACGTGCTGTTGCTGCGCAGCAGCCTGCACGTGCTTTATGAAGGGGTTGACGAGGGCAGGCGGACTTTCGCCAATACGTCCAAGTACTTGAGGATGGGTTCGAGCTCAAATTTTGGCAACATGTTTTCAGTGGTTGGCGCCAGTTTTCTGCTGCCATTCCTTCCAATGGCGCCCATACAAATTATTGCAAACAATTTTCTTTACGATATTTCCCAGTTGGGTGTGACTACCGACAAGGTCGACACGGAGGCCCTTTCAAAGCCGGCCCAGTGGAAGATGGACAACCTCAAGAATTTCATTGTCTTCATGGGGCCGGTAAGCAGTATTTTCGACTACCTTACCTTCGGAGTGCTTTGGTTCGTCTTTGGCCTCACTACTCCAGCCCAAGCGCCGATATTTCACGCCGGGTGGTTTATTGAATCGCTCATGACGCAGACGCTCGTCGTCCACGTCATTCGAACTAACAAGATTCCGTTTTTAGAGAGCTCGCCCAGCAAGGGGCTTGTCGCGCTCACTGCAGGCATAGTGCTTGTCGGTTTTGCTATGGTGTGCACGCCTATTGGCGAGATACTCGGGTTTGCTGCCCTGCCGTTTGGGTACTTCGTGTTCCTCTTCGGAATAGTGGGTGCATACTTAGTTCTCACGCAGCTCGTCAAGACTGCGCTGCTGAAAATAAAGTTTATCGAGTAGTCCGAGTTGTAAGGCGCCAGGTAGCGGCCTAGTTTATTACTTTTTCCAGCGTTTTGTTTGAAGGTGAGTTTCAATGAACATTTTGGCAAAAATTGGTATAGCCCTATTAGTTTTGATTGCAGTAGCGGCAGTAGCTTTCTACTTTGCTTGGTCTTCTCCAAGAGACTTGGGAATACGGTTCGGGCAGGCCGACTTGAATAGCGCAAATGCAAAGCTGGGCGTTTCGTACGGCGTGCTGCCTTCAAGCGCAGACCCGAAGGCAAGCCTCAAACTAACTGGTTCAAAGCCGGTAGCCGCGACTTTCTCGAGCGAAGAGCTCACCGCGCTAATGGCGAGCCACGCTTCAGCGTGGGCCTTCTATCCCGTTTCAAACGCGCAAGTGAAAATCAACAAGGATGGAACTGTAGAAATAGCGGGTGTTCTTGATACTGACAGGCTTGACGGCTATGCCAAGTCGACCAACATGCCTCCGCAATACTACGACTTTTTGAAGAACAATGCTGCGCAAGTGCCAGTCAAACCGGCGTTCTATGCCAAAGGAACAATGAGCGTAGTGAACGGAAAAGTTTCGGGCAACGCGCAGCAAGTCAAGATAGGCGCGGTAGACGTTCCGCAGCAAATGGTGTCCGACAACTACAACTTGATTACCGGTTTTGCCGAAAACAGGATTAAGGAAGCTGGAGTCACCGTGCAGTCGGCCACGTTCGAGGACGGCAAGCTCAATTTCAAGGGAACCGTGCCTGAACAGGCCCAACTGGCCAAGTAAGGCCTGCGACGCGAGCTAGGGCCGTTTTTCTAGCCCCTGCAAACAGTTTAAATTGCGTCTCTTACATTAGTTGCACGTAGGCAGGGCAGAATGCCCTTTGCAAGAGGAGATGTTAGTGGCAGTCAAGCGCAGTTCAACTCGGTCGGGCCGGCCAGTAATTTCAAGGCGAACTTTTCTTAAGGGAGCCGTTGCTGCAGGTGCTGCCGCTGCTTTGCGTCCAGGGCGCGCGCACGCAAGCGAGGCCGCCGAGAGGCAAGTGGTCAAGCAGGCGAGCGAGAGAATTGCAAAGCTTTCAGGGCGCAATCGTTCAAGTTTTGCCGAACTGGCTCGACAGTTGGACGAAGCGGGGCCCAACCAGGTTTTCTTGGCCCACTTGGTTAATGCGGCTTCGGCCAGCCATTTGTCTCAAGAAGGCCTTCTTTTGTCTAATTATGTTGCTTTGATTGACCGCGCAAGACAGGAAAGTAAGGGCGGAATCCTTCCTTGGTTTAACCATCAAACATCTCAGGCTTTTCTGGCTCACGGCTTGTTTCCTTCTCTCACTGGCGAACCAATGCACTTGCGCCAGATGGAACTGGCCAGCAACTGGATGCTTGAGCGCGTACGGCCCGGTCAGGACTTAAACCGTGCGATTGAGCACGTAAGGTCGAACAACGAGTATTTCCTGCGGTCCGTTGACTCGCAAGTTCTCGAGCGCCTGCAACAGCGCGGGGTTGTCGACATTCAGACGGGCTTGCTGCTTGCTGCAATAGGCGCCCGGGCCCATGGCAGGGTTGGAAGCGTGGCTGCGCACAAGTCGTGGGAAACGCGCGACAGGAATACTCCTCAAGTCGGGCCTCAATCTTTAGGCACGCAAGGCATTGTGCAAGCCGTACAGGACAAGATTATTTTGCCGCGTTTTCAAGTTGCGAAGGTCGAGGCGGCTTATGCCCAAGCAATCGGACTTCCAGTTGGCTTGTATTATGCTAGGGACGAGCCAGTCATGGCTGTTGCCCACGCTAATGCACCGGGTGTATCGCACGCGTTTAGTGCCGCGCTCAAGGCGTTTGCGCATTCGCTTGGTCTTGCGACTGTTTCGCCAGCCAGTATGGCGCCATTTAATGCGAACCAGCTTGTCGTGGCTGCAATAGAGCCACGTTCGGGCGAGCCGGTTGGCGCAAGATTCTTTGGCAACGGAAGCGAGTTGTCAACAAGTACGATGTTGCGCCGCGTTCTTCCCGAACACTCTGGCCGCGTTCCAGAAGGATTCGAGCGGCATCCAGTTCTAGAACTGCCAATAAGCTGGTTGCCTCAAGCATACACGCCGCGTTCCACTTAGCCTTGCTTCAACTTGTTCGGGTGTTGTTTGTGGAAAAGAAAAACTTTTTTTGGCTTGCAGTTTTCGTGGTAGGCAGCCTTGCAGCGGGATTAATAGGCTCGTTCTTTACTTTCGAGTCGATTCCAACTTGGTACGCCGGGCTATCCAAGCCTTCCTTCAACCCGCCCAACTGGGTGTTCGGGCCAGTGTGGACTTTGCTTTACGTGATGATGGGCGTTTCAGCCTTTCTAGTTTGGACTTCCAAAACAGGCGCGCGCAAGCAAACGGCGGGCGAGCGCAATCAAAAGTTCTTTGCAATCGGCGTTTTTGTAGTGCAGCTGGTGCTCAACGCATTGTGGTCAATACTATTTTTTGGAGTTAAGAACTTAGGGCTGGCTTTCGCTGAAATAGTCTTGCTTTGGCTTTCTATTGCCGCGTGCATCTATTTGTTTAGGCGTTTCTCTACAAACGCTGCGCTCTTGCTAGTGCCTTACTTGTGCTGGGTGAGCTTTGCTTCGCTGCTCAACTATTCAGTTTGGATGCTCAACGGTTGAGCTCCTTTTGTTAAATTCGGCCGGACGGCGTAGTTCGTATTAAAAGCGTGGATGTGCTTTTTCTATTATGGACGTGAAGACTGCGCGTCAACGCGCGAAGGCAGAACTCGAGGCAGGCCAGAACCGCGGCAAGGGCGAGTTGCTCAAGCAGATTATTCTTGGCGGGCAGGATGGTCTTGTCAATGTCTTGGGAGTTTTGCTTGGAGTTGCAAGCGCCACCAGCCAGACTGGAATAGTTATTGTTGCAGGCTTGGCCGCTGCTTTTGCCGAAAGCGTGTCGATGGCGGCAGTTGCCTACACTTCAGCCCGTGCTGGACAGGATTACTACTTTAGCCAGCGGCGCAACGAAGAGCGCGAGATGGAAGTAGTGCCGGAAGTCGAGCGCGAGGAAGTGCGCCTGATTTTCATGAAAAAAGGCTTTCGCGGAAAACAGTTGGACGGTTTAGTGCGCAAGGTCACTTCGGACAAGAAGGCTTGGCTTGAAATAATGATGACTGAAGAGCTAGGGTTGCCTGCGCAAGCCGAGCTTGAAGACCCAGTGCGGGCTGCAATAGTAGTCGGCGTTTCGGCAATTGTTGGCTCGTTCGTTCCCCTAATTCCCTTCTTTTTCCTGCCAATAGGCCACGCAATGGTCGCCTCGCTAGTGCTTTCAACAATAGTTCTTTTTGCAGTTGGCGTAGTCAAGGCAAAGATTACGGTTGGAAGTTGGCTCAAGAGCGGCGTGGAAATGGCGGTAATCGGGATGCTTGCAGCCCTGGTTGGCTATGCGGTTGGCGCGCTGGTTGGCGCGGGCTCTGGCACGGGCTAGCTGTTTTAAATGTTTTTCACGCCTAGCCTTATTGAAAGTGAGACGGGGTGGCAGTCGTGGTTGCTTTACTGGAAGAGATTTGGTCTAGGCGTTATTTCATAGCAGAAGCTTTAGTCTTAGTCTTGCTTTTCGTTCTTCTGCAATTCTGGTTCCAGTGGGTTGTTGCAAGCAACCGCATATTCAACATCGCGCTTGCACGCGCGCTTGCATTCTCTGGAGCAACCCTCATTGCAGCAGCCTTGTTGGTGGGGCCTTTGGCAATACTGCGGCCTTCAATCAACTTCATTCGTTTTAGGCGAGCTTTAGGCGTTGCAGGTTTTGCGCTCGGGGTTATCCACGGTTTGTGGACGTTCGTAAACTATTTCGGTTCGAGCCTCGCAAAGACTTTCCCGTCAACCGACCCTTTTTCGCGCGCCCTCGTTTTCGGCTCGCTCGCGGCGCTAGTAATGTTTCCTGCTTTTCTTACTTCGACAGACTGGGCGATGCGCAAGCTCGGCGGGCTGAATTGGAAGCGAGTGCAATACCTGACTTACGCGGGGTTTGTGCTTCTCGCACTCCACTTTTCGAGGATTAATGTGGGAGCAATGAACAGCGTTCCCGGGTACTTGCTTTACGCAGTAAGCGCCGTGGCTGTAGTGCTTCAAGTAGCTGCGTTTTCAAAGCGCACTTACCGTGTTGGAATGGGCTTGTCAACAGTTGCAGCAGTTGGCCTAGCGGCATTAACAATCGTGTTGTTCTACGCCTCGCTCGCGTTAAGGCCGGCCTAGCTTATAACTTTGAATTCTAGCGGGTTGCCGTTGCGGTCAAAGCACGCCACGCTTGAAAGCGAGAAGGGCAGTTTTGCGATGAAGTGCAGCGGGTAGGTCCTGCCGAAGAAGGCCAAGTCTTGCTCGCTTGGCTTGTTCGAGTATCCAGGGTGCGAGTGGAAGCTTGCGGTTAAGGAAATGTCGGTTGGCAGGTTCCACTCGTTGAAAGAAGAAGAGCTTAAGTCATAGCTGGCTAGAGGTGCTAGCACGAGTTCTGACAGTTCGCCTTTCTCGTTCTTGCGGAACAGGCCGATGAACTCGCGCGGGTAAGTGTTTTTGGCCGCTTCAAGCGCGCTTTGCAGCGCGTAAAGGCGTATTTTTGGCGCCTCGCGTGACGGTGGCGTCTTTATGGCCGGCGCGTTTGCAATAGTTGTTTTTGCAGCCATGTTTGTGTCGCCTTTTGAGTGTTTGCGTCTAACGGCCGTTGGATGGCTTGAGCGTTTGGGGTGCCTGTGCAATTTCGGACAGCGTGTCGGCTTGCGCCCTAAGCTTCTTGAGCAGCGTGGTGTATTCCTTCTCGGGCAGTTCCTTGTTTTCGTAGGCTTCCCCTAGAGCCGCAATCTGGGCTATGAGTATTTCCCGGGCTTTTATTGCCATTTGGGTGTCTTTCAAGTGTGGTGCCTTGCGGTTGATTAACTCGAGTTGGACGTCAATCCTCTTGATTTTCTCGTTGAGCTTGCGGTTGAGCTCGTCGTAAATCTTCGTGTTGACTAACCCTTCCTTCCACTCGTCCCTAAACCGTCTTGATGCCACCATCATTGTCTTGAGTTCTGTGGAAAGCCGCTTGTACTCGTCTTCAATCGTATTTTCTGACGCGTGAAGCAGCGCGCGAGTGGCGGCGGTCGCGGTGAGGCTGGATATGGTTACTGTAACGACTATCACTATTACGGTTATGTTGAAGATTGCCGCAGCTTCGCTTGAGGGGAAAGCGCCGTTTGCAGCCTTGCCTAAAACTATTCCGGCCAGCGCGGCAGAGACGACTCCCCGCGGGCTGCCCAGCCAGGCAATGGCGATTTTCTCGCGGAATGCGAAGCTCTTGTCAAAAAACAGGCTTAAGATTATAGTGAGCGGCCTTACGACGAACATGAATGCAAGCGCAATGAGGACGCCAACTACCAGGTAGGGCCCTGCCTGTGCAACTGTGAATGCCGATGCAAGCACGAGAAACACTAGGGCTATTGCCATAAAGTTGACGTCTTCCCACACTTCGAGCGTGTGAAGCCGGCTTGAGGCGTTGACTTGCGTTGATTGCAAATACGCGCGGAAGACTAGCGCGGAAAACACGATTGTGATTACAGAGCTGGTGTTGAAAAACTCTGCAAAACCGTATGCTACCAGTAGTACTATGAACGATGCGAACACCAAGTCGGTTTCAACGCGCAGCCTCTTGAAAAGCTCGTAGAATGCAAGGCCTATGAGCCCGCCGAGCACTATGCTCGAGGCGGTTAGGTAGACGAACTGTGATAGTCCTTGGCGCAAGCCAACTTCGCCTCCTGCAGCCAGGCCCAGGGCAACGGTAAAGATTGTTATTGCGGTTGCGTCGTTGAGCGCGGTTTCCGCCTCAAGAACAGTTGAAATCTTTTTCTTGATGCTGAGCTTGCGCAAGACGGGTATTATTGACGCCGGGTCGGTTGAAGCCAGGATTGCCCCCAACACTAGGCTTGCGGGCCACGACAGGCCAAGGAAAAAGTTTGAGAAAAAGCCTATTCCGACTACTGTGACTACCACGGCAATAGTTGTTATCGACAGGACTGCCCATGCGTTCTCCTTGATGCTTTTCGCGTCAGTCTTCAAACCGTCGTAGAACAAGATGATTGGCACTGCAAACAATGCCACCATGTCTATGCTTATGCCCATCTCGGCCGGCTTGAGCACTCCGAGCAAATCCCCGCCCAAAACATACCCCGCAATGAGCAGGGGGATGGCTTCCGGCACGCGAAACGCCCTGCCAACCCTTGCCGCTAGCAAGCCTCCGGCAAGTATTAGGACGAGTTGGCTGACTGAAACGAATACCACTTAGCTCCTCTCTGCGGTTGAGACGCCTACGCTTAACTGCCGCACTATAAAAAAGAGTTTGGGTGGCGATTGCAAAAGCCTGGTGGCATGGCAAAGGCCGCCTTATTTGGCGGTACTAGCTTCGAATGCCGTGCTGTGCCCATCTGCAAGCTCTACAAGCAACGTATTGTCCGGTTCCGTACTTCGAAGGTACTTGCGCATGATTGCCGTAAGAACGTGCGCGTGCCGCCCGTTTGGAAGGAGGTAGTCCTTGAGTTTTGTTCCTTTCCCTTGTTTGAGGGCGTGCTCGACGATTGGAGCAAAGCTTCCTGGCAGGTCACTAAGGCTACCGATGTACATTGACGCAACGTGTTTGCCCACATTATCGCCGAATTCTTTTTTGAGTCTTGCTTTGGCAAACCTTGAGAGCAGGCGGTCAGTTTGCGTTGCGTACGTTCCAAGCTTTGCGAGAAGGGCGGATAGCGCGCGAGTTTGCCTTTCCTCGAGTTGTTGTCCCTTTGCATGTTTGGCGAAGTCAAAATGCAGTATTCGCATTTCGTCCATGCTTTTAGATATTCCTTTCAAGTAGACTTGGTCTGCAGGAATCTTCTTTTGAATAATGCGTCTTGCCATTCCATCACGCCATGCCGGTGAATTCTTCACGCTTAATTTTTTGTTTTTCGATGCCCATTTGTTCGAGCTTTGTGCACATTTCCTTTACCATGAGCGGCACGCCGCACGTATAGAAAATCCTCTCGCGAAAGTCGGGGACTTGCTTTTCAATGAGTTCTGCGCAAATCCTGCCGCGGCAGCCTTTCCAAGCGCACACGTCGGGAAGGCGCGTGAGCGTCTCGACGAACTTGAGCTTAATCTTGCCTTGGGTTTGCATTTGCTCGAAGAGCTTTGAAAAAGGCCGCTCTTGCTCGGTCTTGTTGCTGTAAACCAGTGTAAACTCGGTTTGCAGGCCTTTATCGGCAGCGTACTCCAAGTAGCTCTTGAACGGCGTTACGCCGATTCCACCTGCCAGCATTGCAACTTTAGGCGTTGATTCGTCTAGGATGAACACGCCGTAAGGGCCCTTGATTTCCACTTCATCGCCTGGCTTTACCCGCGCCCACTTTTGTTTGTACTCGCTCGAAGAAATTTTTGCTGCAAACTCTATGTGCGGCCGTAACGGCGACGAGCATGCCGACATTGCTTTGAAACCCTTTTCTCCCATGCCTACCATGAAGAACTGTCCGGGCTTGAAAGCAGGGTGCGAGTCAAGCCGCAGCCTGTGCACTCCCCCGCCCTCGTCAACTGCTTCTAGGACTTTCGTCTTGAAAACAGTAATTCCTGTTATTGCCATGAAAAACACTCTTGTTGGAAAGAAAATCGCGATTTTTGCCAGAAAGACTAAGGGCAGCAAAATTATTATTCCTGTTTAGCGGGCGGTTCAAGCCTGTGGCGCGCCGAGTATCGCGTAGCTTGCAAGGCAGATTATCGCGCCCAACAGTGCGCCTGCTGCAAGCTGGAACAGCGTGTGCGCCTTGAGCTTGTAGCGCGCCAGCGAGACGGTTGGAAGCAAAAGCAGGTATAATAGTTCGTTGGGCGTGCCGTAACTGAAACAAAGCGCGGTAATCAGGGCGCTCAGGCCGGTCGTGTGCCAGCTTATCTTGGAGTAGTGGTTTGCGAAGAACAGCACTAGCATGATGGTTGCGAAGCACAGCGCGAGTGCCGCGTGGGAAAGCGCGTTGAAGTGCGCGTAAAACGCAAAAGCTACGGCGAAGATTACGGCCCAAGGCAAAAAGAATTGCGTTCGCTTTTCCCTTTCTTCCAAGTCGAGGCTTATCTCGTTGTTCTTCCAAGACTTGTAGATTATCGAGAAGGGTATTACTGCGAAGGCGATTATCCCGAAAATCAGTTCGGCGGCGTGGGGAAGTTGGCTCGCCATGGTCGGGCGCAGAAAGAAGGAAAGCAGCACGAAAACTGCAAAAAACACGGGGTGAATTACGACTGAAAAGTAATAGTAAAGGTCGAATTCCTTGCCGTTTGGCCTTGAAGCCTTGGCGGCGCTTGCTTTTCCTTCCGGCCTTGCGGCCTTGCGGTTTTTAGATGTCTTTCTCTTTTCCGGCATGTCAGGCTTACGGCTTGAAGCCTTTTAAGTTTCACCCTTCAAACTCTGGCAAAAGAATAAATTCGGGCTTGCTTCTCTTGCTTGCATGGCTGAAAAGATTAAGGCATTTTTCACGGAGCCGTCGTTTTCAAGAAAGTTGAAACCCTGCCGTCGTTTTAATGCCAGAGAGCGCGAAGACGTGGCGTTTGAACGTCAAGTTAGGGATGCAGAGCTGACGCGGACTCTCCGTAACCCCCTGTCTGAAGATGAAAAGACGCGTTCGTTGTTTGCCCATCAATTGCCGGAGTATGTCTTGGGCACTAGCTCGCCTGAACCGCAAGGCATGGAAACGCCGAGGTTTCCGTCCGAGCCAGAAGACCTCCGAGAAATAAGGGAGGATTCCGGCGTTGTCCAGTCTTTCGTTGATTTGGCGGAGCATACTCTATAT
>Ga0208566_1001715_pt1 | contig 12321 bp, 10 predicted proteins | sample PL_2010_150m_FD_184159 | JGI IMG/M metagenome (GOLD analysis project Ga0208566, IMG submission 184159) | Freshwater microbial communities from Powell Lake, British Columbia, Canada to study Microbial Dark Matter (Phase II) - PL_2010_150m... | ecosystem: Environmental > Aquatic > Freshwater >...
GTGTTGCGCGTCTGAATCCGTTTACGGCCGGGGTTGACCCGCTCTGCCCGCAATCGAACCGGCCTGTCGCCCCTGCCTGCAAAAGCTTTCCTTCGACCAGCGGCATCCCGCCTTTTGCGGCACAGACTTCGGGCTATTGCACCACTTTCATCATGGATTTGCCGGGCGCAAAAGCGACGGCGGGCTTGAGCTGTCCGGGCCCTGGCTGCCCGACCGACCCGACGCGTCAGGCGCCCATTCAGATTGGCGACACCATCGTATTTCAGGGCACGCTGAAGTCCGACGCCAATGGCTTTTACGTCTCGGCACACACGGTTGCTGTCAATCTGGGCATCTACACCCAGCCCAACAGCAAACCTGCCTACGTGTTTGTTCAGGAAGTGCTGGCTGGCACCGCTGCCTTGCCCGTGGCGGGTCTGGCACAAGAGGCCACCGAGCGCGTCAAATTCGTTGGCTTCACCACCGATCCGACCAATCTGGTCGATCTGTATGCGCTGGATCAGAACCCGCTGACCGGTGTCGTCAGCGAGCGTCTGCTGAGTACCCAAAGCCCCATGAGCAACGCCCAACTCGGACGCTTTCGCACACCGACCAACAACGGCGGTATTTTTCTGCCACCGACCCGGAACTACCGCGCTGTCAGCCGCACTCTGTGTGCCGATCTGCCGGCCGGGCCGTTTACCAACTGCCTGCTGGAGGCTAACGGCAGCGCTGCCCGCAACACCTTTGCCAATGGACTGATTGCGGGCCAGTTCTCGCTGCCAAATTTTGACTTCGTCTTTCCGGAGAATCTGGTGTTCGGTCAGTGGCTGGTGCCCAATAACTTTCAGGACCTGCCCTTTCTGTACTGCGGTTCGGGTCCGCTCGACGGGCCCGGAACCAGTTCGCCGGTGGTGGGCCAACTCGATCCGGCGCCTTGGGGCGTACCTATGCAGAGCCCCATCTTCAGCAGCAGTTTGTGCCCCGCTGCCAAGCAGGTTTCAGCACCGCTGAAGTTCCCCAAGGTGGTCGGCGCGGCCGATACCGTCGCCATCTTCAACGCCACCTGGGATAACAAGAATGGCATGGGCAAGATCAATATCAAGGCCACTTCATCGGTCTCGCCGGCGTCGGTTGGGATGTTCATGACCGCCACCATCAGCAACAGCTCGATGACACCGACCGCCCCGGGCGGTATCGACAACCCGATCGTTGCGGAACTGGTTCAGCTCGCCAATACAGCGGCTGAACCGACCCTGTGCCCGACTTCGGCACCCTGCTGGAATCTGAGCGCCCCGGGCTTCATCATCGATCCGGGTTTCGGACCCTTCCCGCCCTCGTTGGTGCCGCCGACCACCATCGTGGTGCGGTCAAGCCGGGGTGGTACGGCCACGGTCACCGGTACTGCGATCAAACAGATTGCCTGCGTATCGACTCTTAAATTTACTTGCCCGTGAAGCGGCTGCCACGATAGCTACTGATGAAATCGACCATGACCCCGCAACCGCCATCAACCCAGGTGAGACCTTGGCAAAGAGCGCTCGCGCTGTGCCTGGTGGTCCTGCTGGTGTGCCCCCCCGCTGTGGCGCGCGGTGGTGGCCGCGCCGGCATGGATGCGCTGATGGAAGAGCCCGACATGCTGGCGCCAACGCGGGCCAACATGCCGGCCAATATTCTGTGGAGTTCGGAGCAGACGCTGCAAATCCCGGGATCCACGGTGGCGGGTTCTGCCTTCGGCCAGAACGGGCAGATTGACATCAGCGTTGGCAAGGACAGTGTGGCGGGCTCGCCCGCCGGCATGAAACTGGGCAAGCCGCAGTATTCGGCCACTGGCGAAATGGTGGTGCCGCTGCTGGGCGTTGCGTCCAATGCCCGGATCAAAGGCGTGAACGCCGTGCCGGCAGTGCGAGCGGTGCTGGGGCGGGTTGATCTGCTTCCCAAGTTGCACGCGCTCAAGACGGTGGAAGTTCCTCCGGTGCCTGACCTGAATGCCTTCATCCGGGACAAGAAAAGTGCCATTGAGCTGGGCAAAGCCCTTTTCTGGGAATCCAATGCAGGTAGCGATGGCAACGCCTGCGCCAGTTGCCACTTTGCCGGTGGTGCCGACAGCCGGATGAAGAACCAGTTGGGCCCGGGCTTGAGGGCGGGCGATCATACTTTCAGCCGTAATTTTCAGGCTGCCGAGAGCGCTATCCTGACCAATAAAAATAGCAAAGGCGAACAGGAAGAGGGGCACAAGTTCAAGTCGACAGCTTCGGGTGGTGGTGGTGCCAATTACACGCTCGTCGCCTCTGATTTTCCGTTTCGCCGGCTGGCCGATCCGCTGGATCGCAATTCGGCCCTGCTGTTTGACAGTGACGACGTGGTTTCTTCTCAAGGCACCTTCGCCGGTGATCTCTTGAGCGTGGCCAGCAATGGAACGGAGAATTGCAAGAATCGCCCCCTCGATGAATTCAGCGTCGGCGGCTTGCTGTTGCGCAAGGTGGCGCCGCGCAACGCACCGACGGTGATCAACGCGGTCTTTAACCACCGCAACTTCTGGGACGGGCGCGCCAATAACGTCTTCAACGGCAACAATCCGTTTGGCGATCGCGACCCCGATGCCCGCGTGCTCGACATGCTGTCCGACGGCAGCGTGGTGCCGGTGCGCATGGCACTGTCCAATGCCAGTCTGGCCTCACAGGCTGTTGGCCCGGCGCTGAGCGATTTTGAAATGTCCTGTTCGGGCAAGTCGTTCAAGACGCTCGGGCGCAAGCTGCTGGCGCTGCGCGCGCTGGCAAACCAGTCGGTGCACGCGCAGGACTCCGTGCTGGCCGCCCTTGTTTCGAGCACGGGCAAAGGACTCAAGGACAACTATGCGGACATGGTCAAAAAGGCCTTTCATCCGCGCTGGTGGGCGGGCACGGGAAGCTACGCGGGATTCACCCAGATGGAATCGAATTTTGCGATGATCTGGGGCATCGCCATCATGATGTACGAGTCGACGCTGATTTCCGATGAAGCACCGATTGACAAATTTCTTGGCTGGCCCGGTCAAGCCGGCGACCTCAAGGCGCTGGGCGCGCAGGAACAGCGTGGCCTGGGAATATTCCGTGACAAGGGGATGTGCGCGTCTTGCCACAAGGGCGCCGAATTCACCAGCGCTGCGACCGGACTGCAAGCCAGTCGCGATACCAACCTGACGGAACAGATGTTCGTCGGTCTCGGCCAGATCGGCCTCTACGACAACGGTTACTACAACATTGGCGTGCGTCCTTCGCAAGAGGATATTGGCGTTGGTGATATCGATCCCTGGGGCCAGCCGTGGTCGTTCACGCGCCAATTCCTGGGCATGGTCAACGGCAAGCCTGCGCCGGATGCGTTTCAGGTGCGACCCTGTCTGTTCTCGATCCTGAGCGATGCCCGGGAGTGCTGGACACCGCCGAGCCCGGACCTGACGCGCACCGGCGTCGACGGCGCGTTCAAGACACCCACACTGCGCAATGTCTCCTTGACCAAGCCCTATTTTCACAACGGCAGTCGCATCTCGCTGGAGCAGGTGGTGGAGTTCTACAACCGGGGCGGTGACCGGCGCGGGCCCGATGGCAACGACAGCTCCGGCTTTACGGGCCTGAATGCCTCAGGCGGCGGCACTTCGAATTCACACCCGAGTATCCGCTCCTTGGGCCTGACAGCGCAGGAGCAGAAGGATCTGGTGGCTTTCCTGCGCAACGGGCTGACCGACCGGCGGGTGGCTTGCCAGCAGGCGCCGTTTGACCACCCGGCACTGCGTCTTGGCAACGGGCATACGGGCGACCATCTAAAAATCGAGCAGAACGGGGCCACGGGTAAGGGACGGGATGACTATCTGGATTTGCCGGCGGTTGGCTCCAATGGCGTGTCGGCGGGGCAATGCCTGCGCAACGATGACGGCTCTTCGGTCTAGGCGCATGGCGCAGCCGCGCAATAATCCGGGGCATGTTTCTCCTTGACCCGGACCTGATTTTTCTCAACCACGGCTCCTTCGGCGCCTGCCCGGCGCAGCTGATGCAGAGTTACCAGCGCTGGCAGATGGAAATGGAGCGCAACCCGGTGGAGTTTCTGGGACGGCGCTCGGCCGATCTGCTGGCGCAGTCCCGCGCAGTACTCGCCAAGGCACTGGGTGCCGATGCGGAAAACCTGATTTACCTGCCCAATGCCACGACCGGTGTGAATACCGTGGCGCGCTCGCTGCGCTTGCAGCCGGGCGATGAAATCCTCACCAGCGACCATGAATACGGTGCCTGCGACAACACCTGGGAATTTGTCTGCCAGCATACCGGTGCGCGCTACGTTCCGGTGGAAATTCCCTTGCCCTTCAAGGCCGAGGAATTCGTGCAGCGCCTCTGGGCCGGCGTGACGCCACGAACTCGCGTTATCTTCCTGAGCCACCTCAGTTCAACCACCGCGCTGATCTTTCCCTTGACCGAGCTGTGTCGCCGTGCCCGGGAGGCCGGCATCCTGACCCTGATCGACGGCGCGCATGTGCCGGGTCACCTCCCCTTGAACCTGAACGCGCTGGGCGCCGACTTCTATACCGGCAACTGTCACAAATGGCTGTGCGCGCCCAAGGGTGCGGCCTTTTTGCATGTGCGCCCCGAGCACCATGCGCTGGTCGATGCCGGTGTCGTGAGCTGGGGCTACAGCGCTACCATCACCGGGCATACCGGCTTTGACGCCTACACCGGCTCCACCTTGCTGGAGCGCCGCCTGCAGTGGCAGGGCACACGCGACATCGCCGCCTTTTTGACGGTGCCCGCTGCCATCGCATTTCAGGCAGAGCATGACTGGGATCGCGTCCGCCAGGACTGCCACGCCATGGCGGCCCAGACCCTGCATCGCATCTGCGCCATCACCGCCCTGCCGCCGATTTGTGCAGACACCGATTTCGGCCAGATGGTGGCGATTCCGGTGCCGCCGATGGATGCGCAACGGCTCAAAGACACGCTGCTGGAGCGTTACCGCATCGAGATTCCCGTGACTTCGCACAAGGGTGCGCTCTTTATCCGGCTGTCGGTGCAGGCCTACAACACGCAGCAAGACCTTGACGCACTGGTCGATGCGGTTCGGGAGATTTTCGCGGCGTAGCAAAGTAGGTGATAGGCAGATAGTGCGCGAACCCTTTTGGACTAACCGGCCTACTCCAGTACAGTTAGGTGTTGCTGCTGATCGACGAGGAGGCCTGAGCATGGCAAGCAAATCCAAGAAAGTCCCTGCCATTCCCGCTGTCATCCCGCCGCTTTATGGTCGGGTGCGCGAGATTCTGGAGGCTGCTCGCAGCAACATTGCGCGCACAGTCAATACCACGCAGGTGATTGCCAACTGGCTGGTCGGACGCGAGATCGTCGAGGAGGAACAGCAGGGAAGGAAACGGGCCGGATACGGCGCGGAACTGCTGGCCGATCTGGCGGCGCGTCTCAAGCTGGAATTTGGCGCCGGCTACGGCGTGGACAATCTGGAGTGGTTCCGGCGATTTTATCTGGAGTATCCGCGTTTGTTGCCGGAGCAGATTTCCGACGCACTGCGTCGGAAATCGACAGCCCTTGCGCATTTCCCGCAACCACAACGGTTGGCATCGGATGCCCCTTTGTCGCCGGGACAACTCAGCGCTAATCTTTCGTGGACGCATTACCGCAGGTTGCTGCGTGTCAGCCGCCCCGAAGCGCGGAATTTTTACGAAATCGAAGCAAGCCGTAACGCCTGGTCGGCGCGGGAGATGGAACGGCAAATCAATGCGTTCTTGTTTGATCGCCTGACGAAGAGTCGAGACAAAGCTGGCCTGATGCGACTGGCCGTTCACGGTCAGGAGATTGCGCAGCCGATCGACGTGCTGAAGGACCCGGTGGTGCTGGAATTTCTCGATCTGCCGGAGTCGCCACGACTGGTCGAAGCGAAGCTGGAGCAGGCATTGATCGACAAGCTGCAAAACTTCCTGCTGGAACTGGGTAAGGGCTTCGCCTTCGTCTCCCGGCAGCAGCGCATTACCCTCGATGGCGACCACTTCTACATTGACATGGTCTTCTATCACACGGTGTTGAAGTGCTTTGTGCTGATCGATCTGAAGGTGGGTAAACTGACCCACGCTGACCTTGGCCAGATCCAGTTCTATGTGAATTACTACGACCGCGAACGGCGCACCGAGGGTGACAACCCGACACTGGGTCTGATCCTCTGTCCGGACAAAAACGATGCGGTGGTGAAGTACACGCTGGGTGAACAGCAGGAACGCAACATCTTCACGAGCCGCTATCAGCTCTATTTGCCGACGGTTGAAGAACTGGAAAACGAGCTTCGTCGTGAGCTTCGCTTTTTGAAGAAGACGGCATCGAAAAGGAAGACCTCGATCAAGTGAGCAGCGATGTGAACGCCATCACCGTGCTATCGTCGCCGCATGCGCACACTTTCCGGTAGAGACTGGGTTCTTCTGGTCCTGGTCACCCTGTTCTGGGGCATCAACTGGCCGATCATGAAGATCGGCGTCACCGCTTTTCCACCACTGACTTTTCGCACGCTTTGCATGATAGGTGCCATCCCCACGATCTGGCTGGCAGCCCGCATGAGCGGCACCTCGCTGCGCATTTCAAAAGAGCAAGTCGGACTCGTCGCCAAACTCGCGGTGTCGAACATGATGATCTGGCATTTCTTCGTCATTCTGGGCGTCAAGATGCTGTCTTCGGGGCGCGCCGCCATCCTCGGCTACACCATGCCGGTCTGGGCGGTGCTGAGCGGCCTGCTGTTCTTTCGCGAACGGGTGACGCCGATGGCCTGGCTGGGGGTCAGCTGCGCTATGGCTGGTGCCTTGCTGCTGCTATCGAGCGAATTCGCGACGATAGCCGGTCAGCCGCTAGGCAGTGCGCTGGTGCTGCTGGCCGCCGCCGGCTGGGGTTATGGCACGGTGGCGCTGCGCAAGTCCAAGATCCAGATGCCTACGCTGGCGATCACCTTCTGGATGATCAGCATGACGACCGTGGTCATGGCCGCTGGGGCGATCGCGTTTGAAAGTTCCTTGTGGCGCTGGCCCGATGCAGTGGAATGGGGCGCCATTGTCTTCAACGCCGTCATCGTGTTCGGCTTCGCCCATGTGGTCTGGTTTCGACTGGCGCGCACGCTGCCGCCGATTGCGTCCAGCCTGTCGATCATGATGATTCCTATCGTCGGTGTCTTCTCGGGCGCCTGGATTTTGGGTGAGACACCGCATTGGCAGGACTACGCAGCGATGCTGCTGATTCTGGCGGCGATGAGCACGGTGCTCTTGAAGCCCGGCAGCAAAGCCACTGACTAGTTCCTGCCGCCCTCACTGCGGCAGCCGGACGCGGGCGATCTCTGCGAAGTAGCGCGCCCCAACGGACAGGACGCTGTCATTGAAGTCATACCCGGCGTTATGCAGTGGCACCGCACCCGGACTATTGCCGTCGCCGTTGCCCAGAAAGACAAAAGCACCCGGAACGACTTTCAGGAAAGCGCCAAAGTCTTCCGAGACCATCATGGGTGCCACTTCAGCCTCGACATGCTCCTTGCCCACCACCGCAGTCGCCGCCTGCAAGGCAACTTCAACACAGTCCGGCCAGTTCACGGTTGGTGCAAATTCGTGCGTGTATTCGACTTCGCAGACGGCGCCATGGGCAGCACAAACGCCGGTGCAGATCTCGCGCATGCGCTGCTCCAGCAGCGCCTGAACTTGCGGCGTGTAGCTGCGCGTGTCGCCCTTGATCGTGACGTGGCTTGGTAGCGCGTTGCGCAGGCCATCGGTCATGAACTCGGTGCAGGACAGCACGGCCGACTGGCCGGGATCGACGGAGCGCGAAACAATGCTCTGAAGCGCCACCACGATTTGGGCGCCAACCAGCAGCGGGTCGATCGCCATGTGCGGCCGTGCTGCATGACCGCCCCGCCCGCTAATCCGGATCACAAAGTTGTCTTCGCTGGCCATGATGCCACCACTGCGCATGGCAATCTGGCCCGCCGGCATGCCGGGCATGTTGTGGACGCCATAGATCTCGTCCACCGGAAAGCGCTCAAACAGGCCATCCTTCATCATCGCGATGGCACCCCTGCCATGTTCCTCCGCCGGTTGAAAAATGAAGCGGACGGTGCCCTTGAAGTTGCGCCTTTCAAGCAGCAACTGCGCCGCGCCAAGCAGCATGGTCATGTGGCCATCGTGTCCACAAGCGTGCATGCAACCAGGGGTTTGGGATTGGTAGGCTCGGCCCTCTGCGGCTTCGGTGATGGCCAGGGCGTCCATGTCGGCGCGCAGGCCGATCACGCCCTGGCCATCTCCGAGCCTCAAGCTGGCAACGATGCCGGTGCCGCCAATGCCCCGTTGCACCTGCAGGCCCATCGCGCCCAGGAGCGTCGCGATGTAGTCGGCGGTCTTGTTTTCATTGAAGCCGGTCTCCGGGTTGCGGTGCAGGTGGTGCCGCCACCGGGTCAGTTGTTCGTCAAATGCGTTGGTGATCACTGGTTTGCCTCGGTCTTTTTGTGCAGCGGTCATTATCCTGTCCGCAGACTCACGGTGCATCTGAAGTGCTTGCGCTACAGTCGAGGCCAACCACAAGATCCTGGAGCCTGACTTGACCACGTCCACCCGCGCCCTACCCAGCAGCGCCTACGAGCTGATGAGCAACGGCAACTACCGCGCCAGCGTGTTGACGCGCGGCCCCTGGCACCCGGAGCACCAGCACGCCGGCCCGCCCATTGCCTTGGTCTGCCGCGCCATCGAGCACTCTGCAGCCGGGCATGGCCTGACCCACATCGCACGTCTTACTGCCAACCTGTTGCGTCCGGTGCCGATCGGCGAACTGGCGATCGAAGTCGCCACCGATTACGCCGGTCGCAACGCCGGGCATTTTTCGGCGCGCCTGCTGGCCGGTACCAAAGAAGTGGCGCGATTCACCGCGCTGGTCCAGCGTGAGAACGAATTGCCTCTTCCTGAGGGCCTGCAAGGCCATCCCTTGCCGCTGGCACCCGAAACGCCGGAGCAATCGTCACCGTGCTTCTTCCCCTTTGCCGGCAAACACGTGGGCTACGCCGACCTGGTCGAGACGCGGCTTTCGCATGGCCGCATGTTCAACGGCCCGAGTGCCATCTGGTTCCGCTTGCGCCACCCCCTGTTGGACCAGGAGGAGCCAAGCGAGTACCAGCGCGTTGCCGTGGCGGCCGATTCCGGCAACGGCATCAGCGCGATTCTCGACTTTGAGCGCTACAGCTTCGTCAATTCAGACCTGAGCGTTCACTTGCTGCGCAGGCCCCGCGGCGAATGGATCTGCCTGGATGCGCGCACCCAGCTCGGCCCCAATGGCACGGGGCTGGCTGAATCAACGCTTTACGATGTGCACGGACTCATTGGCCGCGCCTTGCAGAGCTTGTCAGTGAGTCAGCGCAAGTGATTTCTGAGAGATAAACGGGCCGCAGCCAGGTCCCAACCGCCCCAGCCGCAGCTCTTGAAAAAGACCGGCCCGTCTGTCGGGCGTGTGGCCTGTTGCCAGGCGGCGGTTTGGCCCACCACATCGGCCAGCGTGGGCAAGGCGCCGACATCGATGCCGGCTTGCAGCAAGTCACCGGCTTCGTGGTCGGCGTCACGCGTGTCGACCACCAGCGTGCCGGTGCGCGCCAGCTGCTGGCAGACTTCAGCCGACCACTCCAGCATGCGCGGTGTGAAAGCGCCGACCGCAGCGACAAAGGCATCGTTGCGGGGCAGTGAAGTCAGCACCACCTGCTGTGCTGGCGTGGTGCTCACCACCAGGGAGCAGTTGACCAGTTCAGCGTTGGGATCCATCACGCGCCGCGCCTGCAGCCCCAGCGCTTTGGCATGGTTCACCAAAGCCTCGGCACTGGCCGGGTTGCGGGAAGCCACCCGGACCTCCTGCACGCCAAGACCGGCGTGAAAAGCTTCCAGATGCGCCCTGCCCTGTACGCCTGCGCCAACAATCAGCAGCACTCCGTTGCGGCGCGGTGCCAGTTTTTGTGCCGCCAGCAAAGACACTGCAGCGGTGCGCCGTGCTGTCACGGTGGGGCCGTCGAGCAAGGCGATGCGCTGGCCGGTCTGCACGTTAAACACCACGATGTCACCCTGGATGGTGGGCAGGCCACGCTGCGCATTGCCGGGGATGAAACTGATGAGCTTGGTAATGGCCACGCGGGCATCGGCTGCCGGCATCACAAACAGACTGCCACCGCCGTGCAGGGCTTGCACGATGCGCGGCGGCACAGCCACGCTAGCGTCCTGCAGCAGGGCTTCGATTTCCTGGGCCAGCAAAAGGTAGGGCAGCGCATCGGCTGTTTGCTGCGGGCTGAGGATGGCGTGAACAGGGGAGCTCATGCCTTACCTTATCATGCATCCGCTAACGCAGCACATCGACCTTCTTGAAAACCACCCGTCTTCCTGAGCAGAAATCATGAAAACAATTCGAGTCGTACTTGGCCTCGGTTTCCTGGCACTCGCGCTTGCATCGTGTACCGTGATGAGTCCGCAGGAATGCAAGTTTGCCAACTGGCGTGAGATCGGGCTGGTCGATGGCATGGCGGGCAAGCCCATGCATATCTTCGAGGAGCGGCGCAGCGACTGCGCTGAGGCCAACGTGAAGGCCGATACCAACGATTACCTGCTCGGGCGCGAGCAGGGTTTGCGCAGCTACTGCCAGATGTCAAACGCCTTGCAAATCGGCTTGCGTGGCGAAAGCTATCAGGGCGTCTGCCCGGCAGCGATCGACCCGGAGTTTCGTCGCCGGCATGACATTGGCCATGACGTTCATCGTCTGCGTGAGGAAATCGTGCGACTCGAGAGTCGCTACGGTGCGCTGGAAAAGGGCTTGCGCAGCAAGAAGATAGAGCTGGACAAACTAGTCAAGGAACCTGGAAAGAACGAGGATTTCAAGCAAAGATACCGCGAATTTCAGGAGGAAGAGCGGCGGGTTCGCGAGGAGCAAAACGATATCGAGCGCAATAGGCACCGGGCCCGCGAACACCTACGCCAGGCCGAGTGGGCGATGTCACAGTTGCGTTAAGCGCGCTCGTTCGAAAGGTCATTGGTCATTAGCCCTATGGCACAGCCAGCAGGCGCTGGCGGCGCGCCGCCTCTTCGGACCGGGCGTCGTCGATCTCGCGCAGGACGCTGCCCAAATCGACGGCAGCGGTTTTTCGATCAAAGTGACCGCTGAGAGGCACATCGGTGGCAAGCAGACCCGTCTGGTAAAGGGTCCAGATTTCAGGGCCACCTGGGCCAGGCGCATCGGCGACAACCCCAACCCGACCGCCACTGGTAGCGACCAGGACGGCTCCCTCATCAGCAACCGCTTCTGGTTAGCGGCCAGTCGGCCGTTATGAGTGGAGCCGGGAACTGATATGCGCTCAGCCTCTGTCTCTCAACCGGCAAAGTGCGCGTCCAGCTTATCGAGCAAGGCCAAGCCGCGTGCCGGATCGCCAGCCTGCGCGGCGGCTCGAAATTGCACGCGCAGATCGTGTTGCACCAAGACCGTGGTGGCAAGTTCGTCAAACAGACGATTGATGCTGGTGTTGCGGCTGGCTGCCAACTGCTTGAGCCGCAAGTGCTTCTCATCCGGAATGCGCAAAGTAACAACGGACATATCAATCCTCCTTCAACAAATCGGCTGGCGCAACGATGCGCAGCTCGGGGAAATGCAACTCCGCAGCCAAAAAATCAGCGCGGTTGTAGGTAACGATGGCCTGGGCACCCGCCGTCTAAAGGCTATCACCGGCGACAGCATCTTGTCAAAGTCCAAACCCATCAAAACACCCCTGAAAAGCAAAAGAGCAGCACCATGAACAAGTCCTACCGCCTGATCCCGGCCCCGGATCAGAGCTTGCCCCGGGCTCGATCCGGGATCCAGTGCTGCACCACCACTGGATTGCGGGTCGTGGCCCGCAATGACAAGGGCACCCTCAATGGCAAGGGCACCCGCAATGGCAAGGGCAGCCGCAATGACAATGGGGTATTGCGTTCTTGTTGGGCGCTGTCATGAATTTCGGAAACATCAATAGTGTTCACACTTGGGTGCTGCCATCGAACGCTATCTCGAAACGACCTTCGAGAATCAGGCCAGCAGGCGCTGGCGGCGCGCCGCCTCTTCGGACCGGGCGTCGTCGATCTCGCGCAGGACGCCTCCCAAATCGACGGCTGCGGTTTTTCGATCAAAGTGACCGCTGAGAGGCACATCGGTGGCAAGCAGACCCGACTGGTAGAGGGTCCAGATTTCAGGGCCATAGTCAGTGCCTAGCAGTTCCGGGGCAAACTTGCCAAAGAAGTCGCGCAGGTTGGCGACATCGCGCAACAACATTCGCTGCGCATGGTTGTTGCCCGCTGCGTCC
>Ga0208566_1001716_pt1 | contig 12319 bp, 14 predicted proteins | sample PL_2010_150m_FD_184159 | JGI IMG/M metagenome (GOLD analysis project Ga0208566, IMG submission 184159) | Freshwater microbial communities from Powell Lake, British Columbia, Canada to study Microbial Dark Matter (Phase II) - PL_2010_150m... | ecosystem: Environmental > Aquatic > Freshwater >...
GCGAGTGTGCCGATAATGGTGATGACGATCCCCAATTCAATGAGGGTGAAGCCAGCTTGGTTGGCAGCCTTCATGCTAGTGGCCGCCACCGTCGATGCGGATAGCGTCGTTCATCTTATCGGTTACAAATAGTGGCGAAGTCAAGATAAGCGCTAAATTTACGCCTTTCCTCAGTCCTTTGACAAGTGGATGATTGTTGATCACTTCTTGAGTTCCCCGGCGGCACTGGTGGCCGCCTTGCCGAGGTCCCAGATCGGCAGGAAGATGCCCAGAGCGAGGACCAAGACGACAATGCCAAGAAACACGATGAGGATCGGTTCGATCTTCTGTGAAAGGGTTTTGAGTTCGTATTCAACTTCATTCTGGTACATGCCGGCAACTTCTTCGAGCATTTCCTCCAGCGCACCGGATTCCTCGCCGACGGCAATCATCTGCATCACCACCGGGGTGAATACGCCGGCTTTGCCGACGACACGCAGGACGCTCTCGCCGCGTTCGACACCCTCGCGCATTTCCTCCACCTTCTTGCCGATGAAATCGTTATCGACCGTCGCCGCCACCGTGGTCATCGCCTGGATGATCGGCACACCGCTGCGCATCGCCAGCGCAAAACTGCGGGCAAAGCGGGCCAGCGTGGCCTTGCGGATGATTTGCCCGGCGATCGGGATATCCAGCTTGATCTGGTCCCATTTCAGGCGCCCCGCCGTGGTGCTGACCCATTGGCGAAAGGAGAAGATCGCCGCGCCCATCCCGCCCAGCAGCACGTACCAATAGTTCACCATGAAACTCGAGAAGCCCATCAGGATGCGCGTCATCAGCGGCAGCTCGGTCTTGAAGCTGGCGAAAACCTTGGCGAAGGCCGGGATCACGAAGATATTGATGACGAACAAAGCCACCACCATGGCGATGATGACGAAGGTCGGATAACGCAGCGCCGAACTTATCTGGCGTTTCATGAATGCCTCGAACTCCATGTGTTCAAACAGGCGGATGAAGACCTCCTCAAGCCGTCCGGTCATTTCGCCGACGCGCACCATCGAGAGGTAGAAAGGCGTGAACACCTTGGGATGACGCGCCAGTGCGATGGAGAACTCACGGCCGGAATCGAGGCCCTCGCGCACATCCTGGATGACCTCTTTCATCGCCGGATTGGTGGCTGATTCTTGCAGGCCGGCCAGCGCGCGCATGATGGGCACGCCCGACTTGAGCAGGGTGTAGATCTGCCGGGTGAACATCATTATGTCCTGGTGCAGGACTTTCGGCTTGAAGAATTCGATGTCGCCCGATTTTCCTCCGGTTGCGGCCGCCGTGGCCCCCTCTGCCGCCGGATTGATGCTGAGGGGGATGATGCCGCGGCTCATCAGGGCATCGGCGACCGCGGCCGAAGTCAGACCCTCCTGAATTCCCTGGGTCATCTGCCCGCCGGCATCCCGGCCACGATAGGCAAAATTCGGCATCCGGGCTTATTCTTCCAACTGCGAGCTGATGCGCATGGCTTCGTCGACGCTGGATTTTCCGGCCAGGACCAGATTGACCGCGTCGCGGCGCAAGGTGTTGCCGGCCATCTGCTCCCGGGCGATCTTCATGAATTCGCGTGGATCGCCATGGTTGGTGACCTCAACCAGAGTATTGGTCATTTCCAGGAATTCATAGACGCCCCGTCGCCCGGTATAGCCGGTGTTATTGCAGTGCGAACAGCCGCGGCCCTTCACATAGACATGGGCATCCACCTGATCGCCGAGTTCGTAGCGCAGCCACTCGTGCTCATGCGGGGGCAGTTCGTAAGGCTCGACGCAGTTTTCGCAATTCACCCGCACCAGGCGCTGCGCCAGCACCATTTGCAACGACAGTGCCACCATGTAGGGCGGCACACCCATGTCGAGGAGGCGGATCGGCGTCGACAAGGCATCATTGGTGTGCAAGGTGGAGAGCACCATGTGGCCGGTCATGGAGGCACGCAAGCCGATTTCGGCGGTGATCTGGTCGCGCATTTCGCCCACCAGGATGATGTCCGGATCCTGGCGCAATGCGGAGCGCAGCACTTTTTCAAAAGTGAGATCGATTTTTTCATGCACCTGCACCTGGTTGATGCCCGGCAAGCGATATTCGACCGGGTCTTCGACGGTGATGACTTTTCGTTCGGTTGTATTCAGCTCTGACAGTGCCGCGTAAAGCGTAGTGGTCTTGCCGGAGCCGGTCGGCCCGGTGACCAGCACCATGCCGCTGGGGCGGTGAATCGCGTGGCGCAGACGCTCCAGTACATGCGGCGGCATTTGCATCTTGTCCAGCCCAAGGATGCCCGTACTCTGATTGAGCAGACGCATCACCACCGACTCACCGTATTGCGTCGGCATGCTGGAGATACGCACGTCCACTTCGAGGTTGCGCAGCTTGATGTTGAAGCGCCCATCCTGGGGCAGGCGCTTTTCGGAAATGTCCAGGCCGGAGATCAATTTCAGGCGCAACACCACTGCCGTCGACACCTTGCTGTCGGCCTCGGTCTGGACCCGCAGCACACCATCGATGCGGAAGCGGATGATCAGGCTCTTCTCCTGCGGCTCGATATGGATGTCCGAGGCGCGCTGCTTGATGGCATCTTCAAACACCGTGTTGAGCAGCTTGACGACCGGCGCATCGTCGGCGCCGGTGGTGAGTCCGAGCAGATTGCCGAAATCGCTCGGGACATCGGCCATGTCCTCGGTGAGTTCCTTGGCCAGTCCGGTGATTTCCTCGGCGCGGGTATACACCCGGTCGATCAAGGAGAGCAACTGGCTTTCGATCACCACCGCCAGAAAAACCTCACGGCGCACGATGCGGGTGACTTCGTCGTAGGCGGTCAGATCCGTCGGATCGGCAAAGCCGATGATCAGCATTTCATTGTCTTTGTCGAGCACGATGGCGCGGTAGCGGCGTGCCTGGGACTCGGGCAGGAGTTTGACGAACTCCGGCTTGACCTCAAAGGTCCTGAGGTCGATGAACGGGGCTTGCAACTGCTTCGCCAGCGCTTTGGCAATACCTTCCTCGGTGACATAGCCACTTTCGACAAACACTCGCCCGAGCTTGCGGCCGCTGCGCTTTTGCTCTGCCAGAGCGAGCTTGAGCTGCTCGGCAGTCAGCAAGCCTTGGGTAACGAGCATGTCGCCGAGGCGGATCTTTTCCGGGCGCGCCATAAATGGTTCCGATCTCCAGTACTATTCGCTCGATTCTACTTGAAGCTCAAGTCGATCTCTCTCTCATGGCGCCTATTTTTCCCTGCATGTTCAACATCATCCTGTATCAACCCGAAATCCCGCCGAACACCGGCAACGTGATTCGGCTGTGTGCCAACGTCGGGGCGTGCCTGCACCTGGTCAAGCCGCTCGGCTTCGATTTGAGCGCGGCGCAGTTGCGCCGTGCCGGGATGGACTACGCGGAACTGGCGGAGGTCCGCGTTCATGACGATTGGGTTGCGTGTCTGGCCGCGCTCGGCACGGCCCGATTGTTCGCCCTGAGCACCAAGGGGACGACCCGCCATGACCGGCCGCAGTATGTGTCGGGTGACGCCTTGGTCTTTGGGGCGGAAACTAGCGGCTTGCCGGTCGATATCCTGACCGGCATCCCGGCAGAACAGCGCATCCGCTTGCCGATGATGCGCGGCTGCCGCAGCCTCAATCTATCCAACAGCGTCGCGGTGGTCGCTTACGAAGCCTGGCGGCAATTGGGTTTCACCGGCGCCGCTTAGTGGCCGAATTTGGGTCTAGGTTACTGGCGCCAATTCCCGCTATTCGTTCTTCGGGTCGCGGCGCATCAGTTCGCTGACGGCGCCGGCTGCACTGGTGCGGCCCTCGAGCACGGCGCAGACCGCTTGGGTAATCGGCATGTCGATGTCTAACGCCGCCGCCCGTTGCGCAACTTCCCGCGCGCTGGGCACGCCTTCGGCGACATGCCCCAACTCGCGGGTAATGGCCTCCAGCGGCTTGCCTTTGGCCAGGGCCAGACCGACACTGCGGTTGCGCGACAGGTCGCCGGTACAAGTCAGGATCAGGTCGCCGATCCCGGCCAGACCCATCAGTGTCTCTCGGCGCGCCCCGAGCGCCACGCCGAAGCGCACGATTTCGGCCAGTCCCCGGGTGATCAGCGCGGCGCGGGCATTGAAGCCCAGGCCCAGACCGTCGGAGATGCCCGTGGCAATCGCCAGGACATTCTTGACAGCCCCGCCGACCTCGGCGCCAATGACGTCGCTGCCCGTATAGATGCGCAATTGCGGGCCGGACAAGGCTTGAGCGGTGGTGCGCGCAAATCCGGCATCGGTCGAAGCCAGCGTGATGGCCGTCGGCAGGCCACGGGCCACTTCCTCCGCAAAACTCGGGCCGGTCAGCACGCCGTGCGCCGGCGCCGGGTCGCTCATTTCTTCCCGGGCAACCTGGTGCGGCAGCAGGCCGCTGCCTGCTTCCAGTCCCTTGCAGACCCAGATGAAGGGGAGGTGCGGCGCCGCCACACCCAGCCTGCGCAGCGTGTTGCGCAATTCGGCCAGCGGCGCTGCAACGACCGCCAGGTCGGCGTGGCTAACCGAGTCCGCAAAATCGGCACTGAGCGTCAATTCCGGCGGGAAAGGCAGGCCGGGCAGATAGGCCTCGTTTTGGCGTGCCGAGTTGAGCGTCGCATATAGTCCCGCATCATGGACCCACAACGTCACTACATGGTTGCGCGCGAAAGTGATTGCCAGCGCAGTGCCCCAGGCGCCGGCGCCGAGGACGGCAATGTTCAAGGTCTACAGGCCCCAGACCTGGTTGGCGCGCACGTAGCCGCTCTGGCCGTCACGATGCCGGACTTTTGCCCAACCCGCATCCGCCGTTTCGACCAGCTCCAGCACTACGTCTTTCTCCGCTTCGAACACCAGCGCGGCATTGGCGTCAGCCCTGGCGCGCACTTGTGCGCTCGGCACGGTTACCTGCAGGGTACGCTTGGGAGAGAGCTGGCGCTTTTCCACCCAGGCGATCCCGCCGCCGGCGTCGCGCACCTTGTACCAGCTTTCCAGCGCCACCACCACCTCGACCGGGGTGTGGCGGGCGATGACAAACAGCGGCGCGGACTTCTGCGACGGCGCATCGTACATTACCGCAACCTCGGCCAGCGAAAGGTAGTCGAGCGCCACCGCCGGCAGCGGCAGCAGCGCCAGCGTGACCAAGGCAAATCTTGCACCCCAGACCCAACTGCGGGCACTAGACAGGGCGCTCACTGGATGGGAATCTCGCCGGCCGGATGGGTCTGCTGCTGCTGATCCATCAAGCGCTGCTGGTAGATCGCATCGAAATTCACCGGGGCCAACAGCATCGGCGGGAAACCGGCGCGATTGACGAGATTGGAAATGGTCTCGCGGGCATAGGGGAAGAGAATATTGGGGCAGGCCACCGAGAGTATCGGCTCGAGGTCTTGCTCCGGGACATTCTGCACCTGAAAGATCCCGGCCTGGCCAGCCTCGACCAGGAACAGGGTCTTCTCGCCGACCTTGGCGGTGACGGTGACGGTCAGCACCACCTGGTACATGCCTTGTTCGATGCTGCTGCCCTCGCTGTGCAGTTGCACCTCGATCTCGGGAGTTTCGCGCTCCAGGAAGGCTTGCGGCGCATGCGGGATCTCCAGCGAGAGATCCTTGGCGTAGATTTTTTCGATGCTGAAAACCGGGGCTTGCTGTTCGCTCATGTGATTGCCTATCAGGATGGATTAAATGTGAAAGTTACTGATTGCCGGTCAACAGCTTGTCCAGTCCGTGGGCATGGTCCAGCGCGGCAAGTTCGTCATAGCCGCCGACATAGGTGTCGCCGATGTAAATCTGCGGCACGGTGCGACGGCCGGTGCGTGTCATCATTTCCTCGCGCCGTACCGGTTCAAGGTCCACTCGGATCTTTTCGATGCTTTCCACGCCCTTGCGCTTGAGCAGTTGCTCGGCGCGGATGCAATAGGGACAGACGGCGGTGCTGTACATCAGGACTTTGGCGGCCATGGCCCAGATCACTTACTTGGTGGTGGTCGGCAGCCCGGCGTCACGCCAGGCGCCGATCCCGCCCGCCAGGTTGTAGACCCTTTCGAAACCACGCTTCTTCAAGGTATTGCAGGCGGAAGACGAGCGATTGCCGGTCTGGCAATTGACGATCAGCGGGCGCGCCTTGAACTTCTCGATTTCGTGGATCTGCTTTTCCAGCTGGCTGAATGCGATGTGACGCGAGTTCGGGATATGCCCGGCGGACCATTCGCTGGCTTCGCGCACGTCGATCATGATGGCGTCTTCGCGGTTCAACATCAGCGTCGCCTGCAAGGGCGAGACATGGTTGGCGCCGCTGCTGCCGATGGTCTGCCAGATCAACATGGCGCCGCTGGTGACGGCGAGCATGATATACATCAGGTTGTTTTGTACAAATTCCAAAGTGTGCTCCAGTAAGGTGAATCAATGTTTCCGCATCGGAATGCCGCAGAAGACCTCGCGCATCAGCGCGATCAACTGCAGCGTGCGTGCATCGGCGATGCGGTAGTAAACCCGGTTGGCGTCCTTGCGCGTATTCAGCACTCCCTTGTCGCGCAGGATCGCAAGATGCTGGGAGATATTGCTCTGCGACGTTCCGACGGCTTCGACGATGTCCTGCACGCAGACTTCCTGCCCACCGACCACGCACAGTATCTTCAGGCGTAGCGGATGCGAAATCGCCTTGAGTGCGCGCGCGGCGGTTTCGATGTGCTCTTGCTGATCGATCAGGTCAAGAATGGCGCTGTTGGTCATGGGAAGAATGCTTCGAAGTGGAATTCCGAATATTATAGAATACTTCTTTTAAGTTCCTAAGCCCTATTCGGCGCCCACCATCATGCACAAGATAGTCCTGTTGCGACACGGCGAGTCCACCTGGAACAAGGAAAACCGTTTTACCGGCTGGACCGACGTCGGCCTCACCGAGAAGGGGCAGGCAGAGGCGGTCGCCGCCGGGCAGTTGCTAAAGACCGAGGGCTATGCCTTCGATCTTGCCTACACCTCGGTCTTGAAGCGTGCGATCAAGACGCTGTGGACGGTGCTGGAGGAAATGGACCGGATGTGGATCCCGATCCATCATTCCTGGCGTCTCAACGAACGTCACTACGGGGCATTGCAGGGCCTCAACAAGGCGGAGACGGCCGCCAAGTTCGGCGAACAGCAGGTGCTGCTGTGGCGCCGCGCCTACGACACGCCGCCGCCGGCACTGGAGGCCGATGACCCGCGCATGGAAAGCGGCAACCCGCGCTACGCCAATCTGGCGCCCGGCGAGTTCCCCCGCACCGAATGCCTCAAGGACACGGTCACCCGCTTCCTGCCCTACTGGCACGACACCATCGCGCCGGTGGTCAAATCGGGCAAGAACGTGGTCATCGCCGCCCACGGCAACAGCCTGCGGGCCCTCATCAAGTATCTCGACAAGGTCTCGGACGCCGACATCGTCGGTCTCAATATTCCCACCGGACAGCCGTTGGTGTACGAACTCGACCATGACCTCAAGCCGCTCAAGCATTATTATCTCGGTGATGAGGACGCCATCCAAGCCGCCCTGCAGGCCGTCGCCAACCAGGGCAAAGCCAAGTAACGTCGCTCTGCTACTGACGCTGTGCCTATCCGCAGGGTTGTGCCAGGCGGCGGTGGGCACGCCCAAGGGCGCTGCCAAACCCGCCCAGGTCGAGATCAAGCGCGGGCAACTCAAGGAGTTGCAGGGGCGTATCGACAGCCTGTATCGCGATCTGGCGAAAAGCGAAGAAACCAAGGCTTACGCCGCCGACCAGTTGAAGGAAACCGAATCGGTGATTTCCACCGCCAGGCGCGGCTTGCACGAACTCGGCCTGCAGCGCGGCGAAGTCCAGGCGGAATTGCTCGACCTGCAGCAGCAGGCGCGGCGCCTGGAGGCCCAGATCGCAGGGCAACAGGGACAACTGGGCCGCTTGCTGTATCGCCACTATGTCAGTGGCGAAACCGATGCCTTGCAAATGATCCTGGCCGGCAACGACCCGAACCAGGCGGCACGCGATCTCCATTACCTGACCCTGCTGTCGCGCGCCAAGGCGGACTTGTTGGGCGTCCTGCACACTACCTTGGGCGCGAAGCAGCGGCTGGCGGATGCCGCCCGCGCCAAGCGCGATCAACTCGCCGCCATCGAACAGAAACAGCAGCGTCAGCATGCCGCGTTGCTGGTGCAACAACAGCAGCGCCAGGGCATGCTGGTCAAGCTGGCCGGCAAGATCAAGGACCAGCGGCGGGAAATTGGTGCTCTCAAGCTCGATGAAAAGCGCCTGGGCAAGCTGATCGAAGGCCTCGCCCGCATCGTCGCCAAGCCGGTCCGCAAACCACCGCCCCGTTCCGCCAAGTCCAGGCCGGGTGCAGCCGCCACCGAAAAACCCAACGCGACCCTGCAAAACGAGCTGACGCCGGAAGCCATGAGCTTTGCCGGCAACTTCGCCAAACTCAAGGGCCGCTTGCGTCTGCCGGTGCGCGGAGAACTCGTCAATCGCTTTGGCAAGCCACGCGCGGAAAGCGGTGCAAATTGGAAAGGCCTGTTCATCCGCACCGCAGAAGGCAGCGAGGTCAAGGCGGTCGCTCCGGGCCGGGTGGTATTCGCCGACTGGTTGCGAGGCTTCGGCAACCTGCTGATCATCGACCATGGAGATACATTCCTGACCGTATATGGCAATAACCAGTCGCTGTTCCGCCAGGTCGGCGATACGGTCAAGTCCGGCGAAGCCATCGCTGCGGTGGGCAACAGCGGCGGCAACCCGGAATCCGGTTTATACTTTGAACTCAGGCAACAGGGGCTGCCGGTCGACCCCCTCAGATGGATGAGCCTGAACTAAGTAGCCGCTCAGCCTGTCAATACGTTTTCGAGCTTGCTAATTCACCCCGGAGCCACGCATAGATGCGCATCAAATTACAACAGGCTGGACTGATATTTCTCGGACTGGTCGCAGGCATACTCATCAGCCTCAACTTTTCCGCCAGCGCCCAAAAGGACTCCGCGGCGGTGTTGCCGGTAGAGGAGTTGCGCAGTTTCGCCGACGTTTTCAACGCCATCAAGCAAGGCTACGTTGAGCCGATCGAAGACAAGAAATTGATCACCCATGCCATCAGCGGCATGCTCTCCAATCTCGACCCGCACTCGTCCTATCTCGATTCGGATTCCTTCAAGGATCTGCAAGTCAGCACTCAGGGCGAGTTCGGCGGCCTGGGCATCGAAGTCGGCATGGAAGATGGTTTCGTCAAGGTCATCTCGCCGATCGAGGACACGCCCGCATTCAAGGCCGGCATCAAGACCGGCGACCTGATCATCAAGCTCGACGAAACGCCGGTCAAGGGCATGACCCTCAACGATGCGGTCAAGCGCATGCGCGGCAAACCGAAGTCCTCGATCGTCCTCACCATCGCCCGCAAAGGCGAGACCAAGCCGATCATCACGACCATCGTGCGTGAGGTGATCAAGGTTCAAAGCGTCAAGTCGAAGCTGCTGGAAGCGGGTTTCGGATACCTGCGGGTCACCCAGTTCCAGGAAGAAACGGCTACCGACGTAGTCAAGCATCTCGACAAACTCTTCAAGCAGAACAAGGACGGCAAGGAGCCGCTGCGTGGCCTGGTGCTCGACCTGCGCAATGATCCGGGCGGCTTGTTGCACGGAGCCGTCGGTGTCTCCGCCGCATTCCTGCCGGCCAAGACCCTGGTCGTGTCGACCGACGGCCGCACCGAGGATGCCAAGCGCAAGTTCTTCGCCAGCCCAGAGGACTACATGCGCGGCAATCGCGACGACTTCCTCAAAAACCTCCCGGCCGCCGCCCGCACCTTACCGCTGATAGTGTTGGTCAATGGCGGTTCGGCATCGGCTTCCGAGATCGTTGCCGGCGCGCTCCAGGATCACAAGCGCGCGGTGGTAATGGGCACGCAGACCTTCGGCAAGGGCTCGGTTCAAACCATCCTGCCGCTCTCCAACAACACCGCCATCAAGTTGACCACGGCGCGCTACTACACGCCGGGCGGTCGCTCCATCCAGGCCAAGGGCATCACGCCCGATGTCATTGTCGAAGAGTCCGCCAACGGCGCGTCGCACGAGCGCTTGCGCGAAGCCGACCTGGAACGTCATCTGGACAACGACAAGGAAAAGGCCAAGGAACCGGCGCCCAAACCGGCCGCCAAGAACGGCAAGAGCAAGGGCAAGGATGAGGCAGAAGACGAGCCGAAGCAACCGGTCTTCGAGTTTGCCTCGAAGAATGACTACCAGTTGAACCAGGCGCTGAGTCTGCTCAAGGCCTGGCAGATCATCAAGCAACGTTAATTCCCGTTCCAAATCAAGCGTGACTTTGTCGACTTCGCCTCGCCGTGTGATTTACACTGTCCCACAGGGATTTCCTGCGGTCATCTTCGGCTCGTCTTCGCGTCACGCTTGATTTGGAGCCGGAATTGGAACTACAACCGGATGAACGACGAGCAGCTGCTGCGTTACAGCCGCCACATCCTCCTGCCGCAGATCGACGTCGATGGCCAGGAGCGACTGCTGGCAGCCCGAGTGCTGGTGGTCGGCGCGGGTGGGCTGGGTTCGCCGGCGGCGATCTACCTGGCGGCAGCCGGCGTCGGCACGCTGGTCCTGGCGGATGGTGACAATGTCGACCTCACCAATCTCCAGCGGCAAATTCTGCATCGCGTGGCTTCGATTGGCATGCCCAAGGTCGAATCGGGACGGGATACCCTGGCCGAATTCAATCCGGAATGCCGGGTGCTGCCGATAGCCGAGCGACTGGCAGGCGAGCGTTTGAAAGCCGAAATCAGCGCGGCCGATGTGGTCCTTGACTGCTCCGACAATTTCGCCACCCGCCATGCCATCAACCGCGCCTGCGTCGAATTCGGCAAACCCCTGATCTCCGGCGCGGCGATCCGCTTCGACGGCCAGGTGTCGGTTTTCGATCAGCGGCGCGGCAAAGACGATCCATCACCCTGTTATCACTGCCTGTTTCCCGAGGGTCAGGATGTCGAGGAAGTGCGCTGCGCCGTGATGGGCGTGTTCGCGCCGCTCACCGGCATCATCGGCTGCGTCCAGGCGGCTGAGGCGCTGAAGCTGCTGATCGGCTGCGGCGAGCCGATGGCCGGGCGCTTATTGTTGCTCGACGGGCTGGCCATGGAATGGCGGTCGATTACGATTCCGCGGGATCCAGCTTGTGCGGTTTGCGGACAAGCTTAAGCGTGTCGAAGCGTGAGGGACGCAATGCCGGGGCGAGTCCCGGCATTGCCAGCCACCCCTCAAAATAACTTGCGATGCCGTATGGTGCGCGGTGCATGCGACATCAGCACCGACCCCACCAGTACCGCCCAGAACAGGGAAGCGTTGAATCCCGCCAGCATCCCGACACCCGCCAGCAGCGGCACTTTGAACAATACCGCCAGCCCATTCACCTGGGAAAAGTAGGCGGGGTTGGCCCAACGATCGAGCGCAGCTATGGCGACCCCCGCTCCCATCAATGCCCCCACGTAGATTGCCGTCTCGGCCGCCGGACGAGGCCCCAGTAGCGCGGCACCCAGGCCGATCACGCCGACCAGGTGGAGTGCGCGCAGGAGGTTGATCAGCAAGCTGCGACCCGGAAAGTCGCGGTGTTGCTCCGCATCATCGGCATCGCTCATTTTGGCCTCGCCAGCAGGCACAGATCATCACCTAGGCGGCGCACCTCGATGATGCGCAAGTCGCGCCGACCTGCAAGGTCCGAGAGTTCCGGCAGGTCGAACATGCCTCGCGCCGCATCGCCGAGCAACGTCGGCGCGAGGTAGAGCAAGAGTTCGTCGACCAGTCCTTCACGCAACAAGGAACCATTCAACTTGAAACCCGCCTCGGCATGGATTTCGTTGATGCCGCGTCGCCCCAGTTCCGTCATCAGGGCCGCAAGATCGACCTTGCCCCGGTCATTGGACAGGATTACCACTTCGCTGCCGAGCTCGCGCAAAGCCGCCACTTTCGCCGGGTCCGCCACGGCGGCGGCGACGATCACCGGCCCGCCGTCGAGCAAGCGCGCCGACAGGGGAATTTCCAGCCGGCTATCCACCACCACCTTGAGCGGCCGGCGCGGAGTGTTACTACCGTAGTCAACGCCGCGCACGGTGAGTTGCGGGTCGTCATCCCGGACCGTGCCGATGCCGGTGAGGACGGCGCAGGCGCGCGCGCGCCAGCGATGGCCGTCCGCCCGTGCCTCGGCGGCGGTGATCCACTGACTCTTGCCGTTGTTCAGGGCGGTCTTGCCGTCGAGGCTGGCGGCCACTTTCAGGCGCAGCCAAGGTCGCCCGCGGGTCATGCGCGAAATGAAACCG
>Ga0208566_1001717_pt1 | contig 12311 bp, 14 predicted proteins | sample PL_2010_150m_FD_184159 | JGI IMG/M metagenome (GOLD analysis project Ga0208566, IMG submission 184159) | Freshwater microbial communities from Powell Lake, British Columbia, Canada to study Microbial Dark Matter (Phase II) - PL_2010_150m... | ecosystem: Environmental > Aquatic > Freshwater >...
ACACAAATCACACCCGCATTGCTTAGCTTATTTTATGCTTCTGCTGGTCTGAAAATCGGGCCCACCCCAGAACTTGAAACAATCAAAGGTGCGAGAGCTTGTTAAAACCGGACGGCTCAAAAGGAATCTCGATTCTCGGCACCTGCAAATTTCAGTTGAATCTGTCGAAAACTATATCAGACAGGTGTTGCCATTATGATCAGACCAAAAGCCCCAAGGATTCAAACGGATCTCGCGTTCGTGGGATTCTCAGGTTTTGGATACGTCTTTGCCAGTTGAGCTTTTTTGTAGGCAGCGTCATCGTCGGAAAAAACCTCGCTGTATGTTGTGGAAATCAAGATGCCCCCATCAGTATGCCCCTGATACAAGGCAACCTCTTTAAAGTCCACGCCAGCCCGTAAGGCTCGGACAATGCAAGCCTGTCGGAAATTGCGTGGGGAAAACTTGGGGTATGCTAATTTCTGACATGTGTTCCAAATCCCTTGTTTTACTGATTTGATTTTAAAAATATTTCCCCGCTTGTTCTCTCGACGGTTGAACAAGTCCACAAGGAAGGGTTTCAGCCAGCCATAAAAAGGAACGTCGAAATATTCTCCGGTTTTTACCCGCTGGATTTGGATTACTTCCTTTTTCCAATCAACATCCGACCATTTCAAAACTCGCAATTCAGCTTCCCCGATTCCAGCCAGATACAGGAATTTGAGGAAATCAGAGGAACACAGAGGACCGTTTTCATCGCCTTTATTGTGCATGGTCTCGATGATTTTCAAGGCTTGATCATCCGTCGGGATTTGCGGCGGCTTTCGATTGACCTTTTTCCTCAACTTGATTCCCCGCAATTTCAGAGTTTTCAGGGGCTGTTCTAGTAGATAGCCGCCAGCGATCCCGACATCCAGAATCGCCCCAAGAGTTTCCACAAAGAGATTCGTGCCTCTCGGCTTTAATTTCAGCCCTGCGACAAATTTTGAGTATTCCAAGTTGTTGACCCTCATCACAGGGACATGGAAATGAGGATATTCAGCCTCAAGACGATTGATTACCCACTGGTAAACCTGCTTGGTTCCCGCCTTATTTCCCGCCTTCTGCTCCAAGAATTTCTTGCAGAGTCCCGACAAGGTAATATCTCCAGACGTTGCCCCTTGCTGGTTCTTGATCCATTCAGCCAGTTTTCTTTCAGCCAGTTTTCTGTCGGAAGTGTCCAGAGCTTTCAGGGTTGGAGATTTTTGACCTTTATATTTTTTCCTCCCGTAATACTGTCCTGACTGATGCCGATACAGATACGGAACACCTGTAATTTTTTTCAGCTTTTGATAAGTGGTTTTCACGGAGTCCACATTGTTATCGGTGTCAACAATCAGTGTCAACGTAGAATAATGACATGCTCTATAAATAGCTTAATATAAATTAAATAAGGGCAGTTAGCTCAGCGGTAGAGCGGCAGTTTTACACACTGTTGGTCGGGGGTTCGATCCCCTCACTGCCCACGTTTCTTGTTTTCATGAAATTCCAATCCAGGCAGGCAGGTTCGGGTCCGTTGATTTTCAACGTGACGTCGTTTGTGGACATCCTGATGGTTCTTGTGATCTTCATGCTCGTGGCGTGGTCCACCGCCCGGATCGAGTCGGATGTCGGGATCAACCTGCCGACATCCAGTTCGTCCGCCCCGAGGAATCCCGCGCCCGCCCCGGTGATCATCAATGTGCGCGGGGACGGGGCGATGTCCATCAACCAGAAAGATATCAGCGACGGGGATCTCATCAAAATGTTGGGGCGTCTGGTCAAACTCCAGCCCGCCCAGGTTGCGGTTGTCCGGGCGGACCGGGCAGTTCCCTACGAGCGGGTGCTGAAGGTTCTGGACTATTGCCGCGAGGCGGGAATCACGCAGGTGGGATTCAGCGCGCTGATGCCTTCGAAAAAAGGCGGCTGAACTGGCGCGCCCGGCTGGATTCGAACCAGCGACCGCCGGTTTAGAAGACCGGTGCTCTATCCACTGAGCTACGGGCGCGCGATGGGAAGTTGACAGTCCGCCTGTGCGGAAGATTCAAAACTTAAACGATCCTTCGGCCTTCGGAAAGCGTAATCCCGCGGATGCTCCCCGCGATCGGCTGTCTTCCGCTTCCTTGCAGAAGGGAGAGAGCCGGCACTCGGATTCGAACCGAGGACCGACGGTTTACAAAACCGTTGCTCTACCACTGAGCTATGCCGGCGAAGGAACGAAAACCTCTGCCTGCCGGACACCTTAGGTGGCGCAATGCTTTGGCACAAGTTGAAAACTCCGGATTCCGCCGGCTCCCCGAAGCGCAGAGGTGATCGGCGATGGTAGATTGACGGTTTCGGGATTTGCACGGACAATGTTCCGCGACGTGACCACGAATAACGGGAATCGGGAACCCAACGCGGATAAGGAACTCTACCGGCAGCTGCGCAGACGGTCGTGGGAGGAACTCTGGATGAAAGAAGTGCCTCTTTTTAACGGGGCTTTACCGGTGGAGCGCTTGAAAAGGGTTGCGCTCATCCGCGCGGTGGGAGTCGTTTTTTCGGAGTCCGGATCAAGCGGGCAGGGGAATGAGGTGAGGATGTGGCTGCGGGGTTTGCTGGAGGATCCTGCGGAGAAAATCCGCCGGTATGCCATGAACGCGCTGCCGAAGGTCGGGGCGGGGCACGAGGAGGAGGGCGACATGCTGGCCCTGCTCCGGAGCACGCAGAACGAGCGGGAGAAAAAATTTCTTGCGGGTGCATTGGAGAAAATCGGTGGTTCGGAGACGCTGGCCGTGGTGCGCGGCGTGCTGCCGCAAACCGAGCAAAAAACGCGGGCTGCCGTGGCGCGGTCCGAATGCCCGGGCGCGGTGAGGCTGGACCGGATGCTTGAGGATTTTGAGGGCGTGAGGATTCATTTGCGCGGACGCAGGGGCCTTGAGGGCGTGATGTGCTCGGAGGTGGAGGCGCAGGGGAAGTTTCGGGTGCTCGAAGTCGGCAGTGGACTTGTCGCCATGGAACCCACGGCTCCATTCCAACTGGCGGATGTTTTCGCGCTGCGATGCTTTGGAACGGCGGGCTTTCTTCTCGGCCCGGACGGTTCGCTGGCCGCCGTGATGACGTCGCCGCTGGCCCGGAAAATTTTGACAGCCTTTACCGAGGGGCCGGTGCGATACCGGCTGGATTTTGTCTCCAAAGGCCACCAGCGCGGCGCGGTGCGGGAACTCGCCAATCGCGTTTATGCGATGTGTCCGGAGATCCTGAACGATCCGCGGAGTGCGCTCTGGTCGATGGATATTTTCACGGCGTCACGGAGCGAAACGGTCGAGTTGCGTCCGCGCTGGTCGCCCGACCCGCGATTTGCATACCGATTGAAAGATGTGCCGGCGGCCTCGCATCCGCCGCTTGCCGCTTGCATGGCGCGGCTGGGCGGGAAGGCGGAAGTGGTCTGGGATCCGTTTTGCGGATCGGGTGTCGAGCTGATTGAATGCGCGCTCCGCGGAGGTGTGAGGAGGTTGGTTGGTACGGATCGCAGCCCGGATGCCATCGCGATTGCCCGCGCGAATTTCGCGGCGTCCGGTGTGGAGTCGGTGGAAGCGGATTTTGTTTGCAGCGACTTCCGCGAGCACGGGCCGATCGCCGGTCCCGGGAGCGTGGACCTGATCATTACAAATCCCCCGCTGGGCATGCGGGTCCCGATCCGCGACCTGAGCGCTTTGATTTCCGATCTCCTTGCCGTCGCAGCCGTGGTGCTCAAGCCCGGCGGGCGACTGGTCTTCGTCAATCCGGTGCGCATGGAAAATCCCCATCCACTGCTCGCGTTGAAGTCCCGCCAGACGGTGGACATGTCGGGATTCGACTGCCGCATGGAAGTGTATGTCAAATCCGCCAAGGGTTGATTTCATGCACCCGATGAGCTAAAGAGGCCGTCGTTTCCAAAAACCTTTATGAAAATCCCGACCCGCTCTTTCGCAATTTTCGGAGTCCTCCTGATCGCATCGGCAACCGGCCTTCGGGCGGACACCGAGCTTGAGGGTAGAATGCAATCGATGAAAAAGGCGTTCAAGGAGCTTGCGAAATCCCTGGAGCAGCCTGTTGCTGCGGATCAAGGCAAGTATCTGAATCTCATCTCGCAATTGCACGACGCGGCGGCGAAGGCGCGGGATCTGACACCCGAAAAGGCTGAGGAGATCCCCGCGGACAAGCGGCCGGATTTCATCAAGGCCTTTCAGAAGCAGATGGATGAAACGGTTGCGGCGATCGATCTTCTGAAAAAGGATGTCGCCGACTCCGACTGGGCCGGGGCCCAAAAGCAGATCGCCGCACTGAAAAAGGACCAGAAAGAGGGGCACTCGGAATTTCGAAGCGAGAAGCAGTGAGCAAACTGATTCTCGTCCTCGCGGGAGCGGTCGTTTTTATCGGAATCCAATTGGTTCCGTGTCCCACCAAAAATCCTCCGGTTGAAACCTCGGTCGAGTGGAACTCCGCAAGGACCAGGGATCTTTTCCACCGGGCCTGCGCGGATTGCCACAGCAACGAAACCGTCTGGCCGTGGTATAGCCGGATCGCCCCGGTGTCATGGTTCGTCAGCGACCATGTCATCAAGGGGCGCAAGGATTTCAATATTTCGGTGCCGGGGGAAGTCGAGATCGACGAGATCGTTCACAAGATTCGCAAAGGGGATATGCCGCTGGGCAGCTATCTGTTGATGCACCCCGGGGCGAGGCTGACGGAGCAGGAGAAAAATGACCTGATCGATGGATTGAAGAAAACTTTCTGAGCGACTGCCGCGGCGGGCTCACCGCCATTCGTGTTTCGGATACTGGCGCTGGAGCTGCTGTTTGAGTTTCGGGTAGGCCTCGGTCCAGAACGAGCGCAGGCTTTTGGTGATCTGGACCGGGCGGTGGTTCGGGGCGAGGATGTGAAGGGTGAGGGGATGCCGGGCGATCTTGATGTCGTCGTCCACGCCGTAGAGGTCCTGGATGCGCGCGGCGAGGAACGGCTCGGCGGTTTCCGCATACGTGATCTTTGCCTTGCGTCCGCCGGGAAGGGCGAATCGCTCGGGCGCGTGTTTGTCCACGAGCTGCTGCTGGGCGTGGGTGAGGAGGGACCGGGCATGCGGGAGAACCGGGGCGTCCTTGATGTCGCGGTAGCAGGTGGCGCCGTCGCAGACGAGAAGGATGATATGATGCCTCTCGTCCGCGCCGAGGAGCGGCAGGTTTTGATCGGGCAGAGCTTTCGCGAGGAAATTCACGCGGTGGATCCACTGCTCCACTGAGTCGTCCCATCCGTTCAGCCGCAGTTCGCCCGCGAGGACCTGCTCCGCGAGGCAGGAGGAAGCCGCGGGACCGGGCTCGGCATCCCGGTCCTGGTTTTCGATGACCAGATCGCGGAATTTCTTTTCCCGCCGGACAACCACGCGGTTCTGCGAGGAATCGAAGAAATGTTCCGATGATTCCGAAAAGTCCTCCGGAAACATTTCGCGCAGCCACGATTCCTCGATTTCCGTGGCCAGGTTGAGGAGGACCTGCGCCTCGCCGCCGCGGCCTTCGATCTCGGTGATTTCCGCCGCGACGAGCAGCTTGCTGTTCGCGGCGACGCTGGCGCGCGCGAGGAGGCCGCGCCGGCCGTGGACGATGTCGCAGACGAGAGTTCCACCGCTCTTCCGTTTGGCGACCTGATCGGCGAAACCCGCAAGGATGCAGCGTGCGACCGCGGAGTCCGGAGGAGGTCCGGAGTCCACATCCAGAGCCTCGGAGTGGGCGATGTCGAGGAACTGCTCGAAGAGTTTGCCAACCTGCCGCGCCGAGTCCGCATGGATGCCCAGCATCCGGCATTCGTTCGCCCGGAAATCCTTCCGCTTCGCCCACGAGAACACGCGCATGAGGACCATGAAGTCCGAGATGCCGGTGCCGAAAAGCTCCGCGCGTTCCTCCTCGATCTTCCTGTCCACGCGCAGGAGCATGGAGCGGGTCTGCGTGATCGCCGCGATGAGGGCGGCCGCGCGCACGCAGCCGAGTTCCTCCGCGGCCAGAAACATCCGGGCGTAGCGGGGATGCACCGGAAAATTCAGCATCCGGCGTCCGGTGGGCGTGATTTCGCCGTGGTGCGTCGCGCCGAGGTCATCCAGGAGGTTTTCCGCGCGGGCGAGTGCCTGGGCGTCCGGCGGCTCGATCCATCGGAATGCGGAGAGGTCGCGCTCTCCGGCCGCTTTGAGCGTGAGCGCGGTCTCGGCCATGTCGAGGCGTTTGATTTCCGGCAACTCGCTCGCCGGCCTGCGCTCGTGGTCCCGACGGGTCCACAGCCGGATGCAGATCCCGGGGGCAGTGCGTCCGGCGCGGCCCGCCCGCTGGTCCGCCGAGGCCCTGCTGATCTTTTCGATGAGGAGGGTGTTGATCCCCCGGTGGGCGTCATACCGCGCCACGCGGGCGAGGCCGGAATCCACGACCATCGTGACTCCGTCGATAGTCAGGGAGGTTTCGGCGACGTTCGTTGAGACAATGACCTTTCGCGTTGATGTGCGGTTGACCGCGCGGTCCTGCTCGGAGGCCGGGAGTTCGCCGTGGAGCGGGAGGATCGCGCACCGGTTGCCGAGCCGCGCGCCGAGTTCGCGGATCGTCCGGTTGATTTCATACGCGCCCGGCATGAAGACGAGAATGTCGCCGTCCGTCCGGTCGAAGTTGTCCGCGACGGCTTCCGTCGCAATTTCCCACGGAGGATCGTCCTTCGGATCGTGGCCCAGAAATTCGATGTCCACCGGGAAGACGCGTCCCTCCGATTCCAGCGTCGTGCAGGGGGCGAGGTAATCGGCGATTCCGGTGCGGTCGAGGGTGGCCGACATGACGACGATCTTCATGTCCGGACGGGCTTTTTCCTGCAGGGTCAACGCCCGGGCGAGGCTGATGTCGCCATAGAGGTGGCGCTCGTGGAACTCGTCGAAGATGAGTGTCGCGATGCCATTCAGCTCCGGATCCGCAAGCATTCTGCGCAGGAGGATGCCCTCAGTCACGAACAGGATCCGCGTGTCTCTGGACGAGACATTGTCCAGACGGATCTGGTAGCCGACTTCACCGCCGAGTCTGGCTCCGCGCTCGTTGGCGACACGCGCTGCGAGCATCCGGGTTGCCAGTCTCCTCGGCTGCAGGATCACACACTGCCCGGTCCCGAGAACCCCGCCGTCGAGCAGGATCTGCGGGACCTGCGTGGATTTCCCCGAGCCGGTCGGAGCCTGGAGGACGAGCCGGTTGCCGGCGCTGAGAGCCGTGACGATCTCCTCGTCGAGGCCGTAAATCGGAAGAAGTTCGCTCATTGTTTCACCGCAGGAAATTCCTCCCTGCGACGAGCATGGCTATTCGCAAACTGTCATAAATACAATATGACAGGTGGACCGCACGGGAGATGAAAGCCGGGCCGTGATCTCCAGAGACATGGAAGACGGGTTGATCCGCAGATTCGCAGATTTCCGCAGATGAGTTTTTGCACAGGCCCGGAAGATATTTCCGATCATCCGCGCCCGAAAATCTGCGGCTTAACCTTGCCCGCCCGTTTTGCCCAGGGGCTGACCCCATCAGCTCTTGACAAGATCCAATCGCAGCTTGCCCGTGGCCACCATGTGAAGCACGGATGCAGCGAGGGTCTGGTAAGGGAGTCCCGCTTCCGCGGCGCGGGATTTGAGCCCGTTCAGGGTCTCCGTTCCCAGCCGGATGTTGATGCGCGCCGGTTTCGAAGCCCGGCGCACCAGGCGGATCGGAGTCCCCGGCACCGGAAGCCCCAATGCCCGTTCCTGGGCGCGCGTCAGAGCCCGCGAGGTTTTGAAATCTTTCATTTCCCCGAGGTCGTCCGTGTAATCAGCCGTTTTTGTCTTCATAGAGGTTCTTTCCTTTGCGCCAGTAGCCCGCGTTGATCACTCTCACCACCCCGGCGCGGATTGTGAATGTGAAGGTCAAAACCTTTTTCCCATCGAAGCCGCAACATTGGAACCGTGACTCGTTACCTGATCTCCCGCGACTGGGGAACAGCTTTCGCTTCGGGTCATTGAACGCTGCCGGGACGGTTGAGAAATCCACTCCGTGCTTCGGGAGGTTTGATCTTTCCTTCGCCGGATCGCATTCAAAATCCACGAGCACAGCATGTGCCTTTTGTGTTCATGCGTCAAGATGCGTCCGCTTCGTCCGCGCAAGGCACCCGCGAAAGCAGGGCAGGGTTTAACCGCAGATTTCCGCAGATTTCCGCAGATGATTTTTTGTACAGGCTCGGAAGACATTTCCCATCATCTGCGCCCCTCTGCGGATAAAAACTCCCCCGCCCAGGCGGGCTGTCCGACGTCAAAGAAAGTCGCTTTTCCTGAACACTGAACCCGTGCCAGTGGGAACTGGCCGGGAATGGAGGTGCTGGGATGCACCGACATAGCTGGATCGCCAGATCCGCCCGAGGGGACCGGAAGCCGGGAGGCGAACGGTGCAACCCTGCCGCAGGCAGCCCGAAGGGCAGCACCCGCGCGATAGCGACTCGTTCAGGAAGGCAAGTCGAATGTGTGGCCGGGACGCAACCGAGCAGGAGCGAGCGAGGCAACACTGAATACTTGGTCTTGTCCCCCCGTCCTTGCCAATGACCGTGTCCTCTGGTAGGTTCGCGCCATGCCTGCGGTCACTCTGAAAGCGCACTACGACGGAAAGCAGATCCTGCTCGACGAGCCGTTTGTGTTGCCTGCCCACTGTGACCTCATGGTCACGGTCCTGCAGGACAGTTCGGACCGTTCAGATTTTTTCCCGATGGCCATTGCGGCAATCGCCAGAGCCTACGGCGAAAACGAACCGGAATACGGCGACGCCAAGTAATGACGGACGTTCTCCTCGCGCCCTTGCCGCAGGCCGATGGGCGGATCAAAAACCGGCCGGTTGTTGTTTTGCGCGCCATGCCTCCATTTAGTGATCTGCTGGTCTGTGGAGTCAGCACCCAGATTCAACAGGCGGTCCCCGCGTTCGATGAGATCATTCGTCCGGGCGATGAGGACTTCCTGCAGAGCGGCTTGAAGGCCGCATCGGTGATCCGTCTCGGGTTCCTTGCCGTTCTCCCGCGCGATCATTTCTCCGGCAAAATCGGATCAATCGCTCCAGCACGACATTCGCGACTCCTCACGAATCTTTGCGATCATTTGCAGAAGAAGATGCAGGACTGAATAGCCCAGATCGCACCACCCATTTATCCCTGGAGGGACGACCGCCACGTCGTCCGCGCGTGACAAACGCAGAGACATTGAAGTCGGGTTGATCCGCAGATTCGCGGATTTCCGCAGATCATTTTTGCGGAGGTGCCCGCTGAAAACTTGTCTTGCACTCTCTCCGCGCGCTTGGCGCCCTTCGCGCGAGATCTTCCCAAAATCTGCGGCAAAAACTCCCCCGCCCAGGCGGACTGCCCGACGCCAAAGAAAGTCGCTTTTCCTGAACACTGAACCCGTGCCAGCGGGAACTGGCCGGGAATGGAGGTGCTGGGATGCACCGACATAGCGGGATCGCCAGATCCGCCCGAAGGGACCGGAAGCCGGGAGGCGAACGCTGCAACCCTGCCGCAGGCAGCCCGAAGGGCAACACCCGCGCGATAGCGCCTCATTCAGGAAGGCAAGTTGATTGTGTGGCCGGGAGGCAACCGAGCGGGAGCGAGCGAGGCAAAAACGAACGCGCACCTTCTCCTCTTGCCCGGTGATCCTCCTTCGGATACATTATCCGCATGAGAGAGCAAATCCAGAAGCTGCTTCATGCTGTGCCATTCGAGCCTTTCAGCGTGGATGTCGCCGAAGATGTGGCTTACTCGATTCCCACCCCCGACCATGTGTTGCTCGGAAAAAACGTCCTCGTGATCGAAGATGACTCCGGCTACGTGGACCTCGTCGGATATCAGCATATCCGGCGGATCTCCCACAAGCTCCCGGCTCATTGACCCGCGTGCCGATGCACCGGACGACCACCTTGCCGTCCGGGCATGACAACTGCGGAGGCAGGGAAGGGTTCAACCGCGAGATTGTTTGCTGACGTGGCATGGCCGTCCCGGCCATGTTTCTCAGGGAAGATCATCGGCGGGACGCCGATGCCAGTGTGCCCGGCATGGGCATGAACAAGTCAGGAAAAAAAACACAAACAATGAGCGGAAGCAGTGACAGCAACCGTAGCGAAAGCCAAGGCGGGTTCCGTGAGGAACTCAGCACAAAAGAAGGCCGTAGCAAAGGGAACGACCGTAGGAACACGAACAGGCAGGGAGGCAGGATGCGGGCGATAAGCGTGCTGGGAAACGCGAAATCCAAAGGTCACCGAAAGACGCATCAAGTAGAGCCTGGCGGCACGGGACCGAAGAGAATGTTCATGCACCTTACCCGGGGAGATCTCCGCCGCGAGAGCGGAGGAGAAGTCAGCAGAGGCCGTAGTAGCGAAGAGGCCCGCCGAAAGGCGGGAGGAGCGAAGGGCCGAAGAACAACCGAGAGGGCAACCAAGACCGGACTGTGTAGCATCGGCATGGAGTTGTCCGAAACGAGGAGGGAGCGGCAACAGAGGCAGCTTCCCTCTCCGGCGAACGCGGCGCAAAGCGGCTGGAGTGTCGCAAGCGAAGCGGGAGCGGACGGCAAGTCGGTGGACACGCGAAAGGAGGAGGAAATCGCCCGGCACTGGGTCATGCAATCAGCACTGAAAACCAAAACACTCAACAACTACGGGTTCATCATACCCTGGGACTTCGCGGAAGCAGGGAAATGAGACAACCGCCTTGTTCAACCGCCGGATGCGGAAAACCGCATGTCCGGTGGTGTGGGAGCCCTGGCGGGCTAAATCCCGTCAGGGCCACCCGATCATCCCAAACCAGTGCCATTCGAGTCAGCACCCAGATTCAGCATGCGGTCCCAGCCTTCGATGAAATCATCCGTCCGGGTGACGAGGACTTCCCGCCGAGCGGATTGAAGGCGGTCTCGGTGATCCGCCTCGGGTTCCTGGCAGTGCTTCCCCGCGATCATTTCTCCGGAAAAATCGGCTCAATCGCTTCAGCCAGGCATTCGCAACTCCTCAAGAATCTTTGCGACCATTTGTTGAAAAAAGCCTGATCCCCGACCAAGTCGGGAATTCTTCGCCCTCCGCATCAAAGCGCTCCGCAGCACGCCGGCGGCAATCAGGCGACCGCAGGCTGCCGGGCAATCCTGGCGTCGGAGCGGGCGATGGCCTCGCGAGCGGAACGGGACTCCTCCGGGCTCGCCGGGTGGAAGCCGAGTTTGATCAGCTTGGCGTCGAAGTCACGAACGCGCGGGCGGTGCGCGTCGAGCATCACCGGGCCGGAGTTATTCCGGGCGGGTTGCGAGGAAGGCGGCAATGTGGCGTTCATGGTTTGAACAAATGTCGGCGTATGCGGCATCAAATGCAAGATTGAAGTCGTTTTCCAGCATGGGCTCTTTCCTGAGCACCGAGCCGTCGAAGCGGAGGACATCGCGGTGCGCGTAGCCGTGCGCTGTGTCGTAGCGGGTTGCGCAATGGAGCCCCCCTGCGATTTCCACAAGCAGGACGATCCGAAAATCCGCCACTTTTCCGCAGCAGGTGGTTCTTTCCACGAATACGAAGCAGGAGTCCGAAAGCCATTTTTGCCAGTCTTTCCGCGGCATCCGCTCCCCGTTATCAGGCGGCTGCAGTCCTGTCGATAAGGTTCGCCCAGACAGCCCTCGCGGAATGCGATCTGGGAGCGCACGCATCCTGCATGCTTCGCGGGACATCCTGCCACGCAATCCGCTCCTGAAAACTCAAACACTGAAAACTTCCCTTGGGAAAATCCCGCGCCATGCGCCTCCCTTCCTGTGTCTTTGTGGTAAAAATCTGCGGAAATCTGCGCCAATCTGCGGTTAAAAAACCTCTTCCCCTGAAAACTTGTCCCCCGCCTTTAACAATTTTGTTAAATGTCACAAAAATATCGACTTTGTTCCATAGAAGCAGTTTGGACGAAATGTTAAGCGCGCAAAAATATTTCCCTTGCATGTTTTGTGGATTTCTGAGAAATTCCCATTGTCCAAGAACTCTGCCCCAACCAAAAACCCCATGAAAAAGACACTTCTTCCCCGTCTTCTCGCCACCTCTGCTGCCGTGCTGGCCTTGATCTCAGCGCCTTCGGCTTTCGCATTTACCGATGGCACGCTCTCAGGCACCGGTGCCAATATGAGTTGGGATCTCAACTCAAACTGGGTTAGCCCGACTTTCGCAACTGGGGAAGAAAATCAGTAATTTTCGGGCCTTCGAGGCCCGCCAACCCGCATAAATACAGGGGGAGGGTTCCAAAAGTGCGCTGAGGGGAGACCCAGTCTCTTCCCAAGATAA
>Ga0208566_1001718_pt1 | contig 12295 bp, 10 predicted proteins | sample PL_2010_150m_FD_184159 | JGI IMG/M metagenome (GOLD analysis project Ga0208566, IMG submission 184159) | Freshwater microbial communities from Powell Lake, British Columbia, Canada to study Microbial Dark Matter (Phase II) - PL_2010_150m... | ecosystem: Environmental > Aquatic > Freshwater >...
GCCTTAGAAGTAGTGAGACTAGTTTTCATAGCGATAAACCCCTTACCTAATGTGCCCACCTGATGTGGTGCCAAAATCGATATGCAAAGTATAGAGTAGGGGTTATGAGTTCGAAATCTGAAACTATTCAAGTCCCAGTGGCTCTTGGAGCCATCCAGGGTCGTAGCCCCCGTCAAATAGCCTGGATGCGTTTTAAGCGCAATAAGGTCGGTGTGGGCGCAGCCATTGTCAGCGTTACGTTGCTTTTACTATCTCTCTTTGCGCCAATCGTTGCCAAGATTATCGGCGTAGATCCAGATACCTTGCACTTAGATGTTTTAGATACCAGCGGAAGCGGAATTCCCACCGTAGGTTTTAGTTGGGATCATCCGCTGGGCTTAATTCCTGGTACTGGGCGTGACTTTTTAGCCCAACTTCTCTATGGCTCTCGCATCTCATTCATGATTGCGATTTTAACTACGATTACTAGTTTAACTATTGGATTATTTGTTGGAATCTTAGGCGGATATTTTAGAGGCCGAATCGATAACTACTTAGGCCGTACAACGGATTTCCTTTTAGCCTTCCCAGCATTCTTTATGATCGTGGCTCTCAACCAACCTATGGTTGCCCGCATTGAGCAATCAGGAATTGCGCAAGGAAATGGCGCTCGCATTATCTTTTTAGTCTTCTTCCTTTCGTTTTTTGGCTGGCCTGGTTTTTCACGACTGATTCGCTCGCAAGTTCTTAGCTTGCGTGAGCGCGAGTTCGTTACCGCCGCTCAGGCGATGGGCGCATCTCGCTGGCGCATTATTACTAAAGAGCTCATTCCAAATCTTTGGGCACCAGTAATTGTTGTCGTCTCTCTCTCATTACCGGGATATTTAGCTGCAGAGGCGGTTTACTCATTTCTAGGCCTTGGGGTGCAACCCCCTGCCTCAACATGGGGAATTCTTCTCTCAAATGCCACACGATATGTGACTGTTATGCCAAGTTTCTTCCTTATCGCCGCAGGCTCACTCGTTATTGTGGTTTTAGCCTTTAACCTTGTTGGAGATGCACTTAGAGATGCGCTAGATCCACGGGCCGACCGCTAAAAACCACAAGATTCCTGAAGTCGTTACATGGTTGTTACCTGTCCGTATTCACAATACAGACATAATCTGATTGAATTTGCCCCACTGGCGTCTTCTTTGCGCCCCCAATGAAAGGAAATACGTCAATGAGCAATGTTTCTGCTCTTCGTCGTGCCGTTGTAATGACAGCAGCGAGTGCACTTGCCGTCAGCGCCGTAATGGTCGCTGGTGCAACATCTGCCGCTGCTGCTGTTACTCCTAAGACTGGTGGAATTCTCACCTTTCTAGAGCACACACCACGACTAGATCACTACGACCCATCACGTATCTACACAGGCCGCGACCTAGCATTTATGAACTCATTTATGACTCGCACCCTTGTTGCATACAACCCAGTTCCAGGAGCAGCGGGAGCGAATCTTGTTCCTGACCTTGCAACCAATACTGGTGTTCCAAGTAATGCAGCTAAGACTTGGAAGTTCACTCTTCGTCCAGGTACAACTTTTGAAGATGGCGTCAAGATTACATGCGAGCACGTTCAATACGGTGTCTCTCGCGTATTCGCAACTGATGTCATCACAGATGGTCCTGGCTACTTACAGGCTTGGTTAGATATTCCAAAAGCCGCCGATGGATCCTCAGTATTCAAGGGACCTTATGTAAAGGATGCAGCAGGTCTTGCAGCTTTCAAAAAGGCAGTCTCTTGTTCAAAAGACAATCGCACAATTACTTTCCAACTCAATAAATCAGTTGCCGACTTTAACTACCTTGGAACATACGGAGTTATTTCTCCAGTTCAAGCCAAGATGGACAAGGGCGACAAGTACGACCTATGGCCACAATCAACGGGCCCATACAAGATCGCTGAAAACAGCAAGACTCAGATGAAGCTTGTACGTAACGCCAAGTGGTCAAAGGCTTCAGATCCAGTTCGTACTCCATACCCAGATGAAGTTGTCATCATGTTTGGTTACGATGAAGAAGTTATCGACCAGATTATCTTGGGAGATACAATTCCAACTGCAGTTAACTTCGGAGAGCCACTGTCAACAAACAATGACAAGTTCTTCTCAAATGATAAGTACAAGAAGCAGCGCATGAACAACCCAGATCCATATGCTCGTTACTTTGCATTCAACGTCAAGGCGATGCCATGTATCGAAATCCGTCAAGCTATGTACTACTCACGTAACGCTAAGGCGTTGCTTGATTATGCAGGCGGATCAACATATGCCGGTTCATATGCAACAGGTGTAATCAGCCCATTGCTAGCAACTGACTATGCACCTACTAAGGTCGTAGGTCCAGGATCTGCAGACTTCATGCCAGAAGGAAATATTCCTAAGGCTCTTGCGCTTATGGAGACAGCAAAGACAAAGTGTCCAGCTGACTACAAGAAGGCGACTGAGACTGGTATTAAGTTTGACGTTCGTTCATCAGTAACACTTAATGACACAATTCCAATCGACACTGCAGCATATGCACGTGCCGGAATCAAGGTCGTATTTAACCCAATTGCATCTGGTTACTACCCAACAGTTATGAACCCTGACAAGCAGAGCGACATATCAGCATCAGGCTGGGGCGCTGACTGGGCAAATGCATCAACAGTTATTCCAGAGCTCTTCGCTTCATTCGGTGGATTTAATATTTCACAGAACACAAGCGATGCTGCATACGCTGCTTTCGAGAAGGGTGTTAACACAGCGATGTTGACCACAGATCGTAAGAAGCAGGCAGTAATGTGGAAGGCTCTAGATGTACAGGCCATGAAGAACTTCTGGGTACTACCAACAATCTTTGGTAAGGCTCAGTTCGTTTGGGGATCACAAGTAGGCGGTGTGTTCTTCTGGGTACCTCAGGGCAATCCAGCATTTGGCAAGATGTGGGTTAATAACTAATCTCACGTTTTAAAGAATGAAAAGTTAGGAAGTTAGAAGTAAGGTACTCCTGGCGCTGATTTCGATCAGTGCCAGGAGTATTTACTTGACCAGAGGTATTTAAATGATTTGGGATAGGAGTGAAGATGCTTAATTTTATTAGCAGACGAGTTTTCTTCGCGATCATTACTCTCCTGGTAGTCTCAGCCGTAGTCTTTGCAATCTTTTCCTTTTTGCCCTTTGATCCAGCGGCGCTTTCATGCGGTCAAAAATGTACCGATCAAGTTATCGCCGGCAATCGAATTAAACTTGGCTTCGATAAACCCGTCTATATTCAGTACCTTCTTTTCTTAAGCGGAATCTTTTTTGGCCGCTCCTACGGAAGCGGCTCTGCCGCCTTTAGCTGCCCAGCGCCCTCCTTTGGTTATTCATACAATGAAAATGCCTGCGTAACCGGGCTTTTGCGCGAGGCCCTTCCAGTCACTCTTAGCTTGGCCATAGGCGCCCTCATTATCTGGCTGATTGTCGGAGTCAGTTTGGGAATTGTTGCCGCACGCTTTAAAAATAAATGGCCCGATAGAGTCAGCTCAATATTTGTTTTGCTCGGTACATCACTTCCGACTTTCGTAACTGGATTGGCCCTGCTGATCTGGGTGACAATTAAATGGAAGCTTGTGCCGTTATCACTGACTGGCTATACGCCGCTTTGGGAAAATCCATATAAGTTCTTCCAGTTCTTTATTCTGCCGTGGATTACCTTGGCAATTGCTTTCGCTGCGCTATACACACGATTTACTCGTGCAGCAGTTCTTGAAACCTTAGGCGAAGATTACATTCGTACAGCTCGAGCAAAGGGTGTCAAAGAGCGCACCGTCTTGTTCAAGCACACCATGCGCGCCGTCTTTGCACCGATTATTACTCTGGCTGGCCTAGATTTTGCCGGCCTTATAGGTGGAGCGATTATTACTGAAACAATCTTTAATTTGCCTGGACTCGGCCGTTTAACATTGCGATCGACATTCGAGTTTGATTTACCTGTCGTGCTCGCAACGACTATTTTGGCCGCGGCCGTTGTCATCATCATGAACTTGGTTGTGGACATGTTGTACGCCGTCCTTGATCCACGGGTGAGAATCTAATGGCCGAGCTTTTAAAAATTGATAACCTGCAGGTCGCATTTCCAACAGATGATGGTTTAGTCCGCGCCGTCGATGGTGTTTCACTAACTCTTGGTGAGGGCGAAACTGTTGCCATCGTTGGAGAATCAGGTTCAGGCAAAACCGTTACTGGTTTATCTGTCATGGGTCTGCATAAAAAAGGAGCCGCACAACTAACTGGCTCTATTCTTTTAAAAGATGGGGATCGCAACGTAGATATCGTCACTGCAAACGATGAAGAGATTCGATTGTTGCGCGGCCGCGCAGTTGCAATGATCTTTCAAGATCCGATGTCATCCCTGCATCCTTATTATCGAATTGGCAATCAATTGGCAGAGGGTTATTTAGTTCATAACCCTGGCAAGAAGAAGGAGGCGCTCAAGCGCGCCCTCGAGATGTTAGATCTAGTCGGAATCGCCGAACCTGCTCAGCGCGCCGACGAATATCCTCATCAATTCTCAGGTGGCATGCGCCAACGCGTGATGATTGCAATGGCCTTGATGAACTCACCGCGAGTATTAATCGCCGATGAGCCAACCACTGCTCTCGATGTAACAGTGCAAGCACAGATTTTGATTTTGCTGGCCTCGCTGCAAAAAGAGTTCAATATGGGAATTCTTCTTATTACACATGATCTTGGTGTTGTTGCACAGGTTGCAGACAAGGTCTCAGTTATGTATGCCGGCCGCATTGTTGAACAGGGATCGGCCGATGATGTTTTCTACAAACCAAAAGCTCCATACACACTCGGCTTACTAAAATCAGTGCCGCGTATTTCTACTCATGGATCAGATCGCCTCAAGGCGATTCCTGGCCAACCTCCTTCACTTATCAACTTACCTACAGGCTGTGCATTTGCGCCTCGATGCGAGTTCGCGTCCCATGCCGCTGGTGACATCTGTGCCACTGATCGCCCAGAGCTACTAGGTTCACTTCCATCACATCTTTCCCGTTGCCACGTAGCCGAAGCCACGCGAGATAGCATCTTTATTAAAGAACTTAAAGAGGTGCGCTAATGAGCGACGATGTAATTTTAAAAGTAGAAAACTTAACAAAGCATTTTCCAGTTGGCGGTAAGCGCAAACATCAGGTGGTCAAGGCTGTTGATGGAATCTCTTTTGAACTTCGCTCTGGTGAAACACTCGGCCTAGTCGGCGAATCAGGTTGCGGCAAGACAACGGCAGGACGCACCATTTTGAAGCTAAATGAGCCAACCTCAGGCAAATTAATATTTGAAGGCGAAGATATAACTGACTTTAAGCCTGGCAAAATGCGTCCGCTGCGCTCTCAGATGCAGATTATTTTTCAAGACCCATACACTGCGCTAAATCCCCGCCAGACAATCGGAAAGATTATTTCGGCACCTTTTGAGATTCAAGGAATCGAACCACAAGGTGGGATGAAGGTAGCTGTTCAATCATTAATGGAGCGCGTTGGCCTAAACCCTGAGCACTACAACCGCTATCCACACGAATTCTCTGGTGGACAACGTCAACGTATTGGTATTGCCCGCGCAATTGCCCTTAAGCCCCGCTTTATTATCGCAGACGAGCCAGTGAGCGCACTTGATGTCTCTATTCAAGCCCAAGTAATCAACTTACTTGAAGATCTTCAAGAGCAAGATGGAATCAGCATGCTCTTTATCGCGCACAACTTATCTGTCGTGCAACATATCTCTGATCGCGTTGCCGTTATGTATCTCGGCAAAATCATGGAGATTGGCGAGACTAACGCTCTTTATGCCGCGCCTCACCACCCATATACAAAGGCCTTACTCTCGGCCGTTCCGCAACCAGATCCTCGCACTGAAAAAACACGTGAGCGAATTATTTTATCTGGCGATTTGCCGAGCCCAGTTAATCCACCATCAGGCTGCGTTTTCAATACGCGCTGTTGGAAAGCTACAGAGAAATGTCGCACCGAAGTACCAGAGCTACTTCAAATAGGTAACTCACAAGTTGCCTGCCACTTCCCAGAGCTTTAATCCGTGAAAGTTCTATCGGTCAATATCACCGCGATTGTGCATGAAGGTGAGTGGACTGGTAGCGAAGGTAAGACCGGGATAGATAAGCGGTCGGTGTCGAGTTCAGTGAAATTTGAAAATGATGAAGTCTTTCGTGATGTGGTCGTTGATCGAAAGAATCATGGCGGGTATCACCAAGCCGTCTATGTCTATGCCCGTGAAGATGCTGATTGGTGGGAAAGTGAAATCGGCATCACAATTGCTAATGGACGCTTTGGAGAAAACTTAACAACGCACGGTATCGATGTAAACGAAGCTGTAATCGGTGAGCGTTGGAAAATCGGCTCAGTGATACTAGAGGTTTCGCAGCCGCGAATTCCATGTCGAACTTTTGCAGGTTTTTGGCAGCGCCCGACATTAATAAAAGAGTTTATGGCAGCGGGTAGACCTGGTACTTATTGCAGAATTATTCAAGAGGGTGAAATCACCGCTGGAGACTTTATTGAAGTCATTGAAACCCCATCCCATGGCATAAAGATCTCTGATCTCTATGCAGCAAAAAATGGAGAGCGCTCAAAGATAAAAGAGATTGCACGGGTGAAAGAGCTCTCACCCGAATATCAAGAGTGGGCTAAAAGCATCTCTATTTAAGCCTATCCAGGCCAATGATTGAAGCGATAACCTTGCCGCATGACTTCTTCGCCTCGAATTCTCCATGCCGCAACCGGCTCAAACTTAACGGCTAAGGGCTGGGCACAAGAGGCAGCGATTCGTATGCTGCACAACAACTTAGATCCAGCAGTTGCAGAGCACCCAGAGAACTTAGTTGTCTATGGCGGCACGGGAAAGGCGGCCCGCAACTGGCCATCTTTTGATGCAATCGTAAAATCTCTGACTAATTTAAAAGATGATGAGACGCTGCTCGTTCAATCGGGCAAGCCTGTCGGTGTATTTCAAACTCATGAGTGGGCCCCACGAGTCTTAATCGCAAACTCTAATCTTGTCGGCGACTGGGCTAACTGGCCAGAGTTCCGGCGCTTAGAGCATCTTGGCTTAACGATGTATGGACAGATGACTGCCGGATCGTGGATTTACATCGGCACACAAGGGATTCTGCAAGGTACATATGAAACTTTTGCCGCCGTCGCCCAAAAACGTTTTAAAGGAAGTTTGCAAGGCACGCTTACATTAACTGGTGGCTGTGGCGGAATGGGTGGAGCTCAGCCACTTGCAGTCACCATGAATGGTGGCGTCTGTTTAATAATTGATATAGATAAGTCACGTCTTGAAAAGCGTATTCACACTAGATATCTAGATGAGATTGCAGATAGCGTTGATGATGCAATCGAACGTGTATTGAAAGCTAAGTCTTTAGGTATTCCACTGTCAGTTGGATTAGTTGGCAATGCCGCCGAGCTATTTCCTCTGCTGCTATCGATGGATGTTCCAATCGATGTCGTCACCGATCAGACATCTGCCCATGATCCATTTTCATATATTCCAATCGGTGTGGATATTCATGAGGCCGCACAAATGGCTAAAGATGATCCAGCAGATTTCACTAAGCGCTCTCAAGCCTCGATGGCAAAACATGTTGAAGCGATGGTTGGCTTTATGGATAAGGGCGCTGAAGTTTTTGACTACGGTAATTCAATCCGTGACGAGGCCCGTCAAGGTGGATATTCGCGCGCCTTTGCCTTTCCGGGCTTTGTACCGGCCTATATTCGGCCCCAATTTTGCGAAGGCAGGGGTCCATTTCGTTGGGTGGCGCTATCGGGGGATCCCAAAGATATTTACCGAACCGATAAGGCCGTCCTTGATTTGTTCCCAGAGAATGAAGGCCTGCATCGCTGGATAACAATGGCTCAGGAAAAGGTCGCCTTCCAAGGTCTGCCCGCCCGCATCTGTTGGTTGGGATACGGAGAGCGCGATAAAGCTGGCTTGGCATTTAATGATTTAGTAGCAAGCGGTGAAGTCTCGGCCCCGATTGTTATTGGCCGTGACCACCTAGATTGCGGCTCTGTGGCCTCTCCCTACCGCGAAACCGAGGCGATGATGGATGGGTCGGACGCGATTGCCGATTGGCCTTTGCTCAACGCCATGGTCAATATCTCATCCGGTGCATCTTGGGTATCGATTCACCATGGTGGCGGCGTAGGTATGGGCCGATCAATTCATGCAGGTCAGGTTTCAATCGCAGATGGCACAAAGCTCGCGGCGCAAAAGTTAGCGCGCGTATTAACAAATGATCCCGGCATGGGAGTTATTCGCCATGCCGATGCCGGATATGAAGGTGCAATCGATACTGCTCGTGAACGTCACGTCCATGTTCCAATGTTAGATATTGAATAATGACAAGCACGCTGATTACAAATATCGGTCAATTAGTAACCAATGACCCTACCCACGACGGAACCAAACTTGGATTGATTAAAGATGGTGCGTTGTTGATTGAAGATGGTGTCATTGCTTGGGCTGGACCAACGGCCGATGCACCAACGAAACAGATTAAAAAAACTATTGATGCAGAGGGAATGTGCGTGCTGCCTGGCTATGTTGATAGCCATACGCACATGATCTTCGCCGGAGATCGCAGCAGCGAATTTCGCGCACGAATGTTAGGGGAGAGCTATACGGCCGGTGGGATTGCATCCACGGTTGAAAAAACACGAAATGCCAGCGATGCTCTTTTGCTCTCGCACGCTAAATTTCTTGTAGCCGAAGCTAATGCAGGCGGCACAACTACGGTTGAAATTAAGTCTGGATACGGCTTAACCGTCAAAGACGAGCGCAGGTCGCTTGAAATCGCCAGCACAATCACCGATGAGACGACTTTTCTAGGCGCACATGTTGTGCCGATTGAATATAAGGATTCACCAAAAGATTATGTAGATCTAGTATGCGGGCCAATGCTCGATGCCGTTCAACCCTACGCAAAGTGGATCGATGTCTTTTGTGACAAAGGTGCATTTGCCGTCGAGGATGCACGCAAAATTTTGAAGGCCGGAATCGCAATGGGACTGCTGCCGCGTATTCACGCCAACCAGTTACAAGAGGGTGCTGGCATACGTCTAGGCGTTGAATTAGATGCAGCATCAGTTGATCACGTTTCACATGTGAGTGAAAAAGACATTGAGTTACTTTCTAAGTCCAAGACCGTCGCTACATTATTGCCAGGCGCTGAATTCTCAACTAAGTCGCCATATCCCGATGTTCGGCCGCTTCTTGAGGCCAGCATTACCGTGGCACTTGCTTCGGACTGCAATCCCGGATCCTCATACACAACGAGCATGGCCTTCATCATCGCTGTGGCCGTTCGCGAGATGCACTTTTCCCCAGAGCAGGCGATCTGGTCGGCCACAAGAGGCGGGGCGAAAGCGCTACGTCGCGACGATATAGGTCATTTAGTTGAAGGTGCACGCGCAGATTTCCAGATTCTCAACGCACCATCGTATATTCACTTGGCATATCGCCCTGGTGTTAACTTAGTAGAACAGGTTTGGCGAAATGGCCTCCAACTCATCTAAAACAATTACGCTCTCAACTACGGGCGTTACATTCGATGATGTAATTTCTGTTGCCAGATACGGCGCACAAGTAGTTCTGTCACAAACTGCAATCGATGCCATGAACACAACGCGTAGCTTTATTGAGGGCTATGCCGCAGGTGGGGTACCGGTCTATGGAGTATCAACTGGCTTTGGAGCCCTTGCTAATCGTCATATTGATGTTAAAGATCGCGTGCAGTTGCAAAAATCTCTTATTAGATCTCACGCTGCTGGTGTTGGTCCAGCAATAGAGCGCGAAGTAGTCCGTGCATTGATGTTCTTGCGCCTTCGCACCATGGCATCGGGACGTACAGGTGTGCGCGTTGCTCTGGCACAGACATATGTTGAATTCTTAAATAAGGGAATAACTCCAGTTGTTCCAGAGTTTGGATCATTGGGCTGCAGTGGCGATTTAGCACCTCTTTCTCACTGCGCACTCGCGCTAATGGGCGAAGGTCGCGTTCACGATGCTAATGGAATTGAAATGCCAACGATGCAGGCCTTAGATGCTGCCGGGATCAAACCCATTGAGCTAGAGGCTAAAGAGGGTCTGGCATTAATTAACGGCACCGATGGCATGCTGGGAATGTTGATTATGGCCTGCGCTGATCTTGAACATTTATGTGCAGTTGCCGACATTACAACTGCGATGAGTATTGAGGGTCTACTCGGTACCGATCGCGTCTTTGCTCCGGATTTACATGGACCGCTTCGACCACAAATTGGTCAAAGCGTAAGTGCAGCCAATATCTATGCATTGCTAAAAGGCTCAGGAATCGTTGCATCGCACTTAGAAAATGATTCACGTGTTCAAGATGCCTACTCACTTCGTTGTGCCCCACAAGTAAATGGCGCAGTACGCGACACCATCGCCCATGCATCGACTATTGCCGCCCGTGAGTTAGCTAGTTCGATTGATAATCCTGTCGTTATGCCCGATGGTCGCGTTGAATCAAATGGAAACTTTCATGGCGCACCTGTTGGCTATGTTCTAGATTTTCTAGCAATTGCAGCAACGGATTTAGGGTCGATGGCCGAGCGCCGTACTGATCGCGCCTTAGATCAACATAGATCGGCTGGCCTGCCACCGTTTCTAGCCAATGATCCAGGTGTTGATTCTGGGCTCATGATCGCCCAATACACCCAAGCCGGCCTTGTGAGCGAAAATAAACGCTTATCAACTCCGGCCAGCGTTGACTCAATTCCATCATCTGCGATGCAAGAAGATCACGTATCAATGGGTTGGTCGGCGGCGCGCAAACTACGCAAAGTTGTAGAAAATCTTTCTAGAATTCTAGCGATCGAATTAGTGACGTCGGCACGTGCAATTGAATTTCGTCAGGGCTTAACACCATCACCTGCAACGGCCCGTGTGATCAAAGAGCTACGTAAAACCGTGCCAGGTGTTGGTCCAGATCGCTTCTTATCTCCAGAGCTTGAAGCTGCTGCAACTCTTGTTAGTTCAGGTGCCGTATTAACGGCTGCTAAAGAAGTTGTTCCAGCACTTACCTAGAAGCAAAACCGCTAGCGGCCTCTAGAACTAAGAGCGCTGCAAGACGGACAGTTCGTTGATCGGGTGTATCAAGGGCGGCATCGATTTCAGTGATATCCATAGCCCGCACTCGCTTATCGGCAGCTAATAAAAATGCACCCTGTCGCAGTTCATCGGCAGATATTCCACCGGGCATTGCTGCCGGACACGCTGGCACAACGGATCGATCACATACATCGACATCTAAATCAACATAAATTTCGCGTCCATCGCGACCCGCAAAATCCAAAGCCCGCTTTACAACCTCTGCGATTGAGTACGTGCGCAAATCTGCGCGGGAAATTACTGTGATGCCATTTTCTTTAGCCCGAGCAGAGTATTCAGCGCTATTAGCAAAGTCGGCAATTCCGATTTGGACGATATTTTTCCCAGGCAAACCCGCTTGAATTAACTGCCACACGGGGGAGCCATTTGAATCACCATCACGTAAATCATGGTGGGCATCAAAAGTAATAAGTCCAATGTTAGATAAATCTGGCCACAAGCTTGATGCCACAGAATAAGTAATTGAATTATCTCCACCAAGTGCCACAACTAACTTATGGGCACTTAAAAGATTCTTTACGGCCGCCTTTACTCGCGCATGACCATCTGTTCCATCGGGTGATTGCACATCTCCTAGGTCCGTAAAAGTGTTTCCAACCAAATCAATATCGGCCGAAGTTGAAAAAGTCGAATAACGTGCTAACGCACTTCTAATAGCGGCAGGTGTTAAATGCGCACTGGTAGCTGAAATGGAGCTCTCATGCGCCGGAACGCCAATGAGTGCGATATCGGAGTTGCTATTACTGCCTGAAAATAAGGTATTAGCACGTGCCCACTTAGGGTCATGAGGCAAAGTAGCTGCAGACATGGGTTTATCGTACGGGGATATCTTTCGATAGTATTGCCCTTAAGAAGAGTCGCCCGGATCACCGCGTTGCAGCAATGCACCGAGGAAAGTCCGGACTCCATAGAGCAAAGTGGTGGGTAACGCCCACCCGGAGCAATCCGCGGGATTAGTGCAACAGAAAGCAAACCGCCTCTGTTAGAAATAACAGCGGTAAGGGTGAAACGGCGGTGTAAGAGACCACCAGTAATTGCAGCAATGCAGTTAGCTATGTAAACCCCACTTGGAGCAAGACCATGCAGTTGGCGCTT
>Ga0208566_1001719_pt1 | contig 12295 bp, 10 predicted proteins | sample PL_2010_150m_FD_184159 | JGI IMG/M metagenome (GOLD analysis project Ga0208566, IMG submission 184159) | Freshwater microbial communities from Powell Lake, British Columbia, Canada to study Microbial Dark Matter (Phase II) - PL_2010_150m... | ecosystem: Environmental > Aquatic > Freshwater >...
TATCACTCAGGACAAATGTCAATTCTCTACATTCCTTTGTCGGTTGCGTTGATCGCAGTTATTGGACTTATTAAGAGAAACTCACCGCCAGGAATTGATCGTAAAATGATCGGATATTTTCCGACTTTAATTCTTGCATTTATGATGGCTACGGTTCTATTGATTCCAAATCCAAGTTTTGAAATAAAGAGAATCAACGGTGAAAACCCCAATGGCACATTCCCACGCCCACCCTTGGTGGCTGCGATAAATATGATTCCAGCGGCAGAAAAATATGCAGCTTCGCAAAACCTTACCATCGGCTTCTATGGCGAAGGAGGCAACTATGTGCATGTATTGACGGGAATGAAATCTGCCAATATTTTCAACTCTCCGCTGGATATGTTCCAGAGCAATGCTTCAGTCAATTTATCGTGTAAATACTTACAGGATTCCAAACTTCAGCTCCTTGTCATGACGGAGTCTGCCCGCCAGAGTTTCGCTTGGAAAGATGGCTCTCTCTGCGAAGGCGCTTTTGTTCAGGAGGATATCCCTGGTGTAGGAATTCTTGGCGTAAAAAAGAAATAAATTGACGACTCATTTTCTCGATCAGGTTGATATTTCCTGGCCTACTAATTTGCAATCAAGATAGGTAGGGGTAAATAGTGCTAGTAATTGTAACGCTTGCCATACTAGTTTTCGGTACGGCGATGCTTTCCCCATTTCGATTGCTATTTCATCAAAAGACCATAGACGCTTCCCAGATTTTAGTTGGAATACTTCTATTAATTTCCTTCATTTCAATACTCGCGTTCGTTGGACTCATTCGAAACCTATTAATTATCGCTTTAGTTTGCATCATATTTTTTGCAAGCTTAGGTTTTGAAATAATCCAAAGCGGGAAAGGGTTTCTAAAACTCTTTTCATACGGCGCCAAATTGACATACTACCTTTCCACGGCCGTATCACTTTTTCTATTTGTAATTGGTTATAGAAAATTTGCCACTTTTATAAATCCAGATCCCTACGGATATATGGCTTTGAGCGGGGGGTTGAGTAAGTATGGTTCGATAAATGCCATTATGGATAAGTGGAGTGAATATACGGGTCAGATATATGTTCAAGGTTTGAGTTGGGATGAGCCCACGAAATTACTTCCGAATGCATGGCTGGTTCCAGATATGGTTGTTAGATATGCAGTCGACGAATTGGCAAGTCAACGTATCGGTCTTTCTTCACTTTTAGCTCCTTTCATGCAGATTTTTGATCCGATTAACACATTCTTGGTGTGCTGGTTAGCTCTTGCGATCATTTTCATTGCAATAATGGCAGGTACGCTGCTTGATATAGTCAAAATGGAAGAGATTAAATATATTGAAGTCACAGAATTGTCGAAAAGTAAGAATCCACGCTCTAAGCCTAAGTCAATAAATAGTGCTGACTTAGCACCTATTATATCCCGTTCATCAAATCTATTTCTTTATCTAACTGTTTCAGCGATCGCGATCGCGCCCGTTTGGATTCTCGTATTCCTTTTCGAAGGTTTAAGTTCACAGCTATGTGCAAGCGCGGCCGTTGTTGCAGCTTTTACTATTGCAATTCAAGTTCAAGGTCAGAAATTTCGGCAAAATTATTTTAATCTTATATTGATGATAATTATTGTAGTAGGAACTTATTTTGTCTATGTTCAACAACTACCAATAGTAATTTTTGCTGGTATCTCTCCGTTTCTATTGCAGATTCTTAGACTAAAAGAATTCAAAATATGGCAAAGGTTCACATTTTTCTTTGTTCTTACCTTTAGCGCATTTGCAGCCTTACGTTTTACAAGCCTAAAAATCTATTTAGACTTAATTGTAGGTTCATCTGGTCATGGAAGCATTCATCTAGGCTCATTTAATCCTGTAAGGCATCAACTGAGTGGTCTTGACATGTTTTGGAATTCGATAAATATATTACCGTCGACGCAAGGCATCTTGTTTAATAACTTCCTAAATAGCGGCTTTGGAATGCCTTCAACGCAGAGCGGCTACTCATTAGCAAATTCTTCATTTTTAGAACTAGTTCTCTCGCTTTTCGGAGTCTTCTTAGTGATTTCTGCTTATGTTTTATACCATCGAGTCAAGAAGTACTCGGCTACATTAAATGCGATTTACTTGGTATTTGCTCTTTGGACTGCACTCCTACTCTATTATTTGTTCAGCCACGTGTATTTTGTTTTTAGATCAGTTATTGAGAATCCAAGGAACCAAACCTCTGATACAGCTTCGCTATTTACGGATTATGTGTGGTTACGACTTATTGCAGTCTATTCAAGCTTCCTGCTAATAGCCCTAGCGGTAATATTGGGTCGACATAAAGTGGACCTTCAAATTAGGAAGGGCGCTTTTTTTGCTGGGGTTGCATTATTTGCTCTTTCTTCTTTCACTTTTATAAAAGTATCTAGCGCCTATCAAGAATCGAGCACACCAGGCTCAGTCGCATCCTCATGTAGCGAGTTGGCAAGATTCCAGGATCCAATTTATGCACATGAACCGGACAAGTGGAGCCCGGCGATACTTGCTTTAACTCTTTGCGGGGACAAATTGAGCAGTTTTTCAGATCCATTTCCGTCAAAGCTACAAGCCGATAGCAAGAAACACGATGTTGTGGAGTTAGTGTTGGCTTCTGACCGTACTTCTTGGGAGTTAAAGAAGCTAGGCAGTTTTACGATGAATGAAGATATACAGACCCCTTGCGACCTAGTTTGCATAAAGCGACTCCCTAATTTCCAGACGAACCAGCCTTAAGCCCCAATTTACGGGGCTCACCGCCGACACTCAGAGGCTTCTCAGGAAATAGGTATCTAATAGCCTCATGACGCAACCAACCCGCATTTATAAGCACTCAAGTGCCGGAACCGACTGGGCGGCCTTGCTGCTGGGGGCTGGACTTGGTTTAACTCTGGCGCTGCAACTAACGACAGTTCGAAAGAGCGATTTCACATCGCTCTATTCCTCGCTTGCATCATTCTCATGTTTATCGGCATTGGTCGGAACATATTTTGCAATCGTTGGAATCTTTTTAGTTGCACGAATTCCTTGGGTTGAGCGCGGCGTCGGCCACGATCGATTAGTGACATGGCATCGCAATTTAGGGCCATGGTCTCTTTATGGAATCGGCGCACATGTTTTCTTTATTATTTTTTCATTTGCTGGCCAAGATTCGATTCCACTCTATAAAGAGCTATGGCAGATGCTACAAACCTATGACTGGATGTGGTTTGCACTAGCAGGATTTTTCTTAATGATTTTAGCTGGCGTGACATCGTATAAAAAAGCACGCGCGAAGATGAGTTATGAAACATGGTGGATTATCCATATCTACACATACTTCGCAGTTGCAGCATCATTTATGCACCAAGTGCTCAATGGTCAAATGTTTATCGGCCACCCACTTAACCGTGCATACTGGACCGCCCTTTATGTAATGATGGCATTTTCGATTATTTATTGGCGCTTCGGTGTGCCGTTGGTGCGCTCAATGAAAGTTAATTTAAAGGTAGAAAAAGTTGTCGTTGAAGGTCCCGGCGTTATTTCGGTAATCATGAAGGGCCGCAACTTAGATAGATTAGGTGCCCAGGGCGGGCAGTTCTTTGGTTGGCGCTTTTTAACACGTGGACATGCTTTGATGTCGCATCCTTATTCATTGTCGGCAGCCCCTACCGAGCACTTAATGCGAATCACGGTTAAAGATTTAGGCGATCACTCTCGCTCTTTAGCATTTTTAAAACCGGGTACACGAGTATTTGTTGAAGGTCCCTACGGTGCATTTACTGCCGGACGCAGCACCAGACCCCATGTTGTCTTGGTCGGTGGAGGCGTCGGAATTACTCCGGTACGCGCGCTCATAGATGAATTTAACGGCGGCGTTCAAATGGATCTGATTTATCGAGCTTCAAAGGAAGAGGATTTGGTTCTGCGCGACGAGTTGGATTACCTAGCTTTCAATAGCGGCGGATCAATACGTATCCACTATTTAGTTGGTCAACGCAAAAACCACCCAATGGATGCACGCTCCTTGACTCGGCTTGTTCCACAGTTTGCCGACTCCGATATCTACATCTGTGGACCTGAAGCCTTGGTCAGCGCCGTCCGTAAGGCTGCCGAAGATGCAGGAGTTCCAAAGAACCGCTTTCACGATGAGGCCTTTGCCTTTCATAGGGAGTAAAAATCCGCAGGTAAGCCTGTGGCGGTTCTCAGAAACTCCTCAGGTTCATGGAGTTAGGTATGGCATACAAGAGTAAGTAGGAGCGAGAGGCGGGGAAGATGAAGCGCGGATTATTGATCGCAGGAGGCACCATCGGTGGCCTCGGCGCAGTGATGGCTATAACACCACCGCAGTTATCCTCAACCAGCAATTTAGCAGTTGGTGGCACTGTTGCCACCGCGCCCTCATCGGCTCCAGCGGCATCACAGAGTGCAACTGCAACACCATCGCAGAGTGCCACGAAAGCTACGAGCACAAAGAAGGCCACTGCCACTAAGAAGGCGACAGCAAAGGCAGTTGCAGCTAAAGCAACTGCAACAAAGAGCGCAACTGCTTCGGCAACTGCCACAACAAATCCAGCTCCAGCGGCAACACAAACTGCTGCGCCCGCACCAGCTCAAACTCAAGCAGCAAAAGGTGTTACTGGAACTTTCGCAGGACCAGCGATCTTCGTAAATTACGGCACTGTTCAAGTTCAGATAACTGTTAAAGATGGAAAGATCACCGATGCAACTGCACTGCAGGCACCATCAGGGCGAAATGATCGCTACACAAACATGGCGCTGCCTGTTTTAAAGAAGCAGACATTGGCGGCACAATCCGATGCGATTCAAGGCGCTTCAGGTGCTTCATATACTTCCTACGGTTGGTTTAAATCTCTACAAGGGGCGCTCGCTAAAGCTGGTTTGTAAGCTGTTGGGTAGGCTCGAGCAATGAATCATCTACGCAAACAGTTTTCCGTGTGGGGCACAGTTATCGATGTGGATTGTTCATCAGCGATTGTCAGTGCTGCTGATTTAAGTAACTGTATGGAAAAAGTAGTTGAGTTTTGTACATTCGTTGACGAGGATTTTTCAACCTACATTGATGGTTCGTGGGTTACACGTCTGCGACGAGGAAAAGTTGCCATCGAAGACTGTCCACCATTGGTTCAAGAGGTATGGGAGTTATGCGGGCAGGCCAAGTATCTAACTGATGGAGCATTTGATCCCTGGGCTGTTGCTGGTGGTTTTGATCCATCGGGCCTTGTTAAAGGATGGGCCGCCGATATCTGTGCCGATATGTTGGTGGCGGCCGGGGCGCAGCACGTACAAGTAAATGCCGCCGGCGATTTAGCGTTACGTGGTGGATGGTTTGATCCAACTGATTCGATGGTGAAGCCATGGAAAATCGGCGTAGTCAATCCCGACAATCGGCAAGAGATTTTACAGATCTTTGAAATTACTGATGGCGCTATTGCAACATCCGGGACATATGAACGAGGTGCACATATCAGCGATCCCTACACGGGAATGATTGCAATCGGTGCGAAGTCGGCGACGATCGTTGGCGATAAGGGCTGGTTGTGCGATGCGTTGGCAACGGCCGTGATGGTTGCGGGCACTGATGCCGCTGTGTGGTTTTCTCAAGATGAATTAAAGGGTTACCAAGTGTGGGCAATAGATCGCCATGAAAATACTTCGTGGAGCCTATAAAGTATCGCCCGTGACTTATAAGCACGCGACCAGAAACATGCAACAAGTAAAGCGCACGTCATTATTAGTAGCGCTGAGCTTTGGTTTTGCTGGTCTTGGCTTAACACCTGCCCTTGCCGTTGATGAACGAGTCATCGACATAGTCACAGTCAGTTGGGCAGGCTCTGCGCCAGTTCCTGCCACTGCAGATCAATTAGCGGTCTTGGTAAACACAGAGGTCAATAAGAGTTGGAGATCGTTTACAACATTAGTTGGAGATACTAAGGATCGCACGATCTCATTTGTCGCAGGAAAGGTTTTGGCCACGCCAATCGTTTTGAATTCAAGAATGGCATGTTCGGGTATTAATTCAATAGATTTTATGAATTACACGCGCGTTGAGGCATACAAACGTCTAGGGATTTTAGATGACGTCAACCGCTACTTAATTATTAACGCCCCAAAGGCTGGCTGCGTGTGGTCGGGCCGGGCACAGTTAGGCGCACCCGATGCAACTAACGGCACATTGGTTTTGCATGACACCGATGATCCATTTGTTATCACCCACGAACTTGGACACACCTTTGGTTTAGGACACACTAACTTTTTGCGCTGTAGCAACAATAATCCCGACGGCACTTGGGGTGATGTGTGTAAGGCAGTTGAATACGGCGGCGTAATCGACGTTATGGGAAACGTTGAAACCACATCACCGCTCAACACCTACCACCAGTGGCGTATGGGCCTTCTAGATACATCACAGGTCAAGCAGGTATTCAAAACCGAGACGTTAACGCTTGCCCCATCAGACTTTGCTAATGGGCTGCGGGCAATCTATGTACGAGATGGCAACGCTGCCTATTGGATCGAATATCGTCGAAGCCTAAGTGGCGTTGGCTATAAGCCTGGTTTAGTGATTTTTAGAATAGACCCTCCGCCGATTTCATCAGTGGTCTCCTTAAATCCCGAAGACTCCCTGGCTTCCGAGTTCGGCGAAGGGTTGAGCACCGATGTTTGGATGCTCAATCTCGATAATTTTAGGTATTCAAATTCAAGCTCTACGGGTGGATCTATGACTTCACTGTCGGCGGCAACCTTTTCAGGAAATGTCTCCTTTGGTGCGGTCGCATCGAATACTAGTGCTGCAGTCACAGTAACAATAAAGGCAGATGTAATGCCGCCTCCAACCCCTGTATTAATACCAACAACGGAGTGGCGATATCCGAGTATTGAGATAACCAAACCTGGTTATGGCGATGCGGAAAGTGCAATCGCAAGTTTTCAAGCCTCAATCGATGGGGTTGTGAGTGATCTTCCTAATGCGGTCAATGACAATTGGAAACCTAGTTACCTCAATCCATTTAGCGCGCCAAAAGCGGTGCATGTTCGCGATCTACCAGAAGGCAGCTATTCATTTGCCTTAAGAGCTATAGATATCGCCGGCAATAAAAGCGGGTGGTCTCAAGCGGTAAAAGTAAATATCGATCGGGGCCGTCCAGTTGTAACAAATGAATTTAACGTTGCTGCGATTAACGCCGATCAAATCTCACTATCGTGGTCTGGCGCTAAAGATACTGGTAGCGGGCTATGTCAAACCAATCTTGTTAATTCAGATGGATTAGTTATTCAAAGTAGTACAGCAAAAGAAGCACCCGTTATTAAATTGACGAATGGGACAGCATTAAAATCTGCCGCACAAATCTTTGACTGTATCGGCAATGGAATAACTGGGGATCTATCCCTTACAAATACATTTGTGCTGGCCGATAAATCATCGCGCACAGGTAAGTGGAGCCCAGCTGGCGCACCGTATAACTCAGGAGCCTTAAAATGCACTGGTAAATGCACCGCTAGTTTTAGCGTTAAGGGTGCAATAAATGTACTAGTTGGAACTGGCGCAGCAGGCGTTACCGCCGGTGCAAAGCCAGTTGCAACAATTGCCGACTCAAAGATTGCGAAACTTCGCGTTGGGGCAAGTGCCGATATTGGCTCAGCGAAGAAAGTTATCCGCATAAGCGGCAGCAACTTTGTTTTGATCGGGATCAACTCAGTAGATGCCAGCTTTACCAATAGCAAAGGCTTGGACCGCGTACCGTCCCCTACCGATACCTCGTTGGCCGATAGCAAGCAGCTGGCTTTGTCGCGTTATGGCTTCGTGCCAAGTGATTTCAGCCAAGAGTGGACAGTCTTGCCGATGGCCGGCGGCACCACACTTACTGACCCGTCTCTAGATCTCTGCAATGGAAGTTTTACTTCGGAAAAAGAGCGCCAAGAGCGTCGCCAAATAATTGCAACGAAGAGTGATACGCCTTTTTCTTTTCTCTCGACTGAAACGGTTCGATACTCATCGGCGGCTGCTGCACAATCGGCGCAAAAGGAACTGGCAAAAACTCTTGCACAGTGCATTATCGATAAGGGCTATAAGGAAACCACTGGGACGCAAGTCGCATACACATTTACCGAGATCAAAAACTCGCCGAACGGTTTAGTTGGCGAAGGTTCTCGCGTCTTAGTTCGCGCACAGATCGGAACAGGGCAATCTTCACGCCAGCTACTAGCTTTCTATCAATTCAATGGCGAGCTCTTTACCGGACTCTATGTAATGACGGCGGGTGAAGTTGGATTCACGGACTCTCAAGTCACTACGTGGCACGGAGTTGCAGTGACAATGGCCAATCGTTTGAGTGGCAAAGCATTCTAAGTACTTACTTTTTTCGAAATATATAATTATGCTCACTAACATTGGCCGCCTTAGCTCAGTTGGCAGAGCGTCGCTCTCGTAAAGCGAAGGTCTCGGGTTCGATTCCCGAAGGCGGCTCGGTGTGATGTCTCGAGACATGTGTCTCTCATGTCTCGAGACATATGTCACTCTTTTCGCTTTGGTTGTCTCGATCGTTTGGTTTCCTCATCCACCAAAAAGTTCGTCCAGTAGTTTCGACTGGGATTGATTTCGTGTTTGGAAAGAACTTCTCCTGTGCGTTTTTCCACCACTATTACTTTAATGTGGTCAACAATCATGATGACTTCTTTATCGCGGTGTCTTCATTGCTAGCGCTCTATGAGGTCTTTGAGTGTTATAGACGTTGGCATTATCTGTCAGTGTTGAAAATGGCGTCCCATACTGGCTTCGAGCATCATTAAAGGTGCCGATTACAATCTTTCCGGTGATGGCCTTAAAGACAGAGCTGGGGATCGTTGATTACTTTGCAACAGGTGCCAGGCAATAGAGGCAGCTACAACCTCGGCATATTCGTTAGCCTTTTTAAATCCAATAGTCTAAGCAGAGCCCTACTCTAAATTTGTTTTGAGAGCTTGAGTACTATCTTTTTATATCCCGATAAAAGTTTTCATGTTGGCCTATAGCCTGCCAAGTGATTACCTTCTTGCCTTCATCTAAACTATAACCAAGCAACCATTGAGTACGACCAATTTTGAATTTATAAACGTAGAGATTTGAAAGATCCCCGAGTTTCTCTTGGCCAAGCCGTGGGTTCTCGATGACTAAGTCCATACACTCATGCAGAGAACCGAGTTCACGCCTAGAGAGTTTTTTGTAGAGCCTTAGGAATCGAGGTGTCTGATTATCTGTGTAAGGCAATTAAATCTCACGGCGTTTAAATGGGATTTTATCTTTTTCGAGGGTCTCTAAAGAGGCGAGGGAATCGATTACAAAGTTAACTGGTACATCCGGGTTATCGATACAGGCACGACCGATTTTTGCCCAAAACTCTATTTGGCCAGCGATAGTGCGGTGCTCAATCGCCGCCTCTTTTTTTGCGCGCTTATATAAATCGGGATCGATTCTGACTGGCATACTCATAAGGATATTTTACTACAAAAGTAGTAAATCCAGAAACTGAATACATTGTGGGTAATTCTGTGACTCATGATCAGGGAATCTGTCCTCGGAATGATTTTATGAAATTCGGTTTAGCGCTTCGATTTCTTCCACCGTTAGTTCAACGATCTGAACAATCTCTTCAAGCTGGGCAACTGTGCGAGCCGATGCAATTGGCGCACTAACTGTTGGCTGGGCACGAAGCCATCCCAGAGCGATTGCAGATAGGGGTGCGTTGTTATGAGCCAGCGAAATCTCATCCATCGCAGTAATAATTGCAAAGCCCTTGTTGGTTGCATACTCACGGGCTCCAGCTGCGCGCTTGGAATCAACTTCGTCAACTCCTGGTCGATACTTTCCACTGAGGAATCCGCGTGCGATTCCGTAGAAAGGAATATTGGAAATTCCGAGATCGGCAACGGTTTGAGCCATTTCGCCTTCATAGGTTGAGCGATCGACCAAGTTATATAGATCTTGTACCGCGCAATACGAGGGTAAGTAATTCTCAGCACTTGTCTTCATTGCCAATTTCAAACGCTCAGGAGAAAACTTAGATGCAGCGATGTAGCGGACCTTGCCTTCGGCGATTAGTTGACCGTAGGCGGCAAGAGTTTCCTCCATTGGAACGGTTTCATCATCTTGGTGGCTGTAATACAGGTCGATGTAATCAGTTTGCAGGCGGTTGAGGGATTCTTCGCAGGCGGCAAAAATATTGGCAGCCGATAAGCCAGGCCGGCGGTTGAGCATTGAAACTTTTGTTGCGATGACCATAGAGGCACGATTACTCCGGTCTTTCATCCATGAACCAATGATCGTTTCGGATTCACCGCCTACATGGCCCTCCACCCACTGGTTGTAGACATCGGCAGTATCGATGAAATTGCCACCGTGGCTAAAGTAGGCGTCCATAACGGCGTGAGATTGACTCTTATCGGCGTTACTACCAAAGATATTGCTGCCAAGACAGAGTTCATGTACTACGAGGTCGGTTTCAGGGATAGTAATCATGCAGGCACAGTAAGGCACAATTGCCCTATGGTCGAAACGACGGGTGGCTTTACGAGTGAGGGTTTAGCCCTTGAGGCACGCACTCTGATGTTGCCGTCGCTGACGCAGGCCGAGGCGATTGAAATTGGTGAGATCGCGAAAGGCATTGGCATGGATCGCACATTGCCGATCGCCGTTGAAGTGCGATTAAAAGAGTGGATAGTTTTTCACGCATCACTTCCTGGAGCTACCCCCGAAAACGACAGATGGATTGCACGAAAAGCTCGGGTAACAATGGCTACGGGAAACTCAACAATGTATGAAAGAGTTTTAGCCGAAGAGCAGGGTATTAATTGGTATGAAGAAAAGGGATTATCGGAAGATCTGCACGCCATACATGGAGGCGCACTTGCACTCAATGTTACGGGCTTAGGTTTGGCAGGGATTCTATTAATTAGCGGTCTGCCACAGGTGCAGGATCATTTGCTAGGCGTTGAAGTTATCGCGGAATTTCTAGCGCGCAAAGGCGAGCTCAGTTGAGTATCTGGGTAGCTGGAGAAGTTTTAATCGATATGTTGCCAACTGGTGATGTTGTTGGTGGAGGTCCTGCAAATACCGCTAAGGCGCTCGCGCGCTTGGGCTATGGAGTTGATTTTATTGATGGAATCTCGCGTGATGCCCATGGAGTTAAAGCACGAAAAGAGTTAGAGCGAGATGGCGTTGGCTTATCTCTTTCTTTATCAAGTGAAAAGCCAACCTGTACAGCAACTCTGACTTTGGATTCAAACGGCGGGGCAGATTACGAATTTCTCATTGAAGGAACCGCAACATTTGATTTCAACGCATCATGGCTGCCAGATCCTGAGCGGTTGAAACCTTCGGTCCTACATATCGGCACCCTGGCTACGATTATTGAGCCTGGGGCAACTTCCCTTTTTGATTGGGCAGTACGCGTGGGCGAGTTTGCACCTATTATTTTTGATCCAAATATTCGTCCTTCGGTCATGGCTGATCGTGCAACATATGCGAATGCAGTTGAAAAATGGGTTTCAATCTCATCGATCGTAAAAGTTAGCGATGATGATATTAAATGGCTCTATCCTGATGAGACTCTGGATGAAGTTGCACATCGCTGGATCGAACAGGGAGTTAGCTGTGTTGTGGTTACACGCGGCGCGCATGGATTAATTGGCTTTACTGAGCATGGAATGGAAGAGGTCGATGGCGCGAAAATCACGGTCGTTGACAGTGTTGGTGCAGGGGATACCGTTGGAGCTATTGTTGTCGAAGGAGTAATGCAGCACTCGGTTGCTGGTTTACAGGGACATGTTCTCAATGAGGTTTTGCACAAAGCTGCAGTCGCAGCTGGAATTACATGTTCACGTGCAGGCGCGCAGCCTCCACACAAGCACGAACTAATAGAGGCGATGGGACAATAATGCAGTTCATAGACGATGCCGAATTTCAAATTGCAATTGATGATGACAATGGTGGGCGGATTGTTTCGCTCAAATGGCGAGACAATGAATTTGCCGTTCCATTTCGTGGACAGGTTCATACATCGGGTTGGTACTCGATGGCGCCATGGGCTGGACGAATCAACGAGGGTTTAATTACAAATCCAGCGGGTCAGAGTTTTCAACTTCCAGCAACGATTGATCCACCGCATGCACTACATGGTTTTGGAATTATCTCGTCGTGGCAAGAGATCGGCCCGGGTCGCTCATTGCTTCATCTGCCTGCGCCATATAACGGTGCAACTGTTGAACAACGAATCGAAGTACTAGAT
>Ga0208566_1001720_pt1 | contig 12292 bp, 10 predicted proteins | sample PL_2010_150m_FD_184159 | JGI IMG/M metagenome (GOLD analysis project Ga0208566, IMG submission 184159) | Freshwater microbial communities from Powell Lake, British Columbia, Canada to study Microbial Dark Matter (Phase II) - PL_2010_150m... | ecosystem: Environmental > Aquatic > Freshwater >...
TTTTTACAACAGTATGTTCTGGAAATACTTTTGTGCCAGCTTTTTCAGCCAGTCCTAAATAATTCTTAGGTAGCGTATTTTTCGCATTATGCCGACACCCGGTCATGCATGCGCCACATTGCATACAACCGTTGCGCTCTGGTCCAACGCCACCGAAGAATGGATCTTTAGCTAAGACGCCACTTCCTTCGCCAAAATAAACTCCTAACGGCGTCATTTTAAATGTCTTGCCGACCCCCATATCATTAGCGACTTCTTGCATCGCTTTATCGGATGGTGAAAAAAATGGATTATCAGCAACTCCTAAGACACGTGATGCTTGGTCATACCAAGGCTTAAGTTCGGCTTTCCAATCCGTAATATTTTTCCATTGTTTATCTTCAAAATAAGTATCTGGTGGTACATATAAAGTATTTGCATAAACTAATGATCCGCCACCAACGCCAGCACCTGCTAACACTAAAACATCGGGAAGTGCATGAATTCTTTGAATTCCACGAAGCCCTAACCGCGGTGCAAATAAGAATTTTGAAATCCGCCAAGATGTTTTAGGAAAATCTTTATCGGTAAATCTTCGGCCAGCTTCAAGAACTGCTACCCGGTAACCTTTTTCAGTTAATCGGAGCGCAGCCACCGAGCCGCCAAAGCCAGAACCAATTACAACGACATCAAAATCTCGAGCGGACATGAACTAGACTTTAGTGCGTAATCACAGAAATTACACAGGTAACTACGGTTAGGTGGCCTAATGTTCAAGAAAAAATTAGGTGCTGATTGGGCATCGCTAGTAACTGGCCTTGGACTTGGTTTAACCGTCGCATTGCAAATTGAAACCACCACCCGCGAAGATTGGGCCTCAGTTTATGCAATTCTCACCTCTATCTCACGGTCGTTTGCGTTAATTGGAACTTACTTAGCGCTTGTTGGGTTGGTATTGGTAGCACGTGTGCCTTGGATTGAAAGTTCGGTTGGCCATGATCGATTAGTAACTTGGCACCGAAAGCTTGGTCCTTACTCATTATTTCTAATTGGCTTTCATGTTCTCTTTGTCGCAATTGGTTACGCCGGTTTAGAGCAGATTCCAACAATTATTGAAATTTGGCGGATGGTTACACGATTCCCATGGATGCTTCCAGCTTTTGTTGGGTTTATTTTCATGATGGCTGCGGGAATTACTTCCTATAAGAAAGCACGCGCCAGAATGTCTTATGAAACTTGGTGGACAGTACATCTATATACCTATCTTGCGATCGCACTTTCTTTCATGCATCAAGTACTGACTGGGCCGATGTTTATTGGCCACCCACTCAACAGATTTTTCTGGAATGTTTTATACCTAGCTGTTGCCGCAACACTTATAACTTGGCGGTTTGCAATTCCGGTTATTAGATCATTGCGACTCGGACTCAAAGTAGAGCAAGTTATTAAAGAAGGTCCAGGCGTTTTCTCCATCATTATGAAGGGTAGAAATGTTGATTCACTTGGCGCTCAAGGTGGTCAATTCTTTGGTTGGCGCTTCTTAACTAAGGGTCATTGGTTTATCTCGCATCCTTATTCATTATCAGCCGCACCTACTAAAAAATATTTGCGTGTTACGGTAAAAGACTTAGGTGACCATTCCGGCTCAGTAACATTCATTAAGCCCGAAACTAGAGTTTTTCTCGAAGGTCCATACGGTGCGTTCACCGCAGGCCGAGCTTCCAAAGGGCATGTAACTTTGATCGGCGGCGGCGTTGGAATCACGCCAATTCGAGCAATAATGGAGGAGTTCCCGCCAAACGTTGAAGTAGATGTGATTTTTAGAGCATCGAAGAAAGAAGATTTAGTATTGAAAGAAGAATTAGATTATTTAGCAGAAGAACGAGGTGCTCGAGTTCATTATTTAATTGGCCCCCGCTCAGAACATCCTATGGATGCTAAATACATTATGCGAATTGTGCCAACTTTTAGAGATTCTGATGTTTATATCTGCGGACCAACGCCACTTGTGGATGCAGTTCGCGAAGCTGCTCGCAATGTAGGAATTCCAAAGAACCGTTTTCATGACGAAGCTTTTGCATTTCATGGTGAGTAGGAGATAGAAAATGAAACGCGCAGTGCTAATTGCAACCGGAACTATCGGGAGCCTTGGTGCAATTCTTGCGGTAACGCCACCACAATTTGGCCAAAATGCTTCAGTAGACCTTGGGGGTGGCACAACAACTCCAACAAATTCTGCGCCAACCACTGCAACTAGTAATTCCCCTACCGCTAAACAAAGTCCCGCTGCTGCTAAATCGGCTAAACCAAACAGCAACTCACCAACAAAATCTGCGGCGACCACCCCAACTCCAACAAAGAGTCAGGCAACTGCCCAATCTGAAACACCGACTCCAACGCCAACTCCAACTCCAACACCAACACCAACTCCAACACCGACTCCGAGTAAAACTCAGGCACCTGTAAGCAGTGGGATCTCGGGTTCTTATACCGGAAACACTTATTCAGCATCTCGCTATGGAAGTACTTATATAAAGGTAACTTTAAAAAATGGTGAAATTACAGATATCAGCGGATATCAAAGCCCCAGCAGTTGGAGCGGATATGTAATTCCAACTTTAGATCAATGGATTCCCGCTAAAAAAATAACGATTGAACAAATTATCTCTACCAATGCGCAAAATTTACCGTGCGCTATTCAAAATTCCTGCCGCTCACGTGCCTCATACACTGCAACTGCTTATTGGCAATCGCTCCAATCCGCGCTGAAAAAAGCTGGTTATTAAGAACTGCTGTGCGCATCTACCGTGAGATTGCAGTTTGGGGAACAGTTTTACTTTTCGACGTTGAGTCCGATAATTTAAGCAATTTTGATCTTGAAAGTGCACTTGCGGAAGTTAGTGTATATGTTCATCATGTTGATGAAGTATTTTCAACTTACAAAAATGAATCTGTAATTTCAAAGTTACGTCGCGATGAAGTTCAAATTGCAGAAACACCAGAAGAAGTTATTGAAGTTTGGAATCTCTGTGCTGAACTGAAACGTATAACCAACGGTGCATTTGATCCTTGGTTGGTTCCGGGCGGGTTTGATCCTTCTGGATTAGTAAAAGGATGGGCGGCAGATAAATGTGCTGAAATATTAATAAGCCATAGCGTGAAGCATATTTTAATAAATGCTGCTGGAGATTTAACGCTGCGAGGCGGTCGATTAGAAAATGGCGAAATCAAACCATGGGTGATTGGTATATCTGATCCGGAAAATCAAGAGAATATTGTAAAAACTTTTGAAATTTTAGATGGCGCAATTGCAACTAGCGGGGATTACGAACGCGGCGATCACATTAAAGATCCACAAAATGGCATGGTCGCAGTTGGTGCTAAATCAGCAACTGTGATTGGTCCAAATGGCGCTTATGCAGATGCGTTAGCAACTGCGTTAATGGTTGCGGGGGGTGATGGCGCGAGTTGGTTTACGCAACCAGAGTTAGAAGGTTTTAAGCCTTGGGTAATTAATCGCCATGATTCCACTTCGTGGAGTTTGACTTAACCAGAAAAATGGAGCCCCCCGTCAGGATTGAACTGACGACCTGCCGCTTACAAGGCGGCTGCTCTACCACTGAGCTAGAGAGGCAAGATTTACGAGGCGTAATTATGGCATTAGAAAGTGGTGTTCGGACGCCACTTTCCATAGACCTCGCGTAGTTGATCCACGATTTCCCCAACGGTGGCATAGGCCTTTACTGCAGCAATACATGGGCCGACCACATTTTCGCCGGATTTAGCAGCAGCACCAACGCTTGCCAACGCAATTTTCACAGCTTCGTTATCTCGATTTGCTTTCAATTTCTTTAGTGAAGCAACTTGATCAATCTCGCTTTGCGGATCGATTGCGAAAGGTTTGAAAGGTGGCGATTCGGCTTGGAAAATATTAACACCAACCACTTTTCGCTTTCCGCTTTCGACATCCATCGAAAATTGGTAAGCCTTTTCAGAAAGTTCTTTAGAGAACCAACCGTTATTTATACATTCAAGCGCACCACCACGCTTTTCAATATCTTCTAGAAGTTGCCACATTTTTTCAGCAAGCTCATCTGTCATTTTTTCAAGTTCATAACTACCAGCTAATAAGTCAACGCCATCCAAAACACCTGATTCAAATGCCACAACTTGTTGGGTACGTAGCGCAAGCATTGCTGCTTCTTCGGTTGGTACACCAAGTGCTTCATCAAATGCAGAAACGTGCATAGTTTGAATACCGCCAAGAGCAGCCGCCAACATTTCTACCGTTGTTCTAACTACGTTATTCATTGGCTGGTGAGCAGTTAGCGATGAGCCGGCAGTAAATGCAAAAATTCTTAATTGCTCAGATCGTGGATCCTTTGCATGATATTTTTCGCGCGCAATTCGCGCCCAAGTTCTACGCGCTGCTCGAAATTTTGCAATCTCCGGCAAGAACTCTATGTTGGAAGATAAAAATGTAAATAGCGTTGGTGCTACTTGATCGATAGTTACGCCTCGCTCTAACGCTTTATCTAAATACTCGCGCGCATTTGCAAAAGTAAATGCCACTTCTTGAATCGCATCTGAACCAGATTCTCTAATGTGGTAGCCGCTCATCGCTAACGGAACCCATTTCGGAATATCACGGGCTATGTACTCAATAACATCAACTGAAAGCTTTAAGCCCGCTTCTGCTGGGAAAATTTGGGTTCCGCGCGCTATGTATTCTTTCAAAACGTCGTTTTGAATAAACATCCCAAATTGGTTTGGATCAACGCCGCGTTGTTCAGCGAGGGCAATAAACATGGCCGCCCAGATATAACCAATCGAATTCGCGGTAGTTCTTACTTGGCTGATCTTCTCAAGTGGAATTTGATCCATCAAAATTTCAATATCTGCCAGACTATCAATCGCTACCCCAACTCTGCCAACTTCACCTTGAGCAAGTGGATGATCTGAATCGAGTCCAAGTTGTGTTGGTAAATCTAACGCGACGCTAAAACCAGTTAAGCCTTGCGCCAATAACATTTTAAATCTCTCATTTGTTTCTCGCGGTGTGCCAAAACCACCGTATTGACCCATAGTCCAAACGCCAGCATCGGGCTTGATGCCGCGGGTGTATGGATATTCGCCTGGTTTTTCGATTGCGCTCATTATTTGTTTCGATCTTCTAGTTGTTTTTTCAAAATTTTCTTGGCAATTTTCCCAGTTGAATTCAACGGAAATTCTGTAACAATCAAAACTTCTTTTGGCTTCTTGTATGTTGCCATTCTAGATTTGCAATGCTCTAGAACTTTATTGACAAGCTCATCACCTTTTGCAGTTGCGTTTGGTGCAAGAGTTACCATAGCAACTACGCGTTGACCCCATTCAGCATCAAAGACACCCATCACCGCTACTTCAGAAATATCAGTTACCTCTGCAATCACATCTTCAATCTCGCGTGGATATATGTTGTAACCACCACTAATAATCATGTCACCTTTGCGATCAACCAGGAATAGCCGATTTTCTAAATCTAATCGACCAAGATCTCCAGTATGTAACCAACCATCACGAACAGCTTTTGTAACAGTTGGATCGCTGCCAGCTGCACCGTAATAACCGCGCATCACATGATCGCCACGAGTGATTACTTCGCCGATTTCACCTTGTGGAACATCTTGACCAGCTTCGTCAACGATTCGAATTTCAACTGTAGTACAAGGGTTTCCAGCGCTGGTGAGAATTTCGGGATCCTTAAAGAGACCAAGCTCGTGATCCGCAGCGCTCAAAACAGTAACTGGTGGTATCGCTTCGACTAATCCGTAGTACTGCACCATGTTCTTTGTAATCCGGTCATAACACTGGCGAATTTGTTCTGGCGGCATTGGGGCACCTGCGTAACCAAGCATTTTTAAATTCGACATTTTTTCGCGGGTCATATCTTCCATAGCGAGTAGGCGCGCCACCATTGTCGGAACTAGCGCGGTTGCGTTAGCGCCTCGATGTTGAATTGCCTCAACCAGCGCTTCGGGTTCATACTTTGCTTGCACTATTTGTTTAGCGCCAAATGCAAAATATGGCAACACAAAAAGCCCGCTGGTATGTGTTACTGGACCCGCATGGACCCAACAATCGTTCTCATTAAGAGTTCTACCGAAAATATCCGTAACTATGTTTCCTAAACTAGCCAACCGATTTCTATGAGTTCGAATCGCACCTTTAGGATTTCCAGTAGTTCCACTTGAATAATTTAATGAAACTAAACTATCTGGATTAACTGCAAGTAAAAGCGGTTCGGTGGATTGTTTGGCTAAGAAATTTTCATAATTAATCGTGTCAGCATGATCACCTTTAATTAAAATAATATGATCCACAATCTCTCGAACTGGACCAGCTTCATCCCAAAACTTTGCATCCATTATTAATACTTTTGCGCCGCAATCTTTCGTAATGCGAACCCAATCAGTTGGGTGTAGCCGATAATTTAGTGCGACCCGACAAAGCCCAGCGCTAGATATTCCTAAATCGGATTCAATATAGGTATTTTGATTCGATTGTAAATCTAAAACTCGATCGCCCTCTGCGAGCCCTAGTTCTTTCAGCGCTCTTGCTAGTTGAAAAATTCGAGAACCAATTTCACCAAAAGTTATCGAACCTTCGGGACCTTCGACTGCGATTCGGTCGCGATAACGCCGCATGGAACGGGCAACAATTGTTCCGACATCCATTGGGCTCTCCTAGTTCAATCTCTTAATTATTCGCTGCGACATAAGCGCTATCCAACACCCAAGCCCCATCCGAGAGAACAGTTACAGGGTTTATGTCTAACTCAAAGCCATCATCCCAACCAGAGGTTGCATCTGTGATTCTTAGCACGAGCTCAATAAATGCGGCACGATCCGCAGCTTTTGCGCCGCGAACTCCAGCGAATAATTTTGCCAAGCAGGTTTCGTCAATCATGGCATTTACATCATCACTACTTACAGGTAAAAGTCGAAGTGAGGTGTCATTGATAACTTCTGTTAAAACTCCGCCCACGCCAATTGTTAAAACACGTCCGAGTGGTGATGGCGTGATGCCAACTAAAACTTCCACACCCTTAGGTATAAAACGCTCAACGAGAACTGATGCCTCGCCGCCTTTTGCAATTGAAATTAAACGATCAAAAACTTCTGGGGCTTGCTCAGTAGAAATATCTAGCACAACTCCGCCAGCATCACTCTTATGCAATAAGCCTGGAATAACAGCTTTCAAGACGGCTCGGCCACCAACTTTTATAACCGCTGCACTAACCTCACTCTTCTTGGAAACAACTAGCGATTCCGGAACTGGCACACCAACGCTTTGCCATAAATTCTTTAGCTCTACCTCACTTGCTCCAGCATTTGGAGTTGCAGTTGTTAGCACTAGCGGCTTGCGTGAATATTTTGGAATTGGCATAGAAACAATTCGTAATAATTCAAGTGCCCGAGCAGCACGCTCTGGGGTTGGATATACTGGAATATTAAATTGGGCTAATTTTTTTGCAGCTAACGGAGCTAGCGATTGCGCACCAGTTCGAGCAACCACAATTGGAAGCGATCTAGTTTTCCCGGCTGCACCTAGCGCATTAGCAATTCTTTCAACATCATCACCAACTAGGACACAGAACGCCGCGATAATTGCATCAACGTTAATATCATTTACTAATATCGACATACATTTTTCAAATAGTTCTGGTGACGAAATCACAGCAGCAGTTACATCAACTGGGTTAGTAGAGTTTCCGTAACTTGGGATAAATTCATCTAGCGCTGCAATGGTTTTGGGTTCTAACTCGGCTAGCTCTAGTCCGCATGCTTCTAGCGCATCAGTTCCAAGAATTCCGCTTCCGCCCGAAGTAGTAATAATTGCTACTCGCTTGCCGGTTAACTTTGTACCAGTCGTAAAAACTGCGCCAGCATCGAGCAGTTCTTCAACATTGTTCACTCGCACCGCTCCGCTAGCTTTAATCGCGGCATCAACTACTCGATCACCAGTTGCTAGCGCGCCTGTATGTGATGCTGCTGCTTCGGCACCAGCTTGAGAGCGGCCAGCTTTCAAAATTGCAGTTGGTTTTTTAGCAGCTATCTCGCGTAATTGTGCAATCTCAGTTAAACCTTCGGTATAAATTAAAATTCCAGTTACTTCTTTATCTTCAGAGAGCGCCGTTGCGATATCCATTGCACTTACTTCAGCTTCGTTTCCAGTTGTCACCACAACGCCAATTGGTAAGTCTCGATCTAAACCAAGTGAGTAAGTACCATAACCGAGCGCACCGGATTGGCTCACTAACGCAAGTGATCCTGCCGAAAGTGCAGTGCTATCTGATGAAAAAACTGGTGAAAAAGTTGCGGTTAATTTTGCAGCGCCGCCGACTGAGCCTATGCAATTGGGACCAACTAATCTCATCCCAGAATTCTTAGCGATAGCAACTAACTTTTCTTGTGCAAGCGCACCAGCTTCATCCGCTTCGGCGAATCCAGATGCCATGACGGTTACAACTGGGATACCAGCGCTTGCACAATCTGATACCGCTGCTTCAACCGAGTTTGATGGCACCATAATTAGCGCTAAATCAATTGGCTTCTTAATTTCAGAGATCGAAGTAAAAGCAGTAATTCCTAAAATAGTGCCACCTTTTGGATTTACTGGAAAAATTTGACCTTGGTAACCATGTCTTAATAAATATTCAATTGGTAGCCGACCCATTGCGCCGACGCGTTCAGTAGCGCCAATGATTGCAACAGATTTAGCGGACCAAAGATTTGCAAGTTTGTTCATTAAAGAACGGCAAACCCTTCAATCTCTACCAACGCTTCAATATCCCAAAGCCGAGTTACTCCTACTAAAGTCATCGCCGGATAATCTTTACCAACTAATCGCTGCCAAACTTTCCCAATTTCCCGCGCATTTGCACGGTAGTTCTCGGGATCCACTGAGAAAATTGAAAGTTTCGTTAAGTTAGAAGGATTTCCGCCAGCCTCAGATAGCGCAGTTAATAGATTAGAAAGTGCTTTTTCGAACTGTTCCACAATGCCGTTTCCGACGATTACACCTTCTTTGTTTAACGCAGTCTGGCCAGCAAGGAAAATTAATTTCCCACCCTCGGTAGCAACCGCATGTGAGAACCCAATCGGAGCAGCTAATGACTCTGGGTTTATTCGCTTTAATGTGCTCATTTTTTCTCCCCAATTGTGGTGGCATCTAACCAACGCGCTTGGCCAGTTTCACCGTTACTTATAAAGTCAATTGCAGCGCTGGCAACTTCATCGGAAGTTAACAATCGGCCACCTGGTTGTTTCAAAGCAAGTGCGGCCCGTAACTCATCTCGGGTTTTACCAGTCCTTGCTGCTGTTACATCTAAACCTTTATCTAACATTGGCGTATCAACATAACCAGGGCATAAGGCATTCACAGTAATTCCGTACTTGTTTAATTCGATAGCGCTAGCGCGGACTACGCCCACTACTGCATGTTTTGAAGCGGCATATGCAGTGACAAAGGCTTCACCCATTAAACCTGCAATGCTTGCAATCACAATTACTCGACCAGAGTTCTGAGTTTTCATAATTGGAGTTACTGCTCGAATAAATCTAAATGGAGCCGTGGTATTTATTGCCAGCGTCTTCTCCCAAATTGCATCGGTAGTGTCTTCAATTTTTTGTACATCAGCTTCGCCCGCATTAAGAATTATCACATCAATACCGCCCCAAGCGGCAACTACTTTAGAAATAATCTCATTTGGAATATTTACCGAAGTTGCATCCGCTGCAATTACTATAGTTTCCCCAAGTGCACCTATAACAACTTCATTCAATTCAGATTCTGTCCGAGCAGTAACCGCAATTTTATGTTTAAGTGGATCGTTTTTTAACTGCGAAACGATAGCTTTACCGATGCCGCGTCCCGCACCAGTTACCAATATCCGGAGTTGTCGATCCATTTAAGAATTCCCCCTCCGTAAGCGCACGATGTGCGTAATATCGTTTCATAAAACACCATGTTAATGGCGAGTAATGCTGCGGATGGTCAATAATACGCTACATGCAAGAGCGTAAAGCCATCATCGCTGCGGCGGTAAGAACCCCATTTGGCGCTTATTTTGGCGCTCTTTCCAAAGTTCGACCTGATGATTTATTGGCTTTCACAATTTCTGAATTAGTTAAGAAAGTTCCAAATTTAAATCTGGAATTAATTGACGATGTAATTATGGGCGACTCAAATGGTGCTGGTGAAGATAATCGAAATGTTGCGCGAATGGGTGCGCTACTCGCTGGACTTCCCGAAACCATTCCTGGTGTAACTTTAAATCGATTATGCGGATCAGGTGGCGAAGCCGTGATTCAAGCATCTCGAGCAATTCGACTTGGCGATTACAACTATGTGATTGCCGGTGGCGTCGAATCAATGTCCCGGGCACCTTGGATAGTAGAGCGTGACTCCAAGAAGAAACCGGAGCAAACCACCGATTTAGTGCTTAACCAATCAACTGTTGGTTGGCGGATGACTAATCCCAAATTTCCAGCAGAGTGGATACAAAGTCTTGGTCGTTGCGCTGAAGAAGTAAGTCAAAGGTTTGGAATTACCCGAAAACAAGTAGATGAATGGTCACTCCGCTCCCATCAACGCGCTGCCCTTGCTTGGGATAAGAAAATCCATGATGGTTTTGTTGTTCCATTTAACGGGCTAACATCTGATGAATCTATTCGTCGCGATACTTCACTAGAAAAACTTGGCGAATTACCTGCAGCTTTCTCCGATACTGGTACTGGAACTGCTGGAAACTCTTCTCCAATAAATGATGGTGCGGTTGCCATGCTGATTACAAATGAAATTAATTGTGCTGAACTTGGACTTCCCGGTATCGGAAGAATTCTTGCTACCCAAGTAACTGCTACAAAACCAAATGAGTTTTCCCGCGCACCAGTTTCAGCAATTCATAAAGTTTTAAAGAAAGTCGATAGAAAAGTGAGTGATATCAAAGTTTGGGAAATTAACGAAGCCTTTGCTTCTATGGTTTTAACGGTTCTCCATGAGATTCCAGAAATCAATCCAGAGCGCGTAAATATCAACGGTGGCGCGATTGCGATTGGTCATCCAGTCGGAGGTTCGGCAGCTCGGGTAATCGTTGATTGTGCCCGTGAGTTGAAGCGTCAAGGTGGCGGCATTGGAATTGCGGCCGCTTGTATCGGAGTAGGGCTAGGCATCGCTGTTGTTATTGAAGTTGCCGAGTAAAGTATCGCCATGATTAAACCGAGCGAATTCACTGATATTACTTACGGAGTATCAGAATTAGTCGCAACCATCACCATCAATCGTCCAGATCGCTATAACGCTCTCCGCGGTCGAACTGTTGATGAGTTACTTGCCGCATTTAAACATGCGTGGGTTGATAAAAAAGTTGGCGCAATAATTCTTACGGGCGCTGGCGAAAAAGCTTTCTGTACTGGTGGCGATCAAAAAGAACGCTCGACCACCGGTGGTTATGGCGATACCGAAACTGGAATGTTTGAAATTGAATCACTTCACAAATTAATTCGAGCAGTTCCAAAGCCAGTCATCGCGGCGGTTAATGGTTTTGCAATTGGTGGTGGCCATGTACTTCATGTGCTCTGCGATTTATCAATTGCCTCCGAAACCGCAAAGTTTGGCCAAGTTGGTCCTCGAGTTGGATCTTTCGATGCCGGGTTTGGCACTGCTTATTTAGCCCGCGTTGTTGGCGAAAAACGTGCGCGTGAAATTTGGTTCCTATGTGAACAATATGATGCCGCGACTGCTGAGCGTTGGGGTTTAGTTAATAAAGTTGTTGCGCCTAATCAATTAATTTTAAGTGCACGCGAGTGGGCGAAAAAAGTTGCATCGCTCTCACCTACCGCGCTTAAAACTTTGAAGCACTCATTTAATGCTGATTCCGACCATATTGGCGGTATTCAATCGCTAGCTTTTGATGTCCTTGATTTATATATCGATACCGATGAATCTAAAGAAGGTGGCAAAGCATTTACCGAAAAGCGTTCACCTGATTTCAATCAGTTTCGTTAAATTCTTGCCATTCTCGCTTCAAAATTGCAAAAACAAAAGAACTCGTCCACTCACCTTTAAACATTTCATCTTCAATATGTGTCGCCTCTAATCTCATCCCTAAATTTTCAGATACTTTTCGTGATGCCAGATTTCTCGTATCTATACAAGTTGCAAGTCGATTGAAATCTTTTACGGTAAATGCCCAATTTATAAGCGCTTTACAAGCTTCGTGTACGTAACCAATACCACTAAATTTTGGATTTATTACATAACCAAATTC
>Ga0208566_1001721_pt1 | contig 12292 bp, 5 predicted proteins | sample PL_2010_150m_FD_184159 | JGI IMG/M metagenome (GOLD analysis project Ga0208566, IMG submission 184159) | Freshwater microbial communities from Powell Lake, British Columbia, Canada to study Microbial Dark Matter (Phase II) - PL_2010_150m... | ecosystem: Environmental > Aquatic > Freshwater > Lake...
ACATGGAGGCCGGCTATGTCGGCAAACTGCGCGCTTACCTGCACAGCATCAAGCGCTACCCGACCGGTCGCGAAGCCAGCCAGCAACGGCCGGCCGGCACTGCGGTGATCTGGTTCACGGTACGCCGCAGCGGCGAGCTGGTCGAGGCCGGCATCGAAGCTTCAGCGGCCTCCATGTTGCTCGACAATGCGGCGCTGAGCACCGTGCGACGCGGCGTTTACCCCCCCTTCCCCGACGAGGCCTGGGCTGGCAAAGCGCAGCAGCGCTTCACCGTAGAGCTTGATTTTGTGCCAAAATAACGAAAATTTTATTTAAAAATAAGCAAAAACAAGGGATACCCATGCAACATTTCAAAAAGCACCTGGCCGTCCTCATCGCCGCCTGCTTTTCCAGCACCGCGCTGGCTCAAGACACCACTGCCGTAGGCAGGATCGTCGTCGAGGGTGACGCGCCCGGCAACGGACTGATGGTGCAGGAAGACACGCCGAAAGCCCGCAGCTCGGTAAATCGCGCCGCGATTGAACAGAAGAGTACGCTGAACAACGCCTTCCAGCTGATCGAGTTGCTGCCCGGCGTCAACACCTACAGTTACGACGCCACCGGCCTGTTCGGCGGCGGCTTGCGGATGCGCGGGTTCAACAGCGACCAACTGGGCGTCACCATAGATGGCGTGCCGATCAACGATTCGGGCGGCTTCGCGGTCTACCCGCCGGAATTCGCCGATATCGAGAACCTGGCGGAAATCTTCATCACCCAGGGTTCCACGGATACCGACGCACCCCATATCGGCGCAACCGGCGGCAATATCGGCATGATCACCTCCAACCCGACCGATCAAGCGCGCCTGCGCGCCCAGCAGACCTTCGGCTCCGACCATGCCTACCGCACCTATCTGCGCGCCGATAGCGGTTACCTGGCTGACAATCGCTTCAAGGCCTTTATCTCCTATTCCCATTCGGAGGCCGACAAATGGAAGGGCGATGGCGGCGCGAACCGGGAACACGTCGATTTCAAGGGCGTTCTCGACCTCGCGCCCGGCAACAGCATCACCGCCGGTTTGCTGTGGAACCGGATGTTCAACAATAACCTGCGCACGCTCACGCTGGCGCAGATCAACACCCTGGGACGCAACGCCGACTTCGGCAGCGTCGCCCCCCAGCATCTGGCCGGCGTCAACGGTAGCGCGCAAAACGAAAACGCGCCTGCCGACGGCTATTACGGCTTCAACGTCAACCCGTTCGAGAATTACATCGTCACCGTGAAAGGCAATTTCCAGCTCACCCCGGCCCTGCGCCTGGATGTCGAGCCTTACTACTGGTACGGCTTCGGCACCGGCGGCAGCCAGCTCACCACCCTCCAGGAGAGCAACGGCGCGACCAAGCTGGGCGGCGGCATCCGCGACATCAATCGCGACGGCGATACCCTCGACAAAGTGATGATCTACAGCAGCAGCCTGACCGAAACGCAGCGTCCCGGCATCACCCTCCGCCTCAGCGGCCAACTCGACAACCACAGCCTGATGGCCGGCTACTGGTACGAGCGCGCGCACCACCTGCTAACTCGGCCCGGGGTGACCTTCGACAATAGCGGCACCAGCGCCGACGCGTGGCTGCAAAATCCCGCCAACTATCTGCTGCGCCAGGACGGCACAACCTATCAAAGCCGCGACTGGATGACGATCAACACCGCCCAGTCGCTATTCCTGCAGGACAGCATCGGCCTGCTGAACGACCGCCTCAAATTGTTGCTCGGCGTGCGCCACAGCGGCATCGACCGCGACTTCACCAACCGCGCCAACGAAGCCGCCGGCGGCGGGGCCACCTACAACGTCCAGCAAGCCTTCTACAAAACCCTGCCCAGCCTCGGCGCTCGCTATCAGTTGAACAACGAGCAGCAGATGTTCTTCAATGTCGCGGAGAATTTCAAAACGCCGGCCTCCAGCATCTTCGCCGGCCTGGTCAAAGGCGGGACCTACAGCAACGGCGTGCTGACCGGTTACACCCTGAAACCGGTCAACGTCGCGCCGGAAACCTCGACCAACTGGGACATCGGCTATCGCTATGCAAGCAAGGAACTCAGTTTCTCCGGCTCGCTGTTCTTCATCGACTTCAAGAACCGCATCGCGGCGGCTTATGACCCGGTTAACGCTGAAAACACCAACTACAACGTCGGCGATTCCACCACCCAGGGCTTCGAGCTCGAATCGGCGTGGCGCTTCCAGCCCAAGTGGAGCGTCTATGGCTCGCTGACCTACACCCGCAGCCGCATCAACCAGGATATGCGAACCGATGCGAACGCCTTCGAGGCCACTGCCGGCAAGGAATTCCCCGACGTGCCCGACTGGATGGCCGGCGTTGCACTGCAATACCGCGACGGGCCATGGTCGGCCAATCTGTCCGCCAAATACACCGGCAAACGCTACTCGACCCTGGTCAACGACGAAGCGATCGGCGGCTTCACCTTGTTCAACTTCGACGCCGCTTATCGCCTGCCCTCGACCGCCTTTTTCCGCGACCCGCAACTGCGCTTTCACGTCTACAATCTGCTCAACACCGATTATCTCTATCTGAATTCCAGCAGCGGCAGCGGCTTCACCACCCGGGCGCTGGGTGCAGGCGGCAGTACGCCGTCGTATTATGTCGGCGCACCGCGCGCCTTCAGCTTCATGCTGGCGTCGGATTTTTAAGCCGATGCTCGTGATACGGCAAATGTAGAACGCATACCCAACGGCCTTACGGCTCTTGTGCCCATACCCGACAGCCTTACGGCTTGGGCACAAGAGCCGTAAGGCTGTCGGGTATGGGTACAAGAGATTTTGCGTCTCTACACCCAATTTCCAACGGAGTGCGATGAATTACCAGGCCTTACACGAAATAACCTTCCTGACGATGTACCTGGCCGCCGGCTTGGCGACCTTCGTCATCGGCGAGCGGCTGATTTTTTATGTGATCACCTTGCGCCATGCCCGCACTCTCGAATCGCTGCTGATCTGCGAGAATGGGAACGCCGCGCAAATCGTCGGGAAGCTTGAATGCGGCATGAATATCCCGGCACAAGCCCTGCACCGCATGGTCGATGCGCGCCAGCGCATACAGAACCGCCACGACCAGGAGGATATTTCCGAGGCGATCTACCTTTCGCTCAAGGCCAAACTCCAGCATCGCCTGTGGATACTCGATACCGTGGTCACGGCAGCGCCGCTGCTGGGCTTGCTCGGCACCATCCTCGGCATCATCGAAACCTTCAGCGCACTGGCGCAATCCGGCATTTCCGATCCGGCGAGCGTGTCGGCAGGCATCGGCACCGCGCTTTTCGCCACCGCGCTGGGAATCGCCATCGCGCTTTACGGCCTGGTTTTCTTTAACTTGTTCCAGGATCGGGTAGAGCGTATCGGCGAGCATCTGCGCATCATCATTTTACATGCCGGACTGGGTGCGGACTGCGCCCCCAAAAATGGAGAGTAGGAGCGGGCCATGCCCGCGAAAATCGCCCGCATGGCGGGCTCCTACGCGTCTACCCCATTGATCCCTGCGCCATGAATCGCCCCGCCGTGACCTCGCCGAGCGCCATCCCCCTTCGTTCCCAAGCGATCGCCTGGTTGCGGCGCGTTTGTTTTATTTGCCTGGCGGCGCTCGCCTGCACGGCGCTGGCCGCGCCTGCCCGTTCGCCGCGATTCGAAAATCTGGGAGAACAACTCTCGGGGAACCGCTTCACCGCATCAATGATGCAGGATCGCCAGGGATTTATCTGGATAGGAACTGAGACCGGGCTGTTTCGCCACGACGGCTATCGCTCCACCCGGTTCCAGAATGACACGCGCAATCCGCACAGCCTGCCGGGCGATCTGGTTTCAAGTTTGTATGAAGATGAACTCGGCCAAATATGGGTCGGCACGGATGGCGGGCTCGCCCGCTTCGAGCCGGAAACCGGCCGCTTCACACGATTTTTTCCCGAACCCGGGCCGGGCAATCCCAAGTTCGTCAAGAAGATCGTCGCCGACGGGAAGGGGGGAATGTGGCTGGCGACCCGCGGCGGGATACAGCACTTCGATCCGAAAAGCGGCCACTTTCATCTTTACCTCAACGACCCCAGCCAGCCTGGCAGCCTCGCCGGCAACAATGTCAATGCCATGACGCTGGACGACAAAGGCGGCCTGTGGGCAGCCCTGTGGCCCGGCGGACTCGATTACCTGGCGCCCGGTGCTGCGGCTTTCCAGCATTTTCGGGTGGATACTGCCGCCCAGCCGGATTCCAAGATCAACAACATCAGATCCCTGCTTTTCGATCGCCAGCAGCGCTTATGGATCGGCAGCGAAACCGGGATTGTCGTCTGGCAGTCTGGCAGCGACTGGTCGCAGAAAAAACGTTTAGCCGGACCGCCCGGGGAGGACGAATTCCGGGTCAACTACATTTACGAAGACCACGACGCCACCATCTGGGTAGGCACGCTGGCAGCGGGATTGTTGCGCTGGGATAACGTGAAACAACAGTTCGTCGCTTACACCCATCGCACCGAAGACCCCTACAGCCTGCCGAGCATCGCCATCTCCGCGATCATGCAGGATCGCACCGGGATGTTGTGGGTCGGCACCATGAGCGATGGCGTGAGCCGGGGCAACCCCACCGACCAAGGGTTCGAGCGCTTCATTCCGCGCGATTTTTCCCCCGACCGTAACAATGCCAGCAATTTCATGCTCAGTCTTGCGGGCGATGGCAATGGCCGTTTGTGGTTAGGCAGTTCCAATGGTCTGGCGCTTTTCGATCCGTCAACGCGCCAACTGGTCAATAGTTTCCATTCCGACCCCAAGCACCCCGGCACGCTGAGCAACAACCTTGTCTATAGCTTGTACCAGGCGCCCGGTGGAGCGCTGTGGGTCGGCACGCCGTCCGGCCTGAATCGGCTTGAACCCAATAGCAGGCGCTTTCAGGTGATTCGTTTTAACGATACCGCCAGCGACTTCGTCAACAGCATTAGCCCCGGCCGCGCCGGCATCCTCTGGCTCGGCACCGGCAACGGCCTGATCAGCTATGATCCAAAATCCGGCGCAACCCGGCAATTCGTCCATGATCCGACCAATCCGCGTAGCCGCAGCGTTAATTCCACCAGCGTGGTTTTGGAAGATCGTGCCGGCTGGGTATGGGTCGGAGGATGGGATAGCGGGAAGGGATTGGATGTCCTCGATCCGGCCACCGGAAAATTCCGCCACTACCGCCACGATCCGCTAAATCCCGCCAGCTTGAGCGACGACCGCGTAACCGTCTTGTTCGAGGATAGCCAGGGGACACTGTGGGTAGGCACGGCAAAAGGCATCAACCGAATTATTCCCGCGCCGGACGGAACGGTAAAATTCCGCTCTTACGCCGCAGAAAACCGTCTTGCGAATATTCGGGTCGAAGCCATCCAGGAAGACGATGCGAGACAATTGTGGCTAAGCACCTCGATTGGGCTGTTCAGACTTGACCCGTCAACCGGAAAACACACCTATTTTTCCGATTCGGACGGACTTACCGGGGGCTTCACTTTACGCTCATCCTTTCGCGCCAACGACGGCACGCTGTACTTCGGCGGGGTCAAAGGCATGACGGCGGTACGAGCGGATCTGGTGCGCAGCAAATCCATTTCCCCCGCGGTGGTGATCACCGACATCAGCGTCTTAAACCGCTCGCTCAACGATGGGCCGCGTGCCGAAAGCGTCAAACTGGACGGGACGATCACCGCCCCGCTGGGGTTAACGCTTTCCTGGCAGGAGTCGGTCTTTTCGCTGGAATTCGCCGCACTACAGAACATCGACCCCGCTCATACCCGCTACGCCTACCGCCTGGAAGGCTTCGATCGGGACTGGGTGGCAACCGATGCCGCCCACCGAATCGCCACCTATACCAATCTAAAACCCGGCAATTACGTGTTCCGGGTGAAAGCCGCCGACAACAAGGGGAAATATTGGGACGAGATCGGTACCACGCTGCCGATCACCATCACCCCGCCTTTCTGGGCAACCTGGTGGTTCCGCACCCTGGCCGCCGGATTGCTGCTCATCCTGGCGGCGACGATCTACCGCTGGCGCATCCGCCAACTCGTGCGCGATCAACGCATCCTCGAACAAATGGTCGCGGAGCGCAGCGCCGAAGCGGTAAAACTGCTCGAACAGGCGATGGTGGCAAACCAGGCCAAGAGCGAATTCCTCGCCAACATGAGCCATGAAATTCGCACGCCGATGAACGCGATTATCGGCATGACCAAACTGGCATTGCGCACCGAGTTGAATCCCAAGCAGCGCAATTATCTGGAGAAGGTCGATGGCGCCGCCAATGGCTTGCTCGGCATCATTAACGACATCCTCGATTTTTCCAAGATCGAGGCCGGCAAGCTGGAATTCGAACAAGTCGCTTTCAGCCTGGCGCAAGTCATGGAAAATTTGTCCGGCATCACCGCGAGCAAGGCGCAAGACAAAGGACTGGAACTGCTGTTCGAGATCGACGCCGATGTCCCCGCCGTGCTGGTGGGCGATCCGCTACGTCTGGGGCAGGTATTGATCAACCTGGTCAACAACGCGATCAAATTCACCGAGCAGGGCTCGGTCAGCATCGCCGTCCATCGTATCGCAGCCGCCGGAAATGACGTGCTGCTGCGTTTCGTGATCAGCGACACCGGGGTAGGGTTGAGCGAAGCACAATGCCAGCGTTTGTTCAGTCCGTTTACCCAGGCGGACAATTCGACTACCCGCAAGTACGGCGGCACCGGCTTGGGGCTGTCCATCAGCAAACGCCTGATCGAGATGATGGATGGTCAAATCGGCGTGGAAAGCCAGCTGGGCTTCGGCAGCCAATTTTTCTTCAGCGCCCGGTTCGGGGTCCAGACCGAGCAAATTCAAACGCAGTCCACCCTGGACCAAGTGCAGGAGCAGTGCATGGAACCCTACCCAAGCGACATTCCCGATGCGGCAAAATTGCTGCGCGGCGCCTATCTCCTGCTGGTCGAGGATAACGCGGTCAATCGTGAATTCGCGCTGGAAATTCTCGAGATCGCGGGTATCCGCGCCGATGTCGCCAGCAACGGTGCCGAGGCGGTGGCGATGGTCGGCGGTGCCGATTACGATGGCGTGTTGATGGATTGTCAGATGCCGGTGATGGACGGCTTCGAAGCCACCCGAAAAATTCGGGAGGATAGCCGCTACGCCGACCTGCCGATCATCGCCATGACCGCCAACACGCTGACCGGAGACCGGGAAAAGTGCCTCGCCAGCGGCATGACCGACCACATCGCCAAACCGATCCAGGTAAACCATTTTTTCTCGACCCTGGCGCAGTGGATAAAGCCGCGTTCAGCGCAAGGCGAAGCGGAGAATGGCCGCGAACCGTCCCCGCAAGCCGAGGTGCCGCGCTTGTCCGGGGTGGACACGGATGAGGCGCTGGCCTGTGTCAACGGCAATGTGGCGCTCTACCGCAAGATACTGACGCTGTTCCGGCAAGAACAGGCCGATGCCATCGAACGCATCGGTGCGGCATACCGTTCTGGCGACCTGCAAACCGCCGTGCGGCAAGCGCACACGCTGAGAGGATTAGCCGGCAACGTCGGCGCCGCCAAGCTGGTCAAGCTGACCAAGGCGCTCGAATCGGCGCTGCGGCACGGGCAAAAGGAATTGGTTGAAACCTTGTTGGAAGAACTCGGCGAACCGCTGAGTTCACTGATCGCTGAAATCGACCGGGCGATGCCGCCTGACGACGGCGAGTAGATGTATGCCCCCTTCTCCCGCAGGCGGGAGAAGGGCCGGGGATGAGGGACTCAAGAAACGTGGTCATGCATGGATCGCCCTCACCCCAGCCCTCTCCCGCCTGCGGGAGAGGGAGTAGAGCGGCGCGAAGCAACTAGTGACCCAGCATCTCCGCCGCGTGGCGCCGAGTCGTCTCGGTCACTGCCATGCCGCCCAGCATCCGGGCGATTTCCTCGATCCGATCGACGCGGTCGAGCAGGCAGATGCGGCTCATGGTCTGGCCGTCGCTGGCGCTCTTCGACACCTGCCACTGGCGGTCGCCTTGCGCCGCCACTTGCGGCAAGTGGGTGACGCACAGCACTTGCCGCTCTGAGCCCAGCTGTTTCAGCAGCTTGCCGACGATTTCCGCCACCCCGCCGCCGATCCCGACATCCACTTCGTCGAAAATCAGCGTCGGCACCGGCGATACCGCGGCGGTCGCGACCTGGATCGCCAGGCTGATGCGCGACAGTTCGCCGCCGGATGCCACCTTGGCGAGCGGCTTGGGCGGCACGCCGGGATGGGCGCTGACGCGAAATTCGAGGTCTTCCTGGCCGTGCGCGGCGCCGTCGGCTAACGGGATCAGGCCGATCTCGAAGCACCCGCCGGCCATCGCCAGATCCTGCATCAATTCGCTGACTTTCCCGCCCAGTTCGCGCGCCGCCTGCTCGCGCCCGGCGCTGAGACGCCCGGCGATGTCGCGGTAGCGCTGCTGCGCCTCGGCTTCTTGCTGTTGCAGTTCGCCGCCGCTTTCGAAGCCGCGCAGTTTTTCCAGGCGCACCTGTTTTTCCGCCAGCAGCTCGGCCAGGAATTCCGGGGTAGTGCGGTATTTGCGCGCCATGTCGTGCACGTCGCGCAGGCGCTGTTCGCAATGCGCCAGGCGCTCCGGGTCGAGATCGACGCGTTGCAGGTAATGGCGCAGGCTGTAGACCGCTTCGCGCAATTGCACTTCCGCCGGTTCCAGCGTATCGAGGATTTCCTTCAGCCCGGCATCGTAGTCGAGCAGGCCGCTCAAGCGCGCGATCACCCCATTCAACTGCGGCAGGCACGCGCCCTCGCCCTCGGACAGCGCTTCCATGCCGAATTGCGCGCCCTCCATCAGGCTCGCGGCGTGGGTCAGACGACCGTGTTCGACCTGCAATTCGGCCCATTCCTCGGCGGCGAAAGCGAGCGTCGCCAGTTCGCGCACCTGGTGTTCCAGCTCCGCCAGTTCCTCGGCGGAAGCAGCGGCGTTCTTTTCGTATTCCAGGCGTTCGCGGCGCAGCGTCTGCCACTCGCGCCAGGTGACGGCGACTTCCTTGGCCGCACCGCCCAGATTGCCGTAGGCGTCGAGTAAATCGCGCTGGGCGCTGGTTTTCAGCAGGGACTGGTGGGCGTGCTGGCCGTGGATGTCCACCAGGAATTCGCCCGCCTCGCGCAACTGCTGCAAGGTCGCGGTGCGACCGTTGACGAAGGCGCGCGAGCGGCCGCCGCTGTCGATCACCCGGCGCAGCAGGCACGCGCCGGGATCGCCGGCCAAGTCGCTTTCCGCCAGCCAGCGCTGCAAGTGGGGTACCCCGGAAATATCGAATTCGGCGGCCAGTTCGGCGCGTTCACCGCCTTGGCGCACCACCCCGGCGTCGCCGCGCTCGCCCATTGCCAGCGATAGCGCGTCGATCAGAATGGATTTGCCGGCGCCGGTTTCGCCGGTGAGCACGGTAAAACCCCGGTCGAATTCCAGTTCGAGACGGTCGACCAGGATGAAATCGCGGATGGCAAGATTCAGCAGCATTACAGCTTCTCCCCCCAGTGCAGCTTCTGGCGCAGCATGTCGTAATAGCTGTGGCCGTAGGGATGCAGCAGGCGCACGGTTTGCGGGGCGCGGCGCACGATCACCCAGTCGTTGGCCTGCAAATCGAAATGGCGCTGGCCGTCGAGGTGGACGCGCGCATCGACGGCGTGGATCAGCAGGATTTCCAGGGTGCTTTCGCTGTTCACCGCAATCGGGCGGTTGCTCAGGGTATGCGGGCAAATCGGCACCAGCACCAGCGCTTCCAGCGTCGGATGCAGAATCGGCCCGCCCGACGACAAGGCATAAGCCGTCGAGCCGGTGGGGGTGGAAACGATCAGCCCGTCGGAACGCTGGCTGTAGACGAACTGCCCGTCGACGAACACTTCCAGCTCGATCAGCCGCGCCGTCGCGCCCTTGCTCACCACCGCGTCGTTGAAGGCATGGGCCTCGAAAATATTCTCGCCGTGGCGGCGCACCGTGACGGTGATCAGGAAACGGTCTTCGGTCAGGTATTCGCCGCCCAACATCTCGCCCATGGTTTCCAGCATGGTGTCGAGCGACACGTCGGCGAGGAAACCCAGCCGCCCGAGATTGATCCCGACCAGCGGCACGCCGTAAGGGAACAGCGAACAGGCGATATTCAGCATCGTCCCGTCGCCGCCCAGCACCACCGCCAAGTCGGCCCGCTGGCCGATTTCTTCCAGGGTCGCGAGCGGATATTGACCAACCCCGGCACTCGCGGCGGTTTGCGTCTCCACCAGCACCGCATGGCCGCGATGCTGGAGAAAAGCCGCGAGCCGCGACAGCGAATCGCCGACTTCCTGGCTGTTGAATTTGCCGATCAGGGCAATGGTTTCGAATGACTTATTCATCGGCAGAATTTTAAAGCATAAGCAGGGGCAATGGGGAAATGGCTGGCGAGTTGTTGAAACAGGATGAAACGACGGCATGTAGGAGCGGCCTTGGCCGCGATAAGCGGTGAAATATCGCGGCCAAGGCCGCTCCTACATCGCGCAAATTCAATATGACCGGCTATCCGTCACACTGGGGTTCGCTACGCTCGCCGCCAACCTGCGCCTATCTCCAATCGGCGAATCCGGTAATAATGGTGAAAAAATGGGAGACAGCACGTCATGGCCGTAACACCCCCCGCTCCGCCCGAACACCCTCATCGCCTGTTTCTCAGCTACGCGCATGAAAACGAGGCCGTCAAGGACCGGCTGAAAATCAATCTGGCGCCGTTGGCGCGCAGCGGTTGGCTGGAAATCTGGGACGACCGGGCCATCCCCGCCGGCGCCGACTGGCGCGCCGCCATCGAAACGGCCATGGACGGGGCGGATGCCGCGATCTTCCTGCTGGAAGAATATTTCCTCGCCTCGAACTTCTGCATGGACGTGGAAGTCGCTAAATTCCTGCAACGCCAGCGCGACGACGGCGTATTGATCCTGTTCGTCCTGACCGATCATTGCCTGTGGGAGGAAGTCGACTTCATCCGCAAATTCCAGTTACTCCCGCGCGATGCCAAGCCCATCGTCGATTTCGACCCGCCCAGCCTCGCTTACACGGCGATTGCCAAGGAAATAAAAAACGCCCTCGCCCAGCACGCGCCCAAACTCCGCATCGCCGTAGCGCCCGCGATACTGGAAAACGCCGCGCTGCAAGCCGACTTCCAGCTATTGGCCCAGATTCCCTTTGCCCAGCCTCACGAAACCGCGCACCCAGCACCGCCGCAAACAGAGGCCGACGGGCTTCCCGCCCTCCTTCTCAAACTCCCCGGCGCCACCGCCCACCTCTTCGGCCGCGACGCCGAACTCGCCCAGATCGACGCCTGGAAAAATCACAAAGGCGTGTTCCTGTGGGTCGCCGACGGCGGCACCGGCAAATCGGCGCTGGTGCGCAAATGGCTGGAGACGCAGGACTGGCCTGCCGGAACGCGCTTTCTCGGCCACTCCTTCTACAGCCAGGGCAGCCACAACCAGGCCACCAGCGCACGGGGTTTCCTGCTGGCCGCGCTGAAGCAACTGGCGGTTGACCACGCCGCCAACGCCGCCGACGACGAACTGGGCCGCCTGCTCGCTGCAGAAGCCGCCAAGACGCCCACCGTGCTGGTGCTGGACGGCATCGAACCGTTGCAACAGCTCGCCAAGGACGACCCCAAGCTCAACGGCATGGTCAAGGATAGAGGTCTCGCCGCGCTGCTGGAAGGGCTGGCGAAACAGCCGGGACAGGCGCTGTGCCTCGCCAGCAGCCGTTTGCCGATTCCCGAAACATCTATTGCCGATGCGCCCGATTTCAGGGAGAAACGACTCGACCTGCTGCCCCCGGGCGGCGCGCGGGAACTGCTGCGCCAACGCGGCGTGCGCGGCGATGACGCCGAGCTGGACGCGATGGCCGAACGCTGCGGCTTCCACCCGTTGGCCCTGGTGCTGGCAGCGGAGTTCTGCCACACCTACCTGCAAGACCGCGCCACCGATTTCCTCACGCACCCTTGGCAACCAAAAACCGGCGTAAGTCACGCCGCCACCGTGATGGCCTGGTTCGACAGCGCGCTGGCCGCCGAACACCAGGCGCTGGATCGGGAACTGGCGCGCATCCTCGGCCTGTTCGACCGCCCCGCCCCGTGGGGCGCGCTGCTGGCGCTCAAGACCGCCGCACCCATCCCCGGCCTGACCGTGGCGCTGCACAAGGCCGACGAACCGGCCATCCTCGAATCCCTGGCGCGCCTCAGCCAATGGGGCCTGCTCGACGCCGACCTGACCCGCCCCGAACCC
>Ga0208566_1001722_pt1 | contig 12284 bp, 9 predicted proteins | sample PL_2010_150m_FD_184159 | JGI IMG/M metagenome (GOLD analysis project Ga0208566, IMG submission 184159) | Freshwater microbial communities from Powell Lake, British Columbia, Canada to study Microbial Dark Matter (Phase II) - PL_2010_150m... | ecosystem: Environmental > Aquatic > Freshwater > Lake...
ATGGCAGACTTCTCCTGGTCGATGCCATGCGCCGGGTGGCCGCTGCCATCAGGAACACCGCAGGTGTTGTTGGATTGTTCGTAGATGCGAAGAATCAGAATGTTGCAGCTTTCTACGAAAAATTCGGATTTATCCCGCTGCGGGACAATCCCTTTTCCCTGATGATCCCCCAGCAAACAATTCTTGGATTATTTCCTGATAATGGCTGAATTAAAATACGAACCTGTTTCCCACGACCATAAGGCATTTCTCAAGAATGCCCAGAAACGTGAAGGATTCAGCAAGGCATACAATGACCTGGAAGAAGAATACACTTTTGTCCGTGAGATGTTGTCGGCGCGTTCAAAGTCCGGTCTCACCCAAGAGGCGGTTGCGGAGTTGATGGGAACGACAAAAAGTGCTGTTTCGCGCCTGGAATCTGCTGGAAAGCATGCACCATCCCTGACGACTCTGAAAAAATATGCCCAGGCTGTTGGCTGTGATCTGAAAATAAAATTCATACCCAAAGCGGGTTTGCCAAAACATGAAACAGGAGACGTAAAGCAGCGTGCCGGTTAGTTTCGGGTAGCAGATTTGATCATCTTCAGCCCTCTCTGCTTCGTTTTTTCATGGACCGTGTTCACTCAGTTCAAATACAAGTTTATACCGTAGCTATTCCGGCAAGAGAATTGAGTACATCAATTCAATAAGATGGGCGGTCGACCGCCGATTCCAGCCATCCAAGGAGGAGAAACCATGAACCAACTCGACATGAAGGGCCGCAACGCCATCGTGACCGGCGGGGCTTCCGGCATCGGGCTCGCCATCTCCAAGCGCCTCGTCCAGTCGGGCGCCAACGTCTCCATCTGGGATTTCAACGAAAAGGCCATGGCGGATGCCGCCCGGTCGCTCGGTGCACCTAAAACACACACGGCAGCCGTGGACGTCTCCAAACTGGGGTCGGTCGAGGCTGCATTCGTTTCGACTCTCAGTGCGTTCGATAAGATCGATGCACTGGTGAACTCGGCGGGAATCGCCGGGATGAACGCCACGGTCTGGGAATATCCGGCGGATGAATGGCTCCGTGTGCACGACACCAACCTCCACGGCACCTTCTACACCTGTCGTACCGTTGTTCCACACATGATCCGGAACGGTTACGGCCGCATCGTCAACATCGCCTCGGTGGCCGGCAAAGAGGGCAATCCCAACGCCGGCGCGTATAGTTCGTCCAAAGCGGCCGTCATCGGCCTGACCAAAACGCTCGGCAAGGAGCTCGCCCTCAAAGGAGTCATTGTGAACTGCGTAGCTCCAGCGGCGGTGCAGACCCCGCTTTTAGGCGAATTCACACAATCCCACATCGATTTCATGCTCTCCAAGATCCCGATGGGACGTTTCGGTCTGGTCGATGAAATCGCCGCAACCGTGGTCTGGGCATGCACCGAGGAGTGTTCGTTCACGACGGGGGCGACATTCGATCTCTCCGGTGGACGGGCAACTTATTGATTTCAAGGACAGGCAAGAAAAGGAACCACCGCATGGCAAACCATTTGAAACATGAAGCACAATCCGGTAGCCGGGGTTTTTCCTCCCCCAGGCCCCACACCACCCGGCATGTGGGTCCGCAATTAAAATAGGAGAAACATATGGATCTTAAAATTTTTGAAAAGATGGATGCCCCTGAACTTAAGAATTATATTCAATTTTTGCTTTGGCACTACCGAGTCATGGACGCCTTCTGGTTTTTATCTGTGGCTAAAATGTTCGATCAACCCACAGCCGAAAGGCTCAATGAACAGGTGTGGGGCCGTGTGGGCGGAATGGCTGCGAAAGATCTGATCCAGCGCTTTGGAGTCAAGGAGAAAGGTCTTAAGGGTTTTGTGGAAGCCTTGAGGTATTTTCCCTGGACCATCCTGGTGGGCTATCAGATTGAGGAGAAGGAGGACGAAGTGATCATCACCGTTCCCAGTTGCCCCACCCAGGAGGCACGCCTTAAAAGAGGATTGGGAGAGTTTGTGTGCAAAGAGATGCACCGGGGTGAATTTGAGAGTTATGCCCGGGAGATCGACCCGGGTATTGAAGTGCAATGTCTGTTTGCTCCACCCGATCCCCATCCCAAGGATTTGTATTGCAAGTGGCGATTCACGTTGAAGGGATGAGGTTATTCCATGGTTGCATTTGAACCAAGGCATTTCTCATCGGCCACATGCCATTTTTCGTGAATTGCAATCGCTTGACTGCAAATACAAGTCAATGCTTGGCAGTTTTGGCAAAAACAATCAGTTCGGTTTGAAAGGCGCATATTTTTGATCATTATTTTTCATGACAAGGTGCTAACCAGAACTTCCTGCAAACAACATTTGACAGTCCCTAGCTGCCCGCAAAGCTCTTCGAGGAGTCTTTTGTCTTCGCCGGATAGGTTCATGTTTTCTTTCCCCGCTTGCCATTCGTCAATTGCTTGATCGTTTTATCAAAATCGCCATCGAGACGGTCCTTTTGTCGAATCCGCTTTCGATTGAACTGATCATATTCGCCCTCTGCCAGTTCTTTGGCCATTTCGTGTGAAATCGTTCCGGCATGTAGCAGAATGTCGCGCTCATTGATCGTCAGGAAGGCATCCAGTTTCTTGATCCAGTCTGCCATATGCATAGGAATGCGCCGCATGGCCTGGCCTTCGGCGAAGATCAAGTATTGCTCCACCAGATTGTTCAGGGCCAGCGACTCCTGCTCCGTGAGGTAGTTTTTGGCAATGGTCACGTCTTGTTTGCGGACCTTGGCACCGCGCCAATTGGTCAAGCCCATGTTGGGCCTGTCGCTGTCGACTCGCTCATGGATTATTTCCGCCGCCGTCTTCCCGGTAATGGCCCAGTGCATTTTGTTCTGGACGGTTTTGAAAAAGTCGATGCTGATCTCCAGGGTGGGATCATAGTCGATGCTCGTGGCGTAAATATCGGTGATTTTCTGATAGAAGCGCCGCTCGGAGGTGCGGATGTCCTGAATCCGGCGCATCAGCTCGTCAAAATAGTCGAACGGCTGGTCGGGGTTTTTCAGGCGCTCGTCATCCAGCACAAAGCCCTTGATGATGAATTCACGCAGGTGCTGGGTCGCCCAGATGCGGAAACGGGTGGCCACATGACTCTTCACCCGGTAACCCACGGAAATAATCATATCCAGGTTGTAATAATCCAGCAGGCGTTTAACCTCCCGGTTTCCCTCCCGACGAACCGACAAATATTTTTTGTGAGTTGATTCCGGGGCCAGCTCGCCTTCCTCGTAAATGGAGCGAACGTGATGGCTGATATTCTGCTGTGAGCTTTGGAACAGTTCGACCATGAGCTGTTGGGTGAGCCAGACCGTTTCATCCTCCAACCGCACGTCTATTTTGACCTGGCCGTCTTCCGTTTCATAGACGAGAAACTGACCCATGCTTGAAGTCCGTCCATTACCGGCCACCAGTTCTTTGCTCATGACTTCCCCGCCTCCTTGATCAGTTGCGCCACGCAGGATTTGGCTTGGTCGAGAAGCCTCTTAGACTCCTCTGCTTTCTCATAACTCTCAAACACAAGGTTGTGGATTTTCTGTCGCAAACTTACTATGACAACAAATACAAGTCAATACCCCAAGCATTCCTGATAATTCATTGACTTCGGTTTGAAAGGTGCAAAAACTTGACGGCTTATTTTCTGTCCATCCAGCGTCCTGATAATTTGCTTTCTGTCAATGATTGACGGATTGTGGTAAATATGCGACCTTCAAAATGCAATGAATGAGATTTAGCGGAAGCGCAAGGAAAACCAGGAGGAAAACGAAGATAACAAGCCTTACCACGTCATTTTGGCAAAAGCCATTCTCCTCGACAAAAGGCATTCAATGGTTCAATCAAACCGCAAACTTCAGATCAGCAACGGCTACCTCTTCGAGAGCGATCAGTTGTCCCGCGTTTTGCACTTTTTGACGGCGCGCCTGTCAGAAAAACGGATCTACCGGAAAGACATTCAGGAGAGCACCGGCCTATCCAATCGTCAGATAGAAAGTGTTGTAAGCATCGGCTGCGCCTTGGGGCTGATCAGACCGACGGTACAAACCCTCACGGCCACAGGCACCCTGATTGTTGAGCACGACATTTTTCTGGAACAAACCGGAACCCTTCAGTGGTGTCATTACCAGGGGGCAGGAAACTCCCGGAATTTAGTCTGGTATGAAATTTTCAACCGCATCCTTCCCGCAGAACTGGCCTATACCGAAAGCGGCTGGTTGGCTAATTTGAGAAATAGCCTTTCCGGTCAATATACCGATAAAACCATTGGCAAGCATCTCCAGCAGGAGGTTCGTTTCGTCATAGATGCCTATCTGAACAGAAATTTCAAGAAATTGGAAATACTCCAACAGCATAGCGATGGCCGGCTATACCGGCGGCGTCATCTCCATGTGGAACCTCCCATCCTTTGCGCCATGATATATGATTATGCCGCCGGTCGCGGCGAGAGTCTCCTGCAGGTGCGGGAAATTGCTGAAGCTGAAGGATCTCCATCCCTTTTATTCGGCTTTGATGAAACGACCTTTCGACAGGCCGTAGAACTCCTGCATGAAAACGGCTGGCTCCGCTATGAAAGCACACATAACCTCGATCAGATTCGCCTTAAGGAAGATTTTTCAGCTTTAGCATTTCTAAAACGATATTATGAAGGTACTGTTGAAAAGAATAAGTGAAAGGGGGTGGCTGCTTGAACGAAGGCATAGACGTTGTGCTCTTGACAAAATCACTTTCTCAGCGCCTCCGTGGCCGGTCCTGCATTGTCCTTACCCACAACTATCTTGAACAGAAAACCTGGGCTGCCGAACTGGCAAAACGTGCCGGGGCAGGCCATCTGCATTTGCTTGACACCTTTGCAGATGACGAAAGATTTTCTGAAAATGTGGGCGCCTTCTCCGTCGATGATCTCTTCCGTTTTTTTACTGAGAACATCAATGATCCTATTCTCATTGTTTCCGGTTTGGAATTTCTAAAGGCGACATGGCTGGGTCAAGCCAGTGTTCTGGAGCAGTTTGCCCGGCAGGTAGAGATGTGGGACAAAAAACCTGCCCTGCTTTTTGTTATGCAATACGATCGATTCCTGGCATCCCTAAAATTTGAACGATTCAAGCAGTACCCGTTTGTCATTGACCAGCGGGATACCCTCGCGCTCACTTGAGGAGATTATGAGAAATCACGGATTATTCAGCACACTTTTTATCGATAAAATCCGTTCCGAAGCGAAACTGGACGATGCCGGCCAAGGCCGCATGGCGACCCTTGGTCATACCTGGAAAAACTGCGACAGGACCGATCTAAAGTCTCTCTGGAATACCTATATCAAACAGGCTCTCAGTTATCTTTCCTTCGTTCCGCCTGTCAGCACAGATACGCCCGGCGTTTATTCCCTGTATGAGGACTACAATTATTCCAACTGCGTCGCCGTTCTTTATCTCATAGAACCGGGAGCAGATATGGATGATACGTCTGTCGGACGTTTCTGGCCGGCGAGATTGATCATGCAGTTGCGGCATCGCAAGCTGACCTGGGGGATCCTGACGGATGGGGAAAGGTGGCGTCTCTATACAAACCGTACCGGAAAGCCCTTTGAGGAATATGTGGAGCTCAATCTTGCCGAGGCCTTGGCGCAGAATGATGAAGGGGAGTATGCCCTTTTTGAGACATTCTTCCATATGGATTCCTTCGCGCCGGAAGCGGGGGACGAAGAAGAGAGGAAGGAAGACGCCCGTAAACTCGGTGTTTATACCTGCCGTCTGGACCAGGACATGGCGGCTTCTGAGAAGCTTCTTGAAGATAAAGTCAAATCCCCGCTTCTCCAGCAGATTGACGAAGTCCTCCAGTATATTTGTAACGGTTTCATCGCGGATACTCCCCGTAAGGGTGAAGAATACACCGAGGAGGAGCGACGGGAGATATTCGAAAGCGCCGTCAAGCTCCTCTATCGTTGCCTTTTCCTCTTCTACGCCGAGTCCCGAAGCCTTCTGCCGTCCCAGGTAGAAAAGCAGGAGATTTATGCCAAGCATTCCATTCAAGCCCTCTGCCGTGAGGCCCATCGTTTCCGGTGGGGCAACCGGACAGACAATGAGGGATATGATCTCTGGAAACACCTCAAAGGACTGATCCATGCTGTCAATGACGGCGATCCGGAGTATGGAATCATGGGATATAACGGCGGTCTGTTTGATGATGAGCAGGAAAAGTTTCTGGGAAAACAGCAACTGAGGAATGACTTTCTTGCTCGCGCCCTCTATCTCATGGCCTATGTAGAGCCTTATGACTCGGATCCGGATAAGGAATACCCTATCCCCTACCGAAATCTGGAGGTACGCCACTTAGGTGAAATGTACGAGAACATTCTTGAATTTAATGTCACTTTAGCCGATGCGGATCGACTCCGCCGCCGGACAAAGAAAGGGATAGAAAGCCTGCTGGCTTCGGAGACAACCCGCCAAAAGAGCGACAGTCTCATAAAAAAGGGCGATGTTTATTTTGGTGAATCCGCTTTAGAGCGCAAGCAGACCGGATCTTACTACACGCCGGAGAGTCTGGTCCGGTTTCTTAACAGCAAAGCGGTCATCCAACCCTTGCAGGATCGTTTCACCCAGGACTACCGGGAGCGATTCGATCTCTTTATCCGGGAAGCCCAAGCAGGGCATGATGTCGCCGTCCGGCGGGGTGCGGCCCAGTCGGCCATCGCCCTGGTGGTGCGCTACGTTAAAGAAGTCGTCCTTATCTTCAAACTCTGCGACCCCGGTATGGGTAGCGGTCATTTTCTCGTCAACGCCGCTGACCAGATTACCGATCTGATTGTCAGCCTCCTTGCCGAAATCCCCGATGTTGAGGGCATGTCCTCGCCGACGACATGCGAACCGAATCACTGGCGGCGGCTCATAACCCGTCACTGCCTCTACGGTGTGGATTTGAATCCCCTGGCCGTCCACCTGGCCAAGCTTTCCCTATGGCTCAATTGCTTCGCCCGGGACCACAAGCTGACCTTTCTCGACCATCATCTGAGGTGCGGCAACAGCCTTATCGGTATCCGACGCCTTTCCCAATTGCAGAGAATCCCGGAACGCAGCAAGGATGCAAAAAAGAAGCATCAGAAAGAAAAGAACCTGCAGGAGCTGCCTTTTCCGGAGACACTGACTGAGGCCTTTCAAAAAGCCGCACGAGACATGATGTCCATCACACAGATTGCAGAGGACGATACGGATCGCCAGAAGGAGATGCATGAGGGGACCCGGCGCGAAAGAATCAACCCGCTCATGCCCCTGGCGGATCTCTTCACGGCATATCTTATGGACAGTGCGGTAAAACCGGATGAATATCGTGGACTCTTCCTGCGTCTAGCACAGGGTGAAGCCCCGGCATCGATCGCCGAAATGGAACTGGATGATAAGGTTAAAGTCCTTGCGGGGAGGCATCACTTTTTCCATTGGCCCCTGGAGTTTCCCGATGTTTTCAGCGAGGGGAACGGTGGTTTCGACGCCGACGTCGGCAATCCGCCCTGGGATGTGTTGCAGCCGAGCACCCAGGAATTCTATATCCAGTACGATCCGCATTTCCGGAAGTATGGAAAACAAGATGCACTGAAACGGATCAAGGAACTGCACGAAAAACATCCGGATATGGTTGTCAAATGGAACGCATATGAAAAATCGTTTCAGGAAGCAGCGGCTTACGCAAAGGAGCCGGCAGCATTCTCGGCCTTGACCGTCGGCAAGATCGACCTTTATAAGGCATTTCTGGAGAGGTTTTTTCATTTGCTTCGTAATGGTGGTCGAATGGGCATTGTTGTTCCGAGCGGGTTCTACACGGATCAAGGTTGCTTACCGTTGCGACATCTGTTTTTTGGTCACAGCCGCATCGACTGCCTCTACGGTTTCGAGAACCGGTGGCCCACGGTTTTCACTGCCGTGGACGGGCGCTTCAAGTTCATCCTCTTCTGCGCGGAAAAAGGCGGGGAGACGGAATCCTTCCGTTGCGCCTTCATGGAGCACGACCCGCAGAGATTGCCAGTTATAGAGGAAAATGCTTTGATGTCGAGCCCTGAGAAGGTTCGAAGATATTCTCCCGATTCGCTCACCATCATGGAATTCAAATCCCAGCAGGATGCCGATCTCACGGATAAGATTTACGGAAAACACCCCCTGGTGGGTGATCGGCTTGATGATGCGTGGAATGTCGAATTGTCTCAGGAATTCAATATGTCCTCAGATAGCCATTTGTTCAATAAGGATGGAAACGGATGCCCACTTTACGAAGGCAAACTCATCTGGACATACGATCATCAGTTTTCCCCCGTTTCTTATTGGATAGAAGAAAGTACCGTCCGTCGGGATGAACTGAGAAGCCGATGGCGGCTGCTGAAAAAGAAAAAACGCGAACCCGCGGTTTATGATTATCAACTCTATCGGGGCGCGTTCCGCAATATCGCTGCAAGCACAAATGAAAGGACTTTTCTTGCGACAATTATACCGAAAAGATCAGTATGTCCGCATACAAATCTTGTTATCCGCCGGATGGCGCCGGATCGTGATGGTAATCCCGTTGAAAACATTGGATCGTGCGAAACGGCCTTTCTGGTGACGGTAATAAATTCTTTCATCAGCGATTTCATCATCCGGTTCAAGATAACCACCCATTTGGACATGCACTTTGTCTATACGATGCCGGTACCGAGACTCAAGGAAGCGGACGCTTATTTTGTACCGCTCGTTGCCCGGTGTGCAAGGCTCATTTGTGTGGATAAAAACTATGCAGATTTGTGGAATGAACTTTTCAGGGATGAATTTAGAAGTTTTGATTTCTGGTTCCCATCCGGAACAGGTCAAATCGACTCATACGGCCCTCAACACGAGCAGGACATCCGTCGCCGTCTAGCCGAGCAAGCTGCCAATTTGACGCCAGAGTGGACACCAGCCTGCGGCGTCCATGACCGCACCCCTGATCGGCGCGATACGGGCGACCGGGCTCAGTTGCGGGCGGAAATCGACGCCTACGTCGCCCATCTCTACGGCCTGACCCGTGACGAATTCGCCTACATTCTCGACACCTTCCCCGTCCTGAAACGCAAAGAAGAACAAGCCTTTGGCGAATTCATGTCCAAGCGCAAATGTCTGGAGGAATACGACCGAATCAGTAATATTTTTGGCTGAGGAGTGTGAAAATGGAACCAAAGATGGCCCACATGAAAGTATTTTGTGCCGAGTGCAGGCATGAAGTCTTGAGAAAGGTGTTCGATAAATTCGGTAATGAGGATTTCTCTGGGGATGATAGATGGCAAATAGTAAGATAGCGGGGTTAGCTGAGCATAAATTGATTACAGACTGAAGGAGCATGGCATGGAATACTACTTTGATGAAATAGATCCAACGAGGTTCCAAAGGCTCATAAACACTATACTCGTGGCGAGATTCGGCGAAGACGCCCGTTTGACTCCTCTACGTGGGCCGGATGGAGGCAGAGACGGGGAAACCGCACTTGGGAATCCTTACTTTGAGTTCCAAGTTGCGGATAAAAACCGGGAATTGCAGGGGTCTTTTCTCCCCCCGCGGGTCGGACGATACCTCTTTCAGGTCAAACATCATCGAACCTCCGAAGGGCAATTATCTGATGCCAGACGTGTGGTGATCGCTGAGTTCGCTAAGGAACTAAAGAACAATGTTCTTTGCCGGAATGGCGAAGAACGGTTCAACTACTTCTTCCTGGTTACCAACGTGCCATCGAGCAAGGATGCTCTTGAAAAAATTGATCAAGTCCGAATAGAGTTGCTTAAGAAATTCAACTATCTGCACGCTGATGTATGGTGGAAAGAAAGGGTAACAGCGCTTTTGGATAGCATGCCTTCCGTCTGGAGAAGTTTTCCCGAGATATTTGCAGGTGGCACGCTCCCTTTTCTCGGGCACGTGGTGAGTCAGACATCAGAAGGTCTCCCTCGAGCAATTAGGATGGCAATCAGTCATCAGTACGCGCAGGACAAGATGGTTAAGTTCCGTCAGATTGAGTTAGAGAAGACTTTGGCCAAGTTGTTCGTGGACTTAGACATTGATGTGCAGGATCTCCCCCTGGATTGCCAGCAAGAGCTAATGGATACCCAATTTCGACGCTACGAGCAACACATGGACGAAGAGCTGGGCGGGCTATCACTGATGGATGAACAGATGCGGCTTAGGAGAAGACACGCCTCTCCCATAAGCGCGCTGGGTATGCTGCTGCATGACAACAAACAGGCAACTTTTCACAAGGTTGTATTGCAAGGGGGGCCAGGACAGGGCAAATCTACCATTACCCAAATGGCTGTTCAGATATACCGCCAGCAAGTATTGGCCGAAGACCAAATGGACCCTGAGGGAAGGTGGTCACCGCCCGAAAAATCTCGTCTTCCTTTCCGGATAGAACTGCGCAAGTTGGCTGAATGGTTAAATGGCAACCCAGGGAGTAGCATCGAAAGCTATCTATCAATGGTCATTGGAGAAGACTCTGGTGGAAATACAATCAGCGTCAGCGACATTCAAACAGCCGTAGAGAACTCGCCGGTACTGCTAATATTCGATGGCCTAGATGAGATAGGTAGCGACAAACTCAGGGATGATGTACTTAGAACTATCATGGATTGCATTAACAGATTCGAGAATGGTCTGAAAGCTGACTTGCGTGTCATTGTCACAACCCGTCCACCGGCTCTGGCTGGCCGTTCCGAGATATTGAGTGGCTTTGAACGGCTTTCGCTGGCTCCGATGGAAAAGCCTCGCATCGATGAATATATAAAAAGATGGCTATCTGTTCAGATTCAAGAGAACGATGAAAGGACGAGAATACGAGAATCCTATGAGCGCCGACAGGACGAACCGCACGTCCAGGCATTGGCAAGAAATCCTATGCAGTTGTCCGTGCTTCTCCAGTTCATCAGGTTGAAGGGCGAGGCATTTCCCGACCGCAGGGCAGAATTATACAGAGAGTATTTCCAAATTGTCATTGACCGGGATGTAGAGAAGAGCTCACAACTCCGAGAGAATCGACTAGTCATCCAGGCCTTACATGAGTTTATTGGTTATAAGATCCATGCTCTGACAGAAGTCAATCAGGCCGACAGAACTCTTGATCGCGGTCGCCTAATAGATATGGTCGGAGAGTGGCTGAAATGTCGGGGAGACAGGCCAGAGATGGCTCAGCAGTTTTTCAAACTAGGCGAGGAACGTTTCGGCCTTGTAGTGGCGTCGAGTGGTGAGGGTGAAGAGACCAGATACGGATATGAAGTGCAGCCTATCCAAGAGTATTTTGCGGCGGCGTACATCAGCAACCAGATGATAGAAAGCGGCGCTCACGATGACTTTGAGCACATGATTCATCGCCCGTACTGGCGTGAGGTTGCTCTTTTTCTTGCTGGCCTAAGGAGGCCAAACGAAAAGGCAGACCTAATCTTGCGTGCAAGAAATGTGGATCAAGAAAAGCAGTTAGGTTGGCGCCAAGATGGTAGAGCGATTATCTTGCAGCTATTGCAGGAAGGCGTCTTCTCCGAGCCTCCATACGTCTATTCCCAGGCCCTGGAGTTCATGCTTGACCTATTGGACACTAGAAAACTGAAGGTCCAGCGGGAACCTCCAGGTTTACTCGGCGTTCTAGATGTACTCATGGATCGCCATTCCCCGGATCAACATAAAGAGAGGGTAATGGGACTGCTGAAAGACTATGAGACGTGTACCGATGATTACGTCCTGATGCGGCTGTACCGCGTTGCTGGCCAGTTGCTTCGATCCGGAGAATATTTAAAGGCAGCATTATCTTACAGAGGCAACAGACAAGACATTGCAGCACTAATTCGACTTGCATGGCCATACAGGCGGGAAATTGATGTTCAAGAGATGTCGCGAGACTGCTCATTTTGGCAGGGCGTCTCCGATCAGATTTGGGCACAAACGTGGTGGCGTGAAGCTACTCATTCTGGGGTAGCTCTCGATGTGTCAGTCCCCGCTGGTGTTCATCAACACCTTCTTGAAGAGTACGCCGCTACGGGCTTGTCAACCGCATACCTTTCTGCTCGTAGGCCGCCCTTCATCAAGATAGTCTCGAAGTTGGCAGTTTGGAAAATGTATCGAAATCAACAAATCCTGCAAATGGCAGGATTCCTAAGAGATCCAGACGGCCACGTTAGCAAGACGCTGCAGGAGGAACTCGAGTTAGTGTGCGAGAACAGCGATGATGTGGACTACACAGGGCTGGACGAGCCCGTTTGTGCTATGGTGAAGGATATTGTACGGCTATCCAACGA
>Ga0208566_1001724_pt1 | contig 12281 bp, 7 predicted proteins | sample PL_2010_150m_FD_184159 | JGI IMG/M metagenome (GOLD analysis project Ga0208566, IMG submission 184159) | Freshwater microbial communities from Powell Lake, British Columbia, Canada to study Microbial Dark Matter (Phase II) - PL_2010_150m... | ecosystem: Environmental > Aquatic > Freshwater > Lake...
GCCTTGAATCCCGTGTTCTGAAGCAATTCCTGCATCTCTTCCGTGAAACTTCGTTCGTCATCAATAACGAGGACTGTGATCTTATTATCCATTTGCCTGAATTGTTAATGAAGGATAATTAATTGAACCCTGGCCATTTCTTTCATTTCTTTTCAGATTGTTTTGTTAACTCTTTTTTTACCGGGATCATGATCCTGATCGTGGTGCCTTTCATCCGTTCGCTTTGGATTTCAATGGTTCCATTCATATCACGGATAATGCCAAATGAAATGGAAAGACCCAGTCCGGTGCCAACACCTTCTTTTTTTGTCGAATAAAAAGGCAACATGATCTTATCGATGTCTTTCGATTCGATCCCAATGCCATTGTCCTTTATTTCCACACAAACATGTTGGTCTTCCCGGGAAGAACAGATTTCGACAACCTTTGCAAAATCCTTGTTCAGGATATTCTCTTTTTCTTCTATAGCGTCTTTGGCATTGATAACAAGGTTCACAATGACCTGCTCAAATTTGTATATGTTCCCAACAAGATTAGGAAGTGTTCCATCCAGGTTCAGTGCAAGGTGAATCCCTTTGTGCATGAATTGCTCGGATATCATGGATTTGGCATTCCGGATACTCTCATTGATGTTGAAGCTCGACTGGATGTAATCATCATGGTCTTTGGAAAATGCCCTCACATGGTCAATGATATTCCGGATCCGTGTAATGTTGTCGAAGATCTTTGTAGTTTTATTTTTCAGGTAGGTTTTATCCGGAGATCCTGTATTCATTGAAAGAATGAGGTTATCCATCGACAGTGAAATGGTGTTCAGGGGCTGATTGATCTCATGGGCCATACCTGCTGCCATGACACCAATTCCCGCCATTCTTTCTGTATGGATCAGTTGTTTGTCCATTTTTTTCCGTTCGGAAATATCACGGACCACTGTCAGGTACCCCTTGGCCTTGTCAAGCCCTTCCCTTAGAAGGCTGATGTTCACTTCTCCGATAAACCGTGAACCATCATTTCTGAGAAGGGTCAACTCAAGGGTTTGGCTAAAACCTTCCTTTACTTTATACGAAAAGTAGTCCCCTTGTTTTTTGCGAAGCTCCGCAGGAATGAATTCCAGGAATCTTTTTCCGGTCAGTTCTTCCTTTTTTGAGGCTTTTAATATTTCAAGGGCGATATTCGAAACTTCAGTGATTCTCCCTTTCGGGTCAATAATGATGATGCCTTCCCTCGTTGCTTCCAGCAGGATACGATGGATCTCTTCCGATTCGATCAGATCCTGTTCAACGGTTCTGCGGTGGAATGCACTGGAAAAAAGATTTGAGAGCGTGATCAGGAGGTTGAATTCTTCAATTGTCCAGAGCCCGGGATGTTCAATGTTGTCAAGGCCAAGACACCCGGCAACTTCCCCTTTCCCCATGATGGGCAGGAGTAACAACGACCGGATCCCGAGGGTTTGCAATGCTGGGTGGTGCATTTTCTGATGTTCCGGCATTTTCGTGGTGTCGGGGATCAACAGTTCACGTTTTCCATCGAGTTCCTCAAAAAACCATTCAGATAACAAATGAAGCTTGTCATACTGTTCATATAAATAAGAAGATTTGCCCTGGTCGTTCCATGCATAGGTCTGGCTGATGGTACTACTTGTTTTATTTTTGATCAAAATGAAAGCGGTTCGGGCTTTAGAATAAGTGCGTATTTCTTTCAGAGAGTCGTAAATAGCCTGATCAAAATCAGCTACACCGACAAACCGGGCTGAAATCGTAGAAACGATTTTTTCGATCAGCAGTTTCCGTTGAAGGTTGATCTCGGCCATTTTTCGTTCGGTGATATCACGGACGATGGCGGTATAGAATTTTCCTTCCTTTGTTGAAAATCCGCCAAAAGAGATTTCCAGCGGAACCATCTTCCCGCTCTTATGGCATCCCTGTACTTCTAGCCTCTTCTTTTCACTGATCGCGGCTTTGTTTATAATATCGCTGATCGCACCTGCAGTATTTTGCATATCATTTGAATGGATCATTAAGGAGATGGGCTTGCCTATGATCTCATGGTTCCTGTAACCGAAGATGTTTTCAAATTCCGGGTTTACGTAGTAAATTTTACCTTCCTCATTAATGCTGATGATTGCATCCGTAGCCGATTCTGCAAAGATCTGAAACCGCTGCTCGCTCAGGCGCAAAGCTTCTGCGGCATGTTTCCTTTCCTGGATTTGGTGGATCAGCACCAGGAAACGTTTCAGGTCAAGAGGTTTCATTTCAAATGAAACGATCTTTTTTTTCCTTACTGCCTCTGCGGCGATTTCGATCGTTCCATACCCGGTGATGATGATGAATTCCATATCCGGTAACATTTCGGATAATTCTTCAAGGAGCGCCAATCCATCCGCATCCGGCAATTTAATATCAATCAGGGCAAGTCCAAACGCTCTTTCCTTGCAGATCCCGATAGCAGTTTTTCTATCCGGAGCGATCGCAGTGCCGAATCCGTTTTCTTCAAGGATGTCTTTCAGCGTCAGCGTTAACTCAACGGAATCGTCAATGATCAGAATGTCGAAAAGATCTTTCATCCGGCAGTCTTGGTTATTTGGCTTTCTCAGGTTCTATTTTTCCATTCAGGCTTTCGATCTGTTCAAGTAGTGCAAGCAGTTTATCAATGTTAATGGGCTTTTCCAGGAGTGCATAGGCGCCGCTTTTCCTGATTATGTTTATCATTTCTTCCATCTCCGGCAAAAAACCGGTTATAATTACAACCACAATACTCGGGCAAAGCTGGCGGATCGCCAGATAGGTTTCAAGCCCGTTAAGGGGAGGAAGTTTCATGTCGAGAAGCATGATGTCGAAAACACTCGTTCTGACTTTTTCAATCGCTGATGTACTATCCAGTGCAATAGTTACCCGGTACCCTTTTTGGCTAAGAACATCCAGAAGGTTCTGGCAAAGGTGTTCATCATCGTCAACAACCAGGATCATCGACCCATTGGGAATAGCCTGTTCGATCGTAGCAAACAATTCATCAAAATCGAGGGGTTTTTTCAGGCATGCGAAGGCGCCCTCCTGTAAGGATTCCTGTATAAGCTCTTCAAGGGCAAACGCCGTTAACATGATAACAGGTGTGGTTGGTTTGATCTTCTTGATCTTTTTAAAGGTTTCCACGCCATTCATGACAGGCATCTTGATGTCCAGCAGGACGAGGTCGACCGGTGATGCATTGATGGTATCCAGGGCCTGGAATCCGTCACTGGCTGTCAGAACTGCATATCCTTTTAATTCAAGGATGTCACGCAGATTCTGTGTGAATTCTCGGTTGTCATCGGTTAAAAGGATGGTCAGTTTTTTTTTCATGTTTCGTCCCTTTTTGTGAGTAGATAAATTTTAGTTCCTGGTATGGAAAACCCTGTCGTTATTCATGATGTCTCCTCTGTTTTTTCCGGAAGGTCTGCCAATTCTTCCCTGATCACTGGCAACCTGATACTGAATTTGGCTCCCTTTTCCGGTTCTGCTTCCACTGTTATTTTCCCCCCGTGATTTTCAACGATCATTTTTGTAATGGAAAGGCCCAGGCCAATCCCTTTTGCCTTGGTGCTGAAAAGCGGCAGGAATACCTGGTTTAAATGATCCGGATTAATACCGGCTCCAGTATCCATAAAGGAAATTTCTGCCTCTGCCTCTCCGTCTTTACGGATCATTATCGTCAGGGTTCCTTTCCTATTCATGGCTGCTACCGCATTCTTCACAAGGTTGTTAATGGCCATCCTGATCTGCTCTTTCTCAGCCTTTACCAGGATCTCGGTTTCCGGAAAATCTTCCACGACCTTTACTTCATCAGGTATCTTGCAGGTTTTCAGGCAGTCGGCCAGTAGGGTGGTAAGGCTATACCGGGTGAGAATTGGCTTGTTCATCCGGGTCAGGTTCAGGAGGTTCTCAATAATTGTGGTCGCAGTCTTCACGCTTTGGCTGATCCGGTCGAGATGTTGGTGTACCTTTTCATCTTTTTCATTCAACCGCATCTGGAGATAATAGATTGAACTGTCAATGACTCCCAGCGGGTTCCGGAGTTCATGGGAAATGTTTCCTGAGAATTGTCCCAGAATGGCCAGGCGTTCCTTGCGAATCAGTTCTTTCTGGGTAGTTTTCAACAGCCGTGAAGTTTCGTTTATATCCTCGATCATATACAACATCGCAAGTTGACCCTTGTTCAGTTCGCTGATTTTCTCCTCAAGGTCTGTGGTCCTTTCATTCACTTTGCCCTCCAGGTCGCTTTTCACGCGCTGAAGTTCCTTGTTTGCTTCTTTCAGTTCACGCGTACGTTCCTTGACTTTTTCCTCCAGGTCGTCATACATCCCGGCAAGTTCGCTGGCCATGTCATTGAAATTACCTGCAACCTGGGTGAGTTCATCATGGCCTTTGATTTCAAGCGACTGTTTTAGATCCCCTTTCGCCATCATGGTCGTTGCAATGCGGATCGACCTCAATCTCCGGGTGATGGATAAAGACAAATAAAAAGAAATAATAAGACTGATCAGAATGCTCAGGAAGATAGTTATCAGTCCGATGATTTTGGCCTTGTACGCTACATGGACTGAATCTTCAGTAAACATTCTTGCCCTGTTTGTGGCATAATTCTCAAGACCATCCAGTTCATATTGAAGAAACCGGACATAGGAATCCCCCTCGGTATTGTTGATGGCCTGGGCCTGATCATATTTTCCGTTCATGGCAAGGACAATTGCTTTATTCCGGATAGATCTCCATTTGTAAAAATGGATCCGGGTATTCAAGGCAAGAGTTTTCCCTTTATTTCCAAGCACCTGCTTCTGAATAACAGAAAATAACCCCAATGCCTGATCTTCCTTTTTTCTGATTTCCCTGACATGACGATCTATGTCAATCTGATCCCGTGATAAAGAGATTCCATACATGCTCCGTTGCATGGATACAACAAGAACTTCGATATCCTGTGAAGCAGTGTTTACAACCATGGGATGTACCAGGATGCGCTCAAGCGAGTCAACCATAAGCTGAATGTAAGATAATCCCACAAAGCAGGTGCCGGTAAACAGCAGGATGATGACGACAAACCCGCTAAACAACTTTTGGCGTATCCCGAATTTCATTTGTTCATTTTTTCCATTTCTTTTTCCAGATCTTCAATTCGTGTACGCATCTCCTTCATTCGTAATTCCCTGTCGATGGTAGCCTTGTAAAATCGTTCCAATTCCTTCACCCGTTCCTGCAATTCTTTTGTTTTCTGCTCGACCTTTTGTTCCAGGATGGTATTCATGTGCTTCATTTCGTGTTCCATTTTCTTGCGTTCAGTAATATCCCTGACAATTGCCCACATACCTTCGTCTTTTCCCTGTTGATCTTTATTAAGGAATAAACGTACCTCAACCGGAAATTTACTATTGTCCTTCCTGCGGTATTCTATCTCGAACACATCAGAATAACCCTGTACCAGGATCTGATTTCTTATGATATCATCTACTTTTTCGTACCATTTTTCCGGGACAATACTTCTTATGGTTTCCATCGTGCCAATCTCTTCCGAAGAATAGCCGGTCATGGTGAGAAAGAAAGAGTTGAACTCAACAATGTGCTTTTTCATGTCCATCAATACGAATCCATCCCTCATGCTTTCATACAACCTGCGGTATTTTCGTTCAGATTCACGCAATTCTTTTCCGGCGGCAATCGATTCTGTAATATCCACTGCCATCAGAATGATCCCATGAACCATTCCTTCTTTATTCAGCAGGGGTGCCGTGTAGATCTCCAGGTCCAGTTCATTCCCGAGAAGCGATTTGTAATGGATCTCGCGGGCTTTTATCCTTTTCCCTTCGAGAAGCCGGGAAATTTCGGGGTCACTTAACACTGCTTTGATCGATGGTAGTTCCTGGAAGCGTTTTCCCATCACAATCGATTCCATGCCTTCCGGAAGTCCCATCATTTGTTTCATGGCGGGATTTTCGTAATTGATCACTCCGGATTGATCCAGGAACAGGATCCCAACGGGTGCCGACTCCACCAACCCGCGGTTAAACATTTCTGAGATGAGAAGCGATTCCTGGGTTTTCTTCTGTTCGCTGATATCGAAATTGATCCCTGTCATCCGCAAGGGTATTCCGGCCGAATCCCTTACAACCTCGGCATATGTTTTGATAGTATGGATGCTGCCGTCTTGAAAGACAACCCTGAATTCGCAGTCATATTCTTTTTCACCACTGAATGCCAATTGAATTTCTTCGTTTATCCGGGCGATATCATCCGGATGCACCAATTTTTCCCATGATTCATGGGTGTTTGGAAATACTTCCCTTTCTACACCGTAAAGTTCCAACATCTTGTCATCCCAGAGAAGCTGGTTGGTTTTTACATCCCATTCCCACACCCCCATGTTCCCCGAACGAGTCGCCAGGTTGAACCGGTCGATCATCCGCTCAAGTTCCTGTTCTGCATGTTTCCGGTCGGAGATATCGCGCACAACTGCCCACATGCCATCCGGTTTTCCTTTTTCATCCCTGATCAGTGAAATCCGGAGCTCAACCGGAAAAACCGTTCCGTCTTTTTTCCGGTATTCTTTTTCAAAAACATTTGAATACCCGTAAGGAATAACCTGGTTATAAATAATCCGTTTCTCATACCCATGCCAGTCCTCAGGGGTAATATCCTGATAGGTTAATTGAAGCAATTCCTCTTCCGTATAACCCAACATGTTCCGAAAACAAGAATTAAATTCCTTGATCGCTCCCTGCATATCGGTATGGGCAAAGCCATCCATCATACTTTCATACAACCGGCGGTATTTGATTCCGGTTGAGCGGAGTTCTTCAAAAGAACGTTTGCTGCCGGTGATGTCGAGGAAAACCGTAGCAAACCAATCTTCTTTTGGAATAAAAACAGAGATCTCAAAATAACGGTCGAGGGATTGAAAATAGGTGGTAAAAAAATAGGGTTCACCTGTTTTTAGGACATGTTCATAGATATCAATATAAGGTGGAGGGGTCTGCCCGAATAATTTGCTTCCAAGCGCGCCTTTAGCTTTATCCGCAGGAATGCCCAGGTTCTTCTCAAAAGAAGGGTTGACATCCCGGATAATGTAGTCAACAGCCTTCCCGTTGGCATCGTAAATCATCTGGTGAATAGCGACACCTTCCGTCATGGCTGTGAAGAGGGAATGAAAATTCAATTCACTTTCCATGGTGGCTTCTGCTGCTGATCCAAGGTCCTTCGTATTGTTCTGGTTGCCTGTCATGATTGTGCGTTCATTTTATTTGATCTGTTCCTTCCATTACTTGCCGTTCCGGAAGATATTTATAAAGATTCATATTCTATCCAATTACTTACCTGTTGATTGATACGAAAAACGCAGGGAGAATTTCAAAAAAATTGAAAATTCTTCATACCAGAAAGCGTAAAACTAAATTCTTGGCATCCAAGATCACTTTATTTGATAATCATTCTTTTGTTCCTGATGCAACAGGAAGACTGAATAAATGACATGTCGATCTCTCGTTTTTCTTTTCTTGATTTAGAAAATTAAAGGTACGTTATCACTTTCACTCTTTCAATAGCGGAAAACCGTAAATTTTTTTTACGGGTTTCCGCTATATAAACTGCGTTTGTAAAAAGTTAATCGTTGTTAATCAAGGTGTAAGAAAAAAAAGTGGCGTGCAAATTGCACGCCATGAAAATTCAACCGTGACAGGTTTTCACTAAAATACCATCAGTATTTCAAGAAAGTTATTCTTTTTTGACCTGATTTTCAGGTAACCAATGAGGGTATTCCGGACCCTTGGTTTAATGAAAATTTTAATGGTTGCATATTCCCGGTTTTATTACAGATTGAGGATTTGTTAGGTATAATTGTTTGGTTTTCACCAGTTATAATAGGGACGGGAAACAGTTTGTATATATGCGGAATTGAAGTGGGGGAATAGACTGATAAAGGGTTGAATTCCTCCGCTAGGGTTTGACGGTTTGTAAGACGCGTTGTACCCCGGTATAATTTACTTTTTTTACTTCCTTCAGATATTGGATCAGGATCTCAGCGGTTGTGAAAAATCCCGTTGTTCCCGGGTCGGAATGATCGAAACGGTAACTTGCTGCGATATAGCTGTTCATGGCCACGGTGTAATCCCGCGAAGGGTCCAGGGGCTTCCCGGAATAGTCAAGAAGATCCACGCCGAGGCAATGGCCTTGTCCATCGGATGTAACGGTGTATTTCATCCCGGAAACCTGAAGATCCAGTCCTTTTTCAAGGTCATAGGCATAGCTTATTAACGAACGGATCTCCTCTGCTTTCATCCTGAAGGTCACCACCAGGTTACCGAAGGGATCAAGCTGGTAAATATCCTTAATGGTGATGGGCCCTTGCGAAAGTGAAGAAATACGGATGCCTCCCCGGTTCTGGAACGCAACATCGACTTTCAGCTGATGGGTAAGTGCATCCGTCATCAGGCTTCCAAGCGCATCGTAGCCTTCAAACGGGGTCTCAGCGATCCCGGCTATCTGGCTGAATTCTTCATTCCGGTTATATTTTTCGCACAGTTTAACAAGTGTGGAATCGGCTTTATGCAAAGCAAAGATGGGGATGACTTCATCGCTGCGTCCCGTCACCCGGCCATTTTCAATCAGGAGCGTTGTTTTTCCGATGTACTTCAGGTTTGATGCGGCCTGCACGATCATAACCCCGTTTTCCATCATCGGTTTTTCGATGAGGGTATGCGAATGCCCGCCAATGATCTCATCAAACTCCGGCATGGAATCGGCCAGTTTTACGTCGGTCTCGACGCCCAGGTGCGTAAGGCCGATCAGGATCCCGTATTTTTTCTTCAGCCAGGAATATTCCTTTGCTTTCGCGATGCCAGCATAAAATTTTATTCCTTTTACCTTCGATGGATGTGTGTCGGGAATCCCCTTATCGTTGAGTTCGATGATACCCAGTAGAGCGATATGGATTTTTTTTCCGACTTCCAGTACAAGATAGGGTTTTGGCTGTTTCAAAGGTGTGCCGGTGGCATCGAAGTTACAGCAGATAAAGGGAAATTTAGCCTGTTCAAATCGTTTGTTCAGGTTTTCCTGCCCCAGGTCAAATTCATGATTCCCCATGGCACTGACATTAAATCCGCAACGGTTCATCAGGTCGATCATGGGATAACCTTTGTCGGAGATCATATCCACCACGGGGTTTCCCGTAAAATTATCGCCGGCCGAAACCAGGAATACGAACATATGAATTTTCCGGAGACTGTCGGCCAGGTAAGCCAGTTTCGGAAGATTGTCGATCTTGGCATGCATGTCGTTCACATGAAGGATGATGACCTCCGTTGGTTTTCCTGCTGTTTTTTGCTGTGAAAAACCCTGGAATGATAACAGGACGAACAATCCTGCGATCCAAATTAAATTGTGCTTCTTCATTTTTATCGGTTCGGATTTCGGATTAAGAATAGAACAAATTTAACTGTTTTATGTCAGAGGTCGGAGGTCGGAGGTCCGAAGTCGGAGGTCGGCAGTCTCTCTCACCCACACCCACTCATCTTGCATCTCACATCCCACATCCCACATCCCACATCCAATACCTAAAACCCAAAACCTAACACCTAAAGAAATTATTATCTTTGAAACAGAATTAACAGAAAGGAATGAAGTTTAAGGATCTGAAAAATCTTTTTCGTGATAAACACGAACCGGGATACGGGGCGCTGGATATTCTGAAATACATCGGTCCCGGGTTACTGGTCACCGTTGGATTTATCGATCCGGGAAACTGGGCTTCCAACCTGGCAGCAGGATCCGATTTTGGCTATACACTGTTGTGGATGGTCACGCTTTCCACCCTTATGCTGATCATCCTGCAGCACAATGTTGCCCACCTGGGGATCGCCACCGGTCTGTGCCTGGCTGAAGCAGCAACCAAATATACTCCCCGGGGGGCATCCCGGATGCTGCTGTCGTCGGCCATGGCAGCATCTGTTTCCACTTCCCTCGCCGAGATTCTCGGGGCGTCAGTAGCATTGAACATGCTGTTTAACATTCCCGTTCCGGCCGGGGCCATTATGAGTTTCTTCTTTGTGATGGTCATGCTTTTTACCAATACCTATACACGGGTTGAAAAATTCATCATCGCCTTTGTCTCAATCATCGGCTTGTCTTTTCTCTATGAATTGACGCTGGTCGACATTGACTGGGTAAGCGCAGGAATCGGGTGGGTAAAACCTACTGTCCCGGAAGGATCGATCATCATCATCATGAGTGTTCTGGGTGCGGTGGTTATGCCGCATAACCTGTTTCTTCATTCCGAGATCATCCAGAGCCGTCAGTGGAACCTGGAAGACGAGAAGGTGATCAAAAAGCAGTTGGATTTTGAACTCTTTGATACCCTTTTTTCCATGATCCTCGGCTGGGCGATCAACAGTGCCATCATCATCCTGGCGGCAGCTACATTCTTCCGGCACGGGATCCACATCACCGAACTTCAGCAAGCCTCCGCCATCCTGCATCCCCTGCTGGGAACCCATGCCTCGGTCATTTTTGCCGTTGCACTGCTCTTTGCAGGATTAGCCTCAGCCATAACATCGGGAATGGCCGGCGGAAGCATCTTTGCAGGATTTTTCGGGGAACCGTATGACATTCACGACAACCACTCACAGTTGGGCGTGATCATTTCACTGCTGCTTGCGCTGATCATCATCTTCTTCATCCGGAATCCGTTTTATGGGCTGATCCTTTCCCAGATGATCCTGAGCATTCAACTGCCCTTCACCATCCTTTTACAGGTCTATCTTACCTCTTCAAAAAAAGTGATGGGAAAATATGTCAATAAAAAACGAACCACCTTTATTCTGCTTCTGGTAGGAGGTATCGTGATTTATCTCAATATCCGGCTCTTGCTTCTTCTTTTCCTGTAAAAGATTTTACCTTTGTTGGCGTTATTTATCTTAAGCAGGTCAAATCATCATCCCTGGTTTTTGTGATAAAGAAAATTCTTAAGATCCTTTTCTTCGTTTTCCTGGGCCTGCTGACCCTGGAATTGCTGATCTATTTCACGGCGCCTGTCTATGATTTTCCCGTTTCTCAACCCTTTTCCGGAGAAAAAATTTACAATCCATACCAAGATATGGACAGCTCCCAATGGAAAAAAGCCAATTTTCATTTTCATGTAAATGCCTGGGGCGGATTGACCAGTGGCCGGAACAATACGGTGGAGGCGTTCTGGAAAACCTACAAGAAGCTGGGATATGACGTTCCCTGTATTTCCGATTACCAGCAAATCAACACCTTCAACAAGGATTCTTCATTTTATATCCCGGCTTATGAACATGGCTTCGGACTGAGAAAGAAGCACCAGATGCTGATCGGTGCGAAAAAAGTACTGTGGCTGGATTATTCCATCTTCCAGAACCGGAACCATAAGCAGCACATCCTGAACCTGCTTCGCGATCAGAATGAGATCGTTGCCATTGCACATCCCGACTGGGAAGGAGGCTATTCTCCCGATGACATGAAGCACCTTTCAAATTACGACCTCATCGAGGTGCTGGATAATAACTGGCGATCGGTACCGCTGTGGGATACGGCCCTCTCTTCCGGCCACCCGGCTTTCATCCTTGCCGATGACGATGCCCATGATATTAGTGATCCTTACCAGATCGGGCGTTGCTGTACATTTATCAATTCGCCTTCCCTTCATTCAGCCGATCTTATAAAAGCGCTGAAAGAAGGAAAAGCCTTCGGGGCCGATATCTACATGTCGGACGGCGAAACCTTTGATGAGAAAGCGGAACGTGCCCGCAAGATCCCGGTGCTGAAAGACGTTGAGGTTAGCAACGATACCTTGTGGGTAAAAGCCAGCCGGGAAGCGGTCAAGTTTGTTTTCATCGGGCAGAACGGGAAAACGAAGAAACTGGTGAGGTTCAAAAATACGGCCTGGTACAAGATTCAGCCGGAAGACACTTACATCCGCACGGAGATCATGTTTTTCAACTATTATGGCGGTGCCGGGACGATCTTTTACCTGAACCCGGTTTTTCGGTATAACGGAGTTCAGCCTGTGAACACACTCCAGGCAGAGATCAATTATCCCCGAACCTGGATCCTGCGGCTATTATCTATTCCATCCCTCATTGTCCTGATTGGTTTTGCATTTTACAGGAGATATCAAAAGGCAAAAAAGAATATTCCGGATGAAAGAGGATAAAATAATTAACCGGGCAATCCTTGTTTTGCTGCTCTGTTCCTTTGTTCTGAGAGGCTTTGTTGCGGGTTTCATCGAACTGGGTAACGATG